>Ga0153916_10001105_pt1 | contig 18996 bp, 15 predicted proteins | sample Opewatmetagenome_FD_109642 | JGI IMG/M metagenome (GOLD analysis project Ga0153916, IMG submission 109642) | Freshwater wetland microbial communities from Ohio, USA - Open water 3 Core 3 Depth 4 metaG | ecosystem: Environmental > Aquatic > Freshwater > Wetlands | place: USA: Ohio, Lake Erie... | reverse complement strand
GCGTGAAGATGCCGGAAGACGATCTGGCTGCCGAAATGTATGAGGCGGCCAGCCTTCGCCTCGCGCGCGCCAACTATCTCCAGTACGAGATTTCGAATTGGGCGCGCTGCGGTGACGAACCGGATGCATACCGATTCGCTTGTCGCCACAATCTTCGGTACTGGCGCAACCTTTCCTACTTCGGATGGGGTGCCGGTGCGCATGGATACGTGCGCGGACGGCGCTACTCGAATGTCCTTGCGCCTGCGACGTACATTCGCCGCATGCAGTCAGGAGCGCGCGGGGCTTTTCCACTCTCGCGCGCGGCTGCCCGCAGCGAGGTGATCTCGGTCGAAGAGGAAATGCGCCAAACGATGTGGCTGGGACTTCGCCTGACAGAGGAAGGTGTCGACGAGGAGGGATTCCGCGCGCGCTTCGGCACCGCCATGGATGCAGTATTTGGCCGTGAGATCGAGGATTTGGTTCGGCTGGACCTCCTCGAACGCGTCGCGAACCGGCCGCGGCTGCGTCTGACGCCACGCGGGCGCCTGCTGGCTAATCAGGTCTTCGTCCGTTTCGTCTGAGCGCCGAGGCAGGCTACTTCTCGCGCGTGAGCAGGGCGGCCGTCAACTCCCTGAGGGCCGCATCGTAATCCGGCAGCAGCCCGGCGCGCGCAATGGCAGCATACGCACGTTCGGTCATGCGTGCCCCTTCGGCTTGTGCGAAGTCGCGGGCACCGCATGAGTCAAGCGCGCTCAGCATCTGCGGTACACGGGCGGCCTCGAAAGGACGCGCGAGCAGGTCGCGGAATTCCCCGCAGCGCTCGAGACCGAAGAGGATGGGCAAGCTCTTCTTGCGGCTCTCCAAGTCACTGGTGGCCGACTTGCCGGTCACGAAAGGGTCGCCCCACAACCCGAGCACGTCGTCACAGATCTGGAACGCCAGGCCGAGGTGCAGTCCAAAATCGCCTAGGGCGGCCGTCCGCTCCGGCGAGGCCCCTCCGGCCAATCCCCCCGCAGCGCACGCCGCGGCGACGAGTGCCCCCGTCTTGGCGCGAACCATCTGCCAATAGAACTCGAGCGAAGCCTGCGCCGCGCTTTCGGCCTGCAGGTCGAGGTACTGCCCGTGAGTGAGTTCCAGACAGGCGCGAGTCAGCGCTTGCAGCGCGGCGCCGCGCCCACTCGGAGCAAGTTGTTCGCGATCGGATTCCAGTGTGGACAGTGCCGCCAGGGCAAACAACGCATCGCCGGTGTTGATCGCTTGCGCAGCGCCCCAGCGCTTCCAGACCGTTTCACGCCCGCGGCGGGTGGGACTTTGGTCTTGGATATCATCGTGGACCAGCGAGAAGTTGTGGATAAACTCGACCGAGGCCGCGACGGGCAGCGCCCGTCGCCATTCCCCGCAGACACCTCCGCAACTGAGCAACACCAGGATGGGTCGGATCCGTTTGCCGGCAGCTGCTGCGCTGGCGCCGGGGCCGCTCCACCCCATGTGGTATGAAACCATCTCGAAAAGGCCGGGGCCCATCCGTTCGGCCCCGTGCTGGGCAGCCTCGCGCAGTTCCTGTTCAATGGCAGGCAGCATTTCCTGCATGAAGTCCATTTGCCTTACTCTCGGATCAGGGGTGTCTGCCGAAGTTCCGCGATCGTTCCGGCGCCGGCAGCGAACATGACAATGCGCATCTGCAGAATCATCAGGCGGACGGCTTTGACGGTGGCCTCCGATGAGACTGCCGCGGCTTTGAGGAACGGGTTGGCGCAGCCCACCAGGTTTGCGCCGAGCGCGATGCATTTGGCTGCATCGATGCCATTCCGGATTCCGCCCGATGCGATGAGCGGAAGATCCGCAAGCGCGGCTCGGCACCCGACCAGCGCTTCGGCTGTCGGGATTCCCCAACCGACGAAGTCGCCCGCCAGGCGGGCGATATCGGGATCGGTGGCGCGATGCATCTCCACTTGCGACCAGGACGTTCCGCCCGACCCGGCCACGTCCACCGCGGCGACGCCTGCATCGGCCAGCCAGCGAGCCACCTTGGCCGAGATGCCCCAGCCGACTTCCTTGACTATGACCGGCACCGTCAGCGCGTGGCACACCAGGCTGATCTTGGAGAGCAGGTTTGAGAAATCGTGATTCCCCTCAGGCTGAAGCGCTTCCTGCAGTGCATTCAGGTGAAGGATGAGAGCATCCGCGCGGATCATCTCCACTGCGCGCTGGCATTCGGCCACGCCGACACCATGGTTGAGTTGGACCGCTCCCAAATTGGCGAGGAGCATAGCTGTCGGGGCCACATCGCGCACGTGGAAGGAGCGCGCCGCGCGGGCATCCTCGAGCGCAACGCGCTGCGAGCCCAGCCCCATCGCGATGCCGGTCGTCTCGGCCGCCTCGGCCAGGAAGCGATTGATGATCTGGGCCTGCTCGGTGCCGCCAGTCATGGACGAAATGAGCAGTGGCGCACGCAATGCATGCCCGAGAAAGACGGTCCCTATGTCGACAGAGTCCAGGCTGCGTTCGGGCAGCGCCTGATGGATGAAGCGGTAGCATTCCAGGCCGGTCGTCTGTCCGGATTGCACGTCTTCTTGCAGATTGATGCGAATATGGTCCGCCTTACGCGAGGCGGTCGGCGCAACTTCGGGCATGGCGTGGTGTTCCTTAATCAGCTAACTGGCCCATGTTACCAGCCGGCCGGAGGGGTGTCAAACTCCAGAGCTCGTCCTTGACCCGCACAGCGCATGCGCTTAGAATCAGACAACCGCTTGGCCCGAGAAAACAGTCCGTCCGGCACTCCAGGCCTCGGCAGACTGGTTCGCGCAAGGGAGGATACTCTGATGACTGAAGCCACGTTCGAATCCGTACGCGCGATCATCGCAGAACTCTTGGGCGTTGAGCCCGAGAAGGTGACCGAGACCGCTCGCTTTCGTGAGGACCTGGGTGCGGACTCGCTCGACTTGGTGGAATTGATCATGGCCTTCGAGGAGAAGTTCGGCGCCGAGATTTCCGATGAGGATGCCCAGAAGATAACGACCGTCGGTGAGGCGGTCAAGTACATCGCCTCGCGCTCGCCGAAATAGCCGCGCGCGGGGGCCGCGCGCGCTGCGGGGTCATCATTGCGGGCACAGCCATGGATGCAGGCGAGGTCTCCCTGGAGGAGGCCTCGCCTGCTCTTCGTTACTCCTCCCGGGGCATGGGGTGGAGCTGGGATGTAACGAAGTTCTCCTCTTCGAGTGTCTGCCAGGTTGGCATGCCTGCCAGCCGCATGGCGCCGCCCAGCCGCGGATGAACGGCGCGCACAAGTTCGGCCAGATGCAAGGCGACGATGCGCATCGCAAAATGCGCGTTGGGCCGCGCACGAAGCTCGCACAGGTGGAAGGCCTCGCGCAGGTTGAGGGTCATGAGGAAACGTCGCAGGTATCCGTTGGGCACGAGGTAAGCAGCGACCGCCGGGTCTTCTTGTGCAATCTGTTCGAATGCCTGGCTTGCCTGGGTCATCGCGCGGTGATAGCTATCGAGCTGGCCCGCCAGCGCGAACCAGCGTGGAGTCGTGTAACCCAGGTCGCACGTGAGCGGAGCGCTGGTGAGGCTGAGCATGCGATGCCGTTTGGCCTCAAAGTAGGCGCCCTGGTCGGCGATAACCTCGGCCGTATAGGTCACGTGCTCCAGTTCGCGCGGCGGGTTGTCCCATTCGCCCATTTCGCCTAGCAGGGAGAGCACCGCCTCACCGGCGGCCTGCGGCGATGATTCCATCGTGTGCAATGCGGTGGCGTAGGGCACCCCCAGGCTGCGGACCGACGCCGCGGCGAGTGCGCGGACTTCGCTCGCCGGATCTGCATGACGCAGGAACACACCTCCGGCCGGGCCGAGGACCTCATTCGGCCCCGCGGCCCGCGCGGCCTGCGCCACGGCTGGCCGCTGTGGATGGGCCAACCGAGTCAGGTAGGCGCTCGCCTGGGCGTAGCGAACCAGCGTCGGCACTTCGCGCTGCGCAACCTGGCGCACCTCCTCGCCGATCTCCTGCACCTCACGCAGTGGGTGCGAGAGCATCTTGCGGATGGCGTGTTCCAGGGCGCGCGCGTTGAGAGTGAGGCCGACATTGGCAAAGACCGCGCTGGGCAGCAGATAGCGGGCGACGTCCACGTAGCGCGAGCGAATGCGGCTATCCCAGCGTGCCTCACTCTCATCTTCCTGGCGCGGATAAGCAGACTGCGCCACGTGCTTGAGCGGTTCGAGCGCTTGCTGATATGTATCGAGCAGGTGCTCGCACGTTTGGCGGAAGAGGCCTTCCGTGCGCGTGCCACGCACTTCCGGGGGGACGACGAAGGCCGTGCGATCCCAGGTCTGATAGCGCGTGCTCTTCTCTGTGTAAGAGGCCAGCCTGTTTGATTCGACGCACTCGATGGCCAAGCGCGAAACGTTTTCCATCGCGATGTGCAGAACGGCGTGTTCCGCCACGGAGGCATGGCCGTATCCGACAACCCACCGTTCGTGAAACTGGGCCGATGATTCCTCGCTGAGGGAGGCGGCGATGGTGTCGAAGGATTCCGGCGAGCGGGAGGTCTTGGCGAAGGCGACGGCGATTGTTTCCGGGGATAGCGAGCGCGGGCTGAGCAGGTACACACGGCGGTCATGCCCACTCATGGCACTCTCCCTCTTGTCCGACGCAAGCGATCGACCTACGGATGCGGTCGCGCGAGTCTCGCACGCCGCGCTGGACCGCGGCGCATTGTCTCAGGCCCTTTCGTTCAGGAGCACCCGCGCCTGTTCGATGTCGGTCCGTATCTGATGGAGCAGCGCCTCGACGCCAGGGAACTTCCTTTCGCCGCGCAACCGGGCGATGAAGCTCACCGAGAGTGTCTGCCCGTAGATATCCTGGTTGAAGTCGAGCAGGTGGGTTTCGACTACTTGCGCCTCGGGCTGTCCGGCAAACGTCGGCCGCACGCCGATGTTGGTCACGCTGCGAAGCCGCTGCCCGCCCACCTCGGCCCAGGTCGCATACACACCGCGCGACGGGACGGCGCGCGCCTCCCACACGGCGACATTGGCTGTGGGAATGCCCAGCGAGGCGCCGCGCTGCGCGCCCTTCACCACGACGCCGCTCAAGGTGAAGGCGCGCCCCAGGCAGCGGTTGGCTTCGGCGATGTCACCCTCGCTCAGCGCCTGGCGGATGCGCGTCGACGAAATGGGCTGCCCGGCCTCGACCAGCGGTTCGACGGTGTGAACCTCGAACCCCAGGCGGCTCCCCGCACGTGCCAGGAATTCCCGGTTGCCTTCGCGGTTATGGCCTAAAGCGAAGTCGGTGCCCGCCCATAGCGAGCGCAGTCCCAGGTCCTTCACCAGCCGGTCGACGATCGCCCCGGCGCTGGTGTGGGAGAACTCCACCGTGAACGGGTGCGTGATGATCACCTCCACTCCCAACGCTGCGAGCAGCGCCGCCCGCTCGTCAGGAGAGGTGAGGTAGAGGGTCGATGTCCGCCGTCCCAGGACAACCGCTGGATGAGGGAAGAAGGTAAGCACAGTCGCAGTGCCGCCCTCGGCGACCGCCTGGGCGACCATCGAGCGCACCAAATGCTGGTGCCCGCGGTGCACGCCGTCGAATGAGCCCACGGCCAGGAATGCCTTATGCAGGGCAACACCGTCCAACGTCGAGAAATGCTGCATGCAGCTCTAGACCTCAGTCAGGACTTTGCGCGGCAACCAATGGCGACCGTCGGCATCGCCCTCGACAATGGCCACAAGTTCGCCGTCCGGCCCGACGGCCTGGGCGCGCCCGGCAGCGCCGGAGGCCTCGAGCGCCATCCCGCGCTGCAACTGCAAGACTTGGGCATCGTTCAATTCGATCTTCTGCCAGCTGGGTAGCACCGCAGTCGCCGGAAGCGCGATGTCCGGCCACGTCGGGGGCGTGAAGTGCGACCGCAATTCATCGAGCGAGACCGCCTGCTCGATCGAGAACGGGCCAAGCCGCAAACGCCGCAGCGCTTCCAGGTGGGCGGGGGATTGCAGGCGCTCGCCCACGTCACGCGCCAGTGAGCGCAGATAGGTGCCGCGCGAGCAGCGCACGCGGATGTGCGCCTGAGGGGCAGCCCAGTCGAGCAGTGCAATCTGGTAAATGCGGATGAGGCGCGGCTCCAGGTCGACAACTTCACCCTTGCGCGCCAACTCGTACGCTTTGCGTCCCTCGACCTTGAGCGCGGAATAGGCGGGAGGCGTCTGCAGCGACTCGCCCTCAAAGGACGCCAGTGCCTGCTCGAGGTCGGGCTGTGAGAAGGTGACTGGCCCAGATGCGGTCACCAGACCAGCGGCGTCGTGGGTCGATGTGGCCAGGCCAAAGTGGATGATGGCATCGTATTCTTTGTCGGATTCGAGCAGGTACTCGGCCAGACGCGTGGCACCGCCCAAGAGGACCACCAGGACCCCAGAGGCCGAAGGATCGAGTGTGCCTGTGTGACCGGCCTTGCGAATGTGCGTGCCGCGCCGCACGATGTTGACCACATCGTGAGAGGTCAGGCCGACGGGCTTGTCGATGACGAGCAATGCCGGTCGCGCCACGCCTCAGCCTCCGCCCGCAGTAGCAGAGGTCTGTCCGCACAACCACTCGCGCGTGGCGATCAGGACGCGCGCTTGCACCTCATCGAGAGTCCCCTGCACAGTCGCGCCCGAGGCGGCCGGGTGGCCACCGCCGCCAAAGCGCGCTGCCAGGGGCGTGACGTCCAGCCCGTTGCGCGCTCGCCAACTCACTTTGATCCGTCCTCGCTCCTGCTCGATGAAGATCAATGCCACCAGCACGCCTTCAATGGTGGAGAGCACGTTGATCAAGTCGGCGTCATCGCGGCCGGGGTAGCCGGCTGAGGCGCGGTCAGCGAGTGTGAGCGCCGTCCAGACCAACTGGTCATCACGCGCGATGCGCCCCAGGCCGGCGGCCCAGTAACGCGTGGCGGCGAAGCTTCGCCGGTACAGGCTGGCCTCAACGATCGAAGGTAGATTGGCGCCGGCCTCCATCAGGTGGCGCGCGGTGGCAAGCGTGCGCAGCCCAACATTGGAGGTGCGGAACCCAAGCGTGTCGCTCACCACGCCGGCCAAGAGGCAAGTCGCCGCCTGGGCGGTGATCGCCAGCCCCAGCGGCTCTGCCAGTTCGCACACCAGTTCAGCTGTCGCGGAGGCGTCCGGATCCACAAGATTGATCTCCGCATACCCGATGTTGGTCACGTGATGATCGATGTTTATGCGCGCAGGGCAGGGCAGCGGTGCGGCCATGTCGCCGATGCGGTTCACGTCGGAACAATCGAGCAGGATGCACGCATCCGCGGAAGTGGGAAGCGCGTCGGCCACCGATTCGCTCCCAGGCATGAAGCGGAACGAGGACGGCACGCCGTCGCGCGAGAAGGCCGTCACGCGGTGACCGGCCGTCTGCAACATCCAGGTCATCCCGAGAAGCGACCCGAGCGCATCTCCGTCCGGCCGCTCATGAGTCAGCAAAAGGAGGTGGGCTGAGTCGCGCAGCGTCTGCCGCGCGCGCTCGATGGCCGAATTATCCATGACGCTCCCGGGGCCGCTTGGGTGGTGGACTGGGCTGCAGGCTGTCGATCAGGCCCTCCAGCCTCTCGGCGCGCTCAGGCGTGGGGTCCCAATGGAAGCGCAATTGGGGGAAGGCGCGCAGCGGGATACGCGAGGCAAGTTCGTGGCGCACATAGCCGCGGGCGCGATCCAGCGCCTCGATGATCTCTTTACGCCGGTCCGGGTCGGCCTCAACTGCGCTGACGTAGACATCGGCGTAGGCGAACTCGCGGTCGACCTGCACGTCGGTGACCGACAGCAGGTGGAAACGCGGGTCGCTCAGGTCGCGCAAGAGAAGGTCAGCGATTTCCTGGCGGATGCGCTCGGCCAGGCGCTGGGCACGGGCTACGGTCGGCATCGGGCCTACACCGTTTCGGTGACGTAGCATTCCAAGAGGTCGCCGGGCTGGAACCCCTCGAACCCCTTGACCGCTACGCCGCACTCGAATCCCTGTCGGATTTCGCGAACGTCGTCCTTCTCGTGGCGCAGCGAGGCCACGTCGCCATCGAACAGCTTCTGGGCGCCGCGCATCACGCGGATGCGCGCGTTGCGGCGCAGTTCGCCTTCGCGAACGAAACAACCGGCCACTGTGCCCATCCGCGAGGTGGAGAAGGTGGCGCGCACCTCGGCTCGCCCGATGACCACCTCCCGCTTCTCGGGTCCGAGCAGACCTTTGAGCGCCTTCTCGACGTCTTCGGTGAGGCGATAGATGATGTCGTACTGGCGCACCGAGACGTGCTCCCTTTCGGCCGCCTGCACCGCTGTGTGATCGACCTGCACGTTGAAGCCGATCACGATTGCGCTCGAGGCGGATGCCAGCATGATATCGTTCTCGGTGATGTTGCCAGTCTCGGCGTAGAGCAGGTTGATCTTGAGGTCGGCATTGCCGAGCTGGGTGAGGGTGGAAACGATCGGCTCCAGCGATCCTTGCACGTCGGCCTTGAGGATCAGGTTGAGTTCTTTGACCTCGCCGGCCTGGAAGCGGGCGAAGACTTGTTCCAGGCTCAAGGCCTTCTTGGCGTGGGATTGCGCCTCACGGGCTGTGAGTTTGCGCTGGGTCGACAGCGTGCGAGCCTCGCGATCGCTGGGAAGCACTTCGATCAGGTCGCCGGCCTGTGGCAGATCGCCCAGCCCCAGCACCGTCGCGGGCATGGAGGGCGTGGCCGCTTGGATGGGTTTGCCGCGGAAGTCGAACATGGCGCGGATCTTGCCGTGCGCCGTGCCGGCCACGAGCACGTCGCCAACATGGACAGTTCCGTTCTGGACGAGCAAGGTGGAGATCGGGCCCTTGGCGCGGTCCAGCTCGGCTTCGATGACGCTGCCGATCACGCGCCCGGCGGGGTTGGCCAGAATGCGTGTGTTGTCGGCGGTCAGCAGGATGGCTTCTAGCAGGTCCTCCATCCCGGTGTGCTTCTTGGCCGAAACGAGCACGACCATGGTGTCGCCGCCCCAATCATCGGGTGTCAAGCCGAGCTCGGCGAGTTGCTGCTTGACGCGATCCGGGTTTGCGTTGGCCTTGTCGACTTTGTTGAGCGCCACAACGATCGGCACGCCGGCCGCCTTGGCGTGCGCATACGCTTCGCGCGTCTGCGGCATGACGCCGTCATCCGCGGCCACGACCAGAATGACGATATCGGTAACCTGCGCGCCGCGCGCGCGCATGGCGGTGAAGGCGGCGTGCCCGGGGGTGTCGAGGAAGGTGATCAGGCGATCCTTGTGGAGCACCTGATAAGCGCCGATGTGCTGGGTGATGCCGCCCGCCTCGCCGCTGGCTACGTCGGTGCTGCGGATCGCATCCAGGAGAGATGTCTTGCCGTGGTCAACGTGGCCGAGGATGGTCACCACCGGGGGCCGGGGGGTGAGTTGGGAAGCGTCTTCCCCTTCCAGGGCGCGACGCCAAGCGGGAGCTTCCGCCTCGGCCGCCGGCGCCTCGGGCTCTGCTTTGAGCAGGTGCGCCTCGAAGCCCAGCTCCTGAGTGATAACCGCGGCGGTATCGAAATCGATCTGCTGGTTGATATTCGCCATCACGCCGTTGGCCATCAGCTGCTTGATCACCTCGATCGGGCTGACGTGTATCAGTTCGGCCAAATGGCGTACGGTGAGCGTTTCGGGGAGTTCCACCACCTTGTGTCCGTTGTCGCTCATCCCACATCTCCTGTTGGACCGCGTCCGTCCGGTGTCCGTTCGGACCGGTGGGAGCTCCCGCACCTGAGGCGTCCTGGCTTAGGGCATAACCCGGCTCACTTTCAATTCACTCCGGCCGGTGTACGTTGTTGCCGGTCGGGGCGGCCTGGGTTGCACAGGGGACGGTCTCATGGTCATCGCAGGCGCTCACGTGCCGTCTGCAGCCTGGCCACCTTCCATTGGAAGAGAAGCCAGAATCGTCTGCAAGCGTTCACGGTCGTCCGCAGTCAAGTCCATTCGCAAGGCCGGCGCGAGCGTGCCTGCCAACGCGCGTTGCCAGCACGCACGCCGGTCGTGCAGGTAAGCGCCCCGGCCGGGCGCTTTTCCTGTCGGGTCAAGTTGGACGCCGGTTGCCGTCCGCACCACGCGCATCAACGTGCGCTTGGGCAGCACCTGGCGGCAGCCAACGCAAGTTCGCTGAGCCACGTGCTTGGGTCGAGGGGCGCTCCTGCGCCGCATGTTCACCTCGGCAGCCCGACGGATCGTGTTCGCCAGTCTATTCTTCCGGCGCTTCCCACTCGCGCAGGCGGCTGGCCTTGCGCTTGCGGGAGACGACCGTCACACCCAGGTCAGGATCGAACTCGACGGTCACCTGCTTCTTCTTCTTGCCCTTCTTCTTCTTGCCGCCGGCGCCTTCTTCGTCTTCTGTTTCCTCTTCTCCTGCCTCGGCTGCAACTACCGTTTCGGGCAGGGCTTCGCCTTCGACAGCCGCTTCAGCTGGCTCCGCCTCGCCTTCCACGGCGGGACCAGCCTCGGCCGCGGCCTCAGCGGGTGCAGGCTCTTCGGCGGCGACCGCGACCGGCTCAGGTTCGACCACCTTGGCCGCGAGAATTGCCGTCTGCAGCCGGGTGCGAAGCTCCTCCAGACTGCGCGCGCCAAGTTCGGGCAGAGTCAAGATCGGATCCGGATCCAGCGCCAGCTGCTCGAAGGTCTGCGCGATATTGGTGAACCCGGCGCCGTTCAGTGCGGTGACCAACGCTTCGTCGAGCCCGATATCGCTGAGCGGCACTTCGTATGCAGGCTGTGGGATGTTCTTGCGGATCTCGGCCAGACGGCGCGCCTGTGCCTTGCGCCGGCTTTCGCGCTGCAGCGAAAGCGCGGACTCAACCAGGCTGACAAGCTGCTCCATGGCCTGGTAGTCTTCAGGCGGCAACGGGCGGCCTTCGGCCTTCTTGGCAAGCGCCTCGCTTACCGGTTGCACGAGCTCAGCGTGCTGCTCGGCCAGTTCCGCCAGGGCCGGATCGCTGGTGAGTTTGGCCAGCGCCTCGGAGGTAGCCTCCGGGATACTCTTGATGTCGATGCGCCATCCGGTCAGCTTGGCCCCCAGCCGGGCATTGACTCCCTCTCGCCCGATGGCCAGGCTGAGCTGGTCTTCCGACACGACCACCAGGGCGGTCTTGCCGCGCTGCGGGTCGTCATCCAGATACACGCCGGCGACGCGCGCCGGGCTAAGCGCCTTGGCGATGAAAGCTGCCGGATCGGGATTCCACTCGATGACATCGATCTTCTCATCGTGCAGCTCACGCACGATGGCTTGGATGCGCCCGCCGCGCATGCCCACGCACGCTCCGACCGGGTCGAGGTTGGGCTGAAGGGCGGTCACTGCCACTTTGGATCGGATGCCCGGCTCGCGCGCAATGCCCTTGATCTCCACCAAGCCCTGGTAGATTTCGGGCACCTCGGCTTCGAGTAGGCGGCGCAGCATGCTACGATCGGCGCGTGAGAGAGTGATCTGGGGGCCGCGCGGTGTCCGCGAGACATCCAACAGGTAGGCACGAATGCGATCGCGCGGGCGATAGCGCTCGGTGGGGAGCTGCTCACGCTTGGGCAACACCGCCTCGGCGCGGCCCAGGCTGACCGTTACGGCTTGCGCGCCTACGGCCTGGATGGTTCCGTGGACAATCTCCCCCTTACGGGCCGACCACTCATCGAACTGCTTGTCGCGTTCGGCGTCACGCAGACGCTGGTGGACAATCTGCTTGGCGGTTTGAGTCGCAATGCGCCCAAAGTCCTTGGGCGTGCTCTCGACAAGGATCAGCCCCCCCAGCTCGGCCTTTGGGTCCACTTGCTGAGCGTCGGTCAGGGTGACCTCGGTGCGCTCATCCTGGACATCTTCGACGATTTCCTTCTCGGCGAAGACCTGGATGGTGCCCTTGGCCAGGTCGACCTTGGCTTCGACCTGTTGTGCGTTGGACGCATTCACGGCGCGCCGATAGGCGTTGACCAGTGCCGTTTCGAGCACTGAGAGCACCACCTCACGAGGCAGGCCGTAATGTTCCAACACCTCATTGAAGGCCAGGAGGAACTCGCTTTTCATTGTTCTTTCTTTCTCCGTCCAGGGGCGTAACGCCGCCTAATACGCAGAAAAGTGGGGGACACCCACTTTTCTAAACCCAACTACCTCACCCGTGAAGAACCTGCGAGGATTCTAGCACATTCGACGCCCATCATCAAGCCCGTATCGGAGCCCCCCTGAGCGGGGCTCGGAGGGCGGAGGGCGCCTCATCCCACCTCGGTCAGGCGCCTTTAGCCGGCCGGCGCCAGAAATGTTTCGAAGGATTCCCGCAACATCGGCTCCGGAAGCGCCCCCATCTGGCGGGTGACCGGCTGCCCCTGGCGGAAGAAGATGAGCGTCGGGATACCGCGCACATTGTACTTCTCGGCCAGGGCTTGATTCTCGTCGGTGTTGAGCTTGGCGACAATCAGCCGGCCGTCAAATTCACCGGCCAGCATCTCGAGGGTGGGTGCAATCATGCGGCACGGGCCGCACCACGGCGCCCAGAAATCCACGACGACGGGCAGGTCGGCTCGCAGAACCTTCTCGTCGAAGTCCGCCTGGGTTACCGGGACGGGTTTAGCCATTCGGTCTCCTCACCACGATGGTCCTTTCAACTGCTCTCACCAGTCATCGCATCTTGGATTGTGCGCCCGACGGCTGGCAGAATGCACGGGTTGACGGTCATGTTTGCCGCATTCCATTCGTCCTGCCCGAGGACGACAGTCACTCCGGTGCGCGGGAAGAGGGCGGCAAAACGATCGCGCCGCGCGCCGGACCCGCCGAGTCGCGGCCGTAGGGCGGGTCGGCAATGTATAATCCAGACATTCCCACCGAGCCGATTGATGCCAGAGACAGCGCTCACACACCCAGGGTACACCGTCCAATTGCCCGTGTTCGAGGGGCCTCTGGATCTGTTGCTACACCTGATCGAGCGCGCCGAACTCGACATCACCCGGGTCGCCTTGGCCAAGGTCACCGACCAGTTCTTGGGATACCTGGCGGCGATGCAGGAACGCCACATGGAAGAGGTGGTCGGCTTTCTCGTCATCGCCGCCCGCCTGTTGCAGATCAAGAGCGAAGCCCTGCTTCCGCGTCCGCCTCAGCGCGAGGCGGGAGAAGAGGATCCGGGCGAAGAACTCGCCCGCCAGTTGCGCTTGTACAAGGCCTTCAAGAAGTCGGCGGAGTTCCTGCTGCGGCGCGAGCAGCTCGGGCTACGCAGCTATGTGCGCCTTGCGCCGCCCCCGCGCGTGCCCCCGCGCTTCGATTTGAGCAGCGTGACGCTTGCGGACCTCACGCGTGCGGCCGCCCAAGTCTTCACGCGCAGCCCCATCCAGCAGCCGCTCAACGTCTTGGTCAGCGCTCCGAAGGTCACCATCCGCGAACAGATCCGTCGGATTGCAGATGCCATCCGCAGTGAGGGCAAGGCGGCCTTCCACCGGGTCATTCGCGGCTTTCAGACGAAGATGGAAGTCGTGGTCGCCTTCCTGGCCATGCTTGAGCTGGTCAAGCGCCGTCAGGTCGTTGCCCGCCAATTCGAGCTCTTCGGCGAAATCGAACTCGTGCCCACCGAGACCTGGAACGACGAGGCCGACTTCGATCTCGAGTTCGGTGAATGACGCTCGGCCGGGCACGCCCGTCGTGCGCCTGGCGACAACGCCGCTGCAGGCCTGCCGCGTGGGCCGAGGCTGCCCGCTCCGGATGTTCACTGCAAGCGTGAGCCTGGCATGCCCATCCGATTACTCTCGCCCGAACTGACCGCCAAGATCGCCGCCGGAGAGGTCGTCGAACGGCCGGCCTCGGTCGTCAAGGAACTCCTCGAGAACGCGCTGGATGCAGGGGCACACTCCATCGCGATCGAGATCGAGGCCGCCGGAACACGGCGCATCCGAGTCAGCGACGACGGGTGCGGAATCCCTCCCGCCGAAGTCGCCCTGGCGCTCGAGCGCCACGCCACAAGCAAGATGACCCAGGCCGAGGATCTCGAGCACATCCTGACGCTGGGGTTCCGCGGCGAAGCGCTGGCCTCGATCGCGGCCGTTTCCCGTCTGACCCTGACCAGCCGAACCCAGGATGCTCCTCACGGCGCCGAGCTTCGCGCCGAGGGAGGACAACTGAGCCCCGTTCAACCCATCGGTTCTCCCCTGGGCACGACCGTGACAGTCGAAGATCTATTCTTTGCTGTGCCGGCGCGCTTGAAGTTCCTCAAGTCGGATCTCACCGAACGCCGCCAGATTGAAATTGTGGTCTCCCGCTATGCCCTGGCGTACGCCGGCGTTCGTTTCGCGCTCGATATCAATGGACGCCCCGTCCTTCGCTCGAGCGGAAGCGGCGACCAGCGCGAGGCGTTGGCGAGTGTGTTTGGACTTGACGAAGCCCGGCAGATGATCGAGCTCCAGCCGCTCGCTTCCACCGGTGCCATTCAGGTATCGGGTTTCGCCAGCCCGCCCAGCCTGACACGATCCAGCCGCAAGGAAGTCATCCTCTTCGTCAATGGCCGATGGATCCAGGACTCGGCCCTGACCACTGCCGTGGTCCAGGCCTACCACACGTTGCTGATGGTGGGGCGTTACCCGATGGCTGCGGTCTTCATCACGCTGCCTGCGGAAGAGGTGGATGTCAACGTCCATCCCGCCAAGAGCGAAATCCGCTTCCGCACAGGAGAGCGAGTCTTCTCGGCGGTGCAGCGCACGCTGCGCGCCGCCCTGATGCAATCGGGGGCAGGGGCCTCGCTCGCCGCCACCGACTGGAGCCAGACCAGGTGGGGAGGTCGCCAGGAGGCGCTTCCCGGCGGGGAAGCGCCCGTGCCCGCATCGCCCTCTGAGGCGGCACGTCGGCCGGAGGATGGACCGCGCCCTGCGCTGGCTGTGGACGACGCGGGTCCGATGCCCGAAGCCAGCCTCCCCCATGTCCACCTACCGCTGCTTCGGGTGATCGGCCAAGTGGGTGCAACGTATGTCGTGGCCGAAGGCCCGGACGGTCTCTATCTCATCGACCAACACGCGGCGCACGAGCGCGTCCTCTTCGAGCAATTCCTGAGTGAGCGCGGCGATCGGCATGCCTCCCAGCCGATGCTCACGCCGGTGGTCTTCGAGTTGCCGGCAGCGCAGGCCGCGCTTCTTCAGATGGAACTCGCGACGCTTCAGAATCTCGGTTTCGATGTCGAATCCTTCGGGGGATCGAGCTTCCAGGTGCGGGCGGTTCCGCACTTGGTGCAGGGTGCCGATCCTGTCCAGGCCGTGCGTGCCGTGGTCGAGGAGTTTGAGGAGGATGAAACGCCTCTGGCTCGCGAAAAGGAACGCCGCCTGATCGCACGCATCTGCAAACGCGCGGCCGTCAAGGGCGGCCAGGTGCTCACGATCGCAGAACAGGAGCAGCTGGTCTCGCGGCTGGAAGCCTGCGCTTCTCCGCGCACATGCCCGCACGGACGCCCAACGATGATCCACCTTTCCGTGGATCTGCTTGAGCGCCAATTCGGCCGACGAGGCTGAGCGCTGTCGGCGTGTGAGGGCGAGCCTCTGATCGACCGCACCTTCTCATTTGACGAAGGCGTGCAGGCCTTCGATCACGCCGCCATGCCTGGCGTGATGAAAGCGCTTCTCCAACTCTTGGTCCACACGTTTGCTGGTTAGGGGGCGCGCGGCGGCTGGGCGCCGGCGCTACGACTTGCCGGTGGGGAATTCCGGCGGCGTGCCGCCGCGTTCGCTGTTGATCTTGGCGATTCCGTTGCGCACCTGCGAGAGCAGGTGTGTGATTTCGGCCTCGAGTTTGGAGAGTGATTCGAGCACGTAGTCGTCCGCGTCGCGGCGCATGCCCTCCGTCTCTTGTCGCGCCTGGGCCAGGATTTGTTCGGCACGGGCCTGGGCTGCGGTGGTAATCGCATCTTGCTGAACGAGGGCCTCGATGCGCTGGCGCCCCAATTCAACCGTGCGCTGGGATTCCTCTTGTGCCTGGGCCAACACCCGGTCGCGTTGGGCCAGCACCTGTTGCGCCTTCTTGACCTCTTCGGGGATGGTCACCCGCAGCTGGTCGATCAGCTCGAGGAAGCGATCCTCGTTAACGATGGTGTCGTTGGTGAATGGGAAATGCCGGCCGCTGTTGAACAGCTCCTCCAACCGATCGACGAGATGAAGGATGTCCATGGCTGCCTCCGACCCGGGGGCGTGACCGCTAGTGGATTCGACTGGCGCTCAATGCGGCGCGGCGACTGCGTCTACTCGCGCGCCGGAGCGCGCAGCCAGCCTGCAACAATCGCTGCAAGCGTACACTGAATTGCATTCCCCGTCAATTCGGCGTCGCACTTCCTGCCGACAAGTGACTCGCCCCTTCGCGCGAGCTCAATCGCGCAGCGAAGTCATCGGCACGATGCGCTGCCCCTCTTCGCCCAGTTCGGCAAACCGGCGGTCGAGCGCTACGGCAACGTGCTCAGGCACCATGCTGCTCACGTCACCTCCCAGTGAGGCGATTTCGCGTACCGTGCTTGACGAGAGGAAGGTATGCTCCTCGCTCGTAATGAGCGCCATCACTTCGATGCCGCTCACCAGCCGGTGATTGGCCAAAGCCATGCGGAATTCATGTTCGAAGTCGGAGAACACGCGCAGGCCGCGCACAATGACCTGGGCATTGATCTTTCTGCAGAACTCGACAGTCAGCCCGCTATAGCCGGTCACGCGGAAGCGGTCCTGGCCGGCCAGGGCGCGGCGCACAAGGTCGAGACGCTCTTCCGGGCTGAAGAGCAGCGTCTTGAGCGGCCGATCGTAAACCGCCACGACCACCTCTTCGAACAGGCGCGCGGCCCGCTGGGCGATGTCGATGTGACCGTAATGGATCGGGTCGAAAGTTCCAGGGAAGACGGCGCGGACCATTAGGACACATCTCCTTGCCCGGGCATCCACAGGCTGGCCAGGCGTTCGGCCAGGAGTTGATGCTCCGGGCGCTCCAGATGCGGGTCGGCCTCATACAGCCTGCGTGCGGCGGCGCGAGCCTGCTCGATCAACGGTAAGTCAGTGAGTTTGGCGAGGCGCAGATCGGCATAGCCCGATTGGCGCGTCCCCAGGAAATCCCCCGGGCCGCGCTGCTGCAAATCCCGGTCGGCCAGGACGAACCCATCGTGCGTTTCCTCCATGGCTTTCAGCCGCTCATTGTCGGCCTCGCTCTCGGAATCCGCAACCAGGAGGCAGGACGCTTCCTGCAAGCCGCGCCCGACGCGGCCGCGGAATTGGTGGAGCTGTGCCAACCCGAAGCGATTGGCGCCTTCCACCATCATGACGGTGGCATTGGGGATATCGACGCCGACTTCCACCACCGAAGTGCTGACCAGCACGTGGACCTGGCCATCGCGGAAGCGTTGCATGACCTGCTCTTTCTCGTCGGCTTTCAACCGGCCATGCAGTAATCCCAACTGCCACTCGGGGAAGACTTCCTGCTGCAGACGGCGATGCTCCTCCACGGCCGAGGCCGCCTCGGTGGTTTCGGTCTCTTCCACCAGGGGGCAGACGATAAACGCCTGATGGCCCAAGCGAAGCTGGCTGGTGATGAACGAATAGGCCCGCTCGCGCTCGGTCGGCGTCATGACGCGCGTGGTGACCGGTTTGCGCCCGGGAGGCATTTCGTCGAGCAACGAGAGGTCTAGGTCACCGTAAACGGTGAGGGCCAGCGATCGCGGAATGGGCGTGGCGGTCATCACCAGCAAATGGGGTGTCCCGCCTTTGGCGCGCAGCGCGGCACGCTGTTCCACGCCAAAGCGGTGCTGCTCGTCGATGATGGCAAGGTCGAGATGCGCGAACTTCACGCCCGGTTCGAGCAGCGCGTGCGTGCCGATCACGACGCGGATCTCACCTGCGGCAAGCCGCTCGCGGATCGAGGCCTTTTCGCTTTCGGGTGTTGAACCCAGGAGCAGCGCGATCTCATCCGCCCGGAGCGGCGCCGCTCCCGAGGGGCCTTGCGTGGCCGCGTCGCCGGCCAGAAAGCGATTGAATGTCTGGTAATGCTGTTCGGCCAGGATGCTGGTGGGAGCCAACACCGCGGTCTGGCCTTGATGGGATGCGACGACAAAGGCGGCGCCTGCGGCCACCGCCGTCTTGCCCGACCCCACATCTCCCTGCAGCAACCGATTCATCGGCCGACCGGAGGCCAAATCTCCAAGGATTTCTCCCAGCGCGCGTTCTTGGGCCGTCGTAAGTGGGTAGCCGAGGCCCGATTTCCACGCGTCGATGGCCTCGGGCACGGCAAATGCTGTCGCTTTGGCAGATTCCCATTCCGCCTTCTGCTGCAAGACACCAACTTGCAGGCACAACAACTCCTCAAAGGCCAGCCGCCGTTGCGCAGCCTTTAGAGAGTCCCATGAGTCGGGGAAGTGGGCCTGCTGCAAGGCGGCCCCAAAAGACATCCACGCGCCGGACTTCTGGATGTCGGGCGGCAACGGGTCGGGCACACGCCCGGCCCAGAAGTGGATCGTGCTTTCCATCATGCGCCGCATCGACTTCTGATGCAGGCCTGAGGTGAGACCGTAGATGGGTACGATGCGTCGGGTATGCAGCTGTTGCCGCTCGACCAGCTCCCACTCCGGGCTGTTCATCGTCAAACGCCCCAGGTACTGATCGATCCGTCCTGAGAGCGCAAGCATGTCTCCCTTGCGAAAGCGCTGGGCCAACCAGGGCTGGTTGAACCACGTCACGCGCAGCGTGCCGCTGCCGTCGCCCACCACAGCCTCGACAATCACCCGCGCCCCTCCGCGCGTGCGGCGGGCCTCTACCGAATCGAGAACGCCGATCACCGTCACAACCTCGCCGTACCACAAGCGGTTGATCGGTTTGAGGCTCGAGTAATCGACGTAGCGCCGGGGTAGGTACCACAACAGGTCCCCGAGGCTTGTAAGCCCAAGGCGTTCGAGCGTCTGCGCTGTCTGCGGGCCGACGCCTTTGATGACGGTGAGGGGGGATTTGAGAGCGGACAGATCGCGGGCGGGAGGCTCAGCCGCCGGTGCGGGGGCGACGTCCGCTTCGGCGTCCGGC
>Ga0153916_10001104_pt1 | contig 18999 bp, 20 predicted proteins | sample Opewatmetagenome_FD_109642 | JGI IMG/M metagenome (GOLD analysis project Ga0153916, IMG submission 109642) | Freshwater wetland microbial communities from Ohio, USA - Open water 3 Core 3 Depth 4 metaG | ecosystem: Environmental > Aquatic > Freshwater > Wetlands | place: USA: Ohio, Lake Erie... | reverse complement strand
CTGACGCCGACCATCGAATAGATGATTTTATTGGGTTCAGTGCTCATGGATTGAAATCGTGTACCTCGGGAAAGAATGTTTAGGTCTTCAGGCTTCGGTGTAATTCACCGCGGAGGCGCTGAGGACGCGGAGATTTAAAGCGAAAAACCTCTGTGAACTCTGTGTTTCGGTGGTGAATCTTCCTTACCCTGAGGAGCCAACCCCTAGCCTGTCAGGTTGGATTGGATTCTGCAAGAAAGGGAGCAGTCTGAATGCGGAATTGCCGCAAAGAGTCAACGTGTCACGGCGATGGTTTCAAGTTTACAATCGCGGGCTGCCGCAAATTGTCTCTCATCGGCGGTGATAAAAGGAAGCGGTGTATTGATCGAGTCCTGAATGACAATCGCCGAGGCAAGATGAATGGCGTCGAGGGGGCGAACGTTGTGAGCTATGATGATTTCCTCCGCTTTGGCTAGCACAGGCGGTACCGCTTCGACAAGCTGCCAAAACGCCCGGTCTTGTTTCACGCGCGTTAGAATCGAGGTGTAATGCCGCCGGATCAATTCGCCCTGTCGGTGCCTGCGCCGTACGGCTGAATGGAGTTCCACCGGAGCGATGGCGGATGAAACGAATTCGTAAGTTCCCAGAAGTTCGCGAACGCGCGCCGATCCCGGTTCCTGAATGTAGTTTTTGACGAGAACGCTGGTGTCGAAATAGGCCAGACTCACCGCTCGTCGCGCTCCTCACGGATCGTGTCCGAAATCGGTTTGCCTTTGATGCGCACCGGGTCGCGCCAAACCGGCATCGGCTTCCCGCTCTTCGGGCCGCGCCACAGCACCCCTTCGGCTTCCAGGCGGCGGATCGCGGCGTCCGTGTTTGTCTCCTGCTCCAATGGCTTGATCACCGCGATGGGCTTGCCCCGTTCCGTCAAAATCACGTCCTTGCCGGCTTTCACGGCCTTAATCGCCTTGGAAAAACTCTGGTTTGCCTCCCTTAATCCCATTCGCATAGAACTCACCTGTTTTGTAGTTATGTCACTACAATACTAGGCTACAGTATCGCCGTCAAGCAGGGAACGACGGCCTTTTCGTCGTGATGATCGCGGAAGGAATCCCGCTGGTGCGGCTAGAGACGGTTGGGTTGCATGAGGCTGAGCCGGTTGTCGATGCGGGCGCAGGCGAATCGGCGCAGGTAGTCTTCGGCTTCCACGGCGGTGGCAAAAGTCCGTTGGCTGGCAAACTCGAAATTCTCCCCGTCGGCGTAATCGATGTGGCCTTTCCAGGTCCACACGTAGCCGTCCCGGTCGCGCTTCAATACCCCGACGAAGGTCTGGTTCCGGTGTGAATCGGTGATCTTGTAGCGGCATCGTTCCTCGTTACTTAGCTTCATAAGTATCACTCTAGTACCTGGGGAGCGCCATGGCAAGGGTTATTTTCACGAGCGATGGAATGAGTGCGCTTGCGCGCCGCCGGTCCAACCGGCGCGCGGACTGGAGCGCCTCTACTCGGCTTTGTTTTTTGCCGATCGGGGTGATTCTGTTTGGCAACTTTCGGCAGTTAGCCTGACCTGCCCAGGAGCCCTTTGCATTGCGGATTCTGGAAACTGCCATTCGAACGAACAGAAGTTCAAAGGTAAAATATAATGTTATCGCCAAGAGGTGGCATGATAAAGTGCGCCGTCGAATTCGATCCTTAAGGGTTGTGCCATGCGTTAACCATATTTCAAAATCGACAGATCAAAATCAAAGACCCTGAATCTGCTAGGGGATGAAAGCGCGTGGCTGGTTGCCGGGAACTCCGAAACAGAAGGGTAGCGGGGCATTCGGGATGACTCATCATGGTGATTATTGTTTTTGCTTGATACGACATGATATGTATTTCCCGCTGGATTGATGAAACATAGCACCACAGATGGTCACGCGACCACGGTCGAGAAGAGTGGCTTCGGGGGAAGCATTAGCCGCCGGCTAAGCCTTGTTTTCGGCTCTGTCTTCTGTTTGGTCCTCTTGATAGGAGGGACTTCTCTCTATCTCGCCGGTTTTCTCCTTTACCGGTCGCAAGAACTATCACGCGAGGGCAAGCAGGTCTATTCTGTCCAGCAGATTCACATCAGTCTGCACCATTTTTTTTCCTCTCTACAGAGAGCCGAACTAAAAGAAACACCCATTCCAACTAGGCTATTACAATCCTACATAACGGGATTTAGCTCGCTATTGGCAGCTTACGAGCAAGCCGGCGCGGAAAAACGCGACTTAGAACAGATGAGGAGCCTCGTCGCTAATGCCATAGACCTCTCAGAGAGGATCCAAAGAGATATCAAAGCCCGACCCAGGGTGCCACGCAGCTCCTCTAACCTTAAGCATCTGACAGCGCTGGAAACGACCGAGGACGCCGTGCAGGCTTTTACCCACGAGCTAAGCGGGGGACTCGAGCTTCACGAAAGGGCAGACGTTCTGGAGTCCCAACGAAAAATGAAAACTGCGGCAGTTTTGAACGTGGCTTTCATACTTCTGGGCGTTTTTTTTATGATGGGTTCGAGTGTCTACTTTTATCGGGCGATTGCTTTACCTTTACGCAGGCTGGCTGAAGCAGCCAGTGAAATTGCCGACTGGAACCTTCATAAGGAGCTTCCGGTTACATCGAGAGATGAAATTGGCGCGTTAAGCCACGCTTTTAACACAATGGTTAAGAAGCTTAAAGAGCATGAAGAGAGATTGAAGGGGCTGGCAACCATTGAAGAGAGAGGAAGGATAGCCCAAGAACTGCACGACAGCATTGCACAAGACCTTGGTGTGCTGCATCTCCAGCTCATCGATACGCAAAGGAGTCTATCTTCACGACAGTCGGCGGAAACGAAGGATCTCTTGAGGGCGATGCGGCAGACTGTCGATCAGGCTCATAATAATGTGCGGCAGGCCATATTTGGTTTAAAGATCATGGTCTCAAAGGGTCTGGGTTTGATCCCCAGCCTTTCTGAGTACCTTCATGAATTTAGCGAGATGCAAAAAATTCCCATGGATATTGTCGCCCATGATGCTAAGAGTATCTCTTTCTCGCCGAAGGCGGAGACCCAACTTATCCGCATCATCCACGAGGCGCTGACTAACGTGTTCAAACACGCGCAAGCGACGAAGGGGAGTGTTACGTTCGAGCGCGACGGTGACTTTGCCAAGGTCACCATCGAAGACGATGGCAAGGGGTTTATTACGGGTCAGGTGACAGGGTTCCACTTTGGCCTTCAAACCATGCAAGAACGGGCGGAAGGGGCCGGAGGGAAGCTTACCGTTGAGAGTATTCCCGGCAAGGGAACGAAAGTGATCGTCCTTTTACCTTTAATGAAGGAAGATTCTGATGAAACCAATTCGAGTCCTGTTAGCGGATGACCACTCCCTGTTCCGGAAAGGGTTGGCAGGGCTATTGGCAAGGGGAAAACGATTTCAGGTCGTTGGCGACGCCGAAAATGGAGTAGAAGCGTTGACGAAGGCTAAGGAGCTAAAGCCGGATATCGTGCTGATGGATATTTCCATGCCCGGCGGCAACGGTATCGAGGCTACCCGGCGGATTCGGCAGGCCCTTCCGTCTACTCGGGTCGTGATCCTTACGTTTTTGGAGGAAGACAAGAGACTTTTTGATGCGATTAAAGCCGGGGCCCACGGATACCTCCTAAAAAACGTTCAGCCTGAAGCGCTCTTTAAAACCCTTGTTGGGATCATGCGCGGGGAAGCGGCGATTTCCAGAAATACGGCTGCGAAGATTTTACATGAATTCGCCGAGCAATCGCTGCAACGTTACACGGAGCCCGACCACGAGCAACTGAGCGAAAGAGAGCTGGAGGTGCTTCGCCTCCTAACGGCCGGGACGACCAACAAACAGATCAGCAATAAGCTTCACATTGCAGAGAATACTGTCAAAAATCATCTGAAAGCTATTCTCAATAAACTCCACGTTGAAAACCGCGTACAAGCAGCCACCTTCGCACTCGAAAACGGCATAGTCCCCAAGGCATCCCAAGGCGAATAACCACTCGCTCGACGTTCCGTCTCTCCTTCACTCATAGCCATTGGGGGCTATTCAGCCATAGCCCTTTATATCCTCAAAAATAGCTCTTTTTCCGTTTAGCATTCAGAACACAAATGAATAGCCTCACGTCAAGGGAACATGTGGAGCGTATTCATCCTATACGAGAATACTCTCTTCGCCCGCGGCCTGGAACGGTTGCTGCGACAAGAGGGCGTAAAGGTAGTCGGCATGGCAGTGAATGACAAGCAGGCTCTCGACCAGATTAAGAAGTTCGGCCCGGACTTGATCATCGTCGAGGCCGGGCCGGGGAAATGCGAGCCGGTGATCACTCTCTGCCAGTTCCTGATTGAGGAAAAGCCATGTCGGGTGCTGCGGTTAAGCCCGGAAGACAACGCCGCTTCCCTTTATATCTGTCGCCGCTGGACGGCCAATACAGCGGAAGAATTAGTCAATGGAATTGCTAGCGCAATCTGTGGTTTGAAGCGGGCGAGCAAGGTTGTCCACGCATAAAACGACAGCGATGAAATTAACAATCACAGGAGGCAAAGAATGAAAATTGTTTCGGTTGTTGCGGGAACAGTCGCAAGCGTGATGTGGGCGCTGTTTATTTTAACGGTGATCTGGATGCTCTTTTTAGCTCCGGCTTTTGCGGCGGACGGGAAGGAAATTTATACCAAATCCTGCGCGGGCTGCCACGGGCCCGAAGGTAAAGGCGACGGCGCAGCGGCCGCAGTAATGAATCCCAAACCGACAAATCTGACGGACAAGGCTTTGATGTCAAAGTTGAATGATACGGCACTGACTAATGCGATTGTCAAAGGCGGTTCGGGTACCGGCAAGTCTCCTCTTATGCCCGCCTTTAGCCAGCTCAAGGATCAAGACGTTAAAGACCTGATCGCGTACATCAGGAGCATTGCAAAGTAAGGGGGCGAATATGTTCACCCGACGGATCGCACGTAAAGCTCAATGGCTTGCCATCGGAGGTCTCCTTCTTGGGCTGGCTGGCTGCGCCACGGTGGCCAAGAAGGAAGAGCCCGAGCGCCTGGTCTGGCCCCCGCCGCCGCTTACAGCGCGGATCGAGTTCGTGCGTAGCATCGTGAGCGACGAGGATCTTGGCAAGGACACTACTTTCTCCCAGAGCCTGGTCAATTTCCTCGCCGGCGAGAAGCCCACGATCAACCGGATTGTCGAGCCGATGGGGCTGGCGGTCTCAGACGACGGGCAGCGTCTCTACGTCTCCGATTTCGCTCAGTTGACTGTTTTTGTCTTCGACTTCGGAAAAAAAACCTTCACTAAGATAGGGGAACAGGAGAGGCTGGCCCGTCCTGTAGGTATTGGTTTGGATATCGAAGGAAATCTTTACGTTGTCGAACAAGAGAAAAAAGGGATCAGCGTTTTCGACCATCAGGGAAAGCGGATTCGGTTCATCACTGACCCGAGCATCGAGCGTCCCACGGGGATCGCCATCGATCGAAAGCGAGGCCGAATCTATCTCGCTGATACAGGGCACACCAAGTCCGAGGACCACACGGTCAAGGTTTTCAACTCCAACGGAGAGCTTGTTGGAACGATTGGCAGAGGCAAAGGTGACGAACCAGGTCAGTTTCTGTTTCCGACCTACCTGGCCGTGGATCCAAAGGGCAACCTTTATGTGACGGATACGCTTAACTCGCGGGTACAGATGTTCGATCCGGATGGAAAATATTTGAAGAGTTTTGGCCAGCGAGGCAATGCCTGGGGCATGTTCGACAAACCCAAGGGAGTCGCGCTCGATAGCTTCGGCAATTTATACGTCGCAGACTCGGGCTGGTCGAACATTCAGATCTTCAATCCGAAGGGTCAAGTCCTTTTGTTTTTCGGCGGCCGTGGACCGATTCCCGGCATGCTGAAAAATCCCAGTGATATTGTTATCGACGGTAACAATCACATCTATGTAGGTGATTACCTGAACCACCGGGTCGAGGAGTACCGGCTTGTCAACACGACCGCCGAGGATAGCTTCGTCAACCCGGTGGCTGGAATGAAAGGAGGTGACGCAGGAGATAAGAGCGCAACGACGCTCAGCAACAAATAGCAACGAAAGGAGATGATGCATAGGAAAAGAAAAGGATACTCAGTAGTACGCATGTAAATAACAACAAAGGAGATGAACAATATGAAAATCGCAAAGTTATTGTTGGCGATGGCAATTGTGGCGCTGTTGCCCGCCATCACATGGGCAGCTGCAGCGGGGTCGGGAATTGCGGGAACCTCCCACGACTTTTCGGCAAAAGGCGGGGGAATAGGACTCTGCACGTTCTGCCACACGCCGCACAGGGCGATCCAGAGCCAGTTGCTGTGGAACCATACGCTGTCCACTAATACTTTTTCGTGGGATGTTGCCTCGACCACGGCTGGCACAAACTATCCCAGTTTCAAGGGTGACACCTACATGGGGCCCACAGCAAAGTGTCTGAGTTGCCATGACGGGAGCGTGGCTGTAGGCGACATAGCTTGGTGGAGTGAGGGTAAGCCGGCCTCGTTGGATAACACAAAGCACGAGTGGCCGGACGCGTTCAACGTGGGTGCCACCGGAGGGGTGGCTGGCAGTATGAAGGGGAACCACCCAGTGGCCATGCCGTTCCCATTCAACAATGCGTCGAACACGTACAACGGTATCACCACAGGTACCCAGATCACGCTATCGGAGTGGCGGACTGACCCCCAGACGTATGGCATCCGCCTATACAACGATCCCGGAACGGGGTTCATTACGGCCGGCGCTGTTGCGTCTAAAACTGGCATCGAATGCTCATCCTGCCACGAACCGCACAACGGCGCGGCGGCGAAGGATGACCTCTTTCTCCGCGGAAAGATGGCTGGGACCAGCACGGATTATATCTGCGAAAAATGCCACGCCAAGTAATATAGCGCGGAAAGAAAAAAGGCCTGGTTAGTGTGGGGTGAAAAAACCAGGTCTTTTTTTGGGGCATTTTCCCAGGCTGAGGTGATCACTTCGCTCTGGAAAAAAAGAGAGAGGGCCTATTGGGGTGAAAGCAAAATTGGATGAGCCATTGAGCTATGAAATCCTGCGCACGCTTCGTTGGCCCAAAGGGGTCGTCTGCCCCTATTGCGAGCAGATGCGCGTGACCACGCACACAAAATCCGCCCTTACTCCTCGGCGCCGTTATCTCTGTGTCAACTGCCGACGAACGTTCACCGATTTGACGGGCACCCCCTTTGCCAGTACAAATCTGCCGCTCCGCATCTGGCTTCTCTCCCTTCGGCTTATCGGAGAGGTGAAAGTGACATCTGAGCTCGCAAAAGCGCTTAACGTCAAGTGGGACACGGCGGCCTATATCCAGCGGCGGCTTGCGATGCCTCTCAGCCGACCGGGACTGATCCGCCGCCTCAGAGAGGCGTTACAGATGAATGCAATGGGATAGTGTCGATTATGCTGCATCGAAAGAGCAGAATGCTGCGGCAAATGATGGCTGTTTGCCTGATCGCCCTAGCCGTAGCCGCCTGCAATGCCGAGACCCGGCAAAAGATTCTGTCTACATTTTTCGATGGGACGGGTACTCCTCCACCTCCAACAAGCCGGGTCCGCAGGGATCTCGAACGTGAAATCGAGGAGCTGAAGCGGAAGCTTGCAGACTCACAGCAAGAGGTAAAGGTGGCGCAGGAGGCCGCGAAAGGAAAAGGGGGCGAAAGAACTGCGCCTCCGATAGAGAAAACCCAGAGCTGGGTGGAGGCAGAAAAAATTCTGCCGAAAGACAAGGCAGGCAAAACAGACTGGGTTCAAGCGCTCAAAGTTCGTGCAATTGCGCCTCGCCCGAGCCCTAACCCGGCAGACCCAGAACAGGCGGTCCTAGATCTTGATATAGAATTGGCCTCCTCGTCAAACAAGCTCTTTGGAGTGACTTTCTCTCATAGCGCGCACACATCATGGCTCGCCTGCGCGAGTTGTCACCCTGCAATCTTTCCATTGAGGCAGGCTAAGCCAACGGTGATCACCATGGCCAAAATACAGGCGGGCCAGTATTGCGGTGTTTGCCATGGCCGCGTGGCATTCAGTGCGGGAAGCGATTGCTCCCGCTGCCACAAAAAAAATCTACCCACGGAAGAATGGCGCTCGCCCGAGCCGCGGAAGCCCATCGAGACGGCGAAAAGCTGGGACGAGGCCGCCAAGGTTTTGCCTGCTGCCGACGGCACGGTCGACTGGAGCAAAGCTCTATCCCAAGGCGTGATCGCTCCCAGAGCGGGCATTGATCCTAAGACCGAAGATCAGGCCGTGCTTCCACTCGACGTAGAGCTTGTTCCCGCCGCCGGCGACATGTTCAAGGTAATTTTTCCACACAAAACGCATACCGAATGGCTGGGCTGTCCCAATTGCCATACCGCGATCTTTCAAATGGCGAAGGGCGCGGACGCGATCACGATGGAAAAGATCAACGCGGGACGATATTGCGGTGTCTGTCACGGCAAGGTTGCCTTTCCGGCAACGACATGCGGGCGGTGCCACCCGGCATTGGGAGGAGGAAAGTAGTGAAAATGGCGAATGGCACATGGCATATGGCACATGGCAGACTACAAAACACGGAACAAAAAAGACGGACTCCGGTCCTCGGTTTTCGGTCTCTTTTGCTAGTTTTTCTTTTCCTAACTGGGCTTCTTGTGGGTGCCGCCCTGGCCGTTGAGGGAGACATAGTTTTTAAACGGCAAGGTGGAGAAGGCGGAGTGCCTGCGACCATCTTTCCACATTGGTTTCATCGGATCAGGTACAAATGTTACGCCTGCCATCCCACTCCATTTGAGATGAAGGCAGGTGCCAATAAGATCACTATGGATACGATACAAGAAGGAAAGTTTTGCGGCGTTTGTCATAATGGCAAGGTCGCATGGGCCGCAAGCTTTGAAACGTGCAATCGGTGTCATGTGGAAAAGTAAAGCGGTGGTGCCTTTGTCGTTGGTTCCGGGCAGGAAGAATCGCGGCAGTGGTCATGCTCTTTTTCGCCGACATTTGCCCCGCGCAAATGTTTCGCCTTGGCGAGTGGGGAGGGGAGTACGAAAGCGGGAACGAATACGAGCGTCAGGTCACGAGTACAGGCGGTTCTAAGAGCAGCCGTTTCCAAAATGTGCTGTCACAGAATCGCCTTTCTGTGCGAAATACCGGAGCGTATATTTACGACCCTCGACTCATAAATTTCTCTGTCGGAGGGACTTTAGGGCTCTCGCAGAGTTGGCAGAATACGAACGATAGCAATAACTCTCAGTCGGGTCTGCTGTGGGGTTACGATGTCTTTGCAAGTATTCTCGAAGAGAAGCCCTTCTCGCTCAACCTTTTTGCCAATCGCAACCAATCCGCTGTGTCGGGGGACCTGGCGGGACGGATCGGAATCACAGCCGAGAATCGTGGAGCAACTCTCTTTGCCAGACGGTTATACATTCCTTCGACACTCACCTTCCGCCAGGAAATACAGGAGCAGGAATCCCGGAGCGCCGGCGTCGTCGGCCGCACAAGTGAGCGGCGAAATGTCCTGACCTACGATGGCGCGCGCGGTTGGCTCGATAGCGAAATGAATGTTCGCTATGAGCTTGTCGATCTTACGGATGAAGTCATTCCAAACCTCAGCTACCGAAGCCACGACACGAGCTTGTATTACAGTCTCGACTTCGGGCCGGAGCTGAACCGGCGTTGGGACTCCCGATTTCACTTCTTGACCCGTTCAGGCCTTGCGAATCTTACGAGCTTTAATCTGGACGAGTCGCTACGTATCGACCACACGGAGAAGCTAGAGACCGACTACAGGTATTTCCTTCTGCGCATCGATACCACAGGCGGCGAGACGACGACACACACGGGAACATTCCATCTGCGCCATCGGCTTTACGACAGCTTAACCACAAGCATAAATCTAGGGGGTACCTTCCAGATTCTTCCCAACGGGGAGCGCGATCAATATCGCGGCCGTCTCGATTTCGATTACACCAAACGGCTTCCTTACGATGGCCGGTTGAACATTAGCCTAGGCGGCGGATTGCAACTCGATACGAACCGGTTCCGCAGCACAGAAAGCTTCGTTCCGCAGGAAACTCACACTGTGGGAACCCCTTTTGCCTTGCCCATAGACCTGACAAATCCGTTTGTCGTCTCGGGCAGCGTTGTTGTCACTAAGACCGCCACAGGACCTTTGCCAGCTGGCTGTTTTCCTGCGCCCGGACCTCCTACTCCGCTGGTTCTCGGCCAAGACTATACACTCCAGGTTTCCGGCGGCATTACGCAAATCGTCCCAATCCCATGCAGTGGAATCACGCCCGGCATCAACCCAGGGGACACGATTGCCGTTGACTACGGATTCAGCGTCTCCCCTTCTCTCAGCTTCTTGACGATGCCTTGGCATTTGAGCGCTAGCGTTGACTACCGATGGATTCGACCCTACTTCATGCACGAGCAAACAGACCAAAAGCTCGTCTCGGGCCAGGACGGGCGCTTTTTGGATAACCAACGCTCCGACACGATCGGAACCGAGTTGCGTTACGATGGCCAGAGGCTGCGCGCAAGCATTCTCGGCGAAGGACGAAATTTCAGTTCGCACCGCCTCGCCTACAATATGCTTCGTTCAACCCAGTTGCTCGCCTATACCATCATGCCCGATTTGTTGCTTACGGTGACCGGCAGCGAGTCTTTCTCCTTTTTTTCCCGCCCCCAACGAGAGACCCAGAGCTTCGACGGGCGGGTAACGCTGAGCTACGCGTTAGGTGGCACTCTTTTCGCTGACGCATTCATGGGAGAAAGGGCCCTTATGCAGACGGCGCAGCCCAACGAGCGGATTACCGAAGCGGGACTCCGTGTCAGATGGATGTACCGGAAAGTCGAAATTCTCCCTTCCATAGTATTTAGCGACCGCCAGCGTGGCGACACGGACTCAAAAGATTTCCACATAACCCTCCGCATGATCCGCCGGTTCTAGGAAATGACGCATGTCTACTAAAACGCTTATCTTGAGTTTTATGTTTGCGGCGCTTCCGTTTGGTGGCTGCCAAGCGCCAATGGCATCGCCTCGAACAGAGGAACCGGTCATTGCAAAACCTCTCGTATGGCCTCAATCTCCCCAGCAGGCGAGGATTCGCTTTGTAAAGACCGTCACACGGCCAGAAGATATGGGAATCGAGGCTTCTTTTTGGCAACAGCTATGGGGAGTGCTTGTGGGGAGGGAGGAAGAATGGTTCATACGCCCCACGGGTGTCGCCGCGAACGGCCAAACCATTTTGGTGACCGATGCAGGTGGCCAGGCGTTGTGGGACTTAAATCCTCAGATAAAGCAATTCCGTAAGCTGCAGAGCGCTGGCGGCCAGCGCCTGATTTCTCCTGTGGCGGTGACATTAGGTCCGGAAGAACGAACTTACCTCGTCGATTCTTACCTGCGTGAAATCTTTATTTACGACCGAAAACAAAATTTTTTCGGCGCCATTTCGGTTCCGACTCTCCAACGTCCCGCGGGCATCGCTTATGACAGCGCGCGAAATCGCCTCTATGTCGCCGATAGCGCCGCGCATCGGGTCTGGATCTTTGCCGGGGATGGGAAATCCCTAGGAGAAATCGGTCGGCGGGGAGACGGTGACGGGGAATTTAACTTTCCGACTCATGTTGCGCTAGACAAGCACGGAAATCTTTACGTCACGGATGCCCTGAATTTTCGTCTGCAGATGTTCGATAGCGAAGGGCGCTTCACAGGGAAATTTGGCCGGCATGGTGACTCCTCGGGAAACTTCGCCAGTCCCAAAGGCTTGGCCGTCGATAGCGAGGATCATATCTACGTCGTCGACGCTCTGTTCGACGCCGTTCAGATCTTTGACCGAGCCGGACAGTACCTTTTGACGTTCGGCGAGCGCGGCGTGGGCCCGGGCCAATTCTGGCTACCCGGAGGTATTTTTATCGACGACCGTGACCAAATCTATGTCGCCGATACCTACAATCAGAGAGTGCAGATTTTCCAATACATGGGAGAAAGTCGTGTTCAGTAGATGGCTGATCGCCCTAAGCGTGGCAGGTCTCGTATTTTTTGCTTATGCGGTAGCGCAAGGCGCGGTTGCGAACACAGTTCACAATCTCTCTGCCAGCGGGCCCGGAACTGTGAAAGCGCCAGGGGTAGGCGAATTATGCGTGTTCTGCCATACGCCTCATAGTGCCGGCACGACGCGCGCGCTATGGAACCGTGACCTGCCTCCCACTACGTACAACCTATATACAAGCTCGACGCTTGAAGCGACGTTAAAACAACCGACAGGATCTTCTCGCTTGTGCTTGAGTTGCCACGATGGGACCACCGCCTTAGGTAATCTTCGCGTCGCTCCGGCAACCGGTCCGGTAACTCTGGGGGTTTTAACCGGCCGGGCAGCACTGGGAACAGATCTCTCAGACGATCACCCCGTTTCTTTTGTTTATAACGCCGCTCTGGCTCTCAAGCAGGGGCAGATTGCCGATCCGTCTCTTCTGTCAAAGACCACGCCGCTTGACAGTAGCCAACAGATGCAATGCACCTCGTGCCACGAACCTCACGATAACCGCTATCGAAAATTTCTCCGAATGGACAACCGCGCTGGCGGACTGTGCACGGCGTGCCACAAGCAAAGAAACTGGACAGGTGCAACGCATGCCACGTCATTGGCCACATGGAACGGCACGGGGGCAAATCCGTGGCCAAACTCACCCTACTCAACTGTGACGGATAACGGCTGTGAGAACTGTCATCGGCCCCACGCCGCGCCCGAGCCTCCGCGCCTTCTCAGCAGCGCGCAAGAGCGAGCGATATGCCTCGTGTGCCACAGCGGTACAGTAACGTCTAAAAATCTCGATCCCGAGTTCCTGAAATTCAGTAATCATCCGATTACCTCCACGGATTGGACCCATCAACCCCGCGAAGATCCAAACACGATGGCACGCCACGTCGCGTGCGAGGACTGTCACAACCCGCACCAGGCTACGTCCTCCACAGCCAGTTCTCCCGCCACATCTGGAAGACTCAAGGGTGTTCGCGGTGTAAACATTTCCGGAGGAACCGTAACCGAGGCCTTTTACGAGTACGAAATATGCTTCAAATGCCATGGCATCAGAGACCAAACCACCCCGGGAATTCTGCGCCAGGATAACATCCGGAACATTCGCTTGAAGATCAACCCAAGCAATCCCTCCTATCACCCGGTTCCAAGTACGGGCAGGAATACCACCATGGGCGGCTTTGAGCCGGGTTATTCGACGGGAAGCATCATCTACTGCACAGACTGCCACAATAACGATGAGTGGACACCCACCGGGATCAAACCGCGCGGCCCGCACGGCTCACGTTACACGCCGATCCTCGAAAGGGAATATCAGGCGAACGATCCGTCAACGGAATCGTTTCAATATTACGCGCTCTGCTACAAGTGTCATAACCGGGATTTCCTGATTAATGACCGGGCGAACACGTTTCTTCACAAAAAGCATGTGGTGGAAAAGCAAGCGCTATGCGCAACGTGCCACGATGCACACGGATCACGCAGCAATAGTCACTTAATAAACTTCATGTTACGGGACAGGGCGGGAAAAACGGTCGTCAGCCCGTCGCAGAACCAAAAACGCTTGGAATACATCTCTCTGGGTGTGGGGCGGGGCCAGTGTTACCTTTCTTGCCACGGAGAGAATCACGAGCCGAAAAGCTATCCGAACTAACCAGTGAAATTTCGAAGGCATCTAGATTTTCGATCACATGTCTGTCGCTGCCCCTGTAAGCCGCTTCTTGGGGCATACATGATGACAGGCTTGGAGATGGGAGAAGACTCAAAAGACATTGTTGTCTAAGTGGAATTAGGTTTTTGGTAATAAATAATAGAGTCGCGTTTTGCCTTTTCCCATTTAAACCTCCGGCATTCTTTTCCGAGCTAAATCCAAGTTGCGTCGCGGTGTGGCTTGACTCTTTTTTCTAAAAACGTGTAACAAAACAATCCGGTTCCCTGGTCTGAAACAGAAGAAGATACGGTAGGCATGGACTCTAAGTTCGTATAAGCCGTCGCCCATGCACTCGCTCTGGAGGGCTTGCCGCTCGATCGCGGTCACGAATAATCCTGGCTAGGGCCTCCCGTAGTGTCATGGCATTTCAAATTGAAACGCATCCGGTCTAACCGTGAGGACCGGGCAGGATGCCGTGCGCACCACCTTTTCGGCCACGCTGCCTAGGAGCATATGTGGCAAGCCGCTTCTGCCGTGCGTGCCCATCACGATCATATCCGCCCCGATCTGCTCCGCCTGGTGCACAATAGCGGCGGCTGCTTGACCTTCTTCAGTATATTTTCCCCAGTCAATTTTCTCTAAGGACAAACCGCTAAGGAAGGCGTTCCACTCGGGCTCAATCTCTTCAGGTGGAGGCGGTGGAATCGGTAGGGATACGCCCAACTCGTGTGCGTATGCGATCGTATATGAAGGATACAGAACGTGAAAGAAAACGACCCGGCTACCAAAGCACTTTGCCAGTTTAAGCGCTCCCTCGGCGGCTTTTCTGGCGCAGAAGGAAAAATCCGTGGGGACTAGGAATGTTTCGGCTTCGGAACTCAGCGGCTTCTTCGCTACCATGACAGGCACCCGGGCCTTGCGCAGAACCCGCTCGCTTGTGCTGCCGAGAAAGGGTTCTTCCCCTCGGGACGCACCGCCAACTATGATCAGATCCGCCAGCCCGGCCCTGGCGGCAATGATGAGCTCAACAAATGGTTTGCCGCTACGCACCTCGTATTCTATTTGCAGGCGGGCGAACTCATGTCGTGCCGCTACGGCCTTCAGACGTGCTCCGGTTTTCTCTGCGATCTCTTCCAAGGTGTAAGGAGAAGTGAGCGGATGTGATATCCTCTGATAGGCTTCGAGCGGCTCCACCACATGCACCAGTCGAAGCGCAGCCCCACATCGATCGGCAAGAACCGCTGCTGATTTCAGAGCCGTTTCTCCGCCAGCGCCCAGATCATGACCAACAAGAATCCTTTTTAGCTGTCTCATAGGGGGCTCCGTTTCAGTTTGTTTCCTTGCAGGTTTTGGTGTTTGAGTTTTGATTCAGTCCGAAGCGCGGCGGCGCCTATTGCTGACGAACAGTATCCCACACGATCGCGGCCATAAACCCCAGGATGGCCCAGATGACAAAAACTACGGTGACCGGCATCACCGCCGTTCCAAGGTCAAAGGGAATGATTTTATACGGCGGTGTTATGAAAGGGAGCCTAAAAATAAAATTAATGAAAGCCTGCGCCCAACCGAGCCATACCAGGGCAGACCAGAACACATGCCAAATAGAGCCGACTAACCCACACGCTAAGCCATAGAGATATTGGTTTCCTTTCATAATTCCCTCTTCGATTTCAATGTCGAAGGAAGGCAAGGCCCATGCCAGAAGATTTGTCGCGGTTTGTAGCGCTGATTCTATCCGACGAAGGACGGTGCTTTCGGTATGGGAGTTCTTAGGTTTGCGAATCCCGCAATCATGCTTCTGTCATCCGTGCCAAGTCCATCGCATTGAGACGGGTAATAGTTACTTTTGGTTGTTATGCATAATCAAATATTTAAATCATCCCGCTTGTCTATTTTCTTCAGGTATCCGTTTTGCAATTGCATTCCAGCACCGGTGAGAAGCGTCGGCAGCAGTATTCATCCCCTTTGAATGATCGCTAGGTTGAAAGGAGGTGCTTCAATATGTTGTGTGACTTTGTTGGGAAGAAAGGGTTGGCAACGCTTCTTGTAGTATCGCCTTTGGTGCTGCTTCAAGGATGCCTGGCAACGCGAGGTTGGGTCGAGGAGGAACTGAACCCTGTCAACGATCGAATTTCTAAGCTTGAGGGGCAGCTAGGGCAAATGGATAGCCGTTCCCCTCCTATTGAGAATCGGCTTACCAGCGTAGAGGCTAAGGTCGCTCAGGTTGCATCTAAAGCTGATCAGGTCGATGCCAAGGCTGACCAGGCCCTGAGTAATATAGCTAATCTGCGCTTGGAAAAGCGGCTGGACTTGGATCTCAAAGACGGAGTCTTATATCGCTTGAACTCCCCGCTGCTCACGGACGAAGGGAAGAAGAACATTGACGTATTTCTGAGCGATCTCAAGGGCGGTAAGGGACCTCAGATTTTCGTTATCGGCGGTCATGCCGACAGCACAGGGACAGATCGATACAATTATGAGCTGGCGCGCAGGCGAGCGGAGAGTGTGTCACGGTATCTGATCCTCGAAAAGAAGATCGATCCGATGCGGGTGGTCACGGTTTCTTTTGGCGAAAGTTCACCATTGGTCGACAATGGAACTCGTCAGGGCCGCGAAAAGAATCGCAGGGTGGAGATTCGAGCCTTCTCCGAGGTGATTACCACAAGCTCCAGCATGACTACGGCTCAACGCTGAGTAACGAGATAAGAAAAACACTCAACGCTTCTCACCGACAGAATATCCTGTTCGTGTCCTATTCAAGCTGCTTTACGTAATCCGAGAGGTCGACAACTTGGCAATTCCTCCCAATCAATTCAGAGCCCGGGGGCGATTTCTACTGCCGTAGGGGCATGGCTTGCCGTACCCCCTACATTTGGTGTTGAAGATCGCGTTTGCTATCGCCGCCATCGGCGGGACGCAGGTAATTTTAACCGGGCCTGTGGCGCGGTTGGAGCGCGGCGGGTGTTGATCTTTAACTTGCTTCGTATTCACATGCTATCTATGGACAAACGACATGATCGGCCCACGGACAATATTTCGCGCAGGGACTTTCTTGGGATGATGATTGCGGCCGGTGCCGCTGGCATCGGTAGTGAAACGACGATGGCAACGGCTATGACGCAGAGATCGATTCCCCGGACCGGCGAGTCGTTGCCGGTGATTGGGCTGGGAACCTGGCAAACCTTTGATGTTGGACCGACGGCCGCCGAACGCGAGCCCTTGCGCCAGGTTCTGGGCGATTTCGTCAAACTCGGTGGCCGCGTCGTCGATTCGTCGCCGATGTACGGCCGGTCCGAAGGCGTGGTGGGCGATCTTTCCGCGGAGCTGAACCTACACAAGAAACTTTTTCTCGCCACCAAAGTTTGGACCAGCGGGCAGGAAAAGGGCATCCGGCAAATGGAACAGTCGCTGGCGAAGCTGCGGGCCTCGCGCATCGACCTCATGCAGGTTCACAACTTGGTGGATTGGCGTACCCATCTCGCGACCCTGCGTCGGTGGAAAGAGCAAGGTAAGATTCGCTATATCGGCGTGACCCACTACACCGAGAGCGCCTACAATGATCTTGCGAACGTTATTCAATCCGAGAAAGTGGACTTCGTGCAGCTCAATTACTCCGTCGCCGAGCGAACCGCAGAGCGCCGGCTTCTCCCGCTCGCCGCGGAACGAGGTCTGGCGGTCCTCGTTAACCGGCCGTTTGCCGCGGGCGGCCTATTCCGTAGAGTCAGCAGTCATCCTTTGCCAGCCTGGGCGGTCGAAATCGATTGCACGAGTTGGGCCCAGCTATTTCTAAAGTTCGTCATTTCGCATCCCGCGGTTACCTGCGCGATTCCGGCGACCAGCAAGGTTCAGCACCTGCGAGACAACATGCAAGCAGGCTTCGGCAGGCTTCCTGATGCCAAGATGCGCGAGCGCATCGCCCACACTATCGCGAATATTTGAACTTATTGGGAGTTGAGTGTTTCTTTCATGTAACATGTGTCAGTGAATGTGTTCGGACGTCCACGATTCAACAATTTTGAAATAGTCGAGATGTAAAAGTCTGACCGTGCGCCGCGGAAGCAGTGAAGCTAACCGGTTAAAGTCCGGTGCGGGGAATTATCGGTTCACCCCGCTAGCGAAGATCCAGTTTTGAGAGGTGACTCTTGAGACCGAGCGGATCGAGAAAACTCCGAATCGCGATGAAAGGAGGGCAAGAAAAGGAAACCGGAGAACGGAGCATCGCAAACTCACAGGCCGTACTACCCAGGAACCCATAGAGCCTCGTTACTTGTAAGTGAGAGTGCCGACCCCGTGGTCAGGTGGGGAAGGCCGCCGTCATCTGTGAACTAATCGAAAAGGAAAGCAGATGAACTCTCCGGGGTCGTCGGGACGGGATGTGAGGGAAGTTTTACTGGGGAACGCGGGAGAACTCGTTTGTCGCGGGTGATGGCCGCAAAGGTTCGGTATAAGGCAACGAAAACCGAGGTCGGCAAGCGAGAAGTCGGAGGGGCGAGTAGTACCGCAGAGACCGGGCAACGCCGGTGGAGGGAAGGCGCCCTGCTTTTCATCGAGTTTGTTAACGAGGGAAGGAGGAGGTGATTGCCGTGAGGCTAGAAACACCCCAGAAGATTCGATACCTCCAGCGCAAACTGTATCTCAAGGCCAAGAGCGAGCCGAAGTTTCGCTTTTATCTATTGGCGGACAAGGTGTGGCGGGAGGATATTCTCCAGCACGCCTACCGATTAGTCCGAGCCAACGGAGGAGCCTCGGGCATCGACGGGGAGAGCTTCCAGTCCATCGAGACCGGAGAAGGCGAGGCGAAGTTTGTATTGGCGCTAAAGCAGGAAATTAAGGAGAAGAGCTACCGAGCACAACCGGTGCGCCGGGTTTATATCCCGAAGGACGATGGAAAACAGAGGCCGTTAGGGATACCGACGATCCGGGACCGAGTGGTGCAGATGGCGGTGAAGCTGGTCATCGAGCCGATCTTTGAGGCGGACTTCGAGGATTGCAGTTACGGGTTTCGCCCCAAGAAGGACGCTCACCAAGCCGTCGCCGCCGTTCGCCAAGCGCTCTACAACGCACAACCGTACGTACTGGACGCTGACCTTCAACAGTACTTTGACACCATAGCGCACGACAAGCTGATGCAGGTGGTTGCCGGAAGGATTAGCGACCGGCATATACTAAACTGGATCAAGCAATGGCTGAGTGCTGCGGTGGTGGAAGAAGACCAAGAGGGGAAGCGGCGCACCCACAAGCCCAAGCGAGGAACGCCGCAGGGTGGAGTCATTTCACCGTTACTCGCCAATATCTATCTTAACCTGTTTG
>Ga0153916_10001103_pt1 | contig 19006 bp, 26 predicted proteins | sample Opewatmetagenome_FD_109642 | JGI IMG/M metagenome (GOLD analysis project Ga0153916, IMG submission 109642) | Freshwater wetland microbial communities from Ohio, USA - Open water 3 Core 3 Depth 4 metaG | ecosystem: Environmental > Aquatic > Freshwater > Wetlands | place: USA: Ohio, Lake Erie... | reverse complement strand
TATATAATATTTATTTGCCACCCAATCCCCCCCCCCCCCCCTCCGTATTTTTTCTCACCTCATGAAAATATAGGATTTACCATGTACACCGTGTACAAGAGATATTAACCGTATGATACGAAAGGGAAAACCGTGTCACGGTAACTCTTGGTTACCGTGGAGCACCGTGTACAAGGACGGGGAAGCGGGAGGGTGACACGGTGCTAAATGTATGTACGGAAAGACTTTTTAGGATTTCTGAAAACGGAAAGTTACCGTGTACAGCCATGCCGATGGGGGGGGCGGGTTGACGGGGGAAAGCGGCGCGCGCTATAAACCGAGGGCGCGGATAGAGCCTGCAGCTCGATACGCCGGTGATCCTGACCGGCTTCCGCGCCTTCCTCTTCAGGACAAACAGCTTAGGAGGCTGTAAATGAACGCTATAATCCCGTTTTCATTCGAATCTCAGTCCGTGCGCACTCTTGAGCGTAACGGAGAGCCTTGGTTTGTGCTTGCTGACATTTGCGCCGTGTTGGAGATTGCCAACTCCCGTGACGCCGCCGCCAGGCTTGATAACGACGAAAAGAATACCGTCGTTTTAACCGACGGTATTCGAGGCAACCCGAACTTCACCATCATCAACGAGCCTGGAATGTACCGGCTTGTTATGCGCTCCGATAAACCGGCTGCGCGGCGATTCCAGAAATGGCTCAGCCGAGAAGTGATCCCATCCATCCGCAAGACGGGCTCATACAATCTGCGCGCAGGCGGCCTCAATGAGAGACTGGACGCCTGCGAACGCCGCCTGACGGCCCTTGAGAGCGGGTCTACGAAGGTGAAGACGCCAACCGCCCGCCAGATCGCAGTCCGTAGCGACATTGCCCGCTTCGTGCAAGAGGAACTGGTGTTGGCGCCGGAAGGCGTGGTTGCCCGCAAGGATCTGTACGAGGCATACAGGGCGTTCGGGGGCAGGTTGAGCACGGCGCATTTCGGCCGCCAGCTTCGCGCCGTGGTGTCGAACGTCGGAGATTGCCGGATGCGCATCGACAGCAGAGGCGAACAGGTGCGCATGTACACAGGCGTGGCGCTCCGCTCCAGGGAGACCCTTCAGTGACCGTCGAACCCATCCCGATGGAGGCGGGTTGACGGGGGAAAGCGGCGCGCGCTATAAACCGAGGGCGCGGATAGGGTAGCTCCCGACACGCCGGACTCCTTTCACCGGCTTCCGCGCCTTCTTCTCCTGAAAGGAAAGCTCGAAAGGGGCTTCAAAATGAACGCTGTCATTCCATTCACATTCGAATCTTCTGAAATCCGCGTTATCGACGTTAACGGCGAGCCGTGGTTTGTTGCTCGCGATGTGGCCGCTGTGCTCGGCTATGCCGATACCGCCGATGCTGTACAGCGCCATTGTAAGAAGGCGCAACGTATTGATTCAATTAGGGTAGGTGTTTCACCCACCCTGCAAAATCAAACACTTATCATTCCGGAATCTGACGTAAACCGACTCATATTCCGTTCGAAGCTTCCCGCTGCCGAACGAATCCAAGACTGGCTTGCAGAAGAGGTCATTCCGGCAATCCGCAAGACCGGCTCCTACACCCTTGCGCCAATGTCTCCGGCGGAAATGCTCGTCGCTCAAGCTCAGATGCTCGTTGATCACGAACGCCGTACACTGTTCCCCGCATACGCGGGGATGAACCGACCTCTAACGGACGAAGCGCGGGTCTCTCCACCGGCTCCCGCGCCGAGTAGCCGCCAGGGAATGACCCCTGGCGGCTTTTGATCACAGGACGAAATTGTTTGAGAAGGAATCGAAACTTGGAACCTGAAATCGACAAGGCGCTGCACGAGGCGGAAATGAACCGCCTGGATATCGAGCGGCGCAATAAGCCGGTGGTGATCGCGCCACACCCGGAAGAGCTTGGCGGCGAGCATCTGGTGGCGGCCGGAGGGGTTTACCGGAATCGGCATGACAGGAAAACATCCAGAGCATGAGATAGTGGCCTTCATAAAACGCGTCAGATGGCCCATGGACGCCTCAAACGATACCGGGGCTAGTGACTACAGCCTGATGCACTTATGCCAGCCAGTGACCGCACACGGGCTTGTGGCGACGATTGACGATTTGGAGCGCTTGCATGATCGAGACTTTTGAGGAATGGGCGGCGCGGGTATATCCGAACCGCACGATAACGCGCCTTCCGCGCACTCAGAGGGCGAAGGCTTCCGCCGAACCCGTCTATACATCGCAGTTCGCGGACTCGGTTTACAACCCGACTGCGGGCGCCTGCCCTGTCGCCGGGCGAATGATCGACACGAGGGAGTGAAACCGATGGAACGTGAAGACAGGGGGACGGGGCGGACCACGAGGCAAATGCGGGACGCTCCCCAGGGGGCCGTGTTCGTATGGCCCGTGTGGGGCTCGATGGGCTACGCCAGCGACCTCGCTCGCCATCTGGGGGCGGCGCGACCTCACTATCATAACGCCGTCAATGCTCAGAAAATTATGGGCTGGTCAGTATCCCGCCGTCGTGGTCGATCATGCCGTGCGGTTTACGAAAACGGAGTTTGCCGAGTTTCAGCGGGTTGACGAAGCTCCAGAGCCTGTTGCATAAGACGCCGTAATCTCCTCACTTGGACGCCCGCCGCTTCCGCTAGCGGCGGGTTTTCTTTATGCCTGCGGGTAGTTTAAGCAAAGCGCCGTTTCTGGTGATGCGGGTTCAAGTCCCGCCCCGCAACCACCGTTGCCCACGCGCGCGTTTAGCGAAAATCGCCTGTATTTTCAATGATCGAGGTCGATGGTTGCTTGGCCGAACGAGGCTAAACCGGCTTCCAATCCCGGAAGTATTTCACGGATCGCGCGTTGTGCGGCCAACAGAGCCCTTCTGGACCTGAAGGCAAGCGCCGCGCCTTCGTCCGTCAATTTGACCAGGCTTTCCCGGCCAACTCTAGTCCGTGTGACAAGGCCGCGTGTTTCCATGCGCCTCACGACGTCAAGCGTCGTCATCCTGTCCATCCCAAGTGCGTCCGCCAGCGCCTTTTGCGATGGGGGAGCGGGGATATCGAGAAGCGCCACGAGGATATGCGCCTGAACGCTCGTCACATCTGCACCCCGCCGCGTTAGCTCAAGCTCTACAAGGGAGTCCGCCCATTTGTGGAGCAATTTTACCCTGTGTGTCACCAAGTCCATTTCGCTAAGTCCCTGTCTGAATGACGTTATGTACGCGTACATGTAACCCTGTACGTATGCGTCGCGTCAAGGCGAAAAAACCTCTTGCATTCAGGATAAGCATACGTATGATGGGTTTTATGGACACTCAATTGGAGGATTGAACATGGAAGAACTCGAATTTTCAAAGATCAACCCTGTCTTGCTTGAGGGGTTGGACGGTGACACGGACGGATGGAAGCTCTACAGGCACCCGCTCAACATGCGCGGTTCTATCCAGATCGTGTTTAGTGAGGAACACAACCGGGCAGGTATAATCTACATTGGCGATGGGACGAACAACCGCGACGACTGGACCGACGCTAGCAGCCCGGAACAGGCGCTTGAGCGATATCTTAACGATGAGATGGTCAACTGACGCCTATCGCCCGCCTATCGCTTTCGTATCGCCAACCGCCCCAAACGGGGCGGTTTTTTTACGCCGATTCGATTCGCGTAATATCTATTATGGTAAGTTCACGTCTTGTTCGCAGCGCAGAGCGACGCCGCCTCTGTGCTCGCCCTCGACGGGAGGGATGAACAGGACGCCTGCGTCCCTGAGCACGCGGGCAATGTCGTCCACCGTGCGCTGCATCGGGCGGAGCGGGCCTTCTTCCAGGCGCTGAACGGTGCGCGGGCTGATCCCCGTCCGCTCCGCCAACTCGCGTTTACCCCAGCCAAGTAACCCTCTGGCCCCTCTGCATTGCTCCGCTGTCAGTGTCATGTTGCGCGCCCTTTGTCTCATAAGTTGACAATTCCCGAAGGGCATAGTATCCTTTTCGCAACATTTGATCAATCGGAGAACAAAAGTATGGGAAATAGCCATTTGCGTCCTATCGAGACACTGTTGCGGAGCGTCAGCGCGCTGACCGTCAACGCCATTGAAGAGGCCGTGGACGCGGGGGACGTCTCGCTTATCGGGCGGCTGGAAAAGTTGAACACGGCCATCAAAGCCGAGTTGTCCAATGTTCGCGCCGAGATTACGAAGGAGTTTAAAGGGTGATGGACGAACTACTGGCATGTTTTGTAACCCTTGTAGTAATAGGGTACATAATCAGAAACGCTATCCGTGCTGAGAAAGCAAAAGGTAGCCATATGGATATTGTAGATAGTTTTAAAGATGAGAAATGGAGTGCGTTTAAAGATGCGTTCAAGTAAATCCTCCCCTATCAGAAACATCGCGATGGTCTTAATCATCCTGTTTCTTGGGGGCGCAATGGTAACCTCCGGAATATTGTACGACCTAATCGCCAATTTGAAGGGTTGTCACTGATGACCACGCGGGAAGAAATGATCGCCGCATCAAAAAAGCGGTTCGGGGAAAGTTGGGAGCCGCTCGATCTCAGCACGCCTGAGGCCGCCAAGCGGACGTATGGTGGGTACTGGGAAACCTCGTTTTGGAACCCTGAGTCCGGCAGCTCCAAGCATGCCATGGAGATCGACGCGCTTACCGCCCACTACGATAAGCTCATGGGAACCAACGCTGCTGGCGGCGGCGTGCTGGCCAATGACGGATCGCATCAGGAATGGATGCGCGAGACCGTGGACAAGGCGGAAGTGACTCGCGCCTACGCCGCTGCCCGCAAGGCCGCTACCGGGAAATGGGCGGAGAGCGCCGCGCCGGATCAAATGCGTACGGTGGCGTATTGCCACGAAGTCAACGCCGGTTGGGACGAGAAGGTGCGGGAGCTTGAAGCCCGCGCCGCCGAGATCGAAGGGTTCAATCCCAAAGCCAAAGGAGGCGGATCGTGCGGTTCTTCGGTTGGGCGCGTCCAGTTCCGGTCAGGCGCCGAGATGGTGGGAATGACCCCCATCGCCTTGCTGTGCGCCGCGTTGGCCTATGGGGCCATGTACTTCGTAAAGCATGGGTTCTGACCCTCATAGCCGTCCTTCTCGCGTGGGAGTTTAACAGCGCAACGGAGAATATGGCGGCTCATGGTGGTAATTCGTATAGCGCATACAGGGAGTAACAAGATGAAACCAACTAATACCATGTGGATTGTAATGTTTATACTCTCCACAGTAATTGGAATGTCTTGGGCAGCCAGCGACTTCAAGGCCGGTCGCTGCCTTGGCTGCGTCTCAATGAACCATTCCAGTTCGAGGGAGTAATGCAATGGCCAATCTCACGTATTGTTTGATTGCGGCGGTCTTTGCACTGCTCGGGCTTTATGTCTACGTCACGGCAGGTCACGGTTTTTACTAGGAGGAATTGGATGTTCATATTAATCGTAATATTCGTCCCCGTAGCACTCGGTTGGGCGGTATTCGAGGGAGGAAATCTTAGCAGCGCCCGTATCATTGCGGGATTCATGCTGGCCATTGCTGCATTTGTGGCGATAATACTGGGCGTAGCGGCTATTCACCCGCCCGGAGACTACCGGCATCATAAGGCCCCTACTCATCAGGGGGGCGGGCTTTGATGAGCCACACTATTGGGGATATGAAGTCCGCGTATGTGTTCTTCAACCGCAAACGCTTCAATGGGCGGCTTCCCTCACCCTACGGGTGGGGGATGACTCTCCATGTAGGCCATGTTGACGACGGAATTGCCGAGTGTGACACGGACAGTATAACGTTCAGCAACAGATACTTCGGGAACGATATTCGCAGAGATCTGTACGTATTGTTTCACGAAATGTGTCATGTGTATACTGGCTGGGAACAATCAGATTGCGCGCATCATGTCGCCGTGTCGTCTCATGGCGGCGCGTGGGCCGCTGAAATGCTCGCCAATGACATTCGGCTCGTTAGCGATGTAGGCCACGCCGAGGTCGTTCCAGGGGGCTCATTTGACAGACTGTGCGACGAATGGATTGAACATCGGGGGCAACGGGTGACTGACACAGAGTTGTCAGCGGCCCCGTTCGTTGCGGCTGGAATTGCGGCTCTAGTGCTCATAGTAATATTTGCGGGGTAACTAAGATGATGGGTGACAGCGTCATAGCTGATCTTATTGTAATATTTGCGATATGCTTCTTTGTATTCTGTATAGTCGCGGCCATATGGAACCCGTTTTCGGACGTGACGGAGAAAAAGCCGGTGGAGACGGCAAGGCCGCTCCCCAAGCCTCCGTTGGCGCTGAGCGGATTTTCCGTCGATAGGGCGGATCGTGAATTTCTGTACCTCGAACAGTTGCTAGCGGACTTCCGGCCATCGGACTTCAGGGGTGGCGGGTATGAGACGGCGATACGCCCCTTCAAGGATCACATCAGCGAGGCCATAAGCAGTCATAATGCGGCGGTCAATAAGCATAACGCTGACGTGGCCAAATTCGTAGGGGATGTAACGCAGATAATAATCGAATTGGAGCGCAAATGTTAGACGAGAGGAAATTTGCTCATGAGATTAGCGCCTATTCGGCGCTTTTTTCTATTTCGGCGTCTGTTGCAATGTCTATAGGTGCGGTCGTTATGCTCACGGACACATTCCCGTCCCTGGTTATCGCCGGTACAGCGCTTCTCGGCGCGAACTGCGCCAAGATCGCAATCCCGCCTGTCGCCGTCCGGCTTTCCGACAAGCGCGCGGCGCGGGCGCTGCTCGTTCTGTGGCTGATTCCTATGGCGGCGTGCTGCGCGGCCAGCGCCTGGTTTGCCAGGTCGTTTGCTGCCGTCGATGGCGTCAACGTGGCGCTGAGCGAGGGCGGGGAGCGTTGGGGACAGCACGCGGCTTTAGACATAGCCGCAGGCTCATGGCTGAGCTTGCCCGTGGCCGTCGCCGTCGTCGCCGAGTTGTTGTCGGCCGCATCGCTCCTTTTGATGCGCGCCGCGTCGTCATCGCCCGCCCCAGAGGAACCCCGCAGCGCGCCTTCGCCATCGCCGCAGCCATACGCAGCGGGGTTTGCAGCGGCTGTGTCGATCGCCCGTCCGCCTGCGCCTGCGCCTGTGTTGCTCGCGGCGCCGCCCTCGACGCCTGTTGTCCGGGCAAGCGCAACGCCCAGCGACCAGGCCCGGAAGTTAGAGCGCGCCTTGGCGGACCACGGCGTGCGCGGGCGGGTGACGGGCGTCACTGGAGACGGCCCTGTGGTCATCCGCTACGCGTTCCGTCCGGCGCCGGGCGTGAAGCTCGGAAAGATCGAGAAGCTGGCGGGGGAACTGGCTATGGAGCTGAACGTTACCGCGGTATCCGTCACGCCCGCGCCGGAGGATGGCGTGATCTGTTTCGATCTGCCCAAGGCCAAGCGCCGCACTGTCGAGCTTGAAGAGGTCTACGCCAGCGCGGAATACCAGGATCGAAGCGTGGCGCTCCCCCTTGCCCTTGGCGTGGATATCGCCGGGCGCCCTGTCGTTGCGGATCTCGCGGACATGCCTCACCTCTTGATCGCGGGGGCCACGGGCTCTGGAAAGTCGGTGGGCCTTAACGCCATGGTGCTCGGATTGCTCAATCGGCTCACGCCCGCTGAGTGCCGGTTCATCATGATCGATCCGAAGATGCTGGAGCTGTCCGTCTATGACGGCGTTCCGCATCTGCTGACGCCTGTGGTCGTTGATCCCGGAGAGGCCGTCAATGCGCTCAATTGGGCCGCGCAAGAGATGGCGGCGCGCTACGAGCGCATGAGCGGCGTAGCGCGCGGGTTGGCGGAGTACAACGCCAAGATGCTGGAGCCGGATCGTCTGCCCCGCATCGTGATCGTCATCGACGAATTCGCAGACTTGATGCTCAGCGCGGGCAAGGGACTCCCCAATGCCGTGCAGCGTCTTGGCCAGAAAGCGCGGGCGGCGGGCATTCACCTGATCATGGCCACGCAGAGGCCGGACGCCAAAACCGTCACAGGAGTCATCAAGGCGAACTTCCCCGGTCGTCTCAGCTATGCCGTCGCCTCTCGCATCGACGCGGTCGTCATTGGTTTGCCAGGGGCCGAAAACCTGCTCGGTCGTGGAGATCTGCTCTTCCGCGTTGGCGGAGGTCCGGTCACCCGCGTACACGGCCCGTTCGTCTCGTCCGCATACGTGGAGGCCATGAAATGACGTTCCCTCTGTGGCGCTACGGCGCGTATGCGTTCGCTTTAACGGCCACTCTCGCCATGGCTGCGGCCAACGCCGCATGGGCCGTGGCGCTCGACGAGGGCGTCTACCGCGTCGTTATGATCGCCCTTTCCGTCGCCGCCGACGTGGGCGCCATCTGCGCGCTCATGGCCATTTTCCACTACCAGGCGGAGGGAGACGCCGTCTCCGTTATCTCTGCCGTCGCCATCTGGGCGTGCTGCGGGTATGCGGAAGTACGGGGCGCCGAGACGTGGCTGAAGGCCAACAGTCACATCCTCTCGGCCCCTGCGGCGCGGGCGTCAGAGGCGCAGAAAGCCGCCAAGACGGAGCTTGAAAGCGAGGCGGGGAACCTCTCTGACATTCGCAGACAGCTCGCCGGCGAGCGTCGGGAAGTCAAGCTGGACACACTCAGACAGCGAGAAAGAGAGGCGCTTGCACGCATCGAAAGGTTGCGCCCGCAGACATTCACAACCGGAATTGAACCCGCTCGCTCGCAGTACGTCGGCAATGAGCTTGGATTGTCCTTCGCGCTATGGTTGCTGTCGCAATTGGCGTGGCGGGTTGCCGTTGGGAAGCCTCGTGTGACCGCCAGCCAGCAACCAACCAACCACTGGTCGCCCAACCAACCACTGGTCGCCCAACCATTGACGCTCCGCCCAACCAACCAACCACTGGTCGCCCAACCAGCGTCAACCAGTCAACCAACCACTGGTCAACCAGTCAACCAACCAGCGTCAACCAGTCAACCAACCAGCGTCAACCAGTCAACCAACCACTGGTCGCCCAACCAGCACCCGTTGAAAACAGTGGGAAAACCAGCGTCAACCAGTGTCAACCAGCGTCAACCAACCAACCAACCAGTGGTCGCCCAACCAGCGTCAACCACTGGTCGCCCAACCAGCGTCAACCAGTCAACCAGTGGTCGCTCGGTTGGGCCGACCGAGTTCCAAGCCACCGTCCGTGACCTTGTGAGGGCGGGGTTATCGGAGCGGGAGATCGTGGACAAGACCGGGCGGACACGTCACCAGGTGCGGGAGGCCAAGGCCGCTCTGAAGACGCGTTCTGCAACCTTAGGTGATAATGGAGATGCACAACGTGGGGATGTTACGGACGTAACTTACAACTAGAAGTCCGTTACCTCCCGCACCGCCTGGTCCGGTGTAATAGCCGTTGTCCCCACCGCCCGAGCCGCCGCCTCCGCCACCGTAGAGGCCTCCCGTTCCACCGGCGCCGGACTGGCCATAGCCGCGTCCGCCTCCGCCTCCGCCTGATCCGTGCGTGGCGTCCACCTCGCTTCCCGTCCCTCCGGTTCCGGCGCTCCCTCCGGTTCCGCCCGCGCCGCCGGAACCATTGTTGCCCGCGCCGCCGGGTGACGCCGAGCCTTGCGCCGGGCTCGATCCCGCGCCTGACGGGCCGCCCGCGCCGCCGCCTCCGCCTCCTCCGTAAGGGTAGGGGCCGCCGAACGCGCCATGACCTCCCGCAGCCGTGTAGTCGCCGAGCGCGCCAGTGACGCTCCCGCCCGCGCCACCCGTGCCACCGCCGCTAACACCGCCTCGACCACCCGCTCCGCCGTTCGCTTTTAAGAACGATCCAAGCGTGGTCGGCCCGGCGGTTGTCCCGTTGCTGTAGTGGCCTCCGCCTGGAGCGCCAGACGACACGACGTAGGGCGTCGTTCCGCCTGGCGGGGGGAGCGGTAAGGTTGACTTGCTGGAGAAACCGCCTCCGCCACCGCCCCCGCCAGAAACGCCGTGGTTGTCGTTGTCCGATCCTCCACCGCCTCCGCCGCCACCTGGCCCCCAAGCGCGGGCGGAACTTCCCGCGCTCACCCAGTCGAAAGGCGTCGTGACATTGCCAGATCCCGCATAGTAAAAGAGGTTGACCGTTGTCATCAGATATACCGCGCAACAGTGAGTTCTATCATGTAACGGGTTACAGATAGCGCCCAGCTCACATTAAAACGAATAACATCACCTGCGTTGATTGTAGTATTCCATCCAACAAGGAAGTTATCTTGGTATTTTATAGTTGAGTTCAGGTTTGGCAAAGTGGTTGGGGTGCATATTGAATTGGCGGCAGTTGGCGGATAGGCGGCATATGGAGCTTTCCATATGTCAAAGTACAGTTCACCCGATACGTCTCCCAACAATGTCACGCCCGTTATGCGCCCGGAGAACGGCACGTAGACGTCACCCTGAATGCCTGTTGGGAGGACCACGCCGTTGTTGTCCTTGCTCAGCGTTATGGCCGCCGGGCATTCGTCCGCGTAGAACCCTCCTGAACCCATACGGACAACCACCCCTGGAGTCGTCATATCCGGGACAACGGAGTCCGCGACGAGGCGCGCGCCGTTCGCCGTGTCAAATATGAGCAGAGTCTTATGAAACTGTCTGCATATTACCGGCGTCCCAACGCCGTTGGTCACCGTGACCAGGAAGTTCCCGCTCGTGGCGTTCTCAATGACCGCAAACCCTTGCGTCGGGATAGTCACCTGCACGGACGCGGTCAGGCTCCCCGTGAGTCTCACAATGAGATTCTGGGCTTGGGCGGCGCTTAGGGAGACATTGACGTTAGAGAGAGGTATCCCGACGATACCGCCAACATTGGCGTCGATAACGCCAAACGAGTTCGTGTTGAGTTCCGTCCCCCACGTGCCCGGCATTGTGCCAGTCGTTGGGATGGAGTAGCCTTTGTAGGTCGTTGTGGGCATTTATGATCCTATTCGCGCGGAGTTGTGTCGAATGTCGAAAGCGCCCCTTCGGCCCCCGCGCGTGAGCCCAGAACGTTCAGCCCTCTCCCGAACGCCTCTGCCCCTTGCGGGCGGGGCGCGGTTAGGAGACTGCGCGCAAGCCGGACGCCGGTTCTGGAGTATAGACCAGGGATTAAGGCGCTCAAAATTGCAGTCTGCGGGCTGATCGCCATGTGACCGCCCAGAAGCGCCAGCGTGGCGGCGCGCTCCGCCGTGCCAGAATTCGGCACTTTCGACGGCATTGTTGACCGTCCGGCCTCCACTAGGTCTTGCATGAGCGCCGTGCCTCTGGCGCTCGCTCCTTTGCCTGCCGAACGGTCCAGTTGCCGGGAGGCGCTTCCGAGCTGGGAGGGGAGGAACGTCCCTTCGTGGGCTTGCGCCGGGCCGGACGCCGCCGCTTGGCGGAACCGCACGTAATTCGCCCAACCTTTGTTGGCGTTTTGCAGTTCTTGAAGAAAGCCGGGATTCTGGCGCTCAAGGGCGATTTCCATGGCGCCGTGAACGTCCTCTAAAGCCGTTCCAAGCTCGCGATTGAATGCGTCGCGGTCTGCCTGAAGATTGCCCGACAGGCGGCGAATATTGGCCATGCCACCATGCACCACGTCACCAGGGATGGCCCCGCTATGCGCCGCGTCAAGGCGTTCTAAATTCTCGTCTATGATAGCCTGTAGTTGCGCGTTTCGCTCCGCGCCAAGCGTCTGGTAACGCTGACCTATCCGTAACAGATCGTTGCGAAGCGGCGGGTCTATGCCCAATTGCGTCCCGGAATGCACGTTCTGATAGGCGTTTCCGAGTCGTTCCTCAACGAAGGCTGCGAGATCGTGACCTGTCCGCAAGCCTTGCGGAACGCGTTCGCCGATTGGCGCAAGCGCCCGGTTCGCTGCGGCCTGATTGAATGTTTCGAGCGAGCGCTGGCGTGCCGCCTGGATAGGCCCGCTCACGAACGGCGTTCCCGCGCCGATATCCTCAAGGTACTTCAGAAAACCGCCTGCCGTCTGGCCCGGCGTCAAATCCACGCCCTCCCGAAGCAGTTGGCGGACTTCCGGCGTTATGCCGGGCGCGATGGCGCCCGAGATGGAGGCGGCGATAGGAGCCCCCGCGCCGCCAGCGAGCGCCCCAAGTCCGGCTTGACCTGTCTTTTTCTCGGCAAAATCCCCGCCGGACGTATCGACCACAGGCGTGAACGCGCTTTGCGCCGCGCCCGACAAGACGCCCTCACCAACGCGCCGCCCCATTGTCGCGGCGCGTCCGGCCGTCCCCAGAACGCGCCCGGCAAGCGCCCCTGGAATGTAGTTGATAGGACTGGCGATGTTGCCAAGCCCGGCCATGTAATCCCAATCCTGCGGAGATATCCCCGCCGCCCGGCGTGACGCCTGATACTTCGCCTCCCGTTCCTTTACGATCCGATCCATGGTATCGGTTCCGACGCCGGTCAAATGGGCCGCGAGCTGCCCCGCGCCGACGACAGGTTCGGCGAGCCCCTGGACGAAGCGTCCGGCTTTTGAAGCATCCCAGCTCGATACCGGCGGCGCGGGGGTTCCAACGGGCATGGCGTCAAAGATGTTCGAGCGCCGCGTTGAGTCTGTCGCAGGCAAGCTGTCAAAAACGTTCGCCATCACTGAGTCACCTTGTTCACGTCAATTCCCCAGTCACGCAGATGCGCCGCAAGCGCCGGAATGTCAGCGTCTGGGCGTTTCAGATACTCCCGCGCGTCCGCGATAATTTCGGCCTCCGATTTGTCCGGTCGCGGCATGATGCCCGGTTTGGGCGCCGCCGCCGACGGGGCGCGTTCCGGTTCGGGCGCCACTGTCTTCCCGGCCTTCCTTGCCGCAACCTTATCCAGGATCTTTTCTTCCTTCGGCGTCCAGATTGGGAAACGTTTGGCGTCAAGCCCAACTTGATCGCGCCGGTTCTCAAAGTTGGCGACACGGTTGCCCATCATTTTCGAGATTTCCTGAAGAGCCGTCCGCATCTGCGCGGGGGATTTGGCGCTGTCGAGAAGGGCGATAGCCTCTTCCGCCTCATGGCCGGTAGGGCTGGCCCCCTTGTAGAATTTGGCCAATTCCGTGGCCAAACTGCCTTTAATGGCGTCCACGGCTGACGTGCGGTCATCGCCGCTTTGTGACGCGACCCATTGCCTGATCCGATTCACAACCGGCAAGCGGCTGTTTCCCATACCTTCGAATGCATCGGAGAACTCTCCCAGATGGCCGATGGCCAAGCGCCCGGCGTCGATGGCCTTGCGCGCTTCCCCCTTCTGGAAATCCGCCACGGCGTCTTTCTTCTGCTGATAACCCGTAGCGTCAAAGTCCGGTTTATACTGTCGCAGCAACGCGTTGTAGGCTACGGATTGCGGCGAGCTTGTCACGGGGGAGGGCGGCGCCTCATAATCCCCCTCCGCTTTGATGCGCGCCGCGAACGCCGGGTTGATCGTCTTCAGGAATTCATCGCCGTGCAGGTTCGACCCGACGCCGGAACCGGCTGTGAAGCCGCCCGACTGCCCCGCGCCAAGGCCGGACGCGCCCGCTTGCCCGGCCCCCGCTCCCGCGCCGCCTTGGACGGGAAGGCCGGTCTTGGTGTCGAGCGTGGTGTAAATCGGGAAGCCGTAGGCGTCCACGCCGGTTTGGTGAACGATGTAACGTCCCTGACGGATTTTCTCGGCCTCCAACGACAGGCGCGCGGGCTCCATGGCGGACTTGAGGCCGAATTCGGCTTGCTGTAGCTGCATTTGCTGCCCGCGCGCCAAACCCTCCGCGCCGCCCTGGAACGGGCGCATGACGTTGCCCGCCATGCCCAAGCCAAACGCCGCCAGTTTTTCCTGTTGCTGCGGGGACCAGCCCATGGGATTCCACCCGCTCGTGCCGGGCGTGACGCCGGTGAACGGTTGGAGCGGGTTAAAGCCTATGTTGCGGCTGAATATGTCACCGGCCTCTTTGGCTTCCTTGGCTTCTTTGGGGGCGAACTTCACGTTGCCCGCTTCGTCCATGGAGGCCCGCCCCGCCCGTGCGGCCGGGAGTGGTCCGGCTTCCGCAGGCTCCTTGCCCGTGAGCTGTCCGGCCTCATAACCCATGCGCATCTGGACGTGCGGATTCACCTCCATTTCACCCGCAGCATTGCGCGCGTGGATGTATTGCTGCATGCGCGCCGCCGCCGCTTCGGCCCCTTCGGTATTGAGGGTCTTTATGATTTTGTCCATTGAGCCCGGCCCCTGCTGGAAACCGAAGCGGACCAGGGCGTCATGCTGAGACTGGTTCAGGGGCGTGCGCACGCTCGCGTTGATGCGTTCCGAAAGACTCGCCGTTTCCGCAGCCGCCCGGCGCCGCGCTTCTTCCTGGCTTATGCCGCCCTCGTCCCCTGGCTGAGCACGCGTGCCAAGCCCGATCGACATGACGCCGCTGTCCTTGAACGGCTTGAGCTGATAGCCGCCTTCGAACTCTTCCAGCTTGTTGAGCCCTTGCGGAGAGAATTGCTTCGGTCCTTCCGTCGGCGGGGCAATGTCGGCCTTTTCTTCCGCAGTAGGAAGGACTTTGAACGTCTTGACCGGCTGCGGCTGTTCCGCCGCGCTGCCCACGGGTGTCGTCACAACCGGCTTCACCCTGCTCGCGGGGGCAGTCGTCACGGGCAATTCCGTGTCCGGCAGCGGGGCCACGGCCCCTTCTTCCAATGCAGGCGGAGTGACTTTAGCCGCAGGCGCGGGCGGCAACGGAGCGCCCACCGGCCTTGCGGAGGCGGCCGCCACCGGCTTGGCCGGTTCAGGATTCTTGGCAAGCCAGTCTTCAATCTGGCGTGCCGTGTCCACCGGCTTGGACGTGTCCACCGGCTTTACCGCGGCAACCGGCTTTACCGCGGCAACCGGCTTTACCGCGGCAACCGGCTTTGCTGGCGCATAGCCCTCGTAGGAGTTCGGGGCGATGCGCTGCAATAGTGGGCCAAGCCACCCTTTGGATTCCGGGACTGGGCGCTCCGTCTCGCGCGCGAAACGCTCCGGTGTCCATGCATTCGGCGGGGGGACATGAACGCGCAACGCCTCCATGGGCGTGGGCGCCCCGTCGAGCGGTTGGCTTGGCGGTCTGGTCCCCGTGGCGGCGAGGTCGTAAATCTCGCCACCGTCCGCCCGGCTAGGCGCGAACCGTCCGGCAGTCATCCCGCCGCTTGGGCTTTGAGTCCTTTGCGCCTGCGGCGCGGGGTTGAACGGGTTCGCCGCTGGCGAGAACGCCGCCGCTTGGCTGGGCGTGCTCGCCACGCTCACGCCGGGATCTGTCGATGGCATCGGTGGAGCCGCCGGTTCAGAACCACTGGAAACTGCGCTGAACGTGCTGTGGGAGCGGTTGCCGAACAGCCCGAAAGGGTCGATGGGGTTTAGCGGATTTGGGACTCCGGGCAAATTGAGCGGATTGGTAAGCCCCGAAGGCAACAGCGACGATGGCGTGAGTTGAGAGGGGTCGGAAACCGTGGGGCGGTCACGGCCAAAGACATGGTGCCAACCAGGCTGTGCGCCGCCTTCACCCGCGCCGCCCGGTGTGAGAGACGCCTTGTATTTGGCGCGGGCTGACCCTGGGACGAAGCCTCCTTCACCTTCGCCGCCGGACGCGCTATGGGCCACGATCCCGCCGCTCGCAAAGCCGAGGCCGAGCCCTTGCGTGAGCGAGGCCGGTTCAATGCTCGCGCCCCAACCGTCAGACCCTTGCCCTGCGGCATGGCCGTAAGCAAGATCGCCGAGCTTTTGATTGAGGTTCGATAGCCCTTTTCCGGCCTTCCCCAGGTCTTGCATTTGCTTAAGCCCGCCCGCGAAGTTGTTCGCCCCCGAAGGCGCGGGGGCCGTGGGCATTGGCGACGCTTGCAGATGAGGCGCGGCGTTCGGCGTCCACGGGATGAACGAGGCGTCCTGCATCTCGCCAAACACGCCCCCGCCGTCCGCAAAGTGCCCCTTGGCGGCGTCGTCGCGGGTGGCGGCGTCGTAGTCCACCGTCTTCAAGCCGCCAACGTCCCCCACGGCGTGCGGGTGCGAGCGTTCCAGGTCTTGCGCCATGAAACCGAGCTGCTTGGGGCCTTCGCCCTTCATGCGGTAGGAGTAAATCGGTTTGCCGCCGAACGAATAGCCGATGTGATCAATGTCCTCTTTGAGCCGCTTGTCACTGAACATGGCGAGCGCGCCAAGCGCCTGTCCGGCAATCGCGCCGGCGCCTGGGTTTTCCTGCGTGGTGCTCGTCCCCGTCGTGTGTGACCCCATTCCGGTTGACGCCCCGCCCAGAATGCCGGAGAGGAATTGCATGTTCTGGTATGGCAGCATGTATTCGGCTTGCGCGTTTTTCGTCGCCGCGTCGTATTGCGCTTGTGTCAGCGCCTGTTGCTGCGTTCCGGCCGATCCTAGCGCCCCGAGCTGTTGCATCGTGAGGCCCTGACCGGCGCCATAGAGAGCGGCCAGCCCTTGCGCGCCCTGCATGCCCACGGCTTGCTGTTTGGCCGCCATGTCTGCCGCCTGTTGATACGCCTGGCTTTGCAGCCCGCTGATCATGGACCCCTTGGCCAGATCCTGTTGGCGCGCCAGATCGTTTGCCTGCAACATTGCCCGGTTTCCGCCGAGAGCGTTCTGAGCGATGGCCCCCGCTTGCACGGCCTCTTGCGCCTTTCCCTGCTCAATGCCCAGATTCGCCAGTGACGAATTAATGACGCTCTGGGTGTACGGGTTCATGTAGCGGGTAATATCGTCGCCCGTTAGCGGGGCGGACGCCGCGCCCATGCGGTTGATGGCGTCGGCCATGCCCGACGCGCCATAGCCCTGCAGGCCCGAAACGCCGCTAAAATACTGATTTTGCAGGTCGGAAAATCCCGCCACGCGTTGCCCAGTGCGCGGATCGTATGCCCGGTCAGCCGCAGCCTGTGCTTTCGGAAGCATGCTGCGGTAACCGGCAAGGACCGCTGCATCCGGCGTCGTGTCGCTACTGCTATTTGTAGTCGTTGAACCGCCCATTACGCGCCCCTGTTGTTATATAGAAAGTAAGCGCCCCTCTGCTCACCAAGTTTTCGAGAGTACAATCGCATCTTTCCTTGCGTTCGAATGCTCGAAAGCACTCCTATAAGCAACGGAAGGTCTAATTCTCTGGCGCAAGACTTGGCATATTCGATTAGCGCAACAGCATTCTTGGATTTTCTAAACTGCGGGCGAACATAACTGACCTGTTCCTCAAGATGAGGCTTTGAGGTGTACCAAAATGTTCTAATCCCAAGGTATATCATGCCCTCGATAGCGCCAACAGGGCCGACTACACCCAGAAACGCTGCATCGCCTTGCAGCGCGCGTATCATTTCTGGCACGACTTTTGCTTCATCCAAGTCATGGAGGCCGTTTTCCGCGTGAACCTCGCGGCTCAACTCCATGACTTGTTCAAGCTCGTCTATTGTGGCGACTCTGACGCGAGGCAACATGCAGTCTAACCTTTCACTGGACCTGGAAGCTTAGCTAAATGCTTGACGTACTTCTTGCGTGTTTCGACGATAAATTTATCTATTTCGTCATGTCCTTCTTGTGCGTCTCCCTCTCCAATATCCAAAACATCTTCTGGCGAAACGGAAAACTCCCCGTCGCTCAGCATCACCTCGACCTTTGGGGGCGGGGTTTCGCCACCTTGCGCCCGGCCGGGAAGCTTGGCCAGTTTGGGCGTCTTGACGAGCGGGTTTCCTGCGGCTGACTTTGGGAACAGCCCGAGGCAAACCGCTTGCCCCGCCTGCGAATTGCCATCGCCAAGGGCGGCGACCACGTCAGCGGGGATAATGTGGGCGCCGGAAGGGACATGCGTCGGAATCTTGTCCGCCCGGCCCGGCGTCAGGCCGGTGAGCGGGCCGACAATCCCGCCCGAAGCGTGGTTTGCTTTGGGGACCTTGGCCGTGTGGAGCGCGATGGCGACGGCTTGATCATGCGGGCGGCCCGCCTTTTGTTCTGTTGCGATGTTGCGGCCAATGTTCCTCAGTCCTGGAAGTAGCGGCATGATTTATCCAGCGTTCAAAATGACATAATCGAAAGTCTGACCGCCGCTTGCGGCTGTTCCGTCAGCCGTGGCGACAGTGAAGCTTGCGCCTTCCACTTTGGCCAAAATGTAGAGCGATTTCCCGGATCCCATGAGGGCGCCTGCCGTGGCGTTCGTGGCGGAAAGCATAATGATAGATCCGCTCTTCACGTTCGTGTCGCTGACGGTCGTTGTCGCCGCTCCCGCCAGCGGGAAAGAGCCCGTCGTGCTCGACAAGGCGAAGCGGGTTGCAAACGTCTCGACAAGCTTTCCAAGGTTTTGGTTAAGCCCTTGAGCGTGCAAAAGCATTGCGTCATTGCTGGCCATGGCTTATCGCCTCCCGTCCACCGCGACCCGGAACCGCACAAGGCCCAGCCGCCAAAATGAGCCCATATCCCGGCTTTCCACTCTCAGCGCCACCTGTCGGGCGCGTATTCGCTTTGAAATATACGGGGATGACTGCGTTACGGCAAATGGTCCGTAGGTTGTCGGGGTTTCACCTGGATACATGACGGCCTTAATGGAGACGCGCAGTACGGCGTTTTGCGAGCCGTTGTAGAGGCCCCACTTAAAGTCCGGGTAAATCCTGTCGATAGTGACAACTTCCTCGCCCTCGCTCACGTAAAAGTAACCAGTCTCGAAAAATGGAACCATCGCCGTGTTATCGGCGTCCATCCCGGACTCATGCAGGTAAATCGACCCGCCTTGCGTGACGGCCATTGGATTGTCAAAGACACTGGCGTCAACCCAACAGTTGCGTTGCATGACGCCAACATCCCATTCATGGGTTTGCGTGTTGAATTTGACATATTTGTCTGGGTAACCGAGTCCACCTGAAATAGACGGATAGTACCATGATATTTCCGAAAATGACGCATTGACAGCCGCAAAGCATTTTGACTGATTAGCAACGTCTAAATCTTGAAACACCACGTCCCATACTGGACACGGCATTTCGATTGGGTCAGTTCCGCCCCCGTACATGAAAAAGTTACTTGGGTTCATCCAGTATATCATGGACCCGTACTGCGCGTGGGCATGTTTGGCAATAAGGCCAACGCGACTTCCAATTTTGTTGAACCCG
>Ga0153916_10001101_pt1 | contig 19015 bp, 15 predicted proteins | sample Opewatmetagenome_FD_109642 | JGI IMG/M metagenome (GOLD analysis project Ga0153916, IMG submission 109642) | Freshwater wetland microbial communities from Ohio, USA - Open water 3 Core 3 Depth 4 metaG | ecosystem: Environmental > Aquatic > Freshwater > Wetlands | place: USA: Ohio, Lake Erie... | reverse complement strand
GACCGGACCCCACGCCCCGGCCTCGTAGTTCGGGAAGTCGGGCGCTGGTGCGTCGGCCCAGGCGTCGACGATCGGGTCGACGATGCTCCAGGCCTCCTCGACCTCGTCGGCACGGGTGAACAGGGAGGCATCGCCCTGCAGCGCGTCGAGGATCAGCGTCTCGTAGGCGTCGGGCGAATCCACGCTGAATGCCGACCCGTAGGTGAAGTCCATGGTCACCGAGCGGACGTCCAGGCCGAGCCCCGGCACCTTGGACCCGAACCGCAGCATGATCCCCTCGTCGGGCTGGATCCGGATCGCCAGCAGGTTGGCGTCGGGTTCCACGCCCTCGTCCTTGAACAGGCGGTGCGGGACCTCGCGGTACTGGATGGCGATCTCGGTCGCCCGTTTGGGCAGTCGCTTGCCGGTCCGCACGTAGAACGGGACACCCGACCAGCGCCAGTCGTCGATCATCAGGCGGGCCGCCACGAACGTCTCGGTCTCCGATGCCGCGTCCACGTCCCGCTCATGGCGGTAGCCGGGGACCTTGGTGGCGGCCACCCAGCCGGGTCCGTACTGGCCGCGCACGACGTCGCCTCCGGTGTCGCCCGGGACGGTCGAGATCGCCCGCAGGATCTTGACCTTCTCGTCGCGCAGGGCGTCCGCCTCGAAGCGGGCCGGTGGTTCCATCGCCACGAGGCTGACCAACTGGAGCAGGTGGTTCTGCAGGACGTCGCGCGAGGCGCCCGTCTCCTCGTAGAAGGCGCCGCGGCTCTCGATCCCGATCGATTCGGCCACCGTGATCTGGACGTTGTCGACGTAGCGTCGATTCCAGAGGGGCTCGAAGATGCCGTTCCCGAAGCGGAAGACCAGCAGGTTGCGGACGGTTTCCTTGCCGAGGTAGTGATCGATGCGATAGACCTGGGACTCCCGGAAGACCTTGCCGACCTCGCGGTTGAGGCGGCGCGCCGAATCCAGGTCGTGGCCGAAGGGCTTCTCGATGACGATCCGCCGCCAGCCGCCATCGTGCAGCTCGTGGTCGAGCCCGACCCGCCCGAGCTGGCCGGTGATCTCGGCGAACTGCGACGGCTGGGTCGCCAGGTAGAAGAGCCGGTTGCCCCGCGTGCCACGCTCCTCGTCGAGGCCATCGAGGCGACTGGTCAGGCCGTCGAACCCGGCCGGGTCGGCGAAGTCGAGGTGCTGGTAGCAGACGTGCTCGGCGAACGAGCGCCAGGCATCCTCCTCGACCGGCAGGACCCGGCTGAACTGGTCGAGCGAGGTGCGGACGTCGCGCCGGAACGACTCGTCGTCGTAGGGCCGCCGGCCGATCGCCAGCAGCACGAACTCGTGCGGCAGCAGGTTGGTGCGCCACAGCTGGTAGAGGGCCGGGATCACCTTGCGATGGGCGAGGTCGCCGGTGCCGCCGAACAGCACGAGGACGGCCGGGTCCGGCACGCGCTCGAGCCGGAGGCCTTCGCGGAGCACGTTCTCGAGGGGCTTGGCCCTGGACGTCTTCCGGCCATGGCGCGACACCCGGAGATCCTTCATGGTCCGGGGCGCGTCCCTGGGGCGTGGCGCCGGGCGGGCCGGGATCGCCTGGTCGGGTGGCGCCTCGACCGGAGCCGTCTCAGCCGGCGCTGGCGCGGCTGTGCCTCCCTTGGACCGACTCGAGGCCACCGCCGGCTACTCCGTCTTGACCGCGTGGCCGCCGAATTCGTTGCGCAACGCAGCGAGCACCTTGGCCCCGTAAGAATCGTCCTGGCGCGACCGGAAGCGGGTCAGCAGCGAGAGCGTGATGACCGGGGCCGGGACGTCATGATCGATCGCTTCCTGGATCGTCCAGCGCCCCTCGCCGGAATCGGCCACGAAGCCCTTCAGATGCGGCAGGTCCTGGCCGTTCGCCCGGAACGCGCGGCCGGCCAGCTCGAGCAGCCACGAACGGACGACGGAGCCCTGCATCCACAGCTCGGAGATCGCCGCGAGGTCCAGCTGGTAGTCGCTGGCGTGCATGATCTCGAAGCCCTCGGCGTAGGCCTGCATGAGCCCGTACTCGATCCCGTTGTGGACCATCTTCACGTAGTGCCCGGCACCCGGCCCTCCGACGTGCAGGTAGCCATTCTCCGGCGCGAGGGATTTGAAGATGGGCTCGAGCGGCGACACCGTGGCGTCCTCGCCGCCGACCATCAGGCAGTAGCCGACCTGCAGGCCCCACACGCCGCCCGAGACCCCGGCGTCGACGTACCCGATCCGGTTGCCGGACAGCTCGCCATGCCGCCGCACGTCGTCGTGGAAATTGGTGTTGCCGCCGTCCACGATCGTGTCGCCGGGCTCGAGGTGCTCGAGCAGCTCGGCGATCTGGGCCTCGGTCGCGTCGCCGGCGGGGACCATGACCCACACTGTGCGAGGCTTCTCGAGCTTCGACACCAGCTCGGCGATCGAGTACGACGCGATCGCGCCCTCGCCGGCGATCTCGGTGGTCTTCTCAGGCGTCCGGTTGTAGGCCACGATCTCGTGGCCGTCGCGGACCAGCCGGCGAACCATGTTGGCGCCCATCCGGCCGAGGCCGATGAACCCGATGCGCATCTGGATCAAGCCTCCGTGGGGGTGTCGAGGGCGGCGGCCAGGGCCCGCTCGAGGGCTGCCAGGCCGGCGTCCGGGTCCGAACCGAGGTGGACGCGAAGGATCGGCAGGTCGTGAGACTCGATGGCGGCGAAGTCGCCGGCCGCCTGGGCGTCGATGAGCTGGCCGAAGGTGTACGGCCAGCCCGGGATCGGCCGATCGGCCGGATGGTCCGAGGTCAGCTGGATGAACCAGCCGATCGGCGCGCCCCCCTTGTGGAGCTGGCCCGTGGAGTGCAGGAAGCGCGGGCCGTAGCCGGCCGTGGTCGCGCGGCCGGTCCGGTCACGGAGGAGCGCGCGGAGGCGGGCGAGCGCCTCGTCGCGAGCCGGGGTGGGGGCGATGAATGCCTGGAGGCAGAGATAGCCGTTCGCGCGCCGACGCGCCAGGTGGCGCGCCAGCTCCGCCACCACGCCGCCGTCGCCGGAGGTGAGCCGGAGCGCCGCGTCGCCGTGGAGGACCAGGCCGTCGCCACTCGCCACGGGCGGGGGGAGCGGCGTCGGGTCGGACTCGCCACGTTCGCGGCGCGCCAGCAGGTCCCGGGTGAGCTGCTTTGCCTCCTCGACGTTCGGCTGGTCGAACGGGTCGATGCCGAGGACGGCCCCGGCGATGGCGGTCGCGATCTCCCAGCGGACGAATTCCGCGCCGAGATCGATCGGATCGGCGAGCGCAATCCGGATCAGCGGGTGGCCGGCGGCCTCGAGCGCGTCGGCCAGGCGGTCCCGAGCCGGGTCGCCGTCGGCCGCGCCGCCGGCGAGGCTGATCCGGACGAACGCTCGGTCCCTCCCGTACGCCTCGACCGCTCCAAGCGGCTCGAGGTCGACCGGCACGATCCCGACGCCGTGCTTGCCGGTACTCTCGGCGATCAGCTGTTCGACCCACGCCCCGAACGACGAGATGGCGTCGTCGGTCAGGAAGGTCAGCTTGTCGCGACCAACACGTGTCAGCGTGCCGATGGCCAGACCGAGCGCGACGCCGGGGTTGCTGGCGGGGTCCGGCTCACGGCAGGCGCCCAGCATCGCGGACGCGGACGCCAGCAGTGCGTCGAGGTCCAGGCCGATCAGCGAAGCCGGCACGAGGCCGACGTAGGTCAGGGCCGAGTACCGGCCACCGATGTCGGGCGGGTTCAGGAAGACCTCGCGGAACGCGTCGTGATGGGGGATGGCGTCGATGCTCCGGCCGGGATCGCTGATCGCCGCGATGAACCCGCCGGGCTGCTCGTACGTGTGGTGGCGGCGGACATCGAGCGCGGCGCCGGCGCGCGCCCAGGCCTCGGCCAGGAAGGCGTTCGGCTCGGTCGTGGTTCCGGACTTCGAGGCGACCAGGACGAGCGTCTGGAGTGGATCGAGGTCGTCAAAGGTGGCGGCGACGTAGGCAGGGTCGGTTGAATCGAGGATGCGCAGGGCGAGGTAGCCCTCCTGCGAACCGAAGGTGCGGTGGAGCACGTCGGGCGCCAGGCTGCTGCCGCCCATGCCGGCAACGACGGCCGTCGTGTAGCCCTGGTCGACGACCGCGTCGCCGAAGCCTTCGAGGGCCGCCACCTGGTTCGCGAAGTGGGCCGGCGCGTCGAGCCAGCCGAGCCGCTCGGCGATGGCCGTTCCGACCCGTGGATCCTTCGACCAGAGGGTCACGTCGCGATCGAACAGCCGGTTCGCCCAGTCCTCGCCGCGGGCTCGCTGGACGGCCGCCTCGAACGCCGCGGTTCCCTCGCCCAGGGCGAGTCGCGGGACGCTGACGGTGGTCGAGGCGGGATCCGGCATGGTGGTTTCTCCGACAGGATAGTCGCGGGACGGTGAACGGACGATTACGCGGTGCTGCCGGTACGTTGCACGATGGTCGACCGCGGCGAGGTCATGGTACGCCGCCGGCCATTCAGCGCCCGTCGGCCGACGTCGGCGCGCGTGGCCGGCCGGTTTCGGCGCCGGTCCACCACGTCTGCGCCCCGTCCGCCCGGTGTCTGCGCCAGTCCGCGCGGTGTCTGCGCCCCGTCCGCGCGGTGTCTGCGCCCGTCCGCGCGGTGTCTGCGCCCCGTCCGCCCGGTGTCTGCGCCCGTCCGCGCGGTGTCTGCGCCCCGTCCGCCCGGTGTCTGCGCCCTTGTGCGTGACATGACCATAACCGTGGAGCTCGAGCTCACTCGAGCGCCTTCCCGCGTCAGCCCTGTGCACACGGTGCTCAAGGTCGGCCATTCCGGTCGATTTTGTGCGTGCGATGCCCAGAGGCCGCGTCTGGATCACGCAGCGCGTTCGTTATGGTCACATGGTGCACGACGCGCCTTCACAGCGTCGTCGTGGCCGAAGCGCGTCAGCGCCCGTCGGCCTCGATCGCCAGGACCTTGCCGAGGCGGCGGCGATGGCGCGGCTCGCCGCTGAAGGTGGCCCGCAGGAAGGCGACGGCACATTCGAACGCGGGCTCCGGCCCGATCACGCGGGAACCCAGGGTCAGCACGTTCATGTCGTCGTGCTCCACCCCCTGGTGCGCCGAATACGTGTCGTGGCAGACGGCCGCCCGGACGCCGCGGATCTTATTGGCCGCCACGGACGCCCCGACGCCGGAGCCGCAGATCAGGATCCCCCGTTCGGCTTCCCCGGCCACGATCGCCTCGCCCAGGCGCTGGGCGAAGTCCGGGTAGTCGTCGTCGGGATCGGAACCGTCGCCGCCGAGGTCGATCCAGTCGTGGTCGAGCCCTGACGCTCGGAGCCGCCGGATCAGCTCAGCCTTGAGCGCAGCGCCGGCGTGGTCCGCAGCGAACGCGATTCGCATGCCGCTACCTTAGCGTGCCTCGCGTGTGCTCCGCCGCTCAGGCGTTGACCGAGATCCGCCCGCTGGCCGTGTCCACGTGGATCGGAATGGGCGACAACGGCTGGTTCGTCGGCCCGGCCACCACCTGGGCGTCGTGCGCCGGATCGAAGGCGGCACCGTGGCAGGGACAGACGAGCAGGTCATAGCTCGGATCGAACTCGACGGTGCAGCCGGCATGGGTGCAGATCGCGTCGAAGGCCACGATCGACCCGTCGGCCAGCTTGACCAGCACCCCGGGATCCCCCGAGAGCGGGTCATTGAAGGCGACGGCTCGACCAGATCCGAGCTGGCTCACCTTGGCGATGACCGGTCCTGACGCCGGCGCCTGGCTCGCACCGGCGGCGGCCGTCTCGCCCGGGCTCGCGGTTCCACCGGCGGTCGCACTTGGCGACGGCGCGGCCGCTCCCGTCGCGCTGCCGCTCGGCGCGGGCGACGAGGTGCCGGACGCAAGCTCCGGCTTCGCGCGACCAAGGATGGACGCCCCAACCGTGCCGGCGAAGGCGGCGACCGCCAGCGAGGCCAGTCCCAGGAACCCCGCCTTGAGCACGGCCCGTCGCTCCTCGGAAACCGGTTCGTCGTAATACTCCCCGTCGGCATCGCGGCTGAGCCAGTCCTCGACGGTGAATCGGCCGCCGGTACCCGCCAATGCGACCGTCAGCCAGCCGAATGCGTAGGGCAGGTCGGGCCCGTAGTAGTAGGGCTTGGTGGCCCACGAGGCGGTCAGCCAGAACGTGATCGACAGGGCGAGACCGCCGGCCGCCGAAAGCCGGAACAGCAGGCCGGTCAGCGCTCCGAGGCCGACCGCGATCTCCGCGACCGCGATGAGAAAGCCGATCTCGACCGGGAAGGACTGCCCGAAGACCTGCACGATCGGGGCGATCGGTGAGACCTTCACGAACTCGGCCATCTGCGCCCCGATCGAGCCGGGACCGCTGGTGCGCAGGAAGGCCGGGTCGATCAGCTTGTCGACGCCGGCGTAGAGGAACGTCATGCCCAGGAACAGGCGCAGCGGCAGGAGCGCCAGCGTCAGCCGGTCGAGGAGGGTCGACGCGTCGGTTGCGTCGGATCCCCAGCCGTCCGGTTGCGGCGGCCCGCCACGGGGACGTCGGCTGTCGCGGATCGAGCCATCGCGGCGCGTTCGAACTCGGTTTCGGCGGGACATCGTGTACCTCGGGGCAGGACCGGACGCGAACGCACCCTCCCGCCAGGCTTTCTACAGGCCGAACCTGAGAGGAACCTGAGAGCGCCCGTCGCCCTAGGTGTGGTCGCCCGTGAGCGGTGGGATCCTGCCGTGCAGACCGTCGCGGACGACGCGGCGTGCGATGTCGGTGACGCGCTCGGCGGTGAAGCCCAGGTGCTCGAAGATCGCGGACGCCGGCGCCGAGACGCCGAAATGGTCGAGCCCGATGATCGCGCCCTCGTCGCCGACCCAGCGTTCCCAGCCCAGCGGGACGCCGATCTCCACGCTGACCCGCTTGCGAACGGCGGGCGGCAGGACGGCGTCGCGGTAGGCCTGGTCCTGCGCCTCGAACTGCTCCCAGCAGGGGAGCGAGACGACTCGGGTCGGAGTGCCTTCGCCTTCGAGCGTCTCCGCGGCGGTAAAGGCCAGCTGGAGCTCGGAGCCCGTGCCGATCATGATCAGCTGCGGCGCCCCGCCGGTTGCCTCACGCAGCACGTAGCCACCGCGGGCGACGCCTTCGCGCGCCTTCTCGGCGGTGCCGGGCAGGACCGGCAGCTTCTGGCGGGTCAGCGCGAGCGCGACCGGTCCCTCGCGCCGCGCCACCGCGAACGCCCACGCGGCCGAGGTCTCGTTGGCATCGCCCGGCCGAACGAAGAACAGGTTGGGCATCGCCCGAAGCGCCGCATAGTGCTCGACCGGCTGATGGGTGGGCCCGTCTTCGCCGAGGCCCACCGAATCGTGGGTCCAGACGTAGATCACGTGGAGGCGGGACAGCGCCGCCAGCCGGACCGATCCACGCATGTAGTCGCTGAAGTTGAGGAACGTACCGGCGTACGGGATGAACCCGCCGTGATAGGCGAGGCCGTTGGCGATCCCGCCCATGGCGTGCTCGCGGACGCCGAAGCGCAGGTTGCGGCCGGCGTCGTCGGCTTTGAAGTTGGCCTCGCCCTTGATGTCGGTCAGGTTCGACTCGGACAGGTCCGCGGCGCCCCCGAACAGCTCGGGCACTCGCGACGCCAACGCCTGGATCGCGTCCTGGCTGGCGTTGCGGGTCGCGACCTCGGTGCCCGTGTCGTAGCGCTTGAGATCCGCATCCCAGCCGGCCGCCAGGCCCGCCCGGGTCGTCCGGCGCCGGAAGTCGGCGGCCAGGTCCGGATACGCGTCGCGGTACCGCTCACACCGCGCCTCCCATTCCCAGACGAGGGCCTCGCCCTCCGGGATGGCCGTCCGAAAGTGCTCACGCGCTTCGTCCGGGACGTAGAACGTGCGGTCAGGATCCCAGCCGTAGGCCTCCTTGGTCAGCCGGACCTCCTCGACCCCGAGCGCCTGGCCGTGCGCCTTCTGGCTGTCCTGGCGGTTCGGGCTGCCGTAGCCGATGTGGGTCCGGACCGCGATCAGGCTCGGCCGGGCGTCGGACCGGGCTCGCTCGATGGCGGCCTCGATGGCGGCGACGTCGTTGCCGTCCTCCACGCGCTGGGTGTGCCAGCCGTAGGCCTCGAAGCGCGCCGGCACGTCCTCCGACCAGGCCATCGACGTCGGGCCGTCGAGCTGGATGTGGTTGTCGTCATAGAGCACCACGAGCTTCTCGAGCCGGAGGTGGCCCGCGAGGCTGGCCGCCTCGGACGCGATCCCCTCCTGAAGGTCGCCGTCCGACGCGAGGACGTAGGTCCAGTGATCGACGATCGCATGGTCAGGCCGGTTGAACTCGGCCGCCAGCCGGCGCTCGGCGATGGCCATGCCCACGGCGTTGGTGAGGCCCTGCCCGAGCGGACCGGTGGTCGCCTCCACGCCGGGCGTGAGGCCGTACTCCGGGTGACCCGGCGTGATGCTGCCCCATTGGCGGAACGACTCGATGTCCTCGAGCGAGACGCCGTAGCCGGTCAGGTGCAGGAGCGAGTAGAGCAGCACCGAGGCGTGCCCGGCCGACAGCACGAACCGGTCGCGATCCGCCCAGTCCGGATGCGTGGGGGCGTGCCGCAGGAAACGGGTCCACAGGACGTAGGCCATCGGCGCGGCGCCCATGGGTGCTCCCGGATGGCCGGAGTTCGCCTTCTGGACCGCATCGATCGAGAGGGTCCGGATCGTGTCGATGGCGAGCTGGTCGAGATCGGTGGCGAGGGTCATGCGTTCGACTCCGGGTTCGGGTGCCGCGGGGCAGGAAGCCGGGCAGGGCTGGGCCACCCATTGTAGGCGCGGGCACGGCTATCCTCCCCAAGATGCCAGCGATCCGCCGTCCGCACCGAGCCCGGAGACCCAGTGTCGTCGTCCTCGGTGATCTCGTGGTCGACGTGGTCCTGGCGCCGTCCCGGCCCCTCGAGGCGGGCAGCGACGTGCCCGGACGGGTCGCCCTGGTCCAGGGTGGCTCGGCCGCCAACACCGCCCGGTGGCTGGCCCGGCTCGGGGCGCGGACGAGCCTCGTCGCGGCCGTCGGCCGCGATGCGAGCGGGCGCGCACTGGTGAAGGCCATCCGCTCGGACGGCGTCACGCCGCACGTCTCCCGCATCGCCGGGTCGCGGACCGGACGGATCGGCGTCCTGGTCGTGCCCGGCGGCGAGCGCAGCTTCGTCCAGGACCGGGGCGCCGCCGAGCTCCTCGCGCCCGGCGAGCTGCAACCGGCCTGGTTTTCGGGTGCCGACGCGGTCCACCTGCCCGTCTACTCCCTGCTCGGGACGCTGGGCGAGGCGGGCCGTCGAGCCATCCAGCTTGGACGGGCGGCAGACGCCGCCATCAGCGTCGACCTGGCCTCGATCGCCCCGCTCCTGGCCGGCGGCCGGCGAGCGGCCCGCGCCCTGATCGGCGCGGTCGCGCCCGACCTCCTGTTCGCCACGGCCGGGGAGGCCGAGGCCCTGCTGGGAAGTGGGCGCGTCGACGGCCTGATCGAGTTCGCCTCGATCGCTGTGGTCAAGCGCGGTGCCAAGGGCGCCACCGTGCTGGCCCGCGACGGTGCCGAGACCCTCCGCTTCGAGGCGGCGACCGAGGCACTCGGCGCAGCCGACACCACCGGTGCGGGCGACGCCTTCGATGCCGGCTTCCTCGTCGGCTGGCTCACGGCGCGGGCGGCGGGTCGATCGCGTTCCGCCGCGCTTCACCGCGCTGTGCTGGCCGGCCATCGGGCCGCGGCACGCCAGCTCTCGACGCCGCGCGCGGAGCTGGTGATCGGCTAGGCCGGCGGGCGGCGATCACGCGCGCATGTAGCGATCGAACCAGTCGAGCATCCGGGTCATCCGGTCGATCCGCCGATCGGGGCGGCCGGACGACGCGTAGACATGTGACTCGTCGGGATAGAGGACGTACTCCACGGTCCTGCCGAGATGGCGCAGCGCGATGAATAGCTGCTCGTTGTCCTGCGGCGGGCAGCGCAGGTCGGCCTCCGCCTGGAGCAACAGCAGCGGCGTGCGGATGGCGGCCACGTTCCGCAGGGGCGACTGGCGCCAGAGACTGTCGATCGCCTCCGGGCTGAATGGGTCGCCCATCCGGGCGGCCCGGGCATACTCGGGGCCAAAGTCGGAATTCGCCCAGGCCGAGACCTGGTTCGTGACACCGTTCTCCGAGACCGCCGCGCGGAACCGGTCCGTGGTGCCGACGAGCCAGTTGACCATGAATCCGCCGTAGCTCAGGCCCAGGACCCCCAGCCGATCCGGGTCGACGAGCCCGAGACCGATCACGTGGTCGAGGGCGGCATGCACGTCGGCGGCGTCGACGCCGCCCCAGTCTCCCAGCTGCGGTCGGATCCAGTCGCGACCGTATGCCGCGGAGCCGCGGATGTTCGGCAGGACGACCCGGTAGCCACGGGCCACGAGCAGCGAGACCTCCACGTGCGGCGCCGGGGCCCATCCGCCGAGCGGCCCGCCGTGCACGTCGACGACCGTCGGGAGCGGGGCGTCACCAGCCTCCGGCGGCGAGGCGACCCAGGTCTCGATCGGGCCGCCCGGACCCGGCGCGTCGAAGCGGCGCATGTAGGCCCGGGCGAAGCGGCGCTGCCAGGCCGACCCGAGCGTGGACCGCGTCGACCAGCGTGGCCGGCCGCCGCGGTCCTCGTCGAGGGTCATCAGCTCCATCGCCCGCGTCCCGAGCGTGCCGAGCACGGCGATCGTTCCGGTCGCAGCGACGGCCAGCGTGTGGCTCGTCGCATCGGACCATGGACCGGGCGCGTCGCGGGGCGCTGGACGTGGCGGCAAGACCGGCGCTCCGGTCGCCGGATCCAGTCGGAAGCGGACCGGATGCGAGCGGCCGCGGTCGGTGACGGTGGCCACCACGGTCGCGTCGTCCAGCCAGCACGGGCCCGGTCGTCCCGACACCATCCAGCCATTGAGGTCGGTGTCCGTCCAGTTGCCGACCGGCCGATCCAGCTCCGGGGCGAGCACCCACGGCGGGGCGGACCCATCGGCTGGCCCCAGCAGGATGCCCGGGCTCACGTCGTCGAGCGGGTCGGCCTCGAGCACGCCGATCGCCGCCAGCCAGCGGCCGTTCGGCGAGTACGACGGGTGGTGGGCGAAACCGGCCGGAGCGAGGACGGAGCGGGGCGTGGCCGCCGCGGACCCGGTGACTGCCTGGTCTCCGGACCCGCCGGGCGCATCGACGTCGACGGCCCAGATCGTGGACCGCGGGCGCGTGTCCGCCGTCGGGTCGGGGTCGGCCGTGAAGGCGATCGTGCGACCGTCCGGCGCCCAGCGGATGTCGCCGACGCCCCAGTCACCGGCCGTGACCCGGCGGGGCTGCGCGCCGGCGCGCGCGTCCACCACGAACAGGTGCGACCAGCGGTCGACGTGGCCGGTCCCGTCCCAACGCCAGTCGGCCCTCGTGATCCGCCGGGCCCGCGGTGACGGCGCGGCGGCATCAGCCGTGCGCGCGCGTGTTCGCCTGGCACCCAACGGCGGCACCGGCCCGACCATGAACCGCGGCGGATCTGCCTCGGCCGTGAAGGCGAGCCGGCGGCCATCGGGCGACCAGGCGACCTCGCGGACCGATCCGTGCTCACTGGCGGCAAGGACGCGCTCACGTCCACGCGCGATGTCGAGGATCACGATCGAGGCGATCGCGTCGTGGTCGGTCGGATCGGTCCGGATGAATGCCACGCGGCGACTGTCCGGAGAGAGACGCGGGTGGCCGTCGCGAACCAGCCCCGTCGTCAGCCTGCGGGGCTTCGCGACGCGTCGCTCATCGAGCGGGATGGCATACAGGTGGGTGACGTAGCGATTGCCACGGATGGTCCGCCGTGCGACGACCGCGAGCCGGCCGTCACTCGACAGGTCGAGCTCCTCGACCACGACCTGCCGCCGGATGTCCTCGGGGGTCATGGGACGGCGCGTCGGCATGAGCGACAGCGTAGTCGCGCCGCTAGGCTTGTTGCATGGCTCCCATGCTCGACATCGCCGATCGCCTTGCCATCGCCCCCGAGGTCCGCGAGGCCCTGGCGGCCGGGCGCGCGGTCGTGGCGCTCGAGTCGACGCTGATCAGCCACGGCCTGCCGTATCCGCAGAACCTTGAGGTTGCCCGGGCCTCGGAGGCTGCGGTGCGGGCGACCGGCGCCGTCCCGGCGACGGTGGCCGTCCACCACGGTCGTCTGCTGATCGGCCTGGACGCAGGCAGCCTCGAGTCACTGGCGACCGCGCCGCCCGGTTCGGTCCGCAAGGCGGCCCGGCCGAGCCTCGCCGTCGCGTTGGCCGCGGGAGGCTGGGCGGCGACCACGGTCTCGGCCACGATGATCGCCGCACAGGCCGCCGGTATCCGGGTCTTCGCGACCGGCGGGATCGGCGGTGTCCACCGCGGGGCGCTGGGCGGCGGCGCCGGAGGGCGCGCGGCCACCCTCGACATCTCGTCGGATCTCGAGGAGCTCGCGCGGACGCCGATGGCCGTCGTGTGCGCCGGCCCGAAGGCGATCCTGGACGTGGCGGCCACGCTCGAATATCTCGAGACCCGCGGCGTTCCGGTGCTCGCCGTCGGTCAGGACGAGCTGCCGGGCTTCTTCGCGCGATCGGCGGGTATCCGAGCGCCGGACTCCGTGCCGGACGTCCGGGGAGCGGCGAACGTCGTGGCGACCCATCTCGGCCTCGGTCTGCAGGCCGCCATTCTCGTGTGCGTGCCGGTTCCGCCCGAGGAAGCGCTGCCGGACGACGTGGCACGGGACGCCGTCGAACGCGCCGTGCGTGACGCCGACGAGGCCGAGGTCGCCGGGCCCGCCCTCACCCCGTGGCTGCTGGACCGGATCGCGACGCTCACCGGGGGCGCATCCATCCGGGCGAACATGGCCCTGATCGTGAACGACGCCCGAGTCGCCGCCGAAATCGCCACCTTGCTCGCCCCCTGACGGGTCGGTACACTCGTCCGGACTGGCGTCTCCGGGCACGTCAAAGCCGTCCACCTGCGGCCCGATCCAGACGGACGACCGGCTCTCATCCCGAGGAGGGCGCAATCGCATGCGAATCTATGAGGGCAGCCCACGCCAGGACTTCGAGGAAGTCTTCCGGTCGATGGGCGCGTTCATCGATCAGCACGGGATGAAGGACGTGCTGCTGGTCGAGGCGCCCGACGGCTTCATCGTCCAGGGGCTCGTCGTCTCCGGCGCGGGGGGCGGCACCTGGTCCGAAGCCATCGGCTCGGTCACCAAGGAGACCCTGACCTTCCTCGATGACGACATCGCGCGATTCATGGAAGAGGCCAGCGCCCGGCGAGGCCGGGTGCCACCGCCCCCGCCGCACGTCGCCGGCCAGTACGAGACCGCGTTTCGGGTCATCGGGCGGTACCTTGACGAGCAGAAGCCGCGCGACGTCTTCTTCTTCGAACAGGGCGGCGCGTTCGTCGTCCGCCTGCTGATGGGTGGCCAGGCCGGCAGCCACCACGAACTCGTCGAATTCACAAAGGAAGACGTCAGCGAACTGGTCGCCCGGGGCCCCGGTCTCCGCCACGTCGAGACACCCGCGCAATCCTGAGCCACTCCACGGAACCCGCAGCTGGAGGCATCGCATGAAGGCACTCAAGACCGTCGCCGTCGCCCTGGGGGTCACCCTGGCGGCGCTGATCGTGATCCCCCTCGCCGTCCTGGCCGGCCTGTTCGTCTGGCTCAAGCTGACCGAGGAAGCCGACGAGGAGATCCTCGAGCTCGACCAGGAGGGCACCTGATCGTCACGGATCAGGTCTCGGAACCGACCGCGACGCCCGCCGAACCGGCGGGCGTCGCGCTATCCGACGGTTCCGGTCTCCCGATCGCGGGGCCGGGTATCGAAGCCGGGCCCGCCGGTCCGGCGGCGACGCCGGCCGCGATCCGGGCCGCCGATCGTCGCCTGGCGGAGCTCGGCGTCCTGGTCGCGATGGTCTTCTGGGCCGGCAACTTCATCGTGGTCAAGAGCGCGATCGGGGTCCTGCCGCCGGTCGGGTTCACCTTCCTGCGCTATCTCCTGGCCTCGGTGACGCTGCTCACGCTTCTCCGCTGGCGAACCGGCTCGATCCGGCTGCCACACGGCGACATCCTGGCGATCGCCCTGCTCGGCGTGATCGGCTTCGGCTGCTATCAGATCCTGTGGCCGGTCGCGCTGCAGTCCATTCCGGCCGGCGACTCCGCGCTGCTGATCGCGACGACACCGGTGCTGACTGCGCTGATGGCAGCCGCCACCCGTGCCGACGCCCCGAACGCGGCCAAACTGACGGGCGCGCTCATCTCGTTCGCCGGTGTCGCCATGGTCATTGCCGCAGGCCAGGGCCTCGACCTCGGCACCTCCCTGGTCGGCGACCTGCTCACGATCGTGGCCGCCTCGTGTTGGGCGATCTACACGGTCTTCGGGGCGCGGGTTCTGCGCCGACACTCGCCACTCGCCGCAACGACCTGGGCGATCGTCGCGGGAACCCTGTTCATCGCTCCGGTCGGCATCGCGCAGCTGGCGACATCGGATCTCGGCGGCGTGGGACTCCCGGTCGGCCTGGCCATCGTCTATTCGGGCGCGCTGGCCGCAGGTCTCGCCAACGTCGTCGTCTTCCACGGCCTGAAGCTGCTCGGTCCGACACGGGTGACGGCGCTCCAGGCGCTGATCCCCGCGCTCGCCGTGGTCCTCGCCGCGGTCTTCCTCGGCGAGGCGATCCGGCCGGCCCAGGTGCTCGGTGGCGTCGTGATCCTGGGCGGGGTCGCGCTGCTCCGGCGTGGCGCATGGCCAGGGCGCCGACTGGTTCGTCGGGTGGGCCTGCCCGGATGAGCTCCAGCGGGCGTGCCCACGGCCACGACGACGACCATGCCGACAACGACACCCTGGCCGCCGACGCCGGGATCGCGCCGCCGGTCTCGCCGCTGCGCCCGGGCGAGCCGCCGCTCGCCATCCTCGTCGACTACGACGGCACGATTGCCCTGACCGACGTCTCCGACACCGTCATGGCGGAGCACGTCCCGGCCATCTGGGAGTCGGAGGCCGCCGCCTACGACGCCGGGCTGATGGGCTCTCGACGCCTGATGGAGATCGAGATGGCCTTGGTGGATGCGCCAGGCGAGGCGCTGCTGGCGACCGCCGCCGCGCAGCCCCACGATCCGGGCTTCGTGCCGCTCGTCCGCCGCGCCCAGGCGGCCGGCGTCGTGGTCGAGGTCGTCTCGGATGGGTTCGGCTTCTTCATCGGCCCCGCGCTCGAGGCCCTGGGGGTGGGGGAGCTCCCGGTGATCACGGCACGGACGACCTTCCAGGGTCGGAGTGCCTCGATCGCCTTTCCCAACGGCCACCCGACCTGTCTCGTCTGCGGGACCTGCAAGCGCAACCGCGTCCTGGCGCACCAGGCCGCCGGCCGAGCCGTGGTGTTCGTCGGCGACGGCGAGAGCGATCGCTACGCGGCGGGCTACAGCGACGTCGTCTGGGCCAAGCGCGCGCTCGTCAGGATCTGCCTGGAAGCGGGCTGGGACTTCCGCCGCTGGACCGAGTTCGCCGAGATCGACGCCTGGCTCGACGAAACGCTGACGGCCTGGCGGGCGGACCCGGCGACCTTGCCCGGCCACGTCGCCCGCCCGTTCTTCTGCGGCCCGGAGGTCTGGGGCGACGGGCTCATCGACCCGCCGCCTGGAGCGTGGCCACCAGGCCCGTGAGACTCAGCCTCGGGCCGCTCACCGTCTTCAACATCGTGACGTTCGTCTCGACGAAACCGGCGCGCGCATAGAGGCGACGCAGCCGTGCTCGCCCGCGTACAGAACGTCGCCTCGTCCATCGGTTCGAGTCGGATCACCGTGCCTCCTGGCTCTGGACCGGGTTGCCCCGAGGCGGGTCGTCCGGTACCATTCGAAAAACCCCCGGAGGACCCGACCCATGGCGAAGTATGTCTTTGTGACCGGAGGCGTGACCTCCTCTCTCGGCAAAGGCATCACCGCCGCCAGTATCGGCCGGCTCCTGAAGGCACGCGGCCTCCACGTCTCCATCCTCAAGCTCGACCCGTATATCAACGTGGATCCGGGCACGATGTCGCCGTACCAGCACGGCGAGGTCTTCGTCACCGACGATGGCGCCGAGACGGACCTGGACCTGGGGCACTACGAGCGGTTCATCGACGAGAACCTCACCCAGCTCAGCAACGTCACCACCGGCCGCATCTACCAGGCCGTCATCGCCAAGGAACGGCGCGGCGACTACCTGGGCGGAACCGTCCAGGTCATCCCGCACATCACCAACGAGATCAAGGAGCGGATCGTCCGGGTCGCCCGCCAGGGGGAGCCGGACGTGGTGATCGTCGAGGTCGGCGGCACTGTGGGCGACATCGAGAGCCTGCCCTTCCTCGAGGCCATCCGCCAGATGCGCAAGGACGTCGGCCGGGCCAACGTCCTGTACGTCCACGTGACGCTGCTGCCCGCGCTGGCCGCCACCGGCGAGCTCAAGACCAAGCCGACCCAGCACTCCGTGCGCGAGCTCCGGGCCATCGGCATCCAGCCGGACGTCATCGTGCTGCGCAGCGACCATCCGGTCAGCGACGAGATCCGCGACAAGATCGCGCTGTTCACGGACGTCGCCAGCGAAGCAGTCATTCCGGCCGAGACGGCCGACACGATCTACGAGGTGCCGCTCCTGTTCGAGGCTGCCGGGCTCGGCCGGCTGGTCGTTCGCGAGCTGGGCCTCGGTGATCCAGAGGCCGCACCGGACCTCGATTCATGGCACGAGCTGGTCGCCCGGATCAAGGCGCCCAAGCCGATCCTGGAGATCGCCCTGGTCGGCAAGTACATCGAGCTGCCTGACGCTTACCTGTCGGTCACCGAGGCGCTTCGCCACGCGGCCTGGGCGCACGGGGTGGACGCCAAGGTTCGCTGGGTGGATTCGGAGGCACTGACCCACGACAACCTGCACGAGCGGCTGGATGGCGCGGCCGGCATTCTCGTCCCGGGCGGCTTCGGCCACCGCGGCATCGAGGGCAAGGTCCTGGCCGCCCACTACGCCCGCGAGCACCGGATCCCGTACCTGGGCCTGTGCCTCGGCCTCCAGTGCGCGGTCATCGAGTTCGCGCGCGACGTCGTCGGGACACGCGACGCCAACTCGACCGAGTTCGACATGTTCACCGAGCACCCGGTGATCGACTTCATGCCCGACCAGCGCGAGATGGAGGACAAGGGCGGCACGATGCGCCTCGGACTCTATCCCGCGAAGCTGACCCCCGGTTCGAAGGCGGCGGCGGCCTACGGGCAGGAGGTCATCTACGAGCGGCATCGCCACCGCTTCGAGGTGAACAACCACTATCGCCAGACGCTCGAAGCCGCCGGCATGCTGCTGTCCGGCCAGTCGCCCGACGGCCGCCTCGTGGAGATCGTCGAGCTGAAGGACCACCCCTGGTTCGTGGCCAGCCAGTTCCATCCCGAATTCCGCTCGCGCCCGGAGCGGCCGCACCCGCTCTTCGACGGGCTGGTGGCGGCCTCGCTGGCGGTGCGAGACGGCCTGGCACCCGAGCTCAGGCCGGTCATGGCGGCGCCACTCGACGAGCCGATCGAGGCAGCGACGTAGACTGACCGAATTCAGCCGAAGACGGAGCTGCCCGCATGAAGATCTTTCTCGACACCGCCGAGATCGAAGAGATCCGGACCGCCGCCCGGTGGGGCGTCCTGGACGGCGTGACGACCAACCCGACGCTCTACGCGAAGGTCGGCGGCTCGTACGACGAGATCCTCCAGGCCGTCTGCAAGATCACGCCGGGCCCGGTATCGGCAGAGTGCGTGAGCGACGATGTCGACGGGATGCTCGAAGAAGGACGCCATTACGCGAAGCTCGCCCCGAACATCGTGGTCAAGGTGGCGATGAGCGAGAACGGCCTCGAGGCGATCAGTCGCTTCGCCGAGGAAGGCATCAAGACCAACTGCACACTCGTGTTCACGGCCAACCAGGGCCTGCTCGCCGCCAAGGCCGGGGCGAGCCTGATCAGCCCGTTCGTGGGACGGCTCGATGACATCAACCAGGACGGGATGATCGTCATCCGCGAGCTGGCCGAGATCTTCGCAATCCACGAGATCGACGCCGAGGTGCTGGCCGCCTCGATCCGACACCCGTTGCACGTGACGCAGGCAGCGCTGGCCGGTGCGCACATCGCGACGGTGCCGTTCAAGGTGCTCCAGCAGATGGTTCACCACCCGCTGACCGACAAGGGGATCACCCAGTTCAAGGCGGACTGGCAGAAGGCCCGCGAGGCGGCCGCCGCCAAGGCCTGAATTCGCGTCGAGCCCGTTCATTGGGCGTCTCAACGCGCGATTTGCGGGACGAACCGGGAATGATCCTCACCCGACGAGTCGATCATCGGTCGGCTCGCTCAACTGGCCACGGAACGGTCCCCGTCTACCCGAGAGGTTGCCCGCAAGCCCAGAGGTCGTGCGGGCCGATTCGAGGCCGGGGTCGCTGTTAGTGGATCCGGATCGCGCCGCCCACGATATCGAACTTGAAGGGACAGGCCGACGGATTGCCCTGGTCTGTGTCGCCGCAGAACGTGTCTGGCAGGCCCACCCGCGAGCCGTCGGTGACGACGATGTGGTACCAGCCACACGCTCCCGTGGGGTAGTTCGGATCAACGCTTGGACTGAGGTTGCACTCCTTCCCGCTGAAGTCGGCGGCCTGGGCACCCGACGCATCGGTGAAGAAACGAACGCGGTCGATCGTCGCCTGTGAGCGGTTCAGGACCGGGGTCATCCCCTCGAACCGGTAGAAGCCGTATTGCACGTCCCCGGACGGGCCGGTTTGCACCTCAAACTGGAGCATCGCCGTGATGCTCGCGTCGTCGTGATACTTCGCGATGACGTTCCCGGCCAGGTGGCGGGCGGCCACCGCAGGATAGGGATACCAGGTGACCCCGAACGTGTCTCTCAGGGTGTTCGGTCCGACTGCATACGTGTACTTCAGGCCCGCGAAGACGCTCATGGGCACCTTGAACGAACCGCAAGTCGCGCTGCCGATCTTGACAGCAAGCACCGTGCCGCTCTTGAACGTCCCCGTCCCCGTCCCGACGAAGAGCGTCGAT
>Ga0153916_10001100_pt1 | contig 19024 bp, 21 predicted proteins | sample Opewatmetagenome_FD_109642 | JGI IMG/M metagenome (GOLD analysis project Ga0153916, IMG submission 109642) | Freshwater wetland microbial communities from Ohio, USA - Open water 3 Core 3 Depth 4 metaG | ecosystem: Environmental > Aquatic > Freshwater > Wetlands | place: USA: Ohio, Lake Erie... | reverse complement strand
GGGGCGGCTTTGCCGTCCTGTCGGCCGATGCCATCGACCGCGAGGGTTTGTCCGTGCCGCGGATGCCGAAGGCAGCGGTCGAGCAGATGCGGAAATTCATCCCGGTGGCCGGGAGCAGCGTAAACAATCCCATCGACGCCATGCCTGATGAAGATCACATGGAGGAGATGCTCAGGATCGTCGCAACCGCCGAGGGAATCGACATTGTGATGATGAGTCCGATGAGCGGCCGGCCGAGGGGTGGTGCCCCCTCTGCTCAACAGATGAGGGCCGCGATGTCGCCGCAGTCACCCGAGCAGCCCGTGAACGACGAGGCTGCAAAGGCCATGGCAGAGGCGGCGAAGCAGTCCGCCCTGCAGATGCGACGCATGCAGGATGAGACCGGTGCCCTCTTCGTCGGCATCCAACGGGGTGGCCGCATGGCGCGAATGATGGGAATGGCCAGCGAAACGTTCAGCCAGGCTGCCTACGAACAGGGCATCGCCGCCTTCCCGAGCGTGACCCGGGCGGCTCGCACGCTGTCCCAGGTACTCAAGTGGCGCGCCTACCGCGAAGGACTGCCCGACATTCTGTAGCCGGATCGAGACGGCGGGGAGTCGTCGCCTATGAGCGCAGAACGAGCAGGGCCAGCGCGAGCATACGCTCTGGTCGAGCGCAACGACGCGCGCACCCTTGCCTTCGAGCAGACGGGTGATGGCACCCGTGCCCGCCGCGACATCCAGGACGAAGGCCGCCGGACGGAGCCTGAGGCCCGCGACCATGCCGCTGCGCCACCGCGGATCCTGTCCGAGGCTCAGGATCGCCGCCCACCGTTCGTAATTGCCCGCGATCGGCGCGAAAAGTTCACGGGCCTTGTGGTTCAGTTGTGTAGTCACCGTGCCATTCTTACGTACGCACATTGAGCGCTGTGCGGTTGGCTGATCGTAGCGGAACGCCCGGGTAAACTCGGCATCAAATCCCATTGCAGGCGACCGGCCGTTGCCCGGCGCTGAAGCCAGGTTTGTATCCGAATGAGCACCCATCCCCTCGATCCGATCTTTCACCCCCGCACCGTCGCGCTGTTCGGCGTCCCGTCGAAGTCCGAGGCCTGGGGAGCCCAATTCCATCGCGCGTTGGTCGACTCCGGCTACGACAAGAGCCGGATGTTCCTTATCAATCCGAAGGCGGACGAGATCGATGGGCTCCCCTGCTACCACTCGTTGACCGAAGTGCCAGACACGGTCGATCACGTGATTTCGCTGGTTCCAGCGCGCGTCGTGCCTGAACTCGTCGATCAGTGCGTCGCCAAGGGCGTGCGTTCGCTGCACCTGTTCACGGCCGGGCTCGCCGAGACCGGTGACCCGGAGATGGCGAAGGTCGAGCGCGACGCCATTGCGAAATTGCGGGCCGCGGGTATCCGCACGATCGGCCCCAACTGTCTCGGTCTCTACGTTCCTGCGAGTGGCATGACCTTTTCGGGCGAATTCCCGATGGAATCGGGCAACGTCATGCTGATTTCGCAGTCGGGGGCCAATGCGGGCGAAATCGTCCGCAGCCTGACGCCACGCGGCGTGCGGTTCTCGAAGGCGGTGTCATTCGGCAATGGCGCCGACCTGAAGGCGCACGACTTCTTCGATTACGCCGCGGCCGACCCGGACACGGAGGTGGTGGTTTCCTACCTCGAGGGAGTTTCGCACGGACGGGAGCTGTTCGAAGCGCTAAAGCGCTGCGCCGCCGTGAAGCCGACGATCATCCTCAAGGGAGGCCTCTCCGGCGCTGGCGCCCGTGCGGCGAGCTCACACACCGGGTCGCTTGCGGGGTCACGTGCAGTGTTCGAGGCGGCCTGCCGCCAGTCCGGCGCGATCCGCGTCGACTCGATGGAAGAACTGCAGGACCTCACGGTGGCGATCGCGACCAGCGCCCGGACTGTCGGTGGTCGGCGCGTGCTGCTGTTCGGCGGCCCCGGAGGGTTTGCTGTGCTCTCCTCGGACATCATCGCCGGGCAGGAACTTGAATTGCCGGAGACCCCCGCGAAGGCGAAGCAGGAGCTCCGTGAGTTCATCCCCGTAGCGGGCACCAGCGTCAATAACCCGATCGACGCGAATGCACGCGACCGCGAGCAGATGCAGAAGATGTTCCACATCCTTTGCGATTCTGGCGCTTACGACGTTGTCTTCAGCACGTCTCTCGGCAGCGACCAGGGCGGCGGGCCCGGGCGCGGGCGGGGCCGCCGCGGCCCGACCGACGAGGCCGAAACCAGGCCGACCCCCGAGGAGCTTGAGGCCGAACACGAGCGTGTCCGCGAGGGGGCGCGAATCCTGGCCAACCTCCAGGGAGAAATCGGCATTCCGATCCTCTACGTGCAACGCGGCGGGTTCGGGGATGGCGCAAATCGCCAGGCGAGTGCTGCCTATGCAGCCGGAATCGGGACGTTCCCTTCGGTGGCGCGGGCGGCACATACCGTGCGTCAGCTCATAGAATGGCGGGCACGTCGCGAAGGACTTCAGACGATCTTCTAGTTCCTGACCTGTCCTTGCCCGCTGGCGGGCAAGCACAGCGCGCGCGAACGGGCCCTCGGCCCCAGCACAGGAACGCTTGATCGAAGGCGGGCGGCCCGGCCGCGATCATCCCGCTCAGTCGCCCGTGTTCGCGAAGCGGTCGTCGTAGTCGGCCCGGGCGGTGAGGATCACTTCGTGAGCTTCCTCACGGCCGTAAACCTGCGTGATTTCGACTTCGCGGTGCTCGCCGGGCATTGTCTTGTAGGTGAGGAAGTAGTGCCGCAGGCGGTCCACGAGTCCGGAGGGGCAGTCGCTGATGTCGGACCAATCGCCGTGCACGTCGTCGTGCTGAAGCACGGCGATGATCTTGTCGTCCGCCTCCTGCCGGTCGACGAGCCGCAAGCCTCCGATCGGTACCGCTCGTAACAGGATGTCACCGTGCGGGAACTTGTGCTCGCTGAGGACGCAGATGTCGAGGGGGTCCCCGTCTCCCGCGAGGACTTCCTTGCCCGAGCGCCGCGCGCACAACTGCCCGATTCGGGGCCCGCAGTACGTCCGCGGAATGAACCCGTAGGGCGCGGGTGCGATGCTCGAATAGAGCTGCGGGCGGTCGACCTTGAGGTGGCCGCTCTCCTTATCGATTTCGTATTTCACCGTGTCGCCGGGAACGATCTCGATGAACGCGTTGACCACGGCCGGGGCTTCTTTCCCGAGCTCGAGGCCGTGCCATGGATGGGCCTGGAAACGTGGTGTTGGCATGTGCGTCCTCAGGATACGGCATGGCCTCGTGCCCGCATCCGCGCGTCAACATCGGTGGGCGGGAGGGCGCTTCTCATTCCGTGCTAAGGCGCGCTGAGGATCCCGTTCGCCAGTGCCCATCCGCTTGCTATGATCGGCGCTTCAAATCGCATCAAGGAGCAGAGGCATGGCCGAGTACATCCCGAGCACGATCGATTGGGCGGCGCGCCAGGTCGAGCAGTACGAGTCGTCCAACGGTCGCCAGGGAACGACGATGCGCGGCATGCCCGTCGTCATCGTGACGCATCGCGGCAGGCGGACCGGCGCAATCCGCAAGACGCCGCTGATGCGGGTTGCCGACGGTGAACGCTACGTCATCATCGCTTCTATGGGCGGCCAGCCGAAGCATCCGGTCTGGTACTACAACCTGATCGAGAACCCGGACGTCACGCTGCGTGATGGCGAAAAGGTCATGGAGATGCGGGCACGGCTTGTCGAAGAACCCGCCGAACGTGCACGCCTCTGGGCACTCGCGGTCGAGGCCTATCCCGACTACGCGGCCTACCAGGCGCGCACCGAGCGAATCATCCCGGTGTTCTCGCTCGAACCGCGCTGACGACTGCGCTCACCGAACCCCTGGCGTCGGGATTCTGGCCCGTGGAGCGAACTCTCCGGAACACGCCGGCGCGAGCTGTGGTACGGTAGAAGGGAGCGCACGCAAAGCGTGCCGCGCCGGTTCTTCCTCAGGCTTCGTGGGTTGCGGTGATTGAGGTGTTCCGAGACGGACTTACTTCGCTCACCAAAACACTACGGAGACTTTTTTCTGCTTACACTCGAATCCCAAACCATCCCTTCCAAACTTCCTTCGCTTCCTGTCGACGAGACCGTTGGACCGTCGTTTGCCGCCCTCGGCATCGCGCCCGACCTGGTCACAGCGCTGGCAGCGTCGGGCATCGTGGAACCGTTCCCGGTCCAGGTGCTCACCATTCCTGACGCGCTTTCGGGCCGTGATATCTGTGGCAAGGCCCGGACAGGCTCTGGCAAGACACTGGCTTTCGGACTCCCGCTCCTTCAACTTGTTTCGAAGAGCAGGCCGTGCCGTCCCCAGTCAATCGTCCTCGTCCCGACGCGTGAACTTGCCGGCCAGATAGCCAGGGCACTGGCCCCGATCGCGGTGGCCCGTCGCGTTCGCATCACCGCCATCTACGGTGGCGCATCGCTGAACCGCCAGGCTGACATCCTCCGGGCCGGCGTCGACATCGTCATCGCCACGCCCGGCCGCCTCAACGACTTGCTCGACCGGGGCGCGCTCACGCTCAATGAGGTGCGTGTGGTTGTCCTCGATGAGGCCGACCAGATGGCCGACATGGGGTTCATGCCCCAGGTGGAGCGCATTCTTGGCCGGATCGAACACCAGCACCAGACGCTCCTCTTCTCGGCGACTCTCGATGGAGACGTCGACCGGCTCGTCAAGCGCCACCAGGACAACCCCGTTCACCACGAAGTCGTCACCGAGGACGAGAACATTCCCACGATGGAGCATCGCTTCGTCGGGGTGACCCCAGAAACCAAGGTCGATGTCGCTGTCGCGATTACCGCGAACGCGAAGCGAGCGCTGTTGTTCGTGCGCACCCAGCGCGCCGCGGACCGCCTGTCTCGCGAACTGATCACTGCCGGTATCCGTTCTGGAGCCCTGCACGGTGGTCTGAGCCAGCCCCAGCGCGAACGGGCCCTGCGCGCCTTCACTGGCGGCATGCAGCCTGTCCTGGTGGCGACGAATATCGCGGCCCGCGGCATCCACGTGGATGGTGTGGATATCGTGGTGCACTACGATCCACCCGAAGATGCCAAGACCTACACACATCGTTCCGGCAGAACGGCCCGGGCTGGCGCGGAGGGCGTCGTCGTGACGCTCGTCGAACCTGCACTCGCCGGGCATGTGGCGATGCTCCGTCGCCATGCCGGAATTCGCGAGTCTGTCGTCCAGATGGCTCCTGACGACAAGCGCCTGAAGGATCTGGCGGCATGGCTGCCGCCCATCAGTGAACCGGTGGCCAGGCCGTCGTCACCTGTGCCCGGCAACCAGCCACGAGGACCATGGGAACCACGTCGCCGCGCCGATGGCTTCGGTGGACGCCGTTCATGGAGGCCCGCCGCGGCACCGGCTGGAACAGCCGCGCCGCGAAATGGCCGCCCCGCACCGCGACCGGATTCGCGGCCACAACCAGAGAACGTGGGGAAGAACCGATGGTGAAAAAGGAAGGGATCGAAGTTGAGGGTACGGTGACTCAGCCGCTGCCCAACGCGATGTTCAAGGTCGAGCTGGCCAACGGCCACGAAGTGCTGGCCCACATCAGCGGGAAGATCCGGAAGAACTTCATCAAGATCCTCCCCGGCGACCGCGTGCTTGTGGAGCTCTCGCCCTACGACCTGACCCGGGGCCGAATCACCTACCGCTTCAAGTAACGCTCGCGCCTTTCGAGTCCGCCCAAAATATACGCACCGGATCACCTGGAAGGGTGTACCGTGGGGTTCTGGGGCACCTTCAGGTATGCCCCGTCGAGAGGAGAGGCCTGTGAGCTGGGTCACCAAACTGTTTCATCGCGGTGACGACCACGCAAAGTGGCTCGCCGAGCACCCCGGCAAGGATTCGAGCACGAAGGCTCCGCCGCCCGCCGTTTCTGCCTCCGACGAAGCCCACGTCCGGCAAAAGATGGAGCAGGAACTGGACGACCAACGAGCCAGGCGTCAGTAGGCGGCGTTCAGGCACGAACTGGCTGAACCCCGGAATCCATGGTCGACAGCTTCGTCCTCTGTGGGTGGGAGCGCCTGGAATCGCCGGGCTTGATGGGATGGTAGACATGAACTGTCCGCGGTGCGGCTCGCATTCGATCTTACGCAACCACGATTCGATCGGCTGCCTGGCCTGCGGCCACATCGTATCGGAACCGATGCGGGAGGTCTGGGACGCCGCCTCAGCATCGCCGGGCGCCGGTCCCCACCTGGGCCCCCCCGTCACTGAGGCGGAACGCCTGCTCTGGCGGCAGGAGCCTCGCGGCTGAACCACCCGGCTACTGGCACGGCCGAGAATGAGACTATGGGGCTCGTGGACCTGTACTGTCTGCAAGGGTCTGGTGCGACAGATAGCCTCCCGCGCCACTAGCCCCAGTCGTAGGCACGACAGGCGCCGCCCCAGAAGCCACTGCTTTTTGCCCCTCCGGCTCTCCCTGGACGGTTCAAGGACGCGCAATCGGATGCCCCGGCGCCCTGGCCTTCGCGAGGCTCGCGTAGGAGCGTCGTCTGCGATGCTATTGGCCGGTGCGTTCACCGGAGGCGTTGTGGGAAGCGAATGGTGTCTCGAATGCAGTGGGTGAGGTGGGCGGCCACAACCGGGCCGGTGGCGAGAGTCCGGGCTGCGTTCGCGAAAAAGGCCGCGAGCGTCGCACGGGGCGTGGTCCACATCGGGGCGGTTTGTGTCGTGCTTGATGCGGCTCTGCGCCTTGTGGTCGGCAGGCACGATCTGGTGGGGTTTGCGGGAGTCGTCTTGTTCCTTTGCAGCGCCGTGGTCATCGGGCTGGTCGTGCGCGTGCGGGAGAGGCGCATGAGCCTTCGCGCGCACGTTGATGAAGTCGCATTGGGGCTGGCCGCGCTCATCATTGAGTATTTCGCGCTCGCGACAGTCGCCGCACAGCTCTAGTGACCAGGCACTGGGCGCACCAGGTTGGGGAGCGAAGAGGCCCAGGCTAGCTTCTGGCTGCCTGGGCCTCTTCTTGGTTCAGGAAAGGGGGCGCCCCCAATCCGCTCGTCGCGTCCCTTTGCCTGAACCTATGCGGCCGCTGCCCGCGCCCGCGTCAGCGCGGTGACCAGCTGAGCCGAAACCTTGCTGAACGGAGAGCCAAGTTCCATGGCCTTTGATGCGTCGTCCGGTTTCCCGGAGACCGCGAGCGAGAGGACCCGGGCGGCTTCCTTGTGGAAGGCCGCGTGCAATGTGCGGACGTCGTCGTAGCCAGTAACCGAGGGGAAGCTTTGATGTCCTTCGGCGTAGAGCCATTTGCCAAAGGCGCACTGGTTGTCCATCTGGACAGCCTCGACCCTGAAGTCGCTCTTGCCGGCGCTGATTGCCTGGCGCAAGTGCAACTTCCATTGGGAGTGGGCGAGGACCGCAGCCTGGACCTGCTCATCGAAAGAGCTCATGTGTTGTCTCCTCGGGCGGCGTCGGCGCCTCCCCAAGAACATCATCGGCCGCGGCCTCGTGCTCATGAAGTCCGACCGGTGAAAAGGTGCATGGATTGCGCACAAACGCGAGGCTTGACGGGCTACGCCGCGCCTGTGTTAGGGTCGAAGAGGCAAGGTTTTGCGGACCACCGCTCCGGAGGAGCGGGTCAGGAGGTCAGCGATGACGATTCTCGAGAGGTTGCACCTCCGCAAGCGAGAAGACGTTCCCAACGACGTTCACGAAGAAGACTCGGTCTGTCCGCACGTTTCCCTGTTGCCCCGGTGGGATGACGCCAGTGCTATCGGCCGTGACGACCGCGCCACGTACTGGGTCTGCGCGTCGTGCGAACAGGCATTCAGTCCGGAAGAAGTGTTGGAGCTGCGTCGGACGCAGCACGAACGCCTTCAACAGTACGTCTCGCCCAACTGATCAGGGGCTTTCGCCCCCTTCAGGTCGTCGGCGGGGCCGACCCCCTGCGGTAACATGACAGGCGCGTCCCGGGTGAAGCTCGGGTGAGTGGAGGCATGTCATGGTTGAACCGAGTCGCTCCCGTGTCCGCGAAGTGCTCCACAAGGGCAATGTGCGCCATGTGGTCGTCGAAAAGGACGGGCGGCGGTCCGTCGATCTGCCAGTCACCGTCGTTGTCGTCGCCGCGATCCTCGGGATCTGGGTTGTGGGCATCCTGCTCATACTGGCCCTGATCGGCGGCTATACGATTCGCGTCGAAGACACCGAAGCGGAACGCCCACAGGACAGCGAGAGCGCCGCTGGCGATGTCCCCGCAAGTGGGATGCAGCCAGAGAGCTGAGCCAACCGCCATTGCCCCTTTGGCGGCTGGATGTAACGGTGTGGCGATGCCACGCTCACGACGCCGCAACTCCGATTCGAATTCCACCCCCGCGCCCGAGGCGATCACCGTACGTGTCGATGGTCTCGTCTTCGGTGGAGCGGCGATAGCGCACTTGGAGGATGGCCGGGTCGCGTTCGTGAGCTATGCCGCGCCGGGCGAACTCGTGGAAGCCAGCGTCGAGCATGTGCACGCCGATTACGTCGAGGCGGCTACCACGACGGTGATCGAGCCGTCGCCCGATCGGGTGAAGCCGCGCTGTCCGCTCTTCGGCGAGTGTGGAGGTTGTCAGCTTCAGCACCTGGCCTACCCAGCCCAACTCGCGGCGAAGGAAGCGATCGTTCGCGAGCAGATGCGCCGAATCGGGCACCTCGACGACGCGACTGTGCGGCCCATCGTCGGTGCGGCGGACCCGTGGGGCTACCGCAACCACGTACGCTTTTCGACGGGGAAGAAGTGGGGCGACGTTGGCTTCATCACCCGCCGTGGCAGGGGCCTGCTGAAGGTCGAGTCCTGCCCCATCGCGGACCCGTTTGTGAACGAGTTGCTTCCCAAGCTGCAGGGGAAGGGCCGCGGGCTTCACCAGGTGCAGGTGCGACATAACGCGAAGACAGGGGACTACCTGGTCAGTCCGGCCGTGCCGGACCTGGAACTGACGAGCGGTCAGAAGTGGTACGAGGAGGAGCTTGGCGGTGAGCGGTTCCGGGTGAGCGCCTCCGCCTTCTTCCAGGTGAACAACGCCCAGGCTGAGGAGATGGTACGGCTGGTTGGCGAGGCCCTCCCTCAGGGAGGCCGGCTGTTGGTCGATGCTTTTGCCGGCGTCGGTACGTTCGCCGTCATCTTCGCCGACCGTTTTGATCGCGTCGTGGCGATCGAGGAATCACACAGCGCCGCGAAGGATGCGCTTGCGAACATGGCAGCGACCGCCAACGTCGAAATGAAACCCGGGAAGGTCGAGGACCTCCTCCCGCTCCTCGATGCAGCCCCCGACGCGATACTGCTCGACCCACCGCGTCCCGGATGCGCCCCGGCGGTTCTGCAGGCGATCGCCGAGTTCCGCCCGGGTGTCGTCGTATATGTCTCCTGCAACCCGGCGACGCTGGCACGCGACCTGAGAGTGCTGGTCGATTCAGGGTATGTCGTTGATCAGGTCACGCCGCTCGATATGTTCCCCCAGACGGGTCACATCGAGTGTGTTTCGCGCCTCTCCCTGGCTGACCCGGCATCGCGGTGACGCGCATCATCCTGGCTTCAGGTTCCCCACGACGGCGAGAGCTGCTACAAGCACTCGTCTCGGACTTCGACGTCGTAGCGTCCGATGTTCCGGAGGCAATGACGGGCGATCCGGTCGCCGATTCCTTGCGGCTCGCCGGTGCGAAGGCTGAGGCAATCGCCGCCCGGTACGCCGAGGCTGTGGCGATCGGCGCCGACACAATCGTGCACGACGGCGTGCGGGCTTACGGGAAGCCAGGCGGGCCTGGCGACGCCGTCGCGATGTGGGAATCGCTTCGTGGGCGAGCGCACCGGGTCGTCACAGGCGTGGCGGTCGTGTGGCAGGGGCGAGTGTTGGCTGGGTACAGCGAATCGCGGGTCGAGTTGAGCATGCTGACCGATGCGGAAGTCGCCCGGTACGTCGCGAGCGGACGCCCACTCGATAAGGCCGGTGCCTACGCCATCCAGGACGAGGACGTGCCTACCGTCGCACGGCTCGACGGATGCTACTGCTGCGTCGTCGGCCTCCCGCTCTGGCGCCTGCGAGGGTTGCTCAGCTCCGCCGGGGTCGAGTGTTCATCCCCGTCCACCGTGTTCGAGCGGTGCGGGGCCTGTCCCGAGCGCTCCTGAGTTCTTCGCTGCGTCGCGGTTGGTAAAGTGGTTCGCATGGAAGACAAACGGACCACCCGCAGTGAACACGACGCTCTCGGCACCTATGACGTCCCGGCTGATGCCTACTTCGGCATCGATACCGCGCGAGCACGAGACAACTTCCCGATAAGCGGGCTCAGGCTTCCGCGGCCCTTCATCCGGGCGCTGGGCGGGATCAAACGGGCGGCGGCGATAGCGAATCGCGATCTCGAACTGGTCGATGCTGCTCACGCAAATGCGATTGTCGAGGCGGCGCAGGAAGTCGTCGACGGAAAGTGGGATGCGCAGTTCGTCGTCGATGTCTTCCAGACGGGTTCCGGCACCTCAACCAACATGAATGCGAACGAGATCATCGCGAACCGGGCCAATGAACTGCTCGGCGGTGGACCGCTCGGCGTCTACCAGCCCGTCCATCCCAACGACCATGTGAACCGGGGACAGTCTTCGAACGACGTTATCCCGACGGCGATCCACGTCGCGGCGCTGGCGGAGATGCAGAAGCGCCTGCTTCCGGCCCTCTACAGGCTTGAGTCGTCCCTGGAAAAGAAAGTCGGAGAGTTCGACCGCGTGGTAAAGACCGGCCGAACGCACCTGATGGATGCGACGCCCATCCGGCTCGGCCAGGAGTTCGCGGGCTATGCCGGCCAGGTCGAACGGGCGCGACGCCGGGTCACGCTGGCCTGCGAGGCGCTACGGGAGTGCGCGCTGGGTGGTACGGCGGTTGGGACGGGCGTGAACACACATCCTGAGTTCGCATCGCGGACGCTGGCCCTGCTCTCCGGTGAGGAGCGCCTGCAACTGAGGGAGACTCGCTCCCATTTCCAGGCCCAGAGCACGATCGACGCCCTCGTGGAGGTGAGCGGTCAGCTCCGTGCCGTGGCGATCTCGCTCGTCAAGATCGCGAACGACATCCGCTTGATGGGAAGCGGGCCGCGAGCTGGCCTCTACGAGTTGGCGCTTCCCGCACTCCAGCCGGGGAGTTCAATCATGCCCGGGAAAGTGAACCCTGTGCTGCCGGAGGCGGTGATCCAGGTTGCCGCTCAGGTCGTCGGAAACGACGCGACGATCGCGATGTGCGGGCAATGGGGCTTCTTCGAGCTGAACACGATGATGCCCGTGGCGGCGTACAACCTCCTCCAGTCGATTGACCTCCTATCGAATGTGGTGCCGCTCTTCGCGGAGAAGTGCATCGCGGGCCTGGAGGCCACCGAAAACGGTCCGCGGATGGTTGAACATGGGCTGAGCATTGCGACGCCGCTGGCGACGGTAATCGGCTACGACCGTACGGCCGAGCTGGCGAACGAGGCGATGCGCACCGGCAAGTCGATCCGCCAGGTCGCGCTGGAGCAGAAGGTGCTACCCGAGGCCGAGTTGGACAAGCTCCTCGACGCCCGACGGATGACGGGTCGCTAAAGGGCTCAGACGGTCGTAGCCAGCTCTCGTACGGGAATTCGCCTCAGACAATCCGACCGTAACGCGCGGGTCGGCCTCCGGAGCGCCGGTTGGGGCAGATGCCCATGGCCCGTTGGATCCCCATCTGCGAGCGAGGTGGGAATTGGGGCTTGCTTGATGGGTGCTGCGACGCGGGCTACTATCGCCGCCTCTGATGACCCGGCTCGAACCTGACCAGATCGCTGTCACCCGCGCAGGCGCTGACCAACCCTAACGCGTGAAGCCAGTGAGGGTCGGATAGAAGGGGCGCCCCTGCGCCGTCATCCGCTCGCGTGCCGCGTCGGGGATGTCACCGTGCGATTCGATGCGTGACAGCGAGCAGACCGAGAACACCTTCGCGAACAGCGGACGGACTGTTTCGCCGCGGCCGTGCGACGCCTGCGCCTCGGCACTGGCGTAACGCTCGCTGACGTGACACTTCATTGTGTCCTCGTTGAAGTACCACTGGTATGCGATGGTGCCGGGCTCTTCGGCCTTGACCGCTGCCGCGAGTGCCGCGGCAGACTCTTTGAACTCCGCGGCTTTGCCTTCGGCCACCGTCAGCTCGGCCCACACTTCGATGCCACTCATTGCTCGTTCCTCCCGGATGTCAGGGCGACGTTACAGCCCCCGGGCTGCTCGCGCGACCCCGGCCAGGCGTTACCGCCTGCGAATATAGACGAAGCTCAACCCGGCGTCGGAAGGATCGTCCGAGTCGAGCTGGCCTTCCCAGTGACGCTCGTAACCGGCGTTCTCGAGCGCCTTCCACGACGCGAGGTTCTCCTGCTGTGGCGCAGCGACGACGGTCTCGACCTCCGGATAACGTTCGAACACCAGGTCCGTGAAGTCCCGGATCGCCCCCGAAGCCACGCCCTTCCGAGTCTGGCGCTCTTCGCCGACGAGGTAGTCGATGCCTGCGGCGCTCGCCACATCGACGGCTCGCTCCCAGGCCGGGTAGTCGGCCAGCCGATAACGCTGGATGAGCCCGGCGGGCGCCCCAGCGACTTCGATGACGAATAGCTCTGTCGGGTCGGTCCCGTTGACGGAAGGCCCGTAAGCTCGCTCGATCGAGGCGAGGTCGGCGGGTCGCTGCCACCAGCGAGCGACGTGCGGTGCGGCCAGCCACCGGCTCACGTCGGGGAAATCAACGCGTGAGAGCGGCCGGAATAAGATCGAATCCATGCTCTTCGAGGGTCAGCCGTGTTGCCGACCTCGCTGATCGGCCAGCTGGCGCTCGATCAGCTCACGCTGTGCCAGCGCCTCGTCATCGGAAATCAGGAGGTCGCTCGCCCTCCCGGAGTCGGGAACGAGAGATGGTTCGAGTCCCGGGGCAGTGAGCCGGTGCTCATGGATCGCGTCGTGGGGCAGGCTTATCCAAACCACGTCGGGTGGGGCATGGACGATATACGCGGTGCTGAGCCAGTAACCGGCGCTGATCGGTGACTCCACATGGAAATAGCCACCCTTCACTTCCCTTACTCGCCCGATCTCCTCACCCGCTCTGCTGATGACTGATTTGCCCACGAGCGTTGTGCCGTTCGCGTTTGCGTTCATCGGAGACTCCTCCTGTCGCCGGTCCGAAGGCCGGCCGTGGTCGCGGGCCGGGAAAGTCCCGGCGTGCCTCCGAACCAGTGCACCCGACGCGGCGCCTGGGTGTCAACGCTTTCGGCTGCATTTTCACGCGACCCCATTACCTCGTCTGGAAGGGCACCGGTTGCCGGTAGTGGACGCAGAAAGGCCGCTGCTCCCGTCGGGAGCAGCGGCCTTTCTTTGGTGGCCGGCTGGCGTGTTCCCCCACTCGCCTGCCAGCCCTGCTGAGGAATCAGGCTGTAGCTGGCTTCGTCATGTCAACCACCGCCGGTGCTGCCTCTGTGACCTTCGTGGCAGCGGTCACGGGGCGGAGCATGGCGCCCCAGATGAGGACTCCGAAGCCGACGCCCGTCAGGAAGAGGGCGGCGCCCATGACCATCGCGAAGTCACCCACCTGCTCTGCGAAGTTGGCGGTGTTCAGGGCGGTCGTCAGAGCCGTTTCCGTGACCCAGCTATCGCGAACCGGGTTCGAAATCGGGTTGCCGTTGCTGTCGAGAGCGGCGAGCTTGGCATCGCTGGTGCCCTTGGGATTACCATCGGGCGTCTTGTACTTGCCCATCTGCGAGTAGGTCAGACCCTGCGAGCTGGTCAACTGGTGGTGACGCATGATCTCGGCCTGGGCCTTCGCCTCGGCGCCGGTATCGACGAGCTGTCCCGGGATCGTCGAGTCGGCCGGGCCGATGATTTGTTCCTGCCGCAGCGTGTCGCGAACTTCGTTGCGACCCTGGTAACCGATGAACATCGAGGCGGCGCCGAAGCCGACGAGCACCAGGCTTGCGGCCAGGCCGCCGATTGCGAACACCTTTCGAGATCGAAGCATCGAGCGGAACATTTTCTGGACCCTCCCTTTCCAACTATGTGGTCGGCTTCAATAGTTCTGGCCGATCACCTGATTAGAGCGTCGTGCATGAACGGGAGGGGACCTACGGCCACTCGGGCCGTCGCGACGGGACCAACCAGCCGTTTGTGCATTTCATCACAAACGCGGTCGATAACGAAATAGAAGGGAGCCGGGGTTGGCTGACCGGGGGCACCGCGCTAGTTGGTGGCGTACGCCAGGTAGCGCGCCATCGCGCCCGCCGCGCGCTCGAAGCTCGGGAAAACCGGGATGTGCCGCTCGATGAACTTCTCGGCGATCGAGGCGATGTACTCGCCTTCGTGCGCCGGGTGCAGAATCACGATGAGGGGCTTCTGCGAACGCTGCTGGTAGTTCTGTAGCGTGTCGAGGGTCGCGTCGAGTGCCTTCGGATCGCGGCGCCAGCTCCGGGCCGCGAACATTGCGGACAGCTCAACGGCAACGTTGTCGATGTTCGGGTCCGCGTCGACGATCCGGAGGATACGATCGAGCGTGTCCATCTTCCCGGCGACCGTGCCGGCCATGTCGAGCGGATTCTGATAGCTCCCGCCAATCACGTTGAAGAACTCGCCGAGGTCCGCGTACGACTGGTCGCTGAAGCGAGGTACGACCAGTCCGGCCTTGGCGAATGCGTCGGTAATCGACACGGACTGCCCACCCGTCTGGGCGAGCAGGGCCATGCGGGGACCGACGGGCCGGCGGCTGTTGATGATCAGCTTCATCACGTCGATCGTTTCGTCGAGGTTGTTCGTCGTGATGGCGCCGCACTGGCGCATCATCGCGTCCCAGATTGCCTGGGGCGCGGCGAGTGAGGCGGTGTGCGACATCGTCGCGCGAGCGCCTGCCTCGGTCTGTCCACCCTTCCAGACGATCACGGGCTTGCGTTCGCAGGCCATGCGCAGCGTCTGGAAGAACTTGCGGCCGTCGCGAACGCCCTCGACGTACATGCCGATGACTTCGGTCTCGTCGTCCAGCGCCAGGTATTCGAGCAGGTCGCTCACGTCGAGAACTACCGCGTTGCCGAAGCTCGCGCAGCGTGAGAGGAAGACACCGTTCGCCTTCGAGACGAGGCTGAACATAATCCCGTGGGTTCCCGATTGGGAAAGGAAGCCGACCTTCCCATCGTCCACGAGCGCCGCGTCACCGTTGAAGCGAACGCCCGCCTTAGGAAGGTAGAGGCCCATGCAGTTGGGGCCGACGAGATTGAAGTTGGCCGCGCGGGCCATCGTGACCATCTGGTCCTGCAGGCGGATGCCGAGTTCCTCGCGGGTCTCGGCAAAGCCCGAGGTGAAGAACGCGGCGCCGTGGGCATTCTTCGCGATCAGGTCCTTGAGGACGAGCGGCGCGACCTGTCGCGGCACCGCGACAAGCGCATAGTCGATTTCACCGGGGACATCGGCGAGCGACGTGAAGTTCTTCACGCCCATCTTTTCGATGCCTTCGATCTGGTTGGGATCCACCTGGACCGAATAGAGGTTGCCGCCCTTTTCGACGACGCCCTTGTTGTTGTTCAGCCACTGATAGCCCGGGCCCTTGTCACCGATGACAACAACGGTCTTCGGGTTGAACATTCGGTCGAGGCGGTGTCCCGGGACGCTCATTTCAGGCCTCCGCGACGATGATCCGCGCATCGACGGCAATGGCCCCGTCCGGGTAAGCGAAGACCGGGTTCAGGTCGAGTTCGCGGACTTCCGGGTGGTCTTCGACGAACTTCGCGACCTTGACGATGGTGGACTTGAGTGCCGCGATGTCGGACGCCGGCTGGCCGCGGACGCCATCGAGGATCGGGCGGCCCTTGATCTCGTTAATCATCTGATTAGCGTCTCGGTCCGTGAGCGGGACCAGTCGGAAGGAGACGTCCTTGAGGACTTCAACCATGATGCCACCGAGGCCAAACATCATGACCGGTCCGAACTGGGCGTCGGTGGTCATGCCAATGATGACTTCGGTCCCCTGCGGGGCCATGTGCTGGACCGCAACACCAACGATGTTGGCGTTCGGTACGGCCTTCGTGCAGCTCGCCACGATCTCGGCGTAGGCCGCTTTCACTTCAGCGGTGTTGTTGAGATTGAGCTTCACGCCACCGGCGTCGCTCTTGTGGGCGATGTCGGGCGATACGACCTTGAGGACCACCGGGTATCCGGCGGCTTCGGCCTGCTTCGCTGCTTCGTCTGCCGAAGTTGCCAGCGTTGTGACCGTGACGGAAACACCCGCCTCGCCAAGCACCTGCTTCGCTTCGACTTCGTTGAGCAGGGTCCGGTGCTCGGAGCGAGCCTGGGTGAGTACTGATTGGAACGTCATGAAAGGATGCCTCGGCTGATGGAATTCGGGTGCGCCTGCGTGGCGAAATGCCACGGGGAGTCGGGGCACCGCAGCCGATTCTACGTGAGGCTTTCCTTGGTGTCAGTTCGAGGCCGGAACGCCCCCCAGATCACCAGCCTGTCGCGGTTACCGACAGCACTGGCGGAAGGGTTCCCGGCAGGCGTTCCCAGTGGTCGCCACCGTCGATACTCGCGAACACCTGGCCGTTGCTGGTTCCCACGTAGACGCCCTCCGGGTCGAGCCCGTCGGTCGAGAGACCTTCGCGGTAGACGCTCTGGTAGTCGTGGGGACCCGGGAGACCATCCGTGAGCGCCTGCCAGCTGCACCCTGCGTCACGAGACCGGTAGACCGTGAACTGGCCCGGGCAGACTCGGAAGTTGTTCGCCTCAAACTCAAGTGGAACGACGTAAACAGAGTCCGGCGGCCGCTGGCTAACGGCGATTGGGAAGCCGTGGAACGAAGGGAGTCCCTCCGTCACATCCTGCCAGCTGCCCGCGCCGTTGTCCGTGCGGAACACGCCAATGTGCGCCTGGCCCCACAGGCGTTCTGGGTTCTTCCGGTCCATGACGAGCTTGTGGAACTCGTCGGCAGACGCCGGGTCAACTCCGGGAGGGAGCGGCTCCGACGGGAACTTCTCCTCAATCTCTGCGAGAAACGCCTTGGCTGCGGGCGTTGTCGCAACCGCTCGGTGCGAGCAAATATTCCAGGTGTTCCCGCCGTCTCTGCTGACATAAGTGCCGCCCGTACTGATCGACACGTACATGTGCTGGCCGTCACGCGGGTCGATTTCGATGGAATGCAGGGACGATCCCACCGGGTCCTGGGTCCCCGCGCCACCCCATGCGGCCCGGTAGGGGTGCTCGTTGATTGCCTTGACCGGCATCCATGTCTCGCCCCAGTCCTCGCTTCGGAACAAGCCCGCCGGCTGTGTCCCTGCCCAGACCACCCCCGGCTGACTCGGATGCCCCGGCGTCACGTGCCACACCGCCTGGATCGTCAGCCCGCTGTCTGCTGCGAAGGCCAGTCCCGGCGACCGCTGCTCCCACGTCTTGCCGCCGTCGTCGCTGCGCGCGGCAGATGGGCCCCAGGCCCAGTGGCTGGCCGCGGCGTAGAGCCGCGGTTCCTCGCGTCGGCGGTCGACGGACATGTTGGCGACCGTCCAGCCCGGCATGATCGGCTCAGAGACTTCCCATTTCTTGCGGGAGTCGTCCGAGCGATAGATGAAAGCGCCTTTCTTCGTCCCGACCAGGAGCATCGCAGGCACAGTCCGTCCTCCTGAGCATGAATGGCAGTAAGGCCGACGAGTATACCGGGAGGAGAGGCTGGTCGAGGGGTTAATTTTACCTTCGCCGCAAAAAATGCCGCGAGGAGACCGCTACGGGGAGGGGATGCTGGAGGCGCCGGCCGGATTCGAACCGGCGGTGAAGCTTTTGCAGAGCTCTGCCTTGCCACTTGGCCACGGCGCCCCGCGGCTATCGGATTCCGGCTAAGTCATGGTGCCCAGAGTGAGACTTGAACTCACACGCCCTAACGGGCACTGCCCCCTCAAGACAGCGTGTCTGCCATTCCACCATCTGGGCACGTGTTGGGATCCTACGAACACATCCCACTCTGCGGCAAGTTATTCCGCCGAATAGGTGTGATTTGTGTTCTTGTGGCAGGGGCGGCAGGACTCGAACCCGCGACCGGTGGATTTGGAGGCCACTGCTCTACCAACTGAGCTACACCCCTGCGCGAGAACCTATGGTAGCAAATCAGACGGAACGTGGAACGGGAACCTACCAGGAGCCGTTGGTATACTCCCGCAATGCAAGAGACGACCCGCCATTTGCTTTCGTCAGCGGATTTGAGCGGCGCGGAGATGGCATTTCTCCTCAAGGCCGCCGCGTCATTGAAGAAGAAGCCGCAGCGCCTCCTCGAAGGACGACAGCTCGCGCTCCTCTTCGAAAAGCCGTCGCTTCGAACGCGGGTGAGCTTCCAGGTCGCGATGCGCCATCTCGGCGGCGAGACGATCTACCTCGCTCCGCAGGAAGTTGGCCTCGGCGAACGCGAAGCGATTCGCGACGTCGCCCGTGTCATGAGCCGCTACGTGGACATCGTGGCAGTCCGAACCTTTGGCCAGGAGATTGTCGAAGAGTACGCGCGGTACTCGTCGACGCCCGTGATCAACGCCCTGACGAACGAAGAGCACCCCTGCCAGGCCCTGGCTGACCTCCTCACGGTCCAGGAGAAGCTCGGAGCGCTCCCCGGGCACTCTCTCGCGTTTGTCGGCGATGGGAACAACGTCTCGGCCAGCCTCGTGCTGACCGCAGCATCTCTGGGGATGGACGTTCGCATGGCTTCGCCGCGCGGCTACATGCTGCCCGAACCGCTCATTAGCGAAGCGACGGCGCGGGCGGAAGCGTCTGGTGGCCGGCTGACGCTGGTCGTCGATCCGGTCGAAGCCGTGAAGGGCGCCGATCTCGTCTACACCGACGTCTGGACCTCAATGGGCCAGGAGCGTGAAGCGGAGCGGCGGCGGATCGACTTTAGCGGCTATCAGTTGAACCGGGATCTGCTGGCGAAAGCCGCACCGGGCGCCCTCGTGATGCACGACCTGCCTGCTCACCGTGGTGAGGAGATCACCGACGACGTCATCGAGAGTGATCAGTCGATCGTTTTCGATCAGGCCGAGAATCGTGTCT
>Ga0153916_10001099_pt1 | contig 19036 bp, 22 predicted proteins | sample Opewatmetagenome_FD_109642 | JGI IMG/M metagenome (GOLD analysis project Ga0153916, IMG submission 109642) | Freshwater wetland microbial communities from Ohio, USA - Open water 3 Core 3 Depth 4 metaG | ecosystem: Environmental > Aquatic > Freshwater > Wetlands | place: USA: Ohio, Lake Erie... | reverse complement strand
GGAGTTCAACTTTGGGGGTAGAGCCGGCCAAGAAACTGGGAGCTTTGACGTGGAATATGGCTGAGCCGATCGGGCCAATTAGGAACGCGAACAATGCAAGCACAAGAAGTATAACGACCATCAGGATCATGGTTTTTGTTAAGCAGCCGCATCCCATACTAGTTTCTTATTTCAGCTCCTTGTCCTTTTTTTCTTGCTCCTTCTGTTCCATATAGAAGCGGCGAAGTATTCGATAAAGACCATAGAAGGCTAGGACTGTGCCAATACCAAATCCAACAAGAGTAAAAATAGGGTGTGTGTCTAATCTATCAGGGCGGTCAAGCCAGTAACCGATGCCGGTCGGTATGACGAGGCTCAAGGCTACATACCAGCCAATATTGAAGACAAGCCACAAAGGTCTAGCCCATTCCCTGGATGTCGGTCTATCGGGTGTAGGCTGCTCTGCCATGTAGTAGATGTTCTCTTGAACTAAAGACATTTTGCTATTTCTGTGTCCGTTCTGCTTGTCTTCCCTGAAGATCTTTGCCGAAACAGATTAAAATCTAGCAAATACAGAAATAGCTGTCATCGACCTTAGGACTAATTTTACTATGTACTTAAAGCCGATTCCAGAAACAGTTCGAGTGCATACGAATCGGCATGATCTGTTGGGGGTCTATCCAGCAACCATACCGCAACCGCCGCTTTTGTCGCATGCCAATTTACAGTTATTGAGCAAATAGGTAAGAAGCTCACAAAAGATTTATCGTTTTCGAATAATCCAGTAAGTCCGATACTTGTGTATAAACATTCACGATTTGCGCTTCCCCAGATCGTCCAGGTTAAGCGTATTTATAAAATCCTTGAAGGCTGACAGCTTTTTTAGCTCTTGCTCGTCGATTTTCCCCTTTTTACCCGATTTGTCTCCGTTTTTATCTGTGACTATAGGCTTTCCCGTTTCCCTATCCAATATAATGCCAGCCTTGTCTAAAACTGCCTCCTCAACATAGATGGGCACTGTAGCCCTAACGGCCAAAGCGATGGCATCGCTGGGGCGCGAATCAAGCTTTATCCTGCTAAGTAACCATTGGCTAGTCCCTTTGTCATAGCGAAGTACGAATATCAGTCCGTCTTGATTTATGGCTTCGATGAATCTATCGCCCGATTCCTGCCATTCGTTGGCTAATTCAAGTTTGTATTCTCTGCCCTGCCAGACAATGGATAGCCTTGAGCCGTTGTCATGTCCACGACGCGAACTACTTTCGGATATAAACTTTACGCCAACCGGCTTTGGGGCATCGGTCGACTCGAAAATGATCTGTGCATAAAAGGTATCAGCGCGAAGGTCATTTACCACAATTTTGCTTACTACCGTACCAGATGCCGTTTCTAGCGCGAAGATGGCGTTTTTCAGCAAGTCATGTGTCATTGGCCGTGCCAGGTCAACGTTCTGCAATTTTATCGAGATAGCATCTGCCTCTGACGGGCCAATCCAGATGGGCAGGTAGCGATCTGATTCTTTCTCCTTAAGTATTACCACATGCTGATAGTTCATCAGGCTTACCCGAATACTATCAATCGTCATCTCTATCATAAATGCTCCTCCGTGTCCTAAGCAAAAATAATTGTACTCTATCACTTTTTAGGTGTCAATTTGCCTCAGATACACTGCTTTCGTAAAATATTGGGGTACTTTTTTCCTAGACTTGTAATTTGGAGGTCATTTGAAAGCACTAGTACAGAGAGTTATCAAAGCCTCAGTAAGCGTGGACGATGAGGTTGTTGGGAAAATCGACCGTGGTTTGGTGGTACTGGTTGGCGTAGCTCGGGATGACAACGAGAGGGATGCCATTTACTTGGCCGATAAGATTGTAAATCTCCGCATCTTTGCTGATGAAGCGAGTAAGTTCAATCTTACGGCGCTGGAAACAGGAGCCGAGATTCTGATTGTAAGCCAATTTACCCTGCTGGCTGATACACGGAAGGGGCGCCGACCCAGTTTTGAGGCAGCGGCTCCTCCGGAACAGGCGGAAGCTTTGGTTAACTTTTTCATTGAACAGGTTCGTAATACAGGGTTGAAGGTGGAGATGGGCCGTTTCCAGCAACATATGTTGGTAGAGATACATAATGATGGCCCCGTCACCATAGCACTGGATAGTAGGGATAAGATTCACCGAATATCAACTGATTGCTAATGCAATTGGTTGCAATAAGAGATTATTTTTTGTTATACTTCGGGCACAATGAGTTGCGCCCAGGTGCTCAGGGGATTAGGCTATCGGATGACACCGCAGAGGATGATGGTAGTCGAAGCTCTGCATGATAGCGATAGGCATGTTAGTGCCGAGGAGATATATGCCAGGGTGAAGGCAAAATATCCCTACGCCAATATTTCTACGGTTTACCGGACACTGGAATTGCTTAAGGAACTCGACTTGGTTAATGAGATTACCTTGGGAGACGGCTGCGTTCGCTTTCATCCCGCCGAGAAAGGACGTCATCATCATCTTGTATGTCAGAAATGCCATAAGATAATTGACTTGCCTGAATCCGTATTAACTCCTTTGGAAGACATCCTGTCGGAAAAACATCAGTTTAAAGCTGATTTGAAACATACGGCTGTTTTCGGCCTGTGTTCAGAATGCCAGGACAAAGCTTAGCGGTTTAAAGCGGTTTTTATTTTGCGTATTAATGCAATTAGTTGCATTTGCAATATGTTGGAAGGAGTACCCCTGTGCATATTCCAGATGGTTTCCTCAGTACGCCGGTGGCAGCAGCTGGGATTACTGCGGCGGCGGGCACCATTGCCTATGCCGTAAAGGCGACTAATAAGAAGATGGGGGAAAAGCAGGTGCCCATGATGGGTGTCTTAGCTGCCTTCATTTTTGCCGCGCAGATGCTGAATTTCCCGGTGGCTGGAGGGACCTCGGGGCATTTCTTGGGTGCAGCACTGGCTGCAATCATATTAGGGCCTTGGTCTGCGGTCCTGATAATGAGCTGTGTACTGATGGTCCAGTGCTTCATATTTCAAGATGGTGGTCTGCTAGCGCTAGGCGCGAATATACTAAATATGGGTGTGATTGCTGTGTTTGTCAGTTATTTTACTTATAAAGGTATATTTACCGTTATGAGGGGCAGCAGGACAGGGCGGTTGGTCGCTGCTGGGGTAGGCGGTTGGATATCCGTCGTGACATCGGCTTTGGCCTGTGCTGCCGAACTTGTCATTTCAGGCATAGTTCCATGGCAGGTAGCCGTCCCGGCGATGGGTACAGTTCATATGGCGATCGGGGTCGGTGAAGGGCTTATCACAGTCGCAGTATTAGCCCTAATTATGGGTACGCGTGCTGACCTGCTGAATCTGCAGCAACCTGCTTAAAGAGGTAAAGACAGAAATGAAATTCAAATGGTGGCACGGAGTTCTGATTCTGGCTTTGCTTTTGGCTATATTGTCTCCTCTGGCTTCTTCATCGCCGGACGGCTTAGAAAGAGTTGCTGAAGACACAGGTTTCATTGATGTAGCTCTTGCCCCCATCTTCAATATTTTCCCCGATTATGTGATACCTGGTGTGACTAATGAAACTGTAGCCACAATTCTGGCAGGGCTATTGGGCGCTCTTGTCCTTTTTGGCATTGGCTACGGGCTGGCTAGATTGTTGAGGGCAAAAGGTGAAGCATAGCTTTATTGACGAATATAGCCACTTGAATAGCGTAATACACAGGCTTGACCCCCGGACCAAGCTTATTGCCAGCCTGGCTTTTATTCTAGCTGTTATGTTAACACCAACCAACAATTGGCTGGTTTTCGCCTTTTATTTTGCAATTATTGCTTTTATGCTGGCGTTCTCCCAGTTACCTCCCATTTATGTACTAAAGAGGTCACTGGTGATTTTACCCTTTGTTTTGTTGATTGCCATCTTTATCCCCTTTTTTAGAGAGGGTGAGGTAGCTGGCAGCTATAATGTTTGGCTGTGGCAAATTTCGATAACATATAATGGCTTGCTGGTTCTAACCAATGTTATAGTTAAATCTTGGCTCAGTATATTGGCTTTGATTTTGCTATCGTCGACGACTAGGCTTAATGACTTGCTAAAAGCCTTAAGACAATTAGGAATGCCGCAGGTGATGATATTAATTCTTTCTTTTATGTATCGGTATATTTTCGTTCTGGTCGATGAAGTAATGCGGCTAAGACAAGCGCGCGATAGCCGTAATTTTGGCGGGAGCTGGCTCCATCGTCTAAAAACTATTGGCCATATGGTAGGCACGTTGTTTATTAGAAGTTACGAGCGGGGGGAAAGAATATATGCCGCCATGTTAGCCAGAGCATTTGACGGTCAAGTTCGAACGTTGTATCAACTAAGCTTCAAACGGGCCGACGCTTTTTTCGGCGCTGCGTTTAGTCTGGTTCTTGTTTTACCATACATTATCCGGTTGTAGGTATCATGGGTAAAGTTATTGAAATTCAAAACCTTTCTTTCACATATCCCGATGGGCATAAGGGGTTGAGCGGCGTTGACCTGGTTATTGGTACAGGTGAGAATGTAGCTCTAATTGGACCAAACGGTGCCGGGAAATCGACACTTTTACTACATCTAAATGGTATCCTCCGAGGAAATAGCACGGTGAAAATTTGCGGCTTGGCTGTGGAAGAAAAAAATCTGAAAGCAATAAGGAAGAAAGTCGGGCTGGTATTCCAAGATCCTGAAGACCAGCTTTTCTCCTTGAATGTTTTTGATGATGTTGCCTTCGGGCCCATAAATCTGGGCTTAACCGAATCTGATGTGAAACAACACGTTACCCAGGCACTCCAGTGGGTGAACATGTCGAGCTATGAAGAGCGTTCTCCTCACCATCTCAGCGTGGGGGAAAAGAAACGTATTGCCATTGCCACTGTTTTGTCCCTAGATCCGGAGGTCCTGATAATTGATGAGCCTACTAGCAACCTCGACCCAAGAAGTAAGTGGTCTTTAGTCGAACTGCTGAATACGCTTCCAATAACTAAGATCATTGCCACCCACGATTTGGAACTGGTAAGGGCTTTGTGCCATCGGACCGTGGTCATGGATGAAGGTAAAATAGCGGCTGACGGGAAGACGGAAGATATTCTCACTGATATTCCATTGCTGAGGGCTCATGGCCTGTCTAAATGATAGATTGAGAGTTTTTACTCGAGTTCCAGGCTGATGTCTAGAGCCTTTGGCGAATGAGTGAGAGCTCCTATTGAGATACGGTCAACACCCGTCTCGGCAACGGCCCGAACATTCTCCAAAGTAACGCATCCCGAAGCTTCCAATAAAGCATGGCCTTTAACTAGCTTCACAGCTCTTCGCATGTTTTCGAGTGTCATATTGTCCAGCATAATTATATCGGCGCCGGCTTCAGCAGCCTTGAAAGCTTCTTCGGGAGTCTTGACTTCAATTTCAATTTTTTGTTTAGGAGAAGCCTTTTGGCGGGCTTTGGCTACAATTTCCTTTATGTTCAGCCCTTGACGGTGGAGGGCTGCAATATGATTGTCCTTGATCAAAATTCCGTCTGCCAGATGCATGCGGTGGTTCTTACCGCCACCGACATGGACGGCGTATTTCTCCAGCGTTCTTAGTCCGGGCGTAGTTTTTCTAGTATCTGTGATATAAGTCGGGAGACCTTTAACAGCCTGGACATAACGGTTTGTTTCTGAGGCAATGCCGCTAAGATGCTGCAGGAAGTTTAACGCTACCCGCTCGGCCGTCAATATACTTGAAGTTTTTCCTTTAATTCTAGCCACAACATCGCCGGCTTTGACTTGGGCACCATCTTTGATAAGAATATCCACCACCAGCTTATGGTCTACGTTAATAAAAACCTGTTTGGCTATGTCAGTTCCGGCTATTACTCCCTCACCTTTGATAGTTATTGATGCCTTGCCCACCTGGGTCTCGGGTATCAATGCCCTGGTAGTCACGTCTTTCCGAATTAGGTCTTCAGCTGTAGCCTGGCGAATGAGTCGCTTAACTTGTGGGGTGTTTGGTAATTCCATATCAATAGCCCCGATGAGAATATATTGCAGGCAAAGCTAACTAAATTTAGATAAACGGGACAAGTTCTTTCTGTCGAGTCCAGATTGGTGCCCTGGCGATCACAGTTGTACCTTTGCCGGGCTCGGATTTTATCTGCAAGTTGCCTCCGATTAGGCGTGCCCGTTCCTCCATACCCAAAACGCCCAGTTTACCTTCTTTCGCTAAATCTCCGGTCAATCTAGATGTCGAGAAGCCCTTGCCGTTATCCGTGATAGACATCTTTAAATTGTTTGAAAGAATTTGTACTGTAATATTTACCACAGATGCCTGAGCATGTTTTCGTATATTGTTCAGTGTCTCCTGAGCGATGCGGAACATGGCTAACTCTACTGCCGATGGAAGCGGAGGTAATTTATCCGATTTTACTGAAGTTTTAATACTTAATTCTTTGCCGAGTTCTTCAGTCAACCAATTTAATGCGGCTACGAGTCCCATCTGGTCTAAAATACTCGGTCTTAAGTCGCGTGCATATCGCTGCAGACTTTTATAGGCGTCATTGGCTATATTCTCAATATGCTCCAGCTCTATAATAGAAGCTTTGGGTATCTTGGAGTCATTTTTAGAGATAAGGATATCTAGTTGTCGCGACAGTAATAAAATGGACTGAGCGATATCATCATGGAGTTCCCGGGCAATTCGTTTCCGTTCCTCCTCCTGTGCCATGAGGGTTTTATGAATTTGAAGGCGAAGATTGTCCCTCAGTCTTCTTTCTATGGTAACATCGCGACCTATGTTCTGAAAGCCGATGGGCTTGCCATCAGCACGTATAAGACGTGTAAACAGTTCTACAATAGCTTCCGTGCCATCTTTCTTAATGATTCGCTGGTCGTAGCGTTGGTCTATAGCCTGGCCCTTCATTAGTTTAGTTCTAATTTCTCTGGCTACTACCAGCGCCTCACGTGACATAAATTCAACTACATTTTTACCTATTATTTCATCTGGCGAGTAACCAGTGACCTTCTCGCACGCTCTGTTAGCTATCACTATCTTGCCGCCTAAATCGTGAACCCAAATGGCATCACTGGCATTGGTGAAGAGCTCTTCGTAGCTCTCTTGGGATGTTCTCAAGGCTACTCTGATGCCGCGCAGCTTTTGTCTTTGCTGATGCCATACCCGGCGTAGGTGGATTAAGGTGATGCTTAGACCACCGACCGCTAGTGCTGCGAGGCTGTCAAGTATGGCATTTATCGGGTTCGGATACGTAGTTACGGCTTCCGGAAGCATAGCCAGTGCGGATGCCACCAGAGTACCGATACCATACCTTAGACCCAGTGCCCAGCCGGCGTACACTACAAGCAAGATATACAGAATTCTATCAGCGGCATATCTCCATGTACCAAGGAATGAAAGAGGAGCTGGCTGACCTATTACAGGTATACCTGCCAGAAACTTATTGTAGTGAAATATGGTCAGGACTAAGAAGAGAAAGATTAACATGCAGATATGGAAAATGCGCCATTTATTTGACACTGCCTTGAATTCGTCTCCTAATCTATTTCTTGTTCTCTGCTGGAATTGGTCCTAACGTTAGAAATATTTTACACTTCTGAAGAATCCATCTGTTTAATATCATTTAGAGTAAGAAGTCCCTTTCTGAGAGCTTCCACGAGAGCTTCGCTTCGTGAAGCCACGTTCATTTTAGTAAAAATATTAGACATATGGGCTTTCACGGTCCGTAAGCTCAGATATAATTTATCGGCTATCTCCTTATTGCTCATGCCTGTGGCCAGTAGTTTCAGCATTTCCATCTCACGGTCGCTCAGAAGATCCCTTATTTTTCGGTCTACGGTTCCTGCTGGCTTAATCATGGCTTGTTTTAGCAACTTTTCAATTATCTTAGGATGAAGCACTGACTCGCCTGCTCTAATAGCTCGCACAGCTTCGACCAAATCTTGTCCTCGTGCACTCTTCATCAGGTAACCCGCTGCTCCTGCCTCGAGCAGACCAAGCACGTAGTTATCGTCATCATAGGCGGTGAGAATTAGTATGGCAGTATTGGGAGCAATTTTCTTGATTTGTCGGCTGGCTTCAAGGCCGTCGAACTTGGGCATCATGATGTCCATAACTAAAATATCTGGCTTTAACTGAGACGTCAAGCTGATAGCTTCCTCGCCATTGTTTGCCTGGCCGACTATCTCCATATCATTCTCACTCGAAAATACCTGGCTCAACGCCTCTCGAAGCAAAGGATGGTCGTCAGCAAGTAAAATTCTGGTCTTCGTCTTCACTTTCATACCCCCTTACCGATTCAGCACTAATTATAAGATATATTAGCCTGAAGGCACAATAATAGTACAGTCAGGTATGCTAGTTGTCTCACTTTTAAACATAGGCCAAAGTACCATCTAAACTAGAGCTAAAGACCGATGAGAACCAAACTGCTAATTGCTAAATTGTAGCTGTCAGAAAAATCTGGTCGACAATGAGCAGCGGGAATGGCTGATACGCTTGGTGAAAAGGTCGAGGATACGGGTAAAACAATCGAAAGAATGATTGGTGCACCGACCGTTGTTCCGAGACAGGGTTTGACTGGCAAGTGGGCCCTACTTTCAGTGTTGGCTAGAGCGGCTGATGAACCTGAATTTATGTCGCGTTTAGCCGAGAACCCACACGAAGCTCTTAAAGAATATTACACGCTAACTCAGGAGCAGAAAATGGCCCTGGCCAGTGGCGATATACAAAAGATTGAGAGCTGGCTAGGTAAGCTGGACAAACGTTTAGCAAGCTGGCTTTGGTGCCGTTTATGTCAAGAGAAATGGTAAAGGGGGCAGAATAGTGCACTGGCAATTTGTGGTAGTAGCAGGTTTTATCGTCGCTATTGCCTTATTTTTAGTGGTGCTTTTACATTATTCAAATTTGCGCGGTCCGCGCAACACGGGCCAAAAGGTGCTAAGGCTCCGTGCGAGCCGAGCATTGACCAGGTCTAGTGCCGAGACAGACTGTCGTGGCTGAGGATAATCTGGAGTAGCTGCAGTTATGCAGCTAAGGAGCCACGTGCATATCTGGGGGTACAAAGAAATCTTATGGGGGTGAATTATGGGCAAGTTCAATGTGTTAAGGAAATGTGACATTTTTCGAGCTTTAGATGATAAACAGCTTCGTGAGGCGGAGAAGATGTGTGACTACGAAAAATTTGAGGCAGGGGCAATCGTTTGCAAGCAGGGCAACAAGGAAGAGAAGTTGTACATAATCGAACATGGGGCAGTAGGTATTATTTTAGAAGTCGGGCCGCTGGCTCAACGCCAGGTTCAATCCGTAACTGACTACGAGGTTTTCGGCTGGTCGGCCATGCTGGACCCCTATATTTGCACAGCGACAGTCAAGGCTTTAGAAAATACGAAGGTATTGGCTTTTGATGGGCAGGAGCTATCCGGTCTGTGTACAACCAGACCTGAGATAGGTTGCAGGATTTCAAGGGGAATCGCTCGTGTGGTGGCTAGCAGACTGCGTCAGGCTTATGCTCAGTTACTTGGAGTTACCGCACTTGTTTAAGCTTAAATTGTAGAAAGGAGTTTAATCATGGCAGATGTAAAAACAATTATTTCAATGATGGGGGAAAAAAGAGTATTTAATCCTCCAGAGAAGTTCAGTGAACAGGCGTACATAAGGAATCTGGTGGAGTATAAGGATGTCTATCAGTGGTCGATCAACGACCCCGAAGGCTTCTGGAGCGAAATGGCGGATCAGCTGGATTGGTATCGGAAATGGGACAAGGTGCTTGTCGAGGATTTCAAGAAGGGAAAACATGAATGGTTTGTGGGAGGTAAACTTAACGTCAGTCAAAACTGCCTTGATAGGCATGTTAAAACATGGAGGAAGAATAAAGCTGCTCTAATCTGGGAAGGTGACATCGGTGATAGTAAAGTACTTACTTATCAACAGTTATATCGGCAGGTCTGCAAGTTTGCCAATGTGCTGAAGGCACATGGTGTTAAAAAAGGAGATAGGGTATCCATTTATTTACCTATGATTGTCGAGCTACCGATTGCTATGCTGGCTTGTGCCAGGATTGGTGCTATTCATAGCGTTGTTTTCGGCGGCTTCAGCGCTGATGCACTAAAAGATAGGATGCTGGACTGCCACTCTTCAGTACTCATTTGTGTCGATGGTTACTACCGTGGTGGCAAGATCATACGAAGTAAGGACAATGCGGACGCAGCTCTCGCAGCCTGCCCCGAAGTAAAAGACGTCATAGTAGTCAGGAGGGCTAATATTGAAGTAGCCATGGAGAAGGGGCGTGACTATTGGTGGGATAATGAAATGGCGGCCGATAACGCAAAAGCAGAGTGTGAGCCCGAAGTTCTGGATGCCGAAGACCCGCTGTTCATTTTATATACCAGTGGGAGCACCGGCAAACCTAAGGGAGTTCTTCATACTCAGGCAGGTTATCTTCTTTATTGCTATCAAACATTTAAATGGATTTTCGATGTGAAAGAAGAAGATACTTTCTGGTGTACAGCAGATATTGGCTGGGTAACTGGGCACTCTTATATCGTCTATGGTCCGCTGGCTTATGGAGCAACCTCGCTCATGTTTGAGGGCGTACCGAACTATCCTCACCCGGACAGGTTCTGGGACATTGTTGAAAAATATCAGGTCAGCATCTTCTATACGGCACCTACTGCTCTGCGGGCCATAATGAGAGAGGGTGATGAATGGCCTAGCAAGCATAATTTGAGCTCATTGCGCCTTCTAGGCACGGTTGGTGAGCCGATAAATCCTGAGGCCTGGATATGGTACTACAACGTAATAGGTAAAGGTGCATGCCCGATTGTAGACACCTGGTGGCAAACAGAAACAGGCGGGGTATTAATCACACCTTTACCTGGTGCCACTCCACTTAAACCGGGTTCAGCCACATTGCCGTTTCCTGGAGTGGAGCCTGCTGTGCTTCGTGAGGACGGTTCTGCCGCTGATGTAAACGAAGGCGGCTATCTGGTTATCAAGAGGCCTTGGCCGGGGCTAATGCGCCGGGTCTACGGCGATCCTGAGAGATTCAAGAACACTTATTTTGTTCGATTCCCTGGCGTTTATAACACGGGAGATGGTGCCAGAGTGGACGAAGATGGTTTCTTCTGGTTGATGGGACGTATAGATGACGTCATCAATGTATCAGGACATCGTATAGGCACCGCCGAAGTCGAAAGTGCTCTGGTGTCTCACGAGAAGGTGGCAGAAGCCGCTGTTGTTGGCATGCCGCATGATATCAAAGGACAAGGGATATATGCTTATGTAACTTTAAAAGCTGGCGTGGCAAAGTCAGATGAACTCAAGAAAGAACTGGTAGCCCATGTTCGCAAAGAGATTGGCCCAATAGCCACACCGGATAAGATCCAGTTTGCTGATGCTTTACCAAAGACGAGAAGCGGCAAGATTATGAGAAGAATATTAACCAAGATTGCTGCCAACGATGTCGAGCAATTGGGTGACACTACTACTCTGGCTGACCCCTCTGTAGTTGAAGTATTGGTTAAGGAGAGATGCTAAGTTTTGTTTGCATCTGACCTCTCGACGCGAGCAAATGTAAGATTATATTGATATAAGGAGGAAAATTTATGGCAAAGGTGATTACTCAAAACGAGGTTCAGTGGGCCAATCCGGGCGCCCTAGGCTTAGCCGGATTTGGCCTGAACACGATTCTGTTACAGATCCACAATTTGGGTTTGATTACAAGTACTTTACCTCTAGTGTATGGTTTTTTCTGGGGCGGCGTAGCACAGATAATTGCCGGTATCATAGATGCGAGGCGCGGAGATACCTTCGGCCTCACTGCTTTCACCTCCTACGGATTGTTCTGGATTGGATTGAGCTTTTACTTTCTACTCCAGTGGACTGGAGTATTAGAGATTGATAACTCCGGACTGGCCTGGTTATTTATATGCTGGGGCATATTCACCGGCTATATGACCATAGGTACTTTCAAGATGTCAGTAATGCATATCTTCGTATTCGCGAGTTTGACGATTCTTTTCTTCCTGCTGGCAGGCGTATTCTTTGGTGCTATACCAGCAGTGGTAGCCGGAGTTGAAGGACTTCTCTGTGGCGCGGCTGCGGCCTACGGTTCGGCAGCTGTGGTGCTAAATGATAGGTTCGGCAGATGGGTGTTCCCCATCGGCCTAATTTCGAAATAGAATAGCAGTAAAGATATCTGTTATTAAAACTTAGCTTGGGAAATAAGGAGGTTTGCCTTACAAAGAACGTTAATTTTGAACTAGGCTGCTAGAATTAAGTGATAACTCGGTGGCATAAATATAACTACAAGTTGACGGTGTGATGCCTTAATAGAGGAGGGTACCGAGTGGGCGGTGGCAATCACTTTTGTGGCAGGTATCCCAGACATTGACCTTAACCTGCCCAACTCCTAGCTTTACTGAACTGCCCCCAAAAAATTTGCCCCCAAATTTGCCACCGCCCGCCCCCTATTTTTACCTATAATACTATAGCATTAATCCTTAATTACTTAAATGGAAATACTTAGATAATAATGGAACATGGATACCGCTGTCAATCCCCTCAGCTTTTAGTTATGTCTTTTAAAGCTAATCTGGGTGCATCTTAGTGTCTGAGAGTACTAGTACCAGTGGCCAAAATGAGCTTGTTTTTAGGCTTTCACAATCGATTCGCATAATACTTTTGGACATACCCAAAGCCACATTGAAATTAGTGCGCTAGACCGTTGAGAGTTACGTTAGTAGTCGCTAAATTAGTTATAGAAATTCAAATAAAGAAGGAGGTGACCGAATTATGGCCGAGCATGTCCGTAAAAAGCTCGACGAAGGCACTGAAAAGCTTGACAAGCTAATTAGTGCTCCCACAGTTGTCCCCAAGGAAGGCTTAGCTGGGAGATGGGCGGTGCTATCTGTCCTGGCCAGGGCCGCGGATGAACCCGCTTTTATGGCCCGGATGGCGGAGGATCCTCATGAAGCTCTCAAGGAGTATTACACACTGACGCAGGAGGAAAAGGCAGCCTTAGCCAGTGGTGATATCAAGAAAATTGAGAGCTGGGTTGGTAAACTGGACAAGCGCCTTTCAACCTGGCTGCTGTATCGCTTGTCGCAGGAGAAGTGGTAGGAGAGAATAACTATGGCAGACTTCAAAACGACCGGTAAAGAAATACAAAAAATGGATAGTGGGGGGCGTCCATTGATGGAGCTATCTGGCTTGCAAACCACCCTGGATGAGCTGAAAAGCTGCGCCACCACTGATTGCCGACCACCGGCAGAGATGGCGCTGAAAATGGAGGCAGTGGGAGTCACTAAGGCAAATGGAAATATCTGGTCCATTTCACTTCTGGGGATACTGGCAGGTTTCTTTATTGGCCTGGGGGCTATGTTTGCCACCTTAGTTACTACAGATATCCAAATAGGTTTTGGATTGACCAAACTTGTTGGGGGCATTGTATTCAGCCTAGGCCTTATTCTTGTAGTTGTAGCTGGAGCAGAGCTGTTCACCGGCAATGCTCTAATGGTAGGTAGCCGAGCCAGTGGCAAGATCAGGTTAACACAGTTGTTTAAAAACTGGGGCATAGTCTATTTAACCAATCTTATAGGATCGCTATTACTGGTGTTGGTAGTCTTCTACAGTCAATTCTGGGCGCTAGATGGCTTTAAAGTAGGCGTAAACGCGCTAACAATCGCCAATGCTAAAGTAAATCTGACTTTCTGGCCGGCTTTTGCCCGCGGAATTTTGTGTAATACACTAGTCTGTCTAGCGGTTTGGCTCTGCTTTAGTGCTCGTTCTACTGTCGACAAGATATTCGCCATACTTTTCCCTATAACCGCCTTCGTAGCCTGTGGCTTCGAGCACAGTGTAGCTAATATGTACTTCATTCCAGCGGGAATAGCTATGGCTGGACAATCTAAGGTGCTTGAGGTAGCTGGACTTTCAGCAAGTCAGGTAGCTAATTTAAATCTTAGCGGCTTTATTGGCAATCTGATCCCGGTCACGTTAGGCAACATCGTTGGTGGCACGTTTGTGGGCAGCATCTACTGGCTTATATACCTGCGTAAAGATCGTGCCACTGAGGCGCTAGTTGCCAGACCATGGTTGGCAAACGCATTTTCTACGTCAAGGCTACAAACCACACCGGCTGGCTACCCGGATATGGAGACTAAGACTCTTATATCAGTGTTAGCCAGGGCTAGAGATGATGCCAAGTTCATGGCTCAATTGTCTGGGAATCCAAGCCGTGCTTTAAAGGCTTATAATCTGACGCAGGAGGCGAAAGCCGCTTTAGAGAGCGGAGATGTCCGGTGGCTGGAATCAAGAGTCGGTACCCTGGATGAACCTCTACGTACCTGGCTTACCTCCAGACTTTCCCAAGAAAAGTGGTGATAAATTTCCCTCTTTTAAAAGGGTGGCGGCTGAGAAGCTGTCACCCTTTTTTTAATTCCTGGAGGACCAGTTCAACACAGATGGGAATTGCTTTTTGAACCTCAGGTGTACATTCCTCGATAAAGGTGCGCACGTCCGAGGCTTCAATGGCGAAGATAATAATTTGTTTAGGTAAGGATAGGCCTAGTTTCTTGCCAAACTCTAGGGCGGTAGTGAAGTCAATATCATGTTGAGAGACCGTATGTCGGGCGGCATCGAAAGCTTGGGTATCGAGCCGGTAAATATGACCTGCTTTTCCATCAATCGTTTGAATGGCGTCGATGATAATGGCTCTGTCGTAGCCAACTAGCAGGTCCAATAAAGCGAGACCGGCTATACCGGTCTCCATAATCGTTACTTCTGGTTGGTCGACTCTGTCCTTGAGTTCAAAGGCAACCCTCAGCCCCACTCCATCATCGCACAGCAGTGGGTTACCTATTCCCAATATTAGAGTCTTCGTCTTCCCATCCACTTAAAATAGAGGCTATTCAAGCCAGCCATGTTATACGGCAACTAACGGTGCAATCTGTCTACCACTTCCCCTTTGCTATTATAGATAACTACCTCCATTGCTGCCTGACCGGGGAGAGTGTGTGTAGCACAACCGAAGCACGGGTCATAGGGGCGCCAGGCCATCTCTATGCGGTTAAGCAATCCTTCAGTTATCTTTTTACCCGGTTTTATAAGAGCCTTAGCTGCTTTATTAACGGACATGCTAATGGCGGCAACGTTATTTACGGTAGCCACGATTAAGTTCGCCTTTTTAATAATGCCATTTTCATCGGTAATGTAGTGGTGCGTAAGAGTGCCTCTTGGAGCCTCGACTATACCAACACCCTCGTCCGGCTTGGCCGTGGGAATAGTGCGAATGTTTGGGCTGGTAATCTCGGGGTCTTTGCTGAGCTCCAGCAGTCTTTCAGCCGCGTAGAGAAGCTCGACAAGTCGAGCCCAGTGGGTCGCTAGGGTCTGATGGACAGGCTTGCCGCCCAGCGTTGAAAAGAACCTCTCGTACTCTGCCTGCGCCAGAGGAGTTGCCATGCCATCGGCAGCATTAAGCCGCGAAAGAGGAGTCGCCCTGAAAACACCGCTGTCCTTGCCATCAACGAAGCCTTTCCAGCCTACCTTCTTGAGGTATGGTATTTTGACATAGGTCCAGGGTTCCACATGTTCGGCAACATTATCGAGATATTCTTTAGGTGAATATTTAACAAATTCCTTGCCGTCGGGGTCAACTACTCGGACCTTGCCGTCATAGAAATTCACTCTGTTTTTTTCATCAACCAGTCCCATATAGTAAGTATGGTGGGTATAAGCGTCACTAAGTACCATGTCCAAATATTCTTTATTCTTGAGGACGATATCGTCAAATACTTTTAGGGAGAGCTTAGCGAATTCAACTGAGTCCTTAGCTATCTGTTCGACTTCTTTCCTTTCGTCTTCATTGAGACCCTTGCTGACACCGCCGGGCAAACCGAATACAGGATGTACTGCTCTGCCCCCAAGCATCTGGATAATACGGTGATTTTGCATGCGAGTTTTGATTACGGCTCCACCTAGTTCCAAGCCGACCTTGGCTATAACCCCCAGAATATTGCGTTCGGCCACGGGAGCCTCGGGTCCCATAACGAAGTCCGGGCCAGCCAATATATAAAAATGAGTAGTATGGTCAGTGACATAGAATGAGCTGTAAAATAGTTCGCGCAGTTTTTTAGCTGCGCTCGGTGGGTCAACATGGAACACGTCATCCAGCGCTTTGGTAGCCGCCATATGGTGCGCTTCAGGGCAAACGCCGCAGATTCTCTGAGTAATCTGGGGCATGTCTTCGGCTAAACGACCTTCGCAGAATTTCTCAAATCCCCTTAGTTCCGGGATTTGAAAGTAGGTATTTTCAACCTCGCCGGCATCATTGAGGAATATCTCTATTTTGCCGTGGCCTTCTAGTCTGGTAATCGGGTCTATTGTTATTTTTTTCATTTAACTCTTGCCCTCCTTAGTAGCGAGTCAGCTAAGCTATATCGATAGAAAGTTCCCACGGGGTCGCGGATGTCAGAAATGATTTTATCTATTTCAGTTGGGTCATTGGAATCAATCACAGAGGCTATTCCGCTTAGGAAATGAGCACCCTGGTCGATTACTCCGTCAACCGGCCCGTAACAACCGGTGCAGGGCATGTTGGCTTGTGGGCATGGCGCCTCGCAGCCGCCGCGTGTAGCAATGCCGGCGCATAATAGACCTTGCTCCAGCAGACAAATTTCAGGTTCGGGAATCATCTCGAAGGTTCGATAGAACTTCTTGACCTTTTTCACGTTCCGCTTTCGCGGGCAGTCGTCACAAACCGCCTTGGCATTATGCTTAATCACCGTGCCCTTAGGTGGTAATTTGCCTGTGATTAGCGCTTCTAAGGCCAGCCAGGTTGTCCTGGCCTCGGGAGGACAGCCCGGGATAGTGTAGTCTACATCTATCGTCTGTCCCAGCGTCTTTACCGTGTCATAGAACTCCGGTATGGTAAGCTCTCCCTCGGGGACCTTGTATTTCGTTTGGGGTATGACTTTTTCCTTGTTATCCGTTGATTGTGTTTCGAAATAAACCCTGTCGAAAATTGTTTGACGGTTAAATAGATTAGCCAGCCCCGGGATTCCACCTTCATAGGCGCAAGCACCGTAAGCAATCACCACTTTCGATTTTTCACGCAGCATCTTGGCCAGGTGTTCCTGCTCCGAGTTTCTGATCGCGCCGTTGAATAGACAGACATCTATGCTCTTTGCTGGCATGGCTTCAACATCTTTATATTTGGCATCGATAGCTACCGGCCAGAAAACGATGTCTGCGGCCTCAGCCAATTTAAGGATTTTGTCACCGATTTGGAGCTGGGCAATCTCGCAACCACCGCAGCTAGCCGCCCAGTACAGTGCTAATTTCAGCTTAGCCATGCTTTACCTCCTTAGAGTTCTTATTAAGCGGCCCTAAGGCTCTAACCTTTGCCGTCATATCGTCAACTATTGATACGAAGCGGTCTCCTTCAGAAGCTGATACCCAGTCCAGACGTACTCGTCCATCCTCAATGCCTAGCTGCTCCAACGTTTTTTTAATTAATGGCATGCGCCGCATCGTCTTATAATTTCCTTCAACGTAATGACAATCGCCGGGATGACAACCCAAAATCAAAACGCCATCAGCTCCAAGTTCAAAAGCTTTAGCGACGAATGTTGGTTCCACCCGTCCGCTGCACATCACCCTGATGATACGGACATTGGGCGAACATTTCATTCTGGCAGTGCCAGCCAAGTCAGCGCCCCGATAGGAACACCAGTTACAACAGAAGCCGACAATCTTTGGTTCGAAATTGTTCATACTAGTACTCCCTCTATTTCTGCCATAATTTCTTCACTGGTAAAGTGCTTGTGTGTTATGGCTGCGCTGGGGCAGGCAGCGACACAGGTGCCGCAGCCTTTACACAGCGCCTCATTGATTCGAGATACCTCGTCTTTTTCAATGAAGTCAATAGCATTGTATGGACAGAGTAGATTGCAGATTCGGCAGCCTGAGCATTTCTCTTCGTCAATGACTGCGACGGCTGCCTCTAGCTCAACTTTACCCTTGCTTATCAAGGCCAGGACGCGGGTAGCTGCGGCTGAAGCCTGGGCTACGGTATCAGGTATGTCTTTAGGACTCTGGCAGCAGCCGGCGATAAAGACGCCTTCGGTCATGGTTGCCACTGGATCGAGTTTTGGATGCCTTTCTATGAAGAAACCATCGGCGCCCTGACTGATGCCGAATTTCTTAGCCACATTCTTGGCGTCAGCTCGGGCTTCCAGACCAATGCACAGAATTACCATGTCAACCGGGACACGGACAATGGTGCCGAGTAAGCTGTCTTCGCCGACGACGATAAGTTTTCCTTTCTCTTCGTCGCTTTGTGCCCTGTCTGTGACTTCAGCCGGTTTGCCTCGTATGAAAGTTACACCTTCTTTGGACAATCTTTTATAAAATTCCTCGTAGCCTTTGCCAAAGCAGCGCATATCGATATACATCTGGTAGACGTCAGCCTTTGTCTTTTCTTTTATTAGATGTGAATATTTGAGGGCGTACATACAGCAGACTCGAGAGCAGTATTCATGATAATTTTCATCCCGGCTGCCAACACAATGTATTATAGCTATGCTCTTGGGCTCAGAGCCATCCTTGAGGACAATTTTGCCGCCGGTTGGCCCTACGGAGTTACAGATTCTCTCAAACTCAAGGCCGGTAACGACATTGGGTAATGTGCCATAGCCGTATTTCACAATAGGTGTGGGGTCGAACGGGTCATAGCCAGTGGTTAATATTATGTTGCCTACGTCTATCTCGGCAATTTTATCTTGCTGCTCAAAATCGATGGCTTCTCTCTCGCAGTATTTTTCACAAGCGCGACATTTTCCTTTGAGAAAATAGGCACAGCTTTTATTGTCTATGACGGGAACATTAGGCACTGCTTGTGCGAAAGGCGTGTAAATAGCTTTCCGCTGACCAAGACCGAGGTCAAACTCGCTATCTGCTTTCCAGGGACATTTTTCTTGGCAAACACCGCAGCCATTGCATTTCGATTCGTTCACGTAGCGGGCTTTCTTCCTAACCTTGACTTTAAAATT
>Ga0153916_10001098_pt1 | contig 19047 bp, 14 predicted proteins | sample Opewatmetagenome_FD_109642 | JGI IMG/M metagenome (GOLD analysis project Ga0153916, IMG submission 109642) | Freshwater wetland microbial communities from Ohio, USA - Open water 3 Core 3 Depth 4 metaG | ecosystem: Environmental > Aquatic > Freshwater > Wetlands | place: USA: Ohio, Lake Erie... | reverse complement strand
TTGGGCGGCTTAATTCCTTTTATATTCTTTGGGATTGTACAAGAGCCATGGTCAGTACTGACAATAAGGAGGAACTTTTTAAATGATAAATCTGAGGGCAGGAAGTCTTTTATATATCTTGCGATATGTCTTAGAAAATCTTTTATCTCATCTTCTAAGTCAAAAAAGCCCCCATGACTTGATATATCGAGCTTATTTACAATACAGCACGTTATTGTATGTTCTCCTAATTTGCTTTTTCTAAAGTCATTTTCTGGAATGACTCTATAGTTAGTTATATTGTTTTCCTTACAAAAATCCTCAAAAAGTAACTTATACTTTCGATATTTGTTTTTATCAATCTGACTTGGCAGATTGCCTGCAACTAAAGCCGTTTTTGATATTTTTGTTTCACTTGGAAGCATTGATAAATAGGGCAGAAAGCCTGAGGGGTAAATTCCTTCTTCTTTAAAAGCCTTAATGGTATCCTCTAAATAGAACCAGCACAAGTTGTCAATTACAATCCAAAGTATCTGATACCCCTTTTGTATGTATTTTTTAATTTTATGCCAAGTGCCATAAACTAACGGCGAAAATTCATTTTTTAGTTCGGGATACTTCATGTAGAGCCAATCGCTATAAGTATTGGCCATTTTTTCGATTCTTTTATTATTATGTGTCTCATACTGAAGAGACCATTTTTTATAAGGGAGATATTCAGCTATAGCCCATTTACTCATCTGGCCCCAGTCCCAATTCAACATAGGCTCTGATGGAAATTTTGGCGGGATAAGTTGATATAGTTCCTCTATTTCTTTTGTGAAAAGACGAAATTTTGCTCCTATGAGGTTGAACAATTCTTTAGCGAAATAAGAAGCATGTTCTTTTATGAAAAAGGAAAGCGCTTTTATTTCCCCGGGCATCTCCCCCGACATTTTCGTAATTGCTTCGTTAATTATTTGGTTGAATCTCTGTTTCAAAATTTCATTCTTTTCTGTTCCAAGTTTGCCTTTTTTATATTCAAACCTACTTTTTAGAATATTTTTCCACTTTATCTCTATTAGGTCACTTAGTTCAAATTTTTTCTTGAAGTTATCGCCACATTTTAGCGAGGGGATCTGGTCTAAATATTTTTTGATAAATTTAAGGACTTCTTGACCTTTATTTGCTATTTCATCTAAGATATCTTCTCTTATCCCTTTGCCATAATACCTCAAAATCTGCCAGGCATAGATAAGGAAAGATCTCTCTTGAGGGTCATCAAATATCCACTTGTAGGCATCACCATGACGGGAATTGAACCATCTTTCTTTTTGATTTTCTATAAATCTATATAAAACTGGATGCTTAACACATTCTTTCATATTCGTAAGGAAAAACGAAGCCATTCTACTAAAATGAGTTAAGGTTCCTCCCTCTTTACTCCAACATTCAGCTATACTAAATGAAAGTATCCAGCATTCTATATCTTTTATGGTTCTTAAATTTGTTTGAGGAGGATTTTCTCTTGCCTTCTCTATGAGTCCCAATTCCTTTATTTCATAATCATTCAACGGCAAATTTATTGATAATCCACTCGAAAGGCTTAATGCTTCTGACAAAATTGTCTTTGGTGAGACAACATTTATTCTTATATCAGGGCAATCTTTTAGACTTTCATACCATCGTCCTATCTTTCTATTTTTGACAACTACGCCTAGATTCTTGCTTGCAAAAATAGCCTCTCTTATTTTAAGGCGACTTTCAATAAATTGAGACTCATTCATAACAATAAAATCTGCAGGCAGATTTTCGCACACTCCACTAGGATCAACTTTTATTGTAACCATTTCCTATATTCTTCAAGTAATTCTTCAAGAATCATAATGATTTCTTCTTTTTTTATTCTCACTCTCAGTATTTTTTCTTTTATTGAATCTTTTAATGACTCTGCTTCTTTTGACAATTTTTTAGGCTTAATAAGCGGTTTGGCGATTTTCTTATGAAATTTATCAATTTCTTTTTTAGCTTTTATTAATTTCTTTTTATATTCTTTGAGAACCTCATCGACATTTTCCCACTCTAAATATTCTTTTATTGCCAGCTCTTTAGGCAATTCTACTAAGAATTTCTGTTCAAATTGATCTGCTTGCTCAATATTAGCGAACTTTCTAAACTTAAAAGCATCACCTATAAGTGGTGCTTGTTTTACTGACGCATCTAATTCTCCATACCAATTTTTTATTTTCTCCATTACATCAAATTTTGTTTCCCTCTTTACATCGAAAATCTCTGCGAAAATTGATACTGTTTTTTCCACTACTCTATATGGGTATTGATTGAGTTCATTCACAACTTCCTTTAAGCAAGATTCAAAATTTTTTAAATTATCTTTTCCCCAAATAGCAATATCTCTGTTAATGCCTAACGCTATTGGCAGCTTCTTAAATAATAGTTCTTTCAAATCCGCATCTTTGTTCACTTTATCTATTTTTTCAAGAAATCTTTTACACTTGCTTGTTAGATCGATAGCGTATTTAGTAACAGTTGGGATATTCTGAAACCACTCAACTAACAATAAACCTACTCCATCAATAATGGGTAGCTTTCCCCAGTCTTTTTCTGGTGACACAATATCATTTATGCTTAACAAGTAGTCTTCTTCTAATGGTAATTTTTCTCTATATTCAATTATTACTTTATCAGGATCCGGGTCATTGACAATTTCATAAATGCTATCTCCGATGAACTCTCGTAGTTCAAATTGGCTATGTCTTGTTCTTTTTGTTTTTATAGTAAATCTATTAGGATAGAGACGAAAGAATGCACTTATAAATAATTCAATCACTCTTGGTGATAATCCATATGGCGAAAGTTGTAGTTCTTTTACTAATTTAAAAAATTCAGCATGGGGACCTGATTCTGTCAGATGTTTCTTCATAAGGCTCCAAATTTCTTTCATAGGTTCTGTCGCAGGTTCAATTATCTCGTAATAATCTGAATTACCTTTCCTTTCAATCTTTACCATTTCTTGAGGCTTGAATGTCTGCTCTAAAATTGTCTTTTCAGCTGGTGTTCTGCCTTTCCAAACATAATCAATTCTATCCTTCTTAACATCAAGAATTTGGGAATTTAAATTGATTCTATCGCTCTTTTGATCTTGCATCCACCGATTCGCCATTTTATCGTGTTCAACTATTGGTGTTTTATTAAAGACCTTAAACATAATGACATCAGCAATATCAACATCTCTCTTACTGGCAGTTTCTAGTCCTTCGCCACCAGAAAACCAGTAGAGGTTCGCAATCGCTTTCCAATTACTTATTTCAGCATCAAGTCCTTGCTTCTCGCTGTCGTATCTATCCTTCCACTCACGGTAACTCTGGGTATCCTCTGATATGTAAGCAGGCCTTCTCTCTAACAGTTTGAGTGCTTTAATATTTTTTAAAGTATCATAAATTTTTAGAGGTTGTTTTGGAATAGCAATCACAATCTGTAGATTTTTTATGTTAACAGCCTTCCTCTTTGCTTCTTCTATTTCCTCGTTACTTTCAGCAACCACATAAAGAACTATCGCATCTTTATATCCATTTACAATTTGATCTTCATATACACTTATATTATTTAAGCCTTCAACATCAATGTATTTAGCAAAAAGTCTCCTCGTGACTCTATAAGTTTTTTCATATCGTCTCGCTATAATATCTGAGGGAGCGTACTCTGATTCTAAAGTAAGGATAGGGTTATCCCAAGGCAAAGATATTTTGGCTCTCTCAAAATCATCTCTGAAATTGCTTATAAGCTCCCCAACTCGAAAATCATATTCACCCGTGGCTTTTGCCCAAAGGACCTCGCTTACCTTTAGCGAATTTAACAACGGTTTGATTCTGTAATCCTCAACATCCAGCAATAAGCTAAGGTTTTGAGGTGTGGCTGAAAATGATATAGGATGTCTAGTCTTTATAGTATTGATAATCACTAAGGCTTTCATTAGTCGCTGGGTTATAACATCCTTCGTGTCCTTTACTCTACTCATTGCTTCGCTATAATTTTTTATAATATGATGAGTTTCTGGAGTATTCTCGATAGCTTCTTTAAAAAAGTCAAAAAGTCTATCCGCAGTGTAAAAAATGAGTTTATCCCCAGCTTTTGGGATAGGAGTCTTGTTTATGAATCCACTTAATCCTCCCCCTTTTATTTCCTCCTCAAAAAATGTGAACATAGTACGTTCTGCTTGCCCCACTATATCGGAAATTCTCGGCAAGCAATAGGTTGTAACAGGATGTAATGGAAACCCACCTTTACATACAGTTTCCACTATCCACTTTCTATCCTTTTCTGGATACAAGCCAAGTTCCATAATTTTATCTATTGTTCCTGTATCTCGCTCTATCTGTTTTTCAATTCTTCTCCATTTTTCTGTCTCTCTCAATTTTGTTATTGCATAACCAATTAGTTCTTCTGCTTCATCGACAGCTGTAAGTGGGAGCTGTTTAACTCTCCCTTCAAATGTTATCCAGTTATCTAAAGCTTCCTTTGAAATTCTTCCCTGGACATATGTATGAGGTGGATTATGAGAAATCAGAATTAGATGCATCTGATTCTCGCCACTTCTTTCTATTTTTTCTGTAAAATCACGAAGAAAACTTACCTCTTTGCTTAGATCCCCAGGACGAGTTCTTTCCAAATGTTCATTGAATTGATCCCAGATAATAGCTATTCCCTTATATCGGCTCTCTCTAATTAATAGCTCACTTATATCGAGATAAATTTTAGCAGACCTTTCATTATATTCAGGAATAAAATCGTGTCTTGTTATCTTCCTATGCAATTCTTTAAAAAGACGATATGCATCTTCTTTAAGTGCCCTTAAACCATCTTTTACAGTATCAATATCTTGATCTTTTGTTTCTAACATTTTCTTCATTTCTTCTATGAAAATCGGTTTTTCTCTTTCCCACTCCTCAATTTTTCCCAATGCACTATGATAAGAAGTTTTCAAAGTTTCTTCAGGAATACTTTCTTTTGTCAAAGCATCTTTTAATCCCTTCAAGAGAGCATTTTCTGCGCCATCTGGATCATAGCTTTCTAACAAAATAATTAGATATGGTTTGCCACTTTCCCGGATACTATAAATCTCTGCAGTCTTATCGGGGTCTTTTTCTTTTAACCGACGAAAAATCATCTCGAAATCTCCAGAACCGCTATTTTTTGTCAAGTAATTGGCAATGACCAATCCAAAGTGAGATTTACCACTTCCATATGTGCCGCTAACTAAGTGTACTCTATTCCTTGAAGTAGGATGTAATCCTATACTTATAGAATAAAAAGCTTCCCTTGCACTGGGATTCACATAATAACTTTCGAGCTTGAATTGACTTAGTTTCTTATCAAAAAAATCGTCTGTTATTTTTACTGCTCTTACAAATCCGCCTTTTATTTTAATAAGCTCATTTAACATCTTTCACCTCATTTTTAGGGAATCCTAAAAACCTTGCTTTTGTCAACGAAATCTTCATAGGGCAGATTCAATCTGCTTATAATCAAAATAGGGCTGGCCATTCTGCCTCCTAATCCTGATAGGAGTCGCAAAAAGTCTTCTTGTTGTTGTCTCGTCCATGTATCTAATAGTGCTTCTATTTCATCAATTGTTAATATGGAGCGTGTCTCCCTAGCCCATGTGCCTATATCTCGCTTAAAATCAAGGGGAACATACATCCCTAATTTAGGATTTAACGCGCTTAGTTTGTCCTTCAGAAGGTCTATGTATTTACCTCCAAGCCTTTTAGCAACTTCTTTTGCAACAAGAGTCTTTCCAGACAAATGAGAACCGCACAAAATAAATATCCTATTTGCTGAAGGTAGAGTTTGATATTCTTTTATCCTTGCGGAAATAACCTCTATGAGACCTTCGTAACGTTTCATCTTCTTCTTTCTTTTTTGAAATACATTTCGAGAATCTCTAATGGATTCCTTTTGAATTTTAAACCAACTTGATCCAAGCCTGCCGTGGTAGCAAGATATACAAGCTGATCATATTGAGGGCTTGACAGAAGTTTAAGTATCTCTTCTAATTTTGCCCGACTAAGGGATAATATCCTTCCAACATTTCCTGGAAGTATTAAGAGTTCTTCTATCGTAATTGTTGAAAAATTGTATAATTTCTTTTTTCTTTGATCGTAAATAATAAAAGCTATTAAATATGGTGACATGTCTGAGGGAGGATTTACATAAAAGTTTTTTTTTGACAAGATTCTTTTAGGTTCACTTTCAATTTTAAGGTATTCGGTTTTACCTAACGCGTCTGCTGATATAAAAGACTTCAAGAATATGGAAACATCTGATCTTAGATGTTTATCTTTTTTAGAGCGTAGCCCTTTTGACACAAGGAAATCAATTGCTTCATCAAAAGAAAACAATGTTCTTCCTGGCAGAAATTCATTTGATAGCGAATACCATACTTCAGCTTCAGGATTGCTGGCGAGTTGGTAATGAAAAATCCATTGTACAAAGGTTTCATCGAAGTAAGGATCAAGCTCAGTCAATGTTTTTCCAAGAGGAGTTAATTGACGATTTGCATTATCACGCAATCCTAGCTTACCCAGCCATAAAACAATCGCTTCAGCCTTTTGGTTGCCAACTCCTAATTTGGACATAATTTCAGTTCTTGATAAGTTGGCTTTATCCCTGAATTCATTTATAGCTTTGGCAAGAAGTACTCTTTCAAATCCAAAGGTCTTGCTAAATCCGATTGACACTTAAAAATCCTTTTGTCTGTTGCTGAGTGTTCAAAGAAATGCATCCAGATTGGATATACTTTGCACTGATGCACCTCCCACAATATATACATTTATCTTCATGTATAGTAAAATGAGCACCAGTCTTGATAGCATTTGTTGGACAAATACCTGCACAAGCACCACACAAAATACATACTTGAAATTTTCTTATTTGGCGTTCGATGGTTTGTGTTAAGTAATAGCAATTTTTCCGTGTTAAAATATCAACACAGAGAAACTCTTCCCCTAATTTCCAGTTGGGATCAATGTTACTCTCTTTTTTAAGTATTGAAATATCATTTACCCTTTTAATCATAAATAGTTCTTCATCGGTACGTATATCTCTCACAATAAAACCTTTGCCGATATTATCGGAGAATCTTTGTATCCGCCCAAAAGGTTTGAATCTCTCAACAAAATCCTTAGTAAAAGGCTTATCTAAAATAAAGTGTATCGCATTGGCATTTTTGAGACAGGGAACTTTCCTCGCATATACTAAGCTTCGCCCCTCACTCTTGCCAACCCTCATTTTCCATGCCCCGGATGAAAAGTAATTTGTAGGGTTTTCTTTTCCAATTTTCCGAGCATAATTAAGAAGAAAATTTTCCCATTTTCTTGCCTCTTTAGGATAATAATTTTTTATTAAGTATTCATTATATGGGATGTTATTTGGACAGTATAAACAACCAACCCGACTAAACCCTCTTCTGTAGGCATCGTTAAAATCTAGTCCCTTAATCAAAATATAAAGCCACACCTCAATTTCTTTCCATTCTAGAATAGGATAAGCAGAAAGCTGATGAACTATTTTTTTGCTGAAATAAGTGTTTTGGCGGTTTCTTCTTCGTGCTGACTCTTTTTTTCTTATTCCTTCAAAACTAATGACTCCATGCTTACCATTGACTCTATTTACTATAGTAGCTATGGGGGCGGCCTTAAATACACTACAACACCACGCATTTATCCTGCTCGGCGGTCCGATAAGTTTACACATTTCGAAAAATGTGTGTTTGCTTGCATTTTCATATAGAGGAATTCCCTTATTGTTCCTGAAAAATTTGTCAATATAGTTATGCGTGTCAGGATATTCTAAGGTAGTATCGCCAAATATATGCAAAACCTTATTGACTCCTAATGCTTTTCTCACAAGGTATGAAACCACTGTACTATCCTTACCGCCACTAAATGAAACAACAGGCTTCCTTTCCGGGAACGACTTGATTATTTCTTTAATAAATGAAATTGCCGTCTTTTCTAATTCATCTAGGGTTGTTCTATTTGCTTTATAAAGGGTCTTTTTGGTTATATATTTATCAAAATAAATAAGATTATTTATATGAGAATAATTCTTAATAACTGCAGGTTTTCCGTTCGCCGAAAGTCGAAACAATCTTTTTCCGTTAAACCAGATAGTCTTATATCTCATCCACAAACCATCTTTCCAGTTTTTGCCCGGTAAAGCTTGGTAGGTTTCTTTTTCTAAAAATTTACACTCTTCTTCAAACATTGGCTTCAAATCTGAACATATTTTTATACCCGTATGACCACATTTTTCGCATTTATTTCTTAGCATAGGAATCCCACAATTTCTACACCACCATAAGTGATCATTTGAGGCGTTCATATAATTTCTCCATGTTTTTTTAGCAATAGAACATATTAGTCACCTTGTTCCCAGCTCTGATACGTTGTCTTCTATGTTATTTATGATCCCGTAAGCAAACATATTTTATCCTTTTAATACCGCACTTATCAATCTGCCCTTCTTTAAATAATTTCCTTTTCATAAAGGATGGCAGCCCATTCATTATGTCTCTAATTACCCTTTCTGCATCGAGAAAATCATAAATTAGGATAAGACAGGTGTCAAGGACAGACCTTAGAGCGCTAGAATGTGCCCGGAAGCTACTCGAGACACCGAAGGAGATGCAAATCGTACTGCATTCTCTTTCTAAGGAAAGAGAAGATCATGAACAGCAGGACAAATTTTAAACGGAATCTAAGGGATGAGAGGCGAAATTTCATTTTAAGGAAAAATGAAGCTCCGACAACTTCAATTCAATTTTCAGACTGCAGCTAATGGGGAAAGATAGATGGTGTCTATAAGAAATCCAAAATGGCCTAAAATCGCCTTATAGAACCCAATCCAGAAACAATCATAACTTCTATATGATTCAATAATTTATATTAATTTCAACAACTTGGATGAACCTCCTAAATCTGATTAAGAGTCCGGGGGATTACAGAGCTAAATCAATTACAGCCACATTTTGGTCACAAAAACCATAATATAGTCTGCCCAATCCAGAATAATCCCATGAAAATAAACGAGAAATAAAGGGCTAAAGCTCGGCAAGCCGACGGACAGGAAATCCGATGATCGGCTTCTTCTACTACATCAGCCCCACCAGCCTCTTCCTTGCATCCTCAAGTTCGGGCAGGCCGGGGTCGGCTTCTTTCCAAAGGTCAAAGAAACCTTTATTGTAGTAGCATGAACCCCAGTCTTTAGTTTTGTCGTTCTGTCGAAGCCATTACCATAGGCGCTCTTTATATGGATCAATAACATTTTTATGATCAAATCCGTTTAAACGGACTTCAAAGTGCAAATGGTAAGCACCGGAGGGATAATTTCCCGACTTTGCCACAATTTGGCCTTTAATTACATTAGCAAATCCCTTTTGGGTAATTTCAGCTTCAACGTCAGCAGTTAAATTCTTACAATGAAGATACCAGCTCGTGTATCCGTTTTCATGATCAATATAGAATGTATGAAATTTGTTCCAGCCTCCCCCGTTAACCGGATCGTTCTTTGCCTTATATAGCTTTCCTTTCTCAGTAGCTTTAATATCAGTGTCAATTGGAATGCTATAATCATAGCCTGGATGGCCGTCATACCAAAGATAATCATTGTCAGGTGGAGGATAATTAAGGACGCCACTTAAGAAAATAGAAAAATTCTCATTTCTGTAACCTACCACTGTGCATTTTTTATCATAGCACTTGGAGCCATAGATCTTATTTCCAGTTTCCCCGTTAAAAGCCCTCACAAGGCCGTCTGACTTACCATAGAATCTTACGTTGCGCGCATCAAATTCTGAATGATCAAGCACTGCGGTTACAGGAGCATTATATGGACTATAGCCTTGAATTGGAAAATCAAAACCAAACTGATATAAATTGATATTACCTGTGTGTTTTGGGTCGCGATGGAACATTGGCCATTGCGAATTTGCAAGGCCCCCACTTTCACTATAGATAGCATAAAGCTTGTAGTCATTGGACCCAAAATAGATAGTCCCATCTGAGCCAATCGCTGGAGACGAGGAACACAAACTTCCTCCAGCAACAAAATTCCATTTTGGTGAGCCGTTTGGGTTGATTGCAAAAAGGTAATTAGAAGATTCAACATAAATCGTACCATCTCCACCGATAGCCGGAGAAGAGGTGCATATGCTTCCTGTTGAATATGCCCATATTGGCGATCCATTTGAGCTAACTGCATAAAGTGTGCCGCCTGCTCCTACATAAATAATTGCATTTAATCCGATTGCTGGGGAACCAACACTCCCCCCCGCTAAAAAGGTCCATTTTGGCGTTCCATCAGGATATAACGCATAGAGATAGCCGTTTGTTGAGCCTACATAAATTGTCCCATCTGTCCCAATTGCTGGCGAATTTGTTGTTCCCCCGATAAAGTAACTCCATTTTAGTGTCCCGTCAGGATTTATCGCGTATAGATATTGATCCGCTGAGCCGATATAAATAATTTCACCTAACCCAATAACAGGCGAAGAATAAGAAATTTCTCCGCCAGCTGTGAAGCTCCATTTCATCGAGCCATCTGGATTGATCGCAAAAAGTTTATGTGGACTTCCTGATCCAACGTAAATTGTCCCATCAGTCCCAATAGCTGGAGATGACTGAACGTAATGGGCAACGTAAAACCGCCATTTTTCAGATCCGTCTGGATTGATTGCGTATATATAGTCATCATAAGAACCAACATAGATGGTGCCGTCAAGGCCGATCGCCGGGGATGAATCAACGTCACTCCCTGTTGTAAAATACCATTTTTCGGTACCGTCAGGCCTTAGGGCATGAAGTTTGTAATCTCCAGTTCCTGATCCGATATAAATCGTCCCATCTGCTCCAATTGCGGGTGAAGAAGCTATTACGCCAGACGTTAGAAAGTTCCACTTCTCAGTACCTGGTGTTTGGCCAAAAAAAGTAAAAACCGAAATTAAAATGACACCGAAAAACAAGAAACTAGGCAGCAATTTTTTCATCTAGCCCTCCTTTTAATCCTGTTTCTTAATATTATGCGTCGGCATCTATTCAAATATTTATCAATTTTGAACTAATTTTGAGAAATATGGAGTTTGAACTCGTAAATCATTTCACTTTTTTACTTTAGATGTTTATTATTTATCAGACTGGGATGATTTTTGTCAAGCAAATCTGCAACTGAAAGACATAATTTACACATAAAGCCTTCTCCCATAAGCTAAGATCCGAGAGGAGAAGAACGTGCTGGAACAAAATCTCTTGGGAACCAACGAAAGCGTTTAGTCGCTATCTGACATTATGAAGAAATCGGCCATATTGAGTTCCGCAGTCAGAGCAAAGGCGCGATCTATCGGGATTTTCTATCCTGCACTTCCGGTATTCGATGGCCACTGCTAACCCTTTCCATCCAGACGGCCAAAGCGTATCAAAATAATAAGAGACTTCGTCAAGCGGCCCTTAGGTCGGCCTTTTGGTGACCTAAACTTATAAAAAGCGCACCAATAATAACTGCAAATCTTATCCCACCACTGTGGCATCTAGTATGGCATCTATTTGCTTCCAACAATGCTAATCATGCAGACAATACTAAACTCTCTTCTTTTTCCGCAATCCCCTGATTTTTCAGTAAATTGCTGGCAAATATGAGCAAACGGAACGAGCTTAATTTCTCCTCCTGGAGAATTTTAAGTCCCTTGCGTCAACTTCAGTCCTCAAATACACTTTCTTCCTCTAATTCTTCCCGCTTGAGCTCTTCTCTTTCTTGTTCATCTTCCTCACTAAGAGCTGCGTAACACTGGGAACAAATCAAGTTGTATTCGTAGTGCCCTTCCGGAGATGCAGTGCTGCATCCATTACATACGAGCCTTCCGCATCGGTCGCAATTATAGAATGTTCGCGGATTATAACCAAAGATTTTCCGGTCCGGAGGTTTATCACTGGCAGTGCATAACTCGCATTTGGTAATCGGCTCAGGAGGTTCTTTATCTTCTTCGATCCTTGATTCTTCCTCGGACTTCTCTCTTTCTAACTTCTCATAGCAATCGCTGCATACCTCCGTATATTTGAGCGATAATTTCCTCCACCGTGGCCTGAAATAATCATAAGAAGCTAAATAGAAGCGTCGTGCACACAGGGAACACAGAACTCGATAGCATTTTTGACAGATTCTTAAAAACCTTAGATCCATGATCTTGGAACCACAGACTTCACAGAATAAGCCGGTCATTGTGATTCCTCAGTCTGCTCAGGTTGATTCTTTTTAGCTCTCCCTCGCTTCTCAGCGAAATTGCCTCTTAAAGATTCTAAAGCTCGCTCGTGCTTTGCCAAGCTAACTAGGATCTCTTGCAGTTCTTTTTGTTTTGTTGCCGCCTCCTTTTTGAGAACACCTACCTTTTTTTCGATAATTTCTTCAAGCTTTTGTCTTGCCATTTTTGGCCTCCCATACATGTCAGTAAAAATGTCAGTAATTTTGTCAGTAAATCAGGCTGAAAAGCCTATCTAGTCCGTTTAATCTGGCATAAGTTGGCCTAGCGAGTGGGATATCAAGACATATGCCTAATCTGGAGGATTTAAAGGATTTCCAGGGGAAAAAGGGACTGACCCGTGTAGGACTCGAACCTACAACCCGCGGATTAAGAGTCCGCAAGCCCGCAAGCTTAAAGGTAGTTTTTTACATCCTTTACGGGTTTGGGGGCCGGCGCCGTGTCGGTTTTCTGTCGACTCGGAGCGAAAAACTCGCCCAACTTCTGGACTGCGTGCCTCATATTTTCCGGCGTCGGGTGAGCATAACGCATGGTCATCTGGATCGAGCTATGGCCCAGGATCCGGGAGACTGTCACCAGGTCCACGCCCGCTTCAATCATCCGGGTCGCCGCGGTATGTCTGAGATCATGGAAGCGGACGCCCTTGATTTCGGCCCCCCGGCAGGCGCGCTTGAATTCGGCCCTCACATCCTTGACTCGCGTCCTGGTTTCGGGATTCTCAAAGACAAACTCGCGCTGCCTGTCCATAGCGTATAGTGTGTCAAAGGCCAAGCTATTCATCGGGATATCCCGGCTCTTTCCGCTCTTTGAATCCGAAATATGGATAAACCCCTTGACGAAATCAACGTCCTGCCATCGGAGGCCGAGGATCTCACCTTTTCTCATCCCTGTATTTAGGGCGACGATAAGCACGGGCCGGAGCACTTCGCCGGCTTTGTTAAGCAACTGATTCGCTTCTCCGATCGTCAATATCCGCTCCTTTGCGTTCGGTTCGCGGAACTTCTCGATCTCTGCCGCGGGGTTTCGGTCTAGCTTTCCCCACTTCACAGCTTTATTCATGCATGTCTTCAAGCAAGCGAGCTCCCGGTTGATCGTCGAAGGCGAAACGAGCCGCGGCTCTTGCTGTTTCTTCGATTTCTTTCTCTTCCGGGCTGGCAGCACCAGGTCCGCCTTCCGCTTCGCCTTATATTTATCGATGAGCTCCGCCGTGATCTCGCTGAGGTACCTGGCTTTAAAGAATTTCTTCAAATGGTCGAGGCTCGTTTTATCCCGGGCCCAGGAGCGCTTGTTCTGTTTGCAGTAGAGCTCCAGGAATTCTTTGGCGTGGTCCTCAAACAGGATGTCCTTAATGGGCTTCCGGATCCCACGCCGCTCCTCGTCCTTCTCAGTCCGCAGCCGGGCGAGCTCGAGCTTAGCCGCGGCCTTATCATAGCCGCCGAAAGCCCGGATTCGCTTTCCTTTGAACGTGAAGTCTATGTACCAGCCCGGGCCCATGGCGCCGCGGCGGTATCTCAGGTTCCTTTCAGGTCTGGGTTTCAATTTTTCCTCCTTGCCCGCTAAAAAAATCGCGTACGTTCGCGTAGGTTAGTCGATCTATCCTGGACCCTTGCCCGGACCTGGGGGCGCCCCGCCTAGGCCTATCTTCTTCCGGAGCCGCTGGATTAGCTCGGCCGCTTCACCTATGGTCCCGCAGGTCCCTTCCCGGACTAACCGTCGAGCTCGCCGCCGCTCCTCGGAGGTCAAGAGGTACGGGATATATCCGGGGCTGCAATCCATCTTGTAGCCGCTCATGGTTTGACGCCCGGGCCTTTGATATGTCGCAATATACCGCGGCCCGGCGGCGGCGGGGCCGGCGAGGCCGCGTCCTGGAGTGCGATCTGCGCTAGGATCTTGGTGATCTTTGTCACTACCCGGACCGCCGCAAACTCATTAGACCCGGGAGCGTTCGCTACCATAGGCCCTAGCGCCGTCAGCGGGCTCTTGAGCTCCTTTTTTTGCTTTTCAATCACTATGCCCTGCTCCTTGCCCTTAAAATGCGGGAAGCCCGGGCCGCTGCCGCCTTATTGGTTTTTAATCTTTCCGCATATGCGCGCAAAGTCAGGATAACGAGTTGCTCCACCTTCTCATCATGGGGCAACCCCTTGTCCTCAAGCGTTGTCAACCAGCGTTTGTTAAAAGTGCATACCTTCGTGAACATATCCAACTTTTCAAACTGGCAGCCTGCCCAATGCCGGACAATTAGATCATACTGGCGCCTGAGGAACTTCACGTCTTTGATAAAGTATTCTAGGTCTCGGCAAGCTTCGGGCAGGGGTAAAAATTCATAATATTTTTTCCACCTATAAATTGTTCTGTAACTTATGTTTAAAAGCGATGCCGCCACCTCGGGACTTAACATAGAGCCCCGCCTTTTACCGGATTTTTCCATGATCTCGAGGAGTTCTTTTTTGAGCTTCCTTCGTTCTTCATCTGTCACAAACATTTTTCAATCTCCAATCCCAGTATGAACTGTCAACTTCGCTTTGTCAACTGTCAATCTCGATAAATTTTCCTGGTGCGTACCTCGCAGCGGGGGAAAAACTCTCTGCGCCTTCCTGCCGGCGAAAAATACGGTCCGTGGCCGCGGTCCGAATGTGGCGTTAAACGCGTAGAAACGCACGCCCGGGTGACGATCTGCCCGCGGTCGCTCTTTGCCACCACGCTCTCAACCAGATCGTCGAACCTACGCGAACGTAGGCGCTATTAGCGCGATTTTTCCACGATAAACCCGCCGGCCGGCAGCCGCGGGCGCCACGATCGCCAGTTCCATTTACTGTCTGGAAGCTCAAGATCAGCGTCCGGGAAGTGGCAAAACGGATTCCCGGGCGTTCCTGGACCTCCTAAAAAGGACCTCAAAATCGGCCCTAAAAATGGGGGGAAAAAGAGCCCTCCGGAGGCCTGCAAAATCCCATTTTGACCAACGGTTTGTAACGCAACCGGTTTAAGAGAATCGGGGCCGAGGACCGGATTATCGACCACTTCAAGCTTTCGTTCATCGCCGAGAATCTTTGGCTGCGTATCCTCGGGCGGGACGCACTCATGGCCGCCGAAGGTAGCGAGGAGCATTTCTAAGGCCGTTTGGTTTCGAGAGAGAGACGGGCATCTATCTGATTTGGGGGATTTATTAACTAATCAACACGATGATGCGGCCGGAGGCCCTGCCTTTAGGTTAATTCGGTTATCTTGATATCGATCAGCAAAGAGAATTAAGGCCCGTAACGGCCTAAACAATTGACAAGAGCCAATTTCTCAGTTCTTTTTTCCGAGAGCCAATTTTACCTTTTAATACTAATATCTTGAGTGAAGGAGGCACGACTTCTTCAAATCCTCGAATTGCTTCCATGTATTCCTTTCCCAGGTTTATCATCAGGCCCTCGTATTCCGCATTTTCCAGCGCCTCCTTCAGCTTTTCGACTGTCGAATCATTCAGCTCCCTCGCTCTGGAAACGGCCATCTTCCAATCATAGTCTTCTATCGGCTCGTCCGAGCGGATGATTCCGTATTTGGCAGAAATAATCATTACATCCAGATTCGACGGAAACCTTCCCTCCCTTTTTAGCTTGTTTATTACGCCGAACCACGCGCCTTTGTATCTCAGAATCGCGGGCATCAATCCTTCCTGATGGTCTTTTTTATCAGAGCACGAAATTATCAAGAGGTGTCTAGCCATTTGAATCTCCCGTACTGACCTCGATTCCCTTAGCCGAGACCTGGACCATGCCGCTTACGCATAAGTCGCCAACCGGACAATGTCCCCTCCTAGGGCAGACGTTCCCCCTTCGGAACGTGCATCCGTTCTTGCTCAGGTGCCACAGAGCCTCATCCAGCTGGAGCGCATATGTCAATTTCGGATGGTGCAAGCCTGCTATGATTGTCTTCCATGCTTCGTCGATTTTCTGAGACACCTCGGCGATGCTACCCTTGAACTCTCCTGTGAGGCATCCAGTCATGAAAGTTGCCCTGGCGACATGGACGTCCACGGGAATGGGAATCCTTCCAAGATTCTTCAGCTCGATTCCTAGGTTGTCGTGAAGCATCCTTATCCAGAGCGGAAATATCTTGTCGCCTGAAAGAGACGGGAAGTCTTTCTTGAACCGCACGTCGCATTTCCTTTCGTAGAGTTTCATCGCGTCACTGCCGCACTCCTTGATCAGTTTCCCGGGATCAGAATCATAGAACAGTGCGAAAGACTTCGAGATCCTTTTCCAGAAGTCCGCGTCCCTGGTGTGTTTCCGCGAGAGTTTGTGCTTTTTCATGGTTGCCATTATTTCATCAATTGGCCTGTCCATTGCCGAAGTGGGATTAAAAAGCCATCTCGTTTCCGGGTCCTCCATGGTTCTCCTTCCCGCTTCCCAGAGCTTGTCGGCGTCCCTCATGTAGTCTATCGAGACGACCATGGTAATGAACATCAGGTATTCGTAGGAATCCCTTTTGACCCCGATTCCTTCTAGGCCCGAGCCCCAAAGGAGGTCTTCGGGCATAACGTTTTTGCCGAAAATCCCCTCATCCGAGTTGAACCTGTCAAACAAGATGACGGCTACCTGTTTTCCTTTTCCGGCGTTAATCTCCAAGCGGTTCATGATAAAAAAGTCGTAGTTGGATTTATAAGCATCCCTATCTTTTTACACTATCATCTCTATACGCTTCAAGCTACTTGGTTTTTGTTTGTCTGTCACTATGCTATCATTAAAAATATGTTTTTCCAGGGGAAAAAGCATTAATATATTTATTGATTGGATTTCAAGTTTTCAACGAGAGAACGATGCCCACGTTCAAGCAATCATTGATAGAGCGTTTTAAAGAATTCAACAAAAGTATGATTTCTTTTCTTGAGAAATCGAGCATAGGTCCTTCGGTTAACAAAGATTCTTATTTGGCATTCCTCGGCCCTCATTATCCCTGGGGAGACCTGGATCAGGAAGCGAAACGCCTCCAGACAGAAATCTACAATGATTACCAGCATCTGATTGAAATAGGAAGGACCTTCCTTGCAAATGCACTTCCGGAGAACAGGAAGCAATTCGAAGACGAATGCAAGCCAATTCTTGAGATGACAGAACAAAGATATCTGACTTGGTATAAAAATATCGCGGATGCCAAAACCTCTTTTGGAAAAAGCCTGGATACCCAGGTTGAAGCATTGAATTCAGTTTACGGAAAAATTGGAGAGGGAAGCCTGCTGATTCCAGATACGAACGTTTTTATAAAAAATCCCAATATTCACACGTACGAGTTACCCGAAAGAAGCAATATCTTGATTCTTCCCACCATCCTGAGCGAGCTTGACAGGCTTAAAGTTGAGCACAACAACGAAAATGTGCGCCAGAAAGCTCTAACCGCTGTCAGGAACATCAAGGAATATAGGCGACGCGGAAAGCTTCTTGATGGAGTCAAGATAAATGACAGGCTGACCGCTTATACAATCGCAGTAGAGCCCAGGTTCGAGGACAAGCCCTCCTGGCTCGATCCAAACAATAAGGATGACAGGTTCATCGCTACATGTTTCGAGGCCGCTGCAAAATTCCCAGATTCAGAAGTTGTTATCTTAACACTAGACATTAACATGCAGAACAAGGCAGAATTCGCTCTCTTCCCTTATCTTGACCCAGAGGAATCAGGATTCTTCTGATTGGGCTTCCGCATACTGCAAGTTCTTCCTTAAGATCTCGCCCAAGCCCTGGACCGTTCCAATGAAAGAGATTGCTTTTTGGAAACGGGAAGGATAGTGCTTTCTCTTGTAGATGCGATAACCAGAAAACCCTACAACCCAAGAAGCAGCTACTATAAGAAATATGCACTAAGCTCTTTCCAAAGAGAGCTTTTTTCCGAGGACGAGATTTATTCTTAGCTTAGGAAAAACATGTTCTTTCACGAAAGGGAGCCAAGGCTATTGACAAAAGATCAGCTGAAGTTAATTTTTTAGCTTTCTGGGAATCGTTTTTGGTTTCAGCGGCTATGCTCCCTCTAGAATTCTCAGAATCTGTTCTTTGCTTAAGATGAAGGCATTGTTGGCCTTGAAGGTTGGCTTATTCACGGAAGCGAGAAACTTCAGATATCCGAGAATCCTAATCAAAACTTTTACACTGTCTTCATCCAGGCCGACAACGATGGCAATTCTGCCTAGAGCGGCCGCATTTACGATACTACCCATCTTGTGTTTTCTTGTCGGGCTCTTGCTTTCAATCTCGACGGAAATGAAGCAGCGCGCGTTTTCGTTTCCTTCAAATTCGGTGAAAGGATACGTGGGATATCCAAAAAAATGTCCACCATATCGATTGTAATTTTCGCGGAAGCAGGATTTGAGGTCATTAGTAAGTTCTGGCACCCGCTGTTGCAGATCGTCGTATCGAGAAATTAACCTTTGCTGAGTTGCAAAAGGACCTACGGCAATATCCGCCACAGGGGAGTAAAAGGGAGCGTGCTGGCCCTTGAACGGGTACCAGCTCCTCTCGACACTTTCATGAACGCCTTTCCTTCGGAGATACTCCCTTAATATCGATTCCAGCCTCATATCGAAACGATTGCTTTGTCGCGGCATTGCTAAAGAGAATGATATCCTCTGCCATTATTTATTACAATTCCTCGGAATAATCAAAGCCTAAAAAAGCCTAAGCAAGCCTTATCCACTATCATTTCAGCAAAAGCTAAAGGAAATGGTCTCCTATCTGACGATCCATCGATCCTCTCTGAAGGAATCATTACGGTCCTTGCCTCAGCGTTTG
>Ga0153916_10001097_pt1 | contig 19052 bp, 12 predicted proteins | sample Opewatmetagenome_FD_109642 | JGI IMG/M metagenome (GOLD analysis project Ga0153916, IMG submission 109642) | Freshwater wetland microbial communities from Ohio, USA - Open water 3 Core 3 Depth 4 metaG | ecosystem: Environmental > Aquatic > Freshwater > Wetlands | place: USA: Ohio, Lake Erie... | reverse complement strand
CACGAACTTCGACGGGCAGCCGCTCGTCACGCGCGCCAGCAGCAACACGGAATACCTCCGTCGCGGCCTTCTCAAGTTCGACACCGAGACGACGATCCCCGAGCGTTCCACCATCCAGTCGGCCACGCTGACGGTCACCATCAAGTATTCGAATCCTGAATCGCGCACGATCGGTGCGTATCGCGTGACCACGTCGTGGGACGAGAACTCGGCCACCTGGAACGTGCGCCGAGCCGGGGAGGCCTGGGGAACCGCTGGCGGAGACCTGGGGGCCAAGTACGCCAGCGCCACGGCGTCGACGACCGTCGGTGCGAAGGTCACCTTTGACGTGACCACGCTCGTCCAGGAGGTCGTCAACGGCACGTACGGGTCACGCTACACCCGGGTGGCGCTGGCCGACACCGGCGCCTCGACGAACGACTCGTACCACGAGTACTACCCGTCGGAGGCTTCCGATTCGTCGGTCCGGCCGAAGCTCACGGTGGTGTACGGCGGGTCGTCGACGAGCACGTCGACCAGCACGAGCACCTCGACCTCGACGTCCGGTTCGAGCGTCGCGTTCAAGGTGCTGCAGTGGAACACGCATCACGGAGGGCAGGGCACCGATGGCGTGTCTGACCCCGGCCGCCTCGCGGGCTGGATCGCGAAGATGAATCCGGATGCGATGTCGCTGAATGAAGTCGACACTCAGGACCAGGTCAACGCGATCGTCAGCGCGCTGCAGGCCAAGACCGGCAGGACGTGGTATGTCTCGTACTCCGGGCTCGGCAACCTTGTGCTCACGCGGCTATCGGTTGTGACCAGGTCCAAGTGCGTCTACTCGAGCAGCGGCGCCTACACGCCGGATGTCGGCGTGAACGTGAACGGCCGGTCGATCTACCTCTGGTCCACCCACCTCTCCGCGTACAGCGCCTCGGACCGGCTGGACCAGACCAAGGCGGTGCAGGCGTGCGCCAAGGCGTGGCCGGAGGCGCACATCCTGGCGGGCGACTACAACATGCAGTACGGCAGCACGGAGTACCTGGCGTCGGTCCAGTACTACGGCGACACGTGGCTGACGGCGAAAAGCCTCGGCACCGCCACCAACTACCCGGGCAACTGCGACGGCTGCACGCGCAACAGCCGCATCGACTACGTGTTCAACTCGCTGGCAGCTCCCTACGTGACGGTGAAGGCGGCGCAGATCGTCGACACCAGGGACGCGAACGGTGTGATGCCCTCGGATCACAAACCGCTGCTCGTGACATTCGGGGTGCAGTAACCGCTGATCACTTCTGTGATCGCGTTGCGGTATTTGTAGTCGAAGGCCATCGGGCTCGACCCCATCCGTATCCAAAGCGCATCAAAATCCTTGACAACCACCGGCAGAGCTCGACGCCGAGCCGGTGGTATTCCGGTTGCCCTTCCTGAGATCGCCGCGAATCACACCGCGCTGCGCCCGCTACCTGGCCGGTAGCCCTTCTCAACAACTGACGCTTCGTCCTGCTCGAGGGAGAGGTCTGCCGTGACCAAGCACGCTCTTCGTCTGTTCGTCTTCATATTCACGACCCTGGCGCTGGCGTGGACCGCCTCCGCCCAATCGCCGCCGGCCGGCTGGTCGACGATGGATATCGGCGCCGTGGGCGCCACCGGCTCCGCAACAACGAACGGCGGAACCGTGACGGTGGCTGGCGCGGGCGCCGACGTCTGGGGCGCCGCCGATGCGTTCCGCTTTGCATACACGCCGCTCAGCGGCGACGGCGAGGTGATGGCGCGGGTGGCCAGCGTGAGCAACACGAACGCCTGGACGAAGGCAGGCGTGGTGATGCGCGACGTGCTCACGCCTGGTTCGCGCCACGCCTTCATGCTCGTCAGCCCGGGAAAGGGGCTTGCCTTCCAGCGGCGCGTCACCGAAAGCGGGTTGTCCACCAATACCTCGGGCGGGAGCGGCACGGCCCCGGCGTGGGTGAAGCTGTCGCGTTCAGGCGACACGTTTACGGCCTCGGTGTCGAGCGATGGCGTGCGGTGGACGGTGGTTGGTTCGGACACGATCTCGATGGGCGCCACCATCTACGTGGGGGTCGCGGTTGGGAGCCACGTGTCGGGCACGCTGGCGACGGCCACGTTCGAATGGGCGCAGATGAGCGGTGGAAGCGGCAGCGGGATCAGTACCGCCGCCGTGGCGCCGGCTTCGATTCCCGCCGCCTGGGCCACCACCGACATCGGCGCGGTGGGCGCCGCCGGTGCGGCCAGCGGCTCCGCGGGAAGATTCTCGGTGGATGGCGCGGGTGCTGACGTCTGGGGCACCTCGGACGCGTTCCGGTTCACCTACACCTCGCTGACCGGCGACGGCACGATCGTGGCGCAGGTGGCGAGCGAGGCGGCCGTCAACGCGTGGACGAAGGCTGGCGTGATGATCCGAGACAGCCTCGATGCGAACGCGAAACATGCCTTCATGCTGGTGTCGCCAGGCAAGGGTCTGGCGTTCCAGCGGCGGGTGCTCACAGGCGGCACCTCCACGCACACGTCTGGCGGAGCCGGGACGGCTCCGTACTACGTGAAACTCACCCGGACCGGCGCAACCGTGACGGCCTTGAAGTCGCTCGACGGCGCCAACTGGACGCTGGTTGGCAGCGATTCGATCACGATGGGCGCGACGGTGCAGGTCGGCCTTGTCGTCTCGAGCCACGTGGCCGGCGGTCTCGCGAACGCGACCTTTGCGGCCGTCAGCGTGACCGTGGCGCCGCCCGCCCCCGCGCCGGCGCCGGAGCCCACGTCGTCGAGCAGCAGCACCTCGCTCCGGCTGCTGCACTGGAACACGCATCATGGCGGCATCGGGTCCGACGGCGTCTACGATCCGGTCCGGCTCGCCGCCTGGATCGCGCAGATCAACCCCGACGTCGCCTCGCTGAACGAGGTGGACACGCAGGACCAGGTCAACAACATCGTCAACGCGCTGACGACGAAGACGGCAACGAGCTGGTACGTGTCGTACTCCGGGCTCGGGAACCTGGTGATTTCAAAGCTCCCGCTGAACGCCACGTCGAAGTGCCTCTACGCGAGCAGCGGTGCGTATGCGCCGCAGGTCGACGTGAGCGTCAACGGGCGCGCCATCAACGTCTGGTCCGCGCACCTGTCGGTCGACAGCGCCTCGGCGCGTCTCTCCGAGGCAATCGCGCTTCAGAACTGCGGGCTCACCTGGACGGAGGCGCGGATTATTGCGGGCGACTACAACATGCAGCAGGGCAGCACCGAGTACATCCAGGCGACGACCGGCTATACGGATGCGTGGCTCGTGGCCAAGGCCCTCGGCACCGCCGTCAACTTCGACGGCAACTGCGACGGCTGCACGCGGAACAGCCGCATCGACTACGTCTTCACGTCGACAGGCGCGACGTTTCTGGCCCTGCAGTCGGCACAGGTCTTCGATACTCGGGATTCCAATGGCGTGATGCCGTCGGATCATAAGCCGCTGCTGGTGACCTATACGGTGAAGTAGACCGGCTGAGACACGGCCGTTCGACGTATTCGAAGAAGATGGCGGTGCACGCGAGCGAGCAGGCGAGCGTGAGCGGCACCGTCATCAGCACCGCGGCCCAGGAGCCGGCAATCCCTGCCGCCGCGGCACACCACCACGCGGCCTTGGCGACTGGCCAGTGCAGCAGGTAAAGGCTGTAGCAGCGCCGGCCGCACCACGCGAGCGGCTGCATCGCCCGCTGCCCCGACAGCGACAGGTCGAACCGGTAGAGCGGGATGAGCATCAGTGCCACCGCGGCGCCGACCCCGGTCTCCGTCACGATCCCTTCCGCGCCAAACGCATCGCGGCTCACGGCCCACACGAGCGCTGCGAGTAGAGCCAGTGGCACCAGCGCGCGCGTGCGCGGCGAGGCGTGGTGGAGCTGGTAATAGACGCCGATGCCGAACGCAAACGTGAGCCAGCGGCCGCTGAACCAGAAGCCGCCGATCGGATCGTGCGGCACGGTCGCAACGATGGCGACGACGGCGAGGCTCGTGATAGCCGCCGCCGCGAACCATCGCCTCGGCGCGAGCCACAGGAGGAGCCCGGCGACGACATAGAACTGTTCTTCGTAGCCGAGCGTCCATGCGTGACCGAGAGACCAGCGGTTGTCACCGGTCGATAGCACGTGCGTGCGCCAGCCCTCCGTGAGCGTCGCGGAGCCGAGCCACTGCCAGCCGCCGAGCTCGGATGGGTGCGGGATGGGCGCAAAGCCGTCGTAGGCGTGCGAGAACACACCGGTCAGCCCCGCCGATGCGAGGAGCGCTGACAGTCCAGCCACCAGCAGCAGTGCCGCCCAGTAGGGCGGGAAGATCCGTCGCAGGCGCCGCCGGAAATAATCGCGAAGCGGCAGGCCCCGATCCCGGGTGCGGTGCACGCTGGCCGTGATGCAGTAGCCGCTCAGGACGAAGAAGATCGGCACGCCGATCCACAGACGCGCCACCAGTTCCTGGACGATGTTGCCTGTGTCCGGCTGGTGGCAGCTGGCGTGAAAGAAGAGCACCGAGAGGCAGGCGAGCCCGCGCCAGTGATCGAGCAGCCGATACCGATCGTCCATGCGGGCCGCCGTGCTCATCTCACGCCGCCATCGTCGGAGTGGCGGTCAGGGCGTCGTCCTGGAGCCGGAGGACGACCGCCTGGTGCTTCCAGATCGTCACGCGCAGCAGCCGCTTCAGGATCTTGGCGGCGGGAAGGGTCGGCTTCCAGCAGTAGAGGGCGTTGACGAGGAAGTACGCGCCGCGCCGGTGTACGGGCACCCGCTCCGCCCCGCGCGCGGAGCCGGCGTAGAGCGTGGCACGGCCGTAGCCGTCGAAGAGCCGTTCGAACTCGCGCGGCGTGTACTCGCGGACGTGATACGGGTTCTGGTTGCGGCTCATCGTGTAGTTCGGCGTCGTGACGACGACCAGCGTGCGCGCCACGCGCACGAGCTCGGCGACGAAGGCGCGGTCGTTGGTGACGTGCTCGATGACGTCCAGGCATACGACGGCGTCGAACGACTTGTCGGGCATCTCCTCGATCGACTTGATCTCGACATGCACGTCGGGTCGCGTGAGCCGGGCATCGAGGTCGATCCCCATCGCCGTGCGGGCCCGCGCGGACAGGAGCTTCAGCCCCTCGCCGGAGCCGCACCCGATGTCGAGCACGCTTGTCCCCTCCGTGATCTCCGCGGCGAAGGCGTACCAGTCCATCTGCGAGGGGCCACGCCCCTTCAGCACCTCCTCGTCGCCGCAGGTGCGCGGTGCCTTTTCACGTGGAGTGACTTCGAGCCATCGCAGCAGTGGGTTCATGCGGGATCCTTTCGAGCGCTGCCGTGCCTGCGCCAGCGTGGAGAGCAGATGCCGGAGCCGGGCCGGCTTCACGTACAGGGTTGGTGCCGTGCGCGCGGAGGCGACGAGGGCGGCGGCGGCACCGCGCCACTGCCTGTCGGCAGCCAGTTGCAGCGAGGTGCGGTACTGCTGATCGGCGGTGCCCCAGCGATATTCGGCATACCGGCGCCAGTTGACGAGCGGAGAGAGGCGTGCCCGCGCGCGCACGCGGGCACGCAGGGGAAGCGCGATGGCAGGAGGAGCCGGGCGGTAGAGGGCGAGGTAGTGTCCGGCCATCCGGGCCAGGCCGAAGCGATCGCGGACGAGCGCCGCCGCACGCGCGCGACGGACATCGAGCTCGGGGCGGATCGAGAGACGCTCGGCGATCAGCTGACACAGTGCTGCGGCCTCGAGGTCCTCCGGGTAGAGCAAGCCTGCCGCATCTGCAGGCACGCATTCGTTGTTGCCGCGCACGTTCGAGGCGACCACAGGGCAGGCACAGGCCTGCGCCTCGAGCAGCGTGAGGGGCAGTCCCTCACTCTGCGAGGTGGAGACGATGCAGCCGCCGCTCGAAGCCACTTCGCGATAGAGGTCAGGCATGTGTTCGAAGGGGATCGCGTCCCAGCGCTCCGCGGCGTGCGCGAGCGTGTCGGCAATGTCGCGGCCGTAGAGCTGCGCGAGCGCCGCGGGGCCGTGTTGATCGATGACCCAGACGCGAAGGCCTGCCTCGCGCAGCCACGGGGCCAGCGTCGCGAATCGATCGAGGCGTTTGTGCGGCGAGCCGGCGCGTCCGATCCACGCCACGATGGGTGAGCCGGTCCGCCCTTCATCTGGCATGCCTGGAGCGAAGCGCTCGGTGTCGATCCCGTTGGCGATCGGGCGGATCCGGAGATCCGTGCACGGCTGAAGGTCCCTCGCAATCCATTGAGACACCGACGTGAAGACGTCGCAGTTGGATTGCATCCATCCGTACGTGCCGTTTACGCGCACTTTGTGTGCGGTGACGACGAGGCGCACTCCGGCGTCGCGAACCGCGGCGATCCCGGTTGGCCAGTCGACGTTGTTGGCATGCACCACGTCCACGCCGGTGGTGGAGACCAGCCGCAGGCAATCGGCCAGCGAGCCGAAATGGACCGGGAGGTCCGGCGGCAGGCGCGCCTCCATCGACCCGTGATCGAAGAAGAAGAGCTCACACCGATGGCCTGCCCGCACGAGCGCCTCGCGCAGCGAGAGCATGAAGGTGCTGACGCCGCCGACCTTGCACGTGCTGTTGGCGAGCAGGACGTTCATCGCGTCTACGCGTGGGCCGCGTTCGGCGCCGGGGAGGCGTGCGGGCCGACGGCGCCGTAGGCGGGGCGGCGCCATGCGCCGCGCGCCTGCAGGAACCCGATCAGATACGCGAGCCGCATCTGCCGGCGGAACGATTCGACCGCGTCCCCGCGCACGGTTGCCTTCGCGAGCGCCAGCGCATCGCGCAGGGCGTCGCCGATCATGAAGCGGGGCAGGGATCCCACGTGCGGGACCTGCCGCAGGTCGAGCCCCATTTCGGTGACCGGCTGCATCGCCTCGAAGAGGGCCTTCGAATAGCCTTTTCCCGTCCACCAGCGCCGGAAGTAGTCCTTCGTCAGGCGAGAGGCCGGGATGTGGTGATCGACCGCGAGCTCGGGCACGTAGCGCCCTCGGAGCCCGGCTGCCCGAGCGCGGGTGAGCAGCTCCGGCACTTCCTGCCCGAGCACGCGCGTGCCGTTGCTGCGCCCCAGCTCCGTGCGGAAACCGCCGATGCGTTCGACGAGCGATCGCCGCGCGCCCATGTTGGCGCCAAGCGGCACCCGCCGGCGTTCTTCGAACACGAACGACTCGGGGCCGTAGTCGAGGATGGCGATGGTGCCCCAGAGATCGCCGCGTGTGAGGTCGAGCCAGCCTGGCGGGGGCGCTTCCCAGATTGGACGCACAGGACCGCCGATGTAGTCCCACCCCTCGGCCAGCGCCGTGGCGCCAGCCGCGAGCCATGTCGGCGCCACGCGCACGTCGTCGTCCGTGAAGAGGAAGTACGGAGCGGAGGTCACTGCGATCGCTGCATTCAGCGCGGCCGATCGTCCCTGCCGCCGCTCGAGGACGTAGCGAAGCGGCACCCGGTACTGTGCCTGGCGTGCAAGGACTGTCGAACGCGTCGCGTCGGCGGAGTTGTTGTCGACGACGACAACTTCCCACATCAGGCCCGGTGGTACGACGGACGCGGCCAGCACGTCCAGGGTTTCGCCGAGCAGCGTCGCACGGTTGTAGGTGGCGATGAGCACTGCCACCTGCGCCGGACCAGTCATGCGCGTCTCCTCACGATCCGGATCCGGATCCGGATCCCGATCTGGCACCGATCTGACCCCGATCTGACCCCGATCTGGCACTTCACGGCAGCGCCGTCACCGTGACGTTGTCGAACGTGGCGGTGGCCAGGGTCCCGGAGACGTGGCTCGAGACAGCCAGGCCGACATCGATCGTCGAACCCATCACGATCGTGTCGGTCGCCACCACCGTCCACGTGGTGCCGTTGGGTGAGACCGAGGCCGTGATGGTGTTGCCGCTGCGGGCCAGCTTCACCCAGTAGGGGGGCGCTACCGCGGGCCCCGTCGTGCTGGTACTGGCGCCGCCGGCCGTCACCCGCCGCTGGAACGCGGTACCCTTTGCGGTCGACGGCGTGACGATCATGAAACCGTGTGCCGCCCCGACGGTAAGGCCGTCGCGGACCATGACGCCCGCCTTGGTCCAGGCGTTGAGGTTCTGCACCGACGCGACGCGCGCCACGATCTGGCCGTTGCCGGTCAGCGTGGTGTAGGCGTAGCCGAAGGCATCAGCGGTGCCCCAGACGTCGGCGCCGGCCCCCTTCACCGTGTAGGTGCCGCTGCTTTCGCCGCCGCTGCCGGCCGCGCCGACCGTGCCCACGTCAGCAAACGTCCACCCGGTCGGGAGGGTCGGCGGAGGTGGCGGTGGAGGCGGTGTGCCGGAGGTGACTGTGACCGCGTCAAACGTGCCGCTCGCCAGCACCGAATTGTCATGGCTGGTGAGCGCGAGGCCGACGTACACCGAGCTTGGCAGCACGATCGTGTCGGTGCCGACGATGAACCATGTTGACCCGTCGGTGGATCGAGACGCCGTAAATGTGTTGCCGGCTCGCTCGAGTTTCACCCAGTACGGCGCTGTCGCTGCCGGGCCCGCAGTGCTGGAGCTCGTCCCGCCCGCGGTGAGACGCCGCTGGAACGCCAGCCCCTTCGCCGCGCTCACGAACATGGTCGCGTGCGGAGAGCCCGGCGTGAGGTCGCCGCGGATCATCACGCCCGCCTTTGTCCAGCTGTCGGTGTTGCTCAGCGAGCTGACGAGCGCCACGATCGATCCGTCGCCATTCAGCGTCTGGTACAGGTAGCGGAACGCGTCGGCGCTGCCCCAGATGTCGGCGCCGGAGCCCTGCACGGCGAACGTGCCGCTGTTGTAGGTGGCGCTGCCGGCCACGCCGGTCGATCCGATGTCGGCCGAGCTCCACCCGCTCGGCAGGCCGCTGTCGGGCGGCGGAGGTGGGGGAGGCAGGTCGACGCCACCCTGCTCGGCGTAGAGAGTGCCGTCGTACTTCGTCGCGCCGGGCGCCGTGCTGAGGAACGGATCGCGCGACAGCATGATCTGATCGATCGACAGGCCGTCTTCGCGTACCTGGACGCGAATCGTATGCGTGCCGGTGGTGGAGAAGTACACGAGCGGGCCAAGGTCACCGGCGCTGGCGTTCGACGTATCCTGCCAGCCCCAGTCGGCGACGCCGCAGCTGACGCAGTCTTCGATCTCGACCTTCACGCCCGATGAACTCGACATCCGCCATTGCGGCGTGCCGCTCGAGGTCACCGCGTCGGAGAACTGCACCCAGACCGAGTCGTTGGGGTAATCGTTGCTGGCCGCCTTGCCGCGGATCCAGAGGCGATAGGCGACGCCGGCGTCCGCGTTGAACCCGAGATCGAAATACTTCGTCGGCGAGGCGAGCGGGGCATCGATGCGCGGGGCCCCGAGATTGGCGTTCGCGAGCCGCTTGCCGCCAGCGCCGCTCGTGTCGCTCGTCGCGCTCCATCCGGGCGCGTTGGTCGACCGCCATGCGTAGAGCACGACGTCCTGCGATCCCGCGGTCACGGCGACGCCGCCGGTCGTGCGGAAGCTCCACACGGAGCTCGAGCGCTCGAGGTTGGCCATCGTCCGGCTGACCACCTTCCAGTAATAGGTGGTGCCGGCCGCCAGTGAACTGACCGTATAGGTCTTGTAGTCCGAACTGCTCTGGCTCGGCCCGAGCTCCTGGTCGTTCAGAACCTTCGTGAGGGCGGACGGATCCGTGCCGAAGTAGACGTCGTACTTGTGCGCCCAGGGGCCGGCGTACCACTTCAGCGTCACGGCGGTCGTCTGATCGGTCGCGCCGTTGGCCGGCGTCTTCAGCGCAGGCGCGTCCGGTGGAAGCGGCACGAACGCCTCCGTCTCCACGATCCCGCCCGGTGCCAGGTTGTTCCACTTGCGGTTGAAGTGATCGGTGGCCCACACGTACCACGCGCTGTCGGTGGTGAAGGTGTTGTGCTCGTGCTGGCCTTCAGCCGACGCCGACGTCCAGTTCGACGACCCGAAGATCGTCATCTGCTGGCCGTGGAGCACCGTCAGCTTCTCATGGCTCAACCCGTCATGCTTCCGATGGCGGATCTGAACGCCCGCTGCGTACATCCGGTCGATGTTCCAGGCGTGCCACAGCCGCGTCGCGTCGCGGTACTGCTCGGGCTCGCTGATCAGCCGCACCGGGACGCCCCGCCCCACCGCCGCGATCATCGCGTCGCTGTGACGCCGGTCCGTGATGCGGTACATGATGGCGTCGATGGCGGCGCCGGGAGAGTTCGTCAGCGTTTCGGCGTTGTAGCGAGACACCGAGCGCGTCGCGAAGCTTTGCCACGGCACCCAGTTGATCTCCGGGTCCTGCGTGTAGGTCGGGTAGGTCCGCGAGAGGGGACCGGAGATGTTCGCGTAGTTGGTGAACTTCGTCGTGTCCGTCCACGCGTCGTCGTACCGGCTCTTGAAGCTGTTGACGTAGGACGGCTTGTCGGTGAAGTAGACCACCTCGTCGACGTAATTGGCGTACGGTACCACCGGCACGAACGCTTCCTCGCTGTAGTTGGCGCCGCTGAATTCGACCGTGTTCTGGCCGACGAACAGCATCAGCTTCCAGTGCAGGATCCCTTCGGGCGAGGTCTTCTCGCGCATCGGGATGCCCGCATCCTGGAACAGCTGTAGCGCGGTCGCGTTGGTGTAGCAGCAGTTCGCACGGGTATCCATAAGGATGCGGACGGGAACGCCGGCGTTCCAGCGAGCGATGATGGCGTTCGCATAGCGCGTGTCTTCCATGAACCAGAACGACACGTCGATGCCGACGGTTTCGTTATTGATCAGGTCGAGGAGCGGCGCGCGGCAGTCTTCGTGGGCCACGTCGCAGATCTTCTCGAGCGCCTCCGCGCGAGGCGTCGACCCCGCGAGCAGGAACGCGAGGGCGAGGAGGGAGGCCAGCCTGGTGGCGAATCGCATGGTCGTTCTGTTCTCCAACGCACGGCACAGCATTCAAATCCGTCCCCGGCGATTGCGAGGGCGATGCCAGCCGCAACGGGCGCGCGCGGCAGCAAAAAGGGAAGCGCGTTACCGCAGGCGCCCCAGTGCGGCGGACTCCAGTGAAGACCGGAGGAACGGAGCTACCGAGAAACGGAAGCCGGCTCCCGTTGCGTCCCGGCTGGTTCGAGTGACCGGCTCACCCCACGGCTCCAGCACGCGCGGATATAGCCGAGCACGTAGGCACACTCCATCTCGTGGCGTGTGGCGGTCTGCCGATCGCCCAGGTGGATGGCGCGTGCCCACTTGAGGACTGCGCGAGGCGCGAGCCCCCAGATGAAGCGAGGGACGCGCGCCACGTAGGGAACGAGCGAGAGATCGAGGCCGAGCTCGGTGCGGCGGTGCATGGAGTCGACGCGCGCCCGCGCGATCCCTTTCCAGAACCACCATCGGCGGAAGTACCGCTTCGTCAGACGCGCAGCGGGGACGTGGTGGTGCAGCTCCATCCACGGCACGTACAGGCCGCGCGCCCCGGCCGTTCGGGCGCGCGAGAAGAACTCCTGCTGCTCCTGCCCGAGCAGCGTTCGGCCGCGGCGCCCGAGCCCGGTGTGGAAGCCGCCGATCCGATCGACCAGGCCGCGCCGCACGGCCATGTTCACGCCGAGCGGCACGCGCTTCCGCTCTTCGAACAGGAACGGCTCTACGCCGTAGTCGAGGATGGCCAGCGTGCCCCAGAGATCGCCGCGCGTCTGATCGAGCCACCGTGGCGGCGCGACCGCCCACAAGGGACGCACGGGCCCGCCGGTGTAATCAATCGCCGCATCCTCATCGAGTGGTGCACACGCCGCGTCCAGCCACCTCGGACCAACGCGCACGTCATCGTCCGTGAAGACGATGATCGCGCCCGACGACTGGTCCATGCCGGTGTTGAGCGCGTGCGACTTGCCCTGGCGCGGCTCGAACAGGTAGCGGAGCGGCACCGGCATCAATGGCACGTTCTGCTCGACGACCTGGTGCGTCGAATCCGTGGAGTTGTTGTCGACGACCAGAACGTCCCAGGGACGCGCGCTGCGCACACGACGAAGCGCCGCGAGGGTATGGCGCAGCAGGTCCGCCCGGTTGTACGTGCAGATGAGAACTGTCGCGCTGAGCGGGGTACGGCCGGCCATGCGGCCGCTGCATGTGCAAAGCCTGTGCTTGGAGGACGGGCATCCGAATTGCTCGGCTCCGGCCCGTGCCCTCCGTCATCGAGAACCAGCTGCGCTGGACGGAACATCCCTGGGAGCGCGAAGGACACGAATGGTCTCCCGACCAGACGGTCGCAGGCGGCGAAATGCTCTGGTGGCGCGGGTTGCTGCCTAGGATCGCCACCCATCTCCCCGCGGGACGTATTCTCGAAATCGGGCCCGGCTTCGGCCGCTGGACACAGCATCTGCTGCCGCTCTGCGATCAGCTCACAGCCATCGACCTGACCGAGCGCTGCATTACCCATTGCCGGCAGAAGTTTGCCGGCATTCCCTCATTCGATGCGTGGACCAATGACGGCGAGTCGCTCGAGAGGGTGCCGGATGGGTCGCTCGACTTCGTGTTCAGCTTCGATTCTCTCGTGCACGCGGAGGCCCCGGTGCTGCGTGCGTATCTCCACCAGCTGGCCCGCAAGCTGAAGCCCGGTGGGACGGGGTTCATTCACCATTCGAATCTGCAGGCGTTCTCGGGAGCGAGCGGCCGACTTCCTGCGTGGCTCGTTCGACGGAGCTGGCGGGGCGAGTCGATGTCTGCACGGCTGTTCCGTCTGTACTGCCGCGAGGCAGGACTGGAGTGTCTCTCGCAGGAGATCATCAACTGGGTCAGCCGGAGCCGTCGCGCAGACCGCCATCGGATCGCAGGGCCAGGGATGCCGCTCACAGATGCGCTCTCGACGTTCCGTCGCCCCGACGGTCTGGACGCAGCGCCGACGCAGGACTGGACACGCGTTTACGTCAACGCGTACTTTGCGGAGGAATGGCGGCAAGTCATCGTCATGGCGTCGGTGTACGGACGGCGCGTGGCTGGCGATCCCGGGCAGGCGCCTTCACCTGTGCCTCGAGCGATTGGGCTGACCGACCGCGTGAAGGAAAAGGTCGCGAGGATATCGGAACACGCGATGTCATTCGTACGTGACCACGTGAACGCTCACCGCGTTCGTCGTCACGAGCCGATCCTGACCGCAATCCGCCGCCGGCGCTGCCCTGACTGCCAGTCGACGCTGGACGTCGGAAACAGATGCGCTCGCTGTCAGATCGAGCTCGTCCGCTAGAACGCGCCCGACGAGGTTGATGTCGGCCTCTGCGGCTCGTAGACTGCAAGTCCCTCCCGCCAATTGAACAAGGTGTCTTCCGTGCGCAAAGTGCTCTCGTGCTCTGTTCTGGTGATGATCTGCGTGCTCGGCGTGCCCGCCGCGGATGCGACCGCGCAGTCGATGCCAACGGGTTGGTCGACGACGGACGTCGGGGCCGTTGGCGCCACGGGCAGCGCAGGCGGATCCGGCGGCTCGTTCACGGTAGCCGGCGCAGGGGCTGACATCTGGGGCACCGCCGACGCCTTTCGATTCGTCTACCTGCCGGTGACCGGCGACGGCACCATCGTCGCGCAGGTGTCGACCCTGCAGTACGTCGCCGACTGGACGAAGGCGGGCGTGATGATGCGCGCCGGCCTCTCGCCCGGTTCACAGCAGGCAATGATGCTCGTGAGCGCCAACAAGGGGCTCGCGTTCCAGCGCCGCGTGACGACAGGTGGATTGTCGACACACACGTCTGGCGGCACGGGCAGGGCGCCGTACTACGTGAAGCTCACGCGCAGCGGCAGCACGTTCACGGCCTACAAATCAACGGACGGCGGCGCGTGGGCGTTGGTGGGCTCCGACACGATCGCGATGCCGTCGACGATCTACGTGGGCCTTGCTGTCAGCAGCCATGTGGCGGGCACGCTGGCGACCGCCACGTTCGGATCGGTTGCGGTGACGGGTAACACCACGGCGGTGTCCACCGTTGAAACACTGGTCTTTCTCCGCCACGGCGAGAAGCCGGCCGGTGGATACGGCCAGCTCACCTGCCAGGGGTTCCAACGCGCGCTGCAACTCCCGGCAGTGCTCACCGGTCAATTTGGCGCGGCCGCTTTCATCTTTGCGCCGAACCCTGTGCCGCAGGTGGTCGATCCCGCCGGGAACTTCTCCTACGTGCGTCCGCTGGCGACCATCGAGCCGACCGCGATCGGGCTGGGACTGCCGGTGAATGCGAAGTACGGCTTCACCGATATTGCGGGGCTGCAGACCGAGCTGCTCGGCGGAACCTACGCATCCTCCACCGTCTTCATCGCCTGGGAGCATCTGAAACTGGTGGAGGTCGTGCAGAACATCATGGACTACTACGGCAGCGGCGTGACGGTGCCGGCGTGGTCGTCTGGCGACTTCGACAGCCTCTACGTGGTGCGCATCACCAACGCGGGAGGGCTGGTCACGGCGCAGTTCGAGCACGACTACGAGGGGTTGAACAATCTGTCCACGTCGTGTCCCATGTGAGCCGGCGGTCGCGCCAGCGCTGACGCACGATCCCGGCAAACATCCAGAGCCACAGCTCGTGCTCGAACGCCGCAGGGCGATCGCCACGTACCAGTGCGCGGAGCATCGCGGCGGCCTGTCGTGCGGCGGTCCGAAGCAAGTAGCGTGGCACTCCACCGATGTGGACGACGCGTGAGACGTCGATGCGCTCACCCTGCGGGTTCTCCATGTCGAGCGCCTGCTGCTGATAGAGCAGCGCGCGGCTGATGCCGCGCCAGTAGAACCACCGACGGAAGTATCGCGTGTTCAGCCGGCCGGCAGGGATGATGTGCCGCAGGGCCAGGCTCGGCGCGTAGAAGCCGCGTACGCCAGCCGCTCTCGCACGAATGCACCACTCGCGCACCTCCTGCCCAAGAAGCGTGCCCCCCTTGCGTCCTACCCGCGGATCCCACCCGCCGACACGCCAGAAGACGTCGCGGCGGAAGGCCATGTTCACGCCGAGCGGCATGCGCGTCGTGAACTCGAACGGCTCCTCTCCGTAATCCAGCAGCGCGATCACACCCCAGAGGCGACCGCCACGGCCAGGCAGCCACGATGGCTGCGGCCCGCCCCAGACCGGGGAGACGCGGCCGCCGATGTAGTCGCAGTCGAGAACGTCGAGCGCCTGTCCCGCCTGGTCGAGCCAATCCACTTCGACACGTACGTCATCGTCAGTCGTGAGGATCACGTCTCCGGAGGCCCGCGCGATGGCGGCGTTCAGCGCCGCACTCCGTCCAGGCACCGGCTCGAAGACGTAGTGCAGCGGCACCGGGAACGTGGCCGCCTCCAGCCCGACGACCTCATGCGTGGCGTCGGTCGAGTTGTTGTCGCACACCACGACCTCCCATGCGTGTGGTGTCCGCAGCGCTGCAAGGCTGCGCAGGGTCTCGCGCAGTTCAGCGGCGCGGTTATGCGTGGCGATGACGACGGAGTACTTCACAGGATGCCTCGGGGAACTCGAGAAGGTCGTAGACAAGGGAGAGCGCGCGGTCGGTCGCCACACCGGGATAGGCGAAGAGGGCCTCGGCCTTCCGCCGCTCGGCGTGCAGCCGCCCCGGCTGGTTGAGCGCAAGCGCAACGGCCCCGCCAAGCGTCGACGTTGACGACACGACGTCGGCCATCGAGCGAAGCAGGAGCCATTTCTCCGAATCGATGCGGGCCGCCTGCTTCAGCGCGGGCGCGTCGAAGACGATGATCGGTCGGTCGAGCAGCGCGTACTCGAAGCCGACGGTGCTGTGGTCGGTCACCAGGACGTCAGCTGCGGCGAGGGACGGGCCGGAGTCGGAGCCGCGCGCCAGGACGAAGCGGCCGGACGCCTCAAATCGGGCGAGACGCGCCGGCCAGTCGATGCCGTTCGTGTATCGCTCGCTCGGGGTCATCGAGCGGTCGTGCAGCTTCACGATCACGTTCCTGCCTGTGGCCAGGAGGGCCTCGACGAGCGGCTCGCCGGCCAGGTGCAGCGAGCTGGCGGTAGAGAAGGTCGGCGCGTAGAGGATCGTGTCGAGCGTGGGTGCGAGCCCCAGCGAGGCGCGCACATCGGCCGCCGCCCATGTGCCATTCACCAGGTCATCGAGCTTGGGGAACCCGACCAGGGCAGCCCGCTCGCGCGCCACGATGCCGGCCCTGACGTACCGATCGAGGCGATCCGCGTTGATGAAGGCCACACGGTCGAATCGATCGAGCCTCGCCTCGCGGAGACGCACCGGATCGTCGAGGTCGTATTTGCCGGCGACGCCGTGAGAGAAGTTGATGCGACGGCGGCACCGGAGGAGCGGCACGTGGTTCCACGCATCGGCGGTCATGGCCAGGTCGAAGCGTCGCCATCGAGCCGCGGCCGGGGGGATGAGCGCGTCCGCTAGGGAGTCGGCCGCCAGCGCTTCGCGAACACCGCTCGAGTCCTCGGCGGTCACCGCAAGCGCGACGCGCGGATCGTCGGCGAGCCGCCGCCACATCGGTCGAAGCACGGCAAGGTTCATCGGCGTGCGGACGTCGACGAGCACTCGCGCGCGGCCAAGGAGCCGGCCGGCCGCGTGATCGGCGCGCCGGACGACGCCGGCCGCTAGGCCGAGAGCGCGCACGGCGCTGCCTCGCGGATGTGAGGCACCAGCGACGCGTGCGGCTCGAGGCCGATCACCTCGTACAGAGCCGCGGCGCACCGGGTGCTGGCGGTGCCTGGGCGATAGAACAGGTCGGCGGCGACCTTCCGGCGCGTGTCGCTGCGGTGGCGCGGGCTGGCGAGCGCGCGTTCGACGGCCGCAATGACGTGGTCGACGTCGCGGACGTTGTCGGCCGACTCCGCCAGGAGCTGCGCGTAGTCCGGGTGCACGTGTGCCTGCTGCAGCAGCGCCGGGACCTCGATGCGCACGAGGGGACGATCGAGGATCAGGTACTCGAAGGCCGCCGAACTGTGGTCGCTGATCATGACGTCCGCGGCTGCGAGACACGGTGCGATGTTGGCCGCCGTCGCCACAACGCCGGCCGGTGGCGTCAGCAGCGGAGAGAGAGCGGCCATCCAGTCGATACCCCCTGAATACTGGGGGCGCAGGTCGCGCGAGCGGTCGTGCAGCTTGACGATCACATTGACCGGCAGCGTCCGCAGCTTCTGCACGAGCGGCACGCCCAGCAGGTTCAGCGACGACGCGGGTGACCATGTCGGCGCGTACAGCACGGTCGGCCGGGACGGGTCGAGCCCGAGGCCGGCAATGACGGCGTCGCGCCGCAGCGTTCCGTCCACGAGGCAGTCGACCTTGGGCATGCCGATGAGACGCGGCGCCGTGCTGGCCGCGTCGATGGCGCCGGAGGCGAGGACGTTGCGCATGCGCCGTTCGTTGACGAAGAAGAGCCGATCCCAGGCGCGCATCGACGTCGTTGGCGCATCGAAGCCGTACTTCCCGGCCACGCCGTGAAACATCTGGACCCTGGCGGTGCCTCTCGGCAGCCTCGCCCACATGAAATCCGACGTGAGGTACGCGTCCCACCGGAAGAGCGCGGCCCGCGACGGGTGAATGAGGCGGTGGCCTGCGGGGACGCCCGCGTAGATGGCATCGATCCGCTGCGGCTCCTCGCTGGCGGTGAACGTGAAGCGCACCCGTGGGTCGCCCGCGAGCGCACGGACGACCGGGGCCACCATCTCGTAGTTGAGCGGGGTCCGACTGTCCACCAGGATGCGCCGCCCATGACGCCGGCGGGCGGCAGCCGCGTCGATCGAACGGAGAGTCCGGAGCAGATTCACGCGGCCACGATCTCCTGCGCCCCGGCCTTCCGGGCCTGCGCATAGGCGCGCGCGCGGGCGCGCACCACGTCACGCGCCGTCACCGCGAAGCCGATCACGTAGTAAATCGTCCAGTCGTAGGCGATCGAGGCAAACGTGGCGCATACCACCCATGCGACAAGGCAGGCGATCATGGCCGACGCGTGCGCCTCGAGGAAGACACGCTCCTGTGGCGTCAGTCCGTCCTCCGGCTCCGCCGTCTGGCGCCGCTTGCGACGTACCCCGTGCCACCACGAGAGCGCGCGCCGCGTGCCGATGGCGGCGGCGAATCCGCGGAAGATCAGGAAGAAGAAGATGACCACGGCGAAGACACCCATCTCGGCGGCGAGCTGCAGGTAGGCATCGTGGGTCACACGCCACCGCTTGGCGCGGCCGGGGTCGCCAAAATTCTGGAACTGGCCCGCCCCGACGCCCGTGATCGGGTGCTCCACGAACACCACCCATGCCTGCTTCATCAGCTCGATGCGCTCGGACCGTGAGCCGGTCGAGTCCTTGCTCGCATCCGTGATGCTTTCCATCCGCGACCAGAACGACTGCGGCATCATCGGCAGCGCGAGCATGCCCGCGAGCAGCAGCGCGAAGATGCTCGCCGGTGTGAGGCTGCGCGACACCACGAGGAAGACGCCGATCATGATGAGGGTGCCGACAAATCCCGTGCGCGACTTCGTGAACACGATGGCGGCGAGCATGAGAAGGGCGATGCCGGCCGCGAACAGCCGCTTGAATGCCGGCCCGGGCCGTTTGACGCACATCAGCGCCAGCGGCAGAAACGTCGCCATGTTGAGCGCCAGGTCGTTCGGGTTGTTGAACATGCCGCCTGCGCCCTGCACGCGATCGCCTTCGACCAGGTTCATGCCGCGCGCGTAGTCGAGACACGCGCGCAGCGCGACGTAGCCGAACGCCAGCACCACGATCCACGACAGCTTCTCGATCCGCCTTGGTGACGTCATGGTGTTGACCATGAGCATGAAGATCAGGATCACCTTCAGGAAGAGCCCCGTGAACACCTCCACCGAGCCGCCCGGCCAGATCGAGAAGGGGACGAGCGCCAGCATCAGCACGCCGAGCGCGACGACTGCCGCGAGCTCCGGCGTCATGCGCGTGAGCGGCTTTCCGGACGACAGGTTCAGGAACACCATCGCGCAGAGGCCGACCAGGGCCGCGGCATCGGACAGGTGCATGTAGCCGACGACCGGCACGAGGTCCTGCGGACGGAAGAACAGCAGCAGCGTGAAGATCAGCAGCCCGCCCCATCCCCAGTCCCATGTCTCCAGGCGCAGCAGGTGCACCGCGGTCGCCTCGTGT
>Ga0153916_10001096_pt1 | contig 19053 bp, 13 predicted proteins | sample Opewatmetagenome_FD_109642 | JGI IMG/M metagenome (GOLD analysis project Ga0153916, IMG submission 109642) | Freshwater wetland microbial communities from Ohio, USA - Open water 3 Core 3 Depth 4 metaG | ecosystem: Environmental > Aquatic > Freshwater > Wetlands | place: USA: Ohio, Lake Erie... | reverse complement strand
CTGTTGTAGTATGTCCAAAAGGGGAATATGCCCACGATGAGATCGCGCATCCTTCCGATAACGTGGTTCTCCTGCAGAGTCGCTGTCCCAGTGATCGGGTTTATCGTAAGGGTGTACGTGAACGTTAATTCATCGTACGTAGTAATTGCCAATGGCAAGCTGTTTTCAAAGCGCGGATTCAACGGGTCTATACAAGTTCTCCACCACAATGCTGTGAGATTCGTGTACTTCATCCCCCAAGACCAGGCTAGCATATCGTTGGAATGTGTAAGCGGAATGACTTCGGTTTTGCTGTTCAAGCTTGGTCGGACAGCATCGTAAGCGTTTAGGTCGAAGCCTAGGCTAAAAGAAGCATACAGGATGTCATTGACGTCGGGGGAATTTGCGAAGCGAGAGTTCGCTGTTTCGTTGAAAGCCATAAGCATAAGGAACGTCGAGGCTAGTATGACATCTCTGTTGTTCTGGTTGGTTTTGTAGTGCATGATGAAGCTTTGCATGGGGATGCGGAGGTAGCCTTCGTTTCCGAACGTGATGTCCTCGAGTCCGGAATAGAGCATCTGCAAACCACTGACATTGACGTAAGTCATGTACATGTTAGCATGCCAGTTGCTGAAGTTCGCTGGTATCTGTATGCCGTTCAATGTGGCATAAGCGCGAACGTAGTCATAGTAGTCGACGGTTTTGGCAAAGCTTTGCTGCTCGAAATCGCTCTTCGTAAGCGTTTCAGCTGAGGCAAGTGGCGCCAAAGTAGACGTCAATGCAATTGTGACGAAAAGGAACGCGATTATTCGTTTGCTCTTCACAGAACTCACTCTTCTTTTGATATATTGAATCTTAATATACGAAGCCTTATTTAAAGAATTACGCATCCAGAGTATAAACCAAAGAAGAACTCAAATTTGAAAAGGTTTTATAGCCTGCAAAGGTTTTGATTTGTTGGCAGTGGGTCTTAGGCGGTGGGGTAGGGGTCCATTGTACCGTAAACCCTCTATACGACGGGCTGACAGCGGAGGGTGAGGCGCAAAAGGCCGCCTGGACTTTCATTTCCGAACCAGTGACTATCCGTCCTTTGGGGCTGGCGGTCTCTGAGCGGCTTCCGTAGGGGAGCCTGCTTCAGGGTTCACCAGGCGAACCCGGCTAGGCTCGGGAGAGAGCAACCTAAGTTTGGACGTTTAGCGCTCAAGGGGGCGCGGGTAATAGGCTAGGGCTTGAGGGCTCCAGACGGAGTCTAGGCGTCAAACCTCTGTGACCCACTGCTACTCTAGAAACACCTGTAATTCGATGATTCGGTTTCGGTGAAAACTCCGTTTTGTCCGACTAGAACTCCTCAGGTCTCATGCGAGCTATATTCGGAGACATTTCACGTCTTCTCTCGCTGGAACCCGCACATTTACCGACATTTCCAGCTTATTTTGCCCAAAATTAACTAATACAGTTGGGGTTTTTGCATCAGAATACACTGCAGTCAAACCAGCGGCATAGTTGATGGCCCTCTTTGTTTTCCTGCCCTGAAGGAGAGTGACCGGACCCGCGACATCTGGGATCTCAAAAACATAGTCGCTTCCAGCTTTTCCCGCAATTAATGCTTTGTTCTCATTCTCGTTTCGTCCTACAATTATCTTGTTATCATCTAGTCTAAAATGTCTGCCCAACCTCAACAAGGCAACGTCCGCAACCGAGCAGCGTTTGCGGTGTCTGAAAAGGTCACGCAACCTGTTGGCAAACTCGGATTCAGTGAGCAAACAACCTCCTGCAGGGGACGGATACGAAATTACGCCAAATTTCCTCGCAAGCGCCATCTGTGGTTTCCTCGACCTGCCGCGAATAGACAATAGCATTTCACGCTTGGCAAGTCCACGTTTTTCGGCGAATGTTTCGGGAAGAAGTTTGGCCGACAAAGGCCTGACCAATCTGCCTTTCAAACCCGACTCTTCTTCAATAATGCGCAGTGCCGGGTAATGTTGCGACATTGGGCGTTCATCAAGAACTTCACCCGTGAAAACGAAGGCTGCACCGATTTTCTTCGCATATTTCTTGGCTTCCCTCAGCATGAAGATTTTGCAGTCCACACAAGGGTTCATGTTTCTTCCGTAGCCGTGTTTGGGATTTCGCAACATCCGCAGGTACTTCCCGTCAACCTCAACTCTTTTCAACGGAACTCCGAGGCGTTTCGCAACTTCAGAAACTCCGCCTCCAGCCTTGCAGGAGCAGAAAAATCCACTGAAATTCAGTGCCTCAACCTCGATTCCCTGACGCTGCACAACCTTGATGGCTAGGATACTGTCCAACCCACCAGAGAACAAGGCTAAAGCCTTGATTCGTTCCATGCCTCTGGTTAAATTTGCCGAGACTTAAAAATCATTCACGAACTGAATACAGATTTCTATGTTTCAACCATCGAGAAATCCATGTCACTTAAGATTCCCTTTAATACTTAAGGTGTCCCAAAAAAAGGAATATGCTCATGCTCGGACCCGCGCTTGCACTGATTTCTGCAGCTGCCTCAGGCTTCTCGGTAGTCTTGGTTGGCAGACACTCCGCCGAAAGCAACGCCTTCAACATGAGCACCCTAATCTCAGCGGTTGGACTCGCAATCCTTTGGCCACTGGCCCTTGTCCTAACGGATTTTGGCGCAGTCAACCTTGCTGGCATTGCGCTTTTCGCAATCGGCGGTTTCCTAACTCCCGGCTTGGTTAGGCTTTTTTATTACAACGGACTGAAAAAGCTGGGAACTTCCATCAACAGCTCCATCTTTTCCATCTATCCAGTGTACACAGCGTTTCTAGCATCGTTCTTTCTCAGCGAAATCCTTGCCCCTCAAAACTGGATAGGTTTGTTCGCCATCGCTCTCGGCGTAGTCTTTGTGGAACTCACGTTCCGACGCGTCAACAACGGGCACAAGGCGTTGACGAAAAACCTCATCTTTCCAGTTCTCGGAGGCGCAACATTGGGCGCCTCAGCGATTTTGCGCAAAGCTGCTTTGGATTTGTTCAACGCGCCGATACTCGGCGTAGCAGTAGCTTATACAGCTTCGTTCCTGCTATACGCAGCGATGCTCACAGGTTCAAGACATAGGCGACAGGAGCTATCACTAAAACGAGATTTACGTCTCTTTTGGCTCGCAGGTGTTGGGCAAGCCCTGTCGTGGATTTTTTCTTTCTACGCCCTCAGCTTCGAAAACGTTTCCGTAATAACTCCACTGCTGTCGATTGAGCCGCTTTTCGTCGTACTGCTAGCTTACCGTTACTTGCGTGGAAAGGAAAACGTGTCGCTGAAACTCGTTGTTGGCATCGTCCTAACGGTAATAGGTGTAATTCTCGTCACTTCGAGCGTTTAGACGAGATTTTCTACCGAAGAATTAATAAATACTGAAACCAGAAAATTACTCGCTCGGAAGGGTGCGTGCGAGTCTCGCTTTGATAGAAGTCAGCGTCTTTATTCCCGTCTTCAAAGAATCTGAACAACTAACCAAGTTGCTCGGAAAACTCGTTGGGCAAGATACCCCCAAAGAAATAATAGTTGCGGTTGACGAGCCCACCCCACGATTCTATGAAGAAATCAAGCAGTTTAAAGATGTAACGCTTCTAGCCAACGAGAAACGCATCGGAAAAGCCAACGCCCTTAACGAGTCAATCGATCACTCCACTGGAAAAGTGCTTGTTTTTCTGGATGCTGATGTCGAATTAGATGACGACCCAGCCTTTCTGGCGAAAATCGTCGAGAAAATGAAAGATGTTGATGTCCTCGATATAAAAAAGAAAGTCGAGCGAACTTCCTTCCTTGCCAAGATGGCTTACTACGAATACTTCACATTTAATATAAGTTCTTGGATAGCCTCTAGATACCTGCAGAAGTGTCCAGCCACAAACGGCGCTGCATTCGCAATTAGGCGGGAAGTGTTTGAAGATGTTGGCGGGTTCAAGAAAGTCGTTGCGGAGGACATCGACATAGCTACTCGAGCGTTCCTCAAGAATCATTCTTTCGCTTACACGTCAGATGTCGAGGTCAGGAACATAGTTTTCTCAAGCTGGCGGAGCTGGTTCAAGCAGAGGGAACGCTGGGCTGTAGGGCAAGCGCTTTGGTTGAAAGATCACTATAAGGCATTGTTCAACAAATGTATTGGTAAACCACAGATATTTTTCCCAGCGGTGTTTTTCCTTTATCCGCCACTCATATCGTTTTCTCTAAGTCTGCTACTTCCCAGCTCATGGGTGTACAATCTTTTCACCGTGGCATCGTGGTTTGTGTCAACCAAGTTGGGTACCATCTTGCCCATCTTTTTGGTTTCAATCCCGACCGTCGATATCCTGAAGAGTGTCCTCATTGCTTTGTCGAGTTTCGCGGTTACCGCGGGACTTTTCTACAGGTTTTCAAAGAAACTGGGGTTCGAGTTCAAACTTCATGAGGTTTTCGTTTACTACTTCTTCTATTCAGTCTTGTGGATTGCTGTGATATTTGTGGGGTACTTTGAAGTCTTGGTTCTGAGGAGGAATTTCGCCCCCAATTGGAAAACATGAACGAGCTAAGAATTTCTGGCAAAACCGGAAAGAATGGATAAAAAACTTTATTAGTTTGCACCGTAGCATCTTGTTGTGCTCTTTAAAAAAACCTCTTTTCGAGTTGGAAACCTATACCAACATCGGAGGGAATCGAATATTTGGCAAAACCCGCACAAATAGCGAACTCTTACTCTAAGGATTTAGACCTGCGGGAGAATGATTAACTTGACTGAACTTTCAAAAGAAGATACCCACCTGTTGCTAAAGACTTTCTTCAACGAGAAAGGTCTCGTCAGGCAGCACTTAGACTCCTATAACGAATTCATTGACCACGGTCTACAGGAAGTCGTGGACGAAGTTGGGGAAATCCCCATCGAAGTGCCCGAGAATCCATACAAAGTGAAACTGGGACAAATCTGGGTTATTGACCCGCAATCTCGCATCACTGGACCGTACGTCACCGAAGTCGATGGGACGAAGCACGAAATCTATCCGATGGAAGGAAGATTGCGCAATCTAGCCTATGCCGCACCTGTTGCGCTTGAGATGACGCCCATTATTGACGGCAGAGAACAAGACACCGAACTCGTCTACATCGGAAATATACCCGTTATGCTCAAATCCAAACTCTGCTTCCTGTCACAACTCTCCAGGGAAGAGCTTATCGCAGCAGGAGAGGATCCAGACGAACCGGGTGGCTACTTCGTCGTTAACGGCTCCGAACGCGTCATTGTCGCCATGGAAGACCTTGCACCCAACCGCGTTATCGTTGACATCGACGATAAGGGGACATCGCCCGTCTACCAAGCTAAGATTTTCTCAACCACTGTTGGCTTCCGAGCACGGATTGAGTTGAAGTTGAAAACAGACGACGCCATCTACGTTTCCATGCCAGGTGTACCAACCGAAATCCCGTTTGTTGTGATAATGCGTGCCCTAAGCCTCGAGAAAGACAAGGACATCGCCGAAGCCGTATCCCTCGACAAAGAGCTCCAGGCAGAGCTCGGAGCGTCCTTCGAGAAGGGCATAGGCGTTGACAAGCCAAGCGACGCCATCCTCTTCATCGGCAACCGTGTAGCTCATGGTCAGGTAGAAGAATACCGTCTGCAGAAAGCGGAGACCGCACTAGATAAGAACTTTCTCCCGCACTTAGGTAGAAGCGACAAAAACAGACGTGAGAAAGCCATATTCCTAGGCGAAATGGCCTACCGCGTCATACAGCTGAAGTTGGGGCGAAGGCAACCGGACGACAAAGATCACTTCAAAAACAAGCGTCTACGCCTCGGAGGACCCCTACTCGCAGATCTTTTCCGTGTAGCATTCAGAAACCTAACACGCGACATAAAGTACCAGCTCGAACGCATAGGTGTCAAAGGACCACTTATCAACGTATCAGCTGCAGTTCGCCCGGGCATCATCACAGAACGTTTCTCACATGCTCTGGCGACTGGCAACTGGGGACGAGGTAGAGTAGGAATCACGCAACTTCTAGATAGGACAAACTACATTTCCACTTTGAGCCATCTGCGCAGACTCCAATCTCCTTTGAGTAGAAGCCAGCCAAACTTCGAAGCCCGAGATCTCCACGCCACCCACTGGGGCAGACTATGTCCAAACGAAACTCCTGAAGGCTCCAACTGTGGCCTCGTCAAAAACCTCTCCTTGTCTGCACTGATTTCAGTAGGCGTCAACCCTGAGAAGATCAAACAGCTCCTCTTCGAGATGGGAGCAGTTCCCGCGTATGAAGCAAATGAAAATCTGAAGATTTCAGGAGCCAAAGTATTTGTTGACGGAAACATCATCGGCTACTGCAATAATCCCGCCGAGATGGTGAAATCGTTCCGTCAGAAGCGCCGCGAAGGCGAAATATCCACAGAAGTCAACATAACTTACTTCTCCAAGGCGCAAACTGAAACCGAAGAAGTCCACGCCAATTGCGACGAAGGACGCGTCAGACGACCGCTAATAATAATCGAGAACGGTTTGCCCAAACTCCAAGCCAAACATCTCGAGAAAATAGGGTTGGGAGAGTGGACATGGGAAGATCTCATTAAGAACGGTCTTATTGAGTATCTCGACGCAGAAGAAGAAGAAAACGCGTACATAGCACTATCACTCGGGGAAACTACTACAGAGAAAACGCACGCCGAGATTGCGACATACACAATTCTTGGAATTTGCGCTTCAACAATACCTTACCCAGAGCATAACCAGTCACCCCGCAACTCTTACCAAGCAGCAATGGCGAAGCAAGCGCTCGGCGTCTACGGCACGAACTTTCACAACCGTGTAGATTCGCGTTCACACATTCTTCACTATCCTCAAGCGCCTCTAGTCGAGACTGAATTGATGGAAGCCATGGGCTACAAACAACGCCCCACAGGACAAAACTGTGTAGTTGCCGTGTTGAGCTTTGAGGGCTACAACATGGAAGACGCCATTATCTTCAACAAAGCCTCGATCGAACGTGGATTGGCACGGTCTACATTCTACAGAATTTACGAAGCAGAATGCCGCCAATACCTCGGAGGTCTCAAAGACAAATTCACGGTCCCAGAGCCAGGTACACGCGGATATCGAGGAGAGCAATACTACAGGCTCTTGGAGCCCGACGGCATAATCAGTTTGGAATCCTCAGTCGTCGGAGGAGACGTGCTTATTGGCAGAATTAGCCCGCCCCGATTTCTCGAAGAGTACAAGGAATTTGAAGTCAAAGGGCCATCAATGCGCGATACCTCAGTTGATATGCGGCCGTCAGAGACAGGCGTCGTAGACGGCATCTTCATTACCGAATCAGGTGAAGGCAGCAAACTGGTCAAAGTCAGAGTCCGCGACCAAAGAGTCCCGGAACTAGGCGACAAGTTTGCATCTCGCCATGGACAAAAAGGCGTTATAGGTTTGATTGTGCCACAGGAAAACATGCCTTTCACAGATGATGGCATGGTCCCCGACCTCATAATCAACCCACATGCTATCCCTTCAAGAATGACTATTGGACAGTTCATCGAATCATTAGCGGGAAAAGCTGCTGCAGCCCGAGGAAAACCAGCCGACGGTACACCCTTCGCCAACGAAGGACCCGACGAAATAAGAAAGAACCTCGTAAAACTCGGCTTCAGCCAAACGGGCAGCGAAGTATTCTACAGCGGCATCACGGGAGAGAAATTTGTCGCCGACATATTCGTCGGCATCGTCTATTACCAGAAACTGCATCACATGGTCGCCGACAAGATACACGCCAGAGCCCGCGGACAAGTCCAGATGCTAACTCGTCAACCCACTGAAGGTAGGGCCAGAGGCGGTGGTTTGAGGTTCGGCGAGATGGAACGAGATTGTCTCATCGGTCATGGAGCTGCTATGCTGCTGAGGGATAGGCTGCTCGAAGAGTCGGATAAGTACACACTGTTTATCTGCGAAAACTGCGGGCAAATAGCATACTTCGATATGAAGCAACGAAGATACGTGTGCAAAGTCTGCGACGAAAAAGCCAGAATCTCACCTGTAACCGTCTCATATGCATTCAAATTGCTCTTACAAGAACTTCAAAGCCTATGCATCGTTCCCAAACTGGGGCTCAAGGAGAAGGCGTAAAACATGTCACAAGAAGAAATCGTGCGCAAAGTCGTCGACGAAATCTCATTCGGATTAATTTCGCCCAAAGACCTTCGCAAACAATCAGTCGTAGAAATTCAAACTCCTGACACATATGACGAGGACGGTGCCCCAATCACCACAGGCTTAATGGACGGCAGACTAGGCACGCTCGAGCCGAGGCAAAGATGCAAGACCTGCGGCAACACCGCGATCCGCTGTCCTGGACACTTCGGACATATAGAGCTCGCGGTTCCGATAGTTCACATTGAATTCACCAAAATCATTTTCGACCTGTTACGCTCCACGTGCAGAAACTGCGGGCGCATCCTACTCTCAGAGGACCAGGCTAAGAAGGAAAAAACTAAGATTGAAAGATGCAACGAGCTCTTAGGCGCTATTCCAGACGAAGTCTTCAAGAACATAATTCAAGACATCAAAACAAAGCAGTGTCCACACTGCGCCGCTCAGCAATACAAGATTACTTTCGAGAAACCGACGAAGTTCATCGAACAGACTGAAGCAGGCTCTGAACCATTAACGCCCAGCATGATCCGCGAGAGACTTGAACGCGTACCAGACGAAGACTTGGAAATTTTAGGTTTCAACCCAAGAGTTGCGAGACCCGAATGGATGGTTCTGCAAGTTCTCCCAGTGCCCCCTGTGTACGTTCGTCCCTCAATCACGCTTGAATCAGGCATCCGGTCTGAAGATGACCTAACTCACAAACTCGTGGACATAATTAGAATCAACCAGCGTCTCAAGGAAAACATGGAAGCTGGCGCTCCTACACTAATCATTCAGGACCTCTCTGAACTCCTGCAGTACCATGTCACCACCTACTTCAACAATGAAGCGAGCGGAATTCCGCCCGCGCGTCATCGGTCAGGACGAGCGCTGAAAACACTATCGCAACGGCTCAAAGGCAAGGAAGGAAGGTTCAGAAGCAATCTATCCGGAAAACGAGTGGACTTCTCAGCGCGTACGGTGATTTCTCCTGACCCCAACCTCGACATCAACGAGGTTGGCGTTCCGGAGGAAGTAGCCATGCGCCTCTCTGTCCCCGAAAAGGTAACCGCATGGAACATCGAGGAAATGAAGAAGTTCGTCATAAACGGTCCTGAAAAGTATCCGGGTGCACTCTACATCATTAGACCCGACGGGAAGCGCATCCGCCTCGAGTTCGTCGTTGACCGCGAAAAAATCGCTGAAGCAATTGAACTGGGCTTTGTCGTTGAACGACACCTAAAGAATGGCGATATCGCCATATTCAACAGGCAGCCATCCCTTCACCGAATGTCAATTATGGCGCACTACGTGAAAGTTTTACCATATAAGACGTTCCGGCTGCACCTATGCGTCTGCCCGCCCTACAACGCTGACTTCGACGGAGACGAAATGAACCTCCATGTGCCTCAGAGCGAGGAAGCACGAACCGAAGCGTTGCTACTTATGCAAGTGCAAGACCAGATTCTCTCACCAAGATTTGGCGGGCCAATTATCGGTGCAATCCGAGATTTTATCACAAGCGCTTACTACTTCACGCGAACGGGCAACTACCTTCCTGAATCTCAGGTCAACAGACTCATGATGGCAACCAACTATGAGGGAAAGCTTCCCGAGCCAGAAATTAAGGAACCAGTTCCGATGTGGTCGGGCAAGCAAATCTTCAGTCTGTTCCTGCCGAAGACGTTGAATTACGCATTGAAGGCGAACATCTGCCAAAGCTGCACAAAATGCGAAGAGGAACTCTGTCAACATGATGCTTACGTGGTAATCAGAAACGGTCAGCTTGTCTCGGGAGTCATCGACAGAAAGTCAATCGGTTCCGAGCAGTCAGAGAGTCTGCTCCATAGGATAATCAAGGACTATGGCACCCAAGCGGGGCGAGAATTCCTCAACAAAATAACCCGAATGTTGAAACTCTTCATATCTATGCGGGGTTTTAGCTACACCTACGATCAACTGGTGCTTTCGCCAAAGGCTCGGCAGAGAATTCAGAAGACCATGGAACGCATAGACAAGAAAATCGAGCAATTAATAGAGGACAAACGAAACCAGACCCTACCACGCTTGCCAGGACAAACCTTGGAGGAGTCGTTCGAAATCTACGTTATGCACGAACTAGCCACCGCTCGAGACGAAGCAGGCAAAATTGCAGACCAAGACTTCACATTGGAGAACGCAGGGATCGTTATGACCCGAACTGGAGCCCGAGGCTCCAGCCTAAACATCGGTCAAATGGCCGCCTGCGTTGGCCAACAGTCGGTTCGAGGAAAAAGAATACTTAGGGGATATGCAGGGCGCGCTCTTCCACACTTCACAGAGGAAGACGCTAGACCCCGCGCAAGAGGCTTCGTGTTAAACTCCTACCAGACAGGGCTAGACGCGATTGAATTCTTCTTCCACGCTATGGGTGGTAGAGAAGGATTGGTTGACACTGCTGTGCGCACACAGCAGAGCGGTTACATGCAGCGCCGACTCATCAATGCATTAGAACACATAAGACTGGAATACGATTCAACGGTACGCGATTCGGCAGGCGACATCATTCAGTTCCAATACGGAGAAGATGGCGTAGACCCCGCAAAAAGTGACCATGGAAAAGCCGTCAACGTTAGTCGACTCATCGAGCAGATAAAGATTGGCGAGGAAAAAGGCGAAGCCGCACCCACAGAATACGTCAAAGAACATCTCGAAAAAGTCGAGGAACAACTCACTCCGATACTCTTAGACCAGCTGAAAACGGACTTGGCTAAAGCGAAGCTCACCAAGAAGAACGTCGACAAGGCAATTAAGTCGACGGCCGAGCAGTACAAGCGAGCCTTGATGGAGCCGGGTGAAGCCGTAGGCATTGTTGCAGCCCAGTCAATAGGAGAACCAGGCACACAGATGACCCTTAGAACATTCCACTACGCAGGCGTCAAGGAACAAAACGTCACCTTGGGATTGCCACGCTTAATTGAGATTGTGGATGCACGCAGGATTCCGTCAACGCCCATTATGACCATTTACCTGATGGGCGAACACCGGAAAAGCCGCGAAGGTGCGGTAGAAATCGCACGCAACATGATTTACACATCGCTTGAGACACTAGCTTCAGCGATCTATGAGGATCCTCTGAAGGAGGAAATCGTCGTGGAACTAAACAAGCCCATGATGGATGACCGCGCGATCACGATCGATGAACTCAAAGAGCGGGTGCAACTGCAGAATGCAACGGTCAGAGTCAAAGAAGACACGGTTTTCATAAAACCGAAGAAAATCGAACAGCTCAAGCGTATGCTGATTAAGATACCGGGCTTGCATGTTAAAGGAGTCGCCGACATAAAACGTGTCCTCGTTACGGAGGAAAGTGGCGAGTGGGTTATCCGAACCGATGGCTCGAACCTCTCCAAGGTCTTAGAGATCCAGGGTGTGGACACTTCCAGAACGACGACCAACAATATTCACGAGATCGCCAAAACCCTTGGAGTAGAAGCATCCAGAAACGCGCTGATAAACGAAGCAAAAGGCGTTCTGGAAGATCAGGGTTTGGATGTTGACGTTCGTCACGTGATGCTTGTCGCGGACATGATGACAACGACAGGTGAGGTTCAACAGATTGGCAGGCATGGAATCAGCGGTAAGAAAGCAAGCGTGCTGGCGAGAGCTGCGTTTGAAATTACGGTGCCTAATATCGTTGAAGCGGCGGTGAAGGGTGAGAGTGACCCCTTGGCAGGTGTGACAGAGAACGTAATCGTCGGTCAGTCAATACCTATTGGTACAGGCTTAGTGGAACTTTACATGTCAACCTTTGAGAAACAAGAGAAAGAAGGAGGAAAGACAGAAGCATGATAGACATAGACAAGGCAATCGCAGCCGTGGTGAAGACCGGGAAAGTTTCGTTCGGAACAAACGCTGCACTTCAGAGCTCCAAAACGGGGAAAGCTAAAATGTTTATTTTAGCCGCCAATTGTCCAAAAGACATAAAAGAAGATATCGAACACTACTCTAAACTCTCGGGAATCCCCGTTATTTCGTACAAGGGTGCATCGATGGATTTAGCCGAAGTCTGCAAGAAACCGTTTATTGTCTCAGCGCTAACCATTCGAGAAGCAGGTGACTCGGAAATTCTGAAGGTAGCGGAGACGGCGGAACCGCAAGCGTAGCATGGTGTTGAATGAATGGCAACTGGCATTAAGATCACCTCGGACGAAATGCGTTACATAGCCCTTTTCGAGAGCGTTAGCGGTGCAAGCGTCAAAGACTGCATCGTCGACGAGGAGCAAGGGCGCGTCATATTCATCGTAAACCCCGGACAAGTAGGCATCGCAATTGGTAGAGGCGGACGAAACATACACCAACTCGAGAACATGACGGGCAAAAAACAGGAAATAATAGAATACTCGGAAGACCCCGCGCAGTTCATCAAGAATGCACTGAAACCCGCAGTCGTAAAAGAGGTTCGCGTTTCCGAACGTACGGACGGAAAGAAAATTGCAGTCGTAACAGTGGCACCAAAGGATAAGGGCGTGGCAATCGGCAAAAATGGAAAGAACGCAGAGCGGCTCCGATTTCTTGCAAAGCGATATTTTAACATACAAAACGTCAGCATAACCTGATCGTGGGTCCTGCACCCTTTCTCATATTTTCTAGTTGTTGGAACTGTTTTCGAGGCTTCTTTTCATAGCATTCGAGCTCTCTTAGCGATCAATCAGTCAAACCCTTTTTGCTGGCTACCCTGCTACGTTGGCGATGGAAACGTAGAAATACCCTATTTGTGTGATTGCTACTGCGTTTTTGTTTGGCTGTAAGAAAGTATCGGTTTTTTTTATTGCTCGTAATATTGTTTATCGGAGTCAACGTGTCTTCGGCGCTGCTGCTGAGCTTGTTCATATCCAGCGAGTTCTTGATGACGCTCTCGACGTCCCTGATTTCGGGGGTGAGTTTTCTTTTCGCCTTTGTGACAGTAACATGGCATTATATTCCTGACGTTTCGGCAAGATTTTGGGCGAAATTCCTGCTCTTGGCTCTAGGCCTATTCAGTTTCTATGCATCTCTATCCCTTTTGTTTGGCGAGTCCCTGCTTCATGCATTGGGCTTCGAACTCACACCTGTTCCAGCGGGCTCCACTCTTTCTTTAAGCGAATATGCAACACTCTCTTTCTTCACATACGGCTTCTCCTCAATGACGAGCGGATTGCTGTCTGTCGCTGTCGCGTATTTTCTGCAGAAGTATATTGTAAGAGGTCTCTTCTTTGTGTTCAAGCATCTGCAACCGCAAGAAAATAATTTCATAGAGGATGACCTGAAAGAAGGATCGTCCGTTTTCGTGGTCATGTTGTGGCTTCTTCTTCTGCCATTTCCAATTCAGAACGTCCTGTCTCCCAGCCCCGTTGGTGTGAGTGCGCTCGGAACTAGTTTGTACTTGGTTTCAACTCTGGCGCTCTTCGCGATGTGGGGGCTCGGCTTGGCGGGCATTGTTGGCATCTCGAAGAACAGGATTTTCAGACTTTACGTCACTGCTCGTGAAGCCTTGTTCTGGTTTTTAGCTATCCAGTGGCTTTCCGTCATCGTTTACTCAGCCTTAGCTCCGCCACTCTTCGTGAGTGCAACAGAAAAGTTCGTCCTCCTAATAGTTCGCGTGCTCTTTGCGTTCACGCCTCCGGCGCTGATGACTGCTTACCTGTTTAAGCGTGTTTTGGAGCAACGCTCAAAAACGAATATCATCAATTATCTCAAGGAGAAAGAGAAACTCGAAACGGCGAGAATAATCGTTAGAGTTGAACAACCGCAATAAAGCGCCCAAAGAAGTAACAAGCGATTACAGAAATCAGCACACTATATGACCCTGATCAGTTCACAGAAAGATGTGCCACGTTCCAACCAGTTTGTGTGAACAAGAAAATTCGTATTTGACTTCTAACTCTCGTTCAGCTCTTCGCGTGCTTCGTCAGCCGATTCCTCTTCACCGTCTTGCTCCTTCGTCTCAGTGGACAACTGAGACTGCTTTTCAACGCTCAGCAACGTGTCGATCAGGGCTTTCTGGTCTACTTCTGCCCGTGTCCGCCAATCCAAATAAACCAGTCCATTCTCATCTTCCGTCAAGTAGCCGTAACGTACGTATCTATCGAGATTTAGGCCGACCTTCCAGCCCGGTATTTTCTCGGCGAGTAAGTCTTCAACATCTTTCCGCGACGCCTGTCCCCTTTTGCTAATGATGTAGCTAACTGTCACAGCCAAGCCTGCCAAGTCGTCGACTCGCCAGCCAATCATCTTCGCTTCTTTCGGAGTCAAATCGCCCCGCAGAGTTGCATAGAAACGTGCCTTATCCAGTTCGTCCACCGTTGGTTTTTCTCCATGCAGTTTCTCGCCCTCCTCAAAAACGATCTTAACCTGCAAATCCAGATTCTTCAAGTAGTCATCGAGAACATCAAGCACTTTCGGGTAGTCTGCGCCGAGGGATTTGTGGAGTTCCCATCCCTTCACGCCGGGCTTCATATGGCGCTTGAAGAAAAGCATATGCGTGGCACGCTTGACCTTTGCCGCATAGACGCCTTTGCGTCTGCTCATTCCATCTCGCCTCGCTTCCATTTTTGCCAGTCGTCGCAAGTGACCGCGATGGGGACGGAAACCACCTGTTCTATGCGAGCTTTCGTCTGCGGTTTGTCGAAAGCTTTGATAAACATCAACTCTTCCAACGGATGAATCTCCAACGTGGCGTAGCCATAAGTTATCAGGAAACTAGTAAAGAAGGCGCGTTCCACCGTACGCTCATACGTGTCAGCGCCTATGAAGTCCCAGTACCGCATCTTGCCGTTCTCTCCTTTCTGTTCCACCGCGGTTTTGAGTTCTTGCCAGAATTGTTCTAGTTCTTCCGAAAAGATCTTGTCGCCAAGGATGCGCTGCTTAACAAGTTCGTCACGGCTAACGACGCCAGTAGCAACTTCGCCGGGGGCAAGCTCCTTCCACCGCTCGCTTAGGGGCACGAGCGTCTGCCAGTAACGCATAGCTTCAATGAGGCTGCGAATGCTAATTTGCTCCAACTCAACAATGGGGCGCCACGCGTGCAAGAATATCGCAAGCATTCGCTCTTTTCCTGTCTGGTTTATCTTTTCCTCCAACAGGAATGGGTCGGTGTAGAGCGAATTTGAGCGAGATTTCACCCATTCGCTCTGTTGCTTAATGACGGAAGCAAGATGATGAATCGTCTCCGCATCCAAGGTGAGGTCTTCAGTTTTCTTCCATTCGGGAAAATACTCCCTAACTACCTGCAAAATTTCGTCCACGTTCAAAGTGAATGGGTCGACTTGGTGGGCTTCGATGGCCGTTAACATTGCTACAATTCGTTGAAGCTTTTCCCTGCCCTTTTTTGCGTCTCTCTTGGCAGATTTCTGAGCCTGCATGGCTACGCTACTCCCCGGACAATAGATTTGCCCTCGATGTTCTGCACTGTTATAACATGCGCGTTTTCTTGGGCGAAGGTTATCTGGCTTGGTGTAATAACGACGTACTGCGTTGTGGCCTCCTTGATCATCGATAGTAGCATGTGTGCTATCATTTCGCGGTTCTTCGGATCCATGTGAATGTCATACTCATCCACGGCGCGGAAAGGCGACCTCACATGCTGCTGCAATGCTAGGAGGAAGCCCATAGTTGCGGTGGTTCTTTCCCCGCCGCTCTGTGTGTGGCTGTCCAGCGTGACAGGTTTTGCTCCTTTGAAACCGATCAAGATTTCCAGGCTTGCCGTCTCAATGTCCTGCGCGTTTTCCAGGCGGACCTGTCCCGATGCCAAAGCCTGATTCATGATGCGTTGGTACTCGAGGTCAACTCGGTCGATTAGGTTCTGCATTACGGTTCGCCAAGACTGAAGACGCGCTTTGACTTCTTCGAGAGTTTTCTCGCGGTTCTCGGTTACGATCTGCGCCTTTTCTTTGAGCTCAAGGTACAGCTTTGAGTAGGATTCGTACATGCGTTCCACGTCCTCAGACACGTCAACGAGGGCTGCCAGATGCCCGTCTGTTAATTTAATCTCGTCAAGTATATCATTGACGTTCTTCACGACGGCTATGCGTGGTCCCGACTGCTCAGCTTTGGCGGTGACAATAGCTACGCCGTTCTTGGCGTCTTTTATTTGCGCGTTGATTCGGTCGCGTTCCTGGGTCGCGTTCTCCTTGCGGTACCCCAACAGGGCAAGCTGGATTCGTTTGTCAAGGATTTCCTCGAAAACCTTCGAAATCGATTCGTCGCAGTTCGTCTGTCTTGCTTGATTTTCTTGGGTTTTATCCGCAAGTTTCTTGATGCTTTCATGCGAGTCCTCGAGTAGTTCTCTGAGGTTTTCTGTCTTCAACAGTTTGAGCTGGGGGGAGATTCTGCTGTCGCGGACGGTGGCTTCGAGAATAGACACTTCTTCGAGAAGTTTCTCGTACAGGTTTGCGGTTGACTGGTTTTCAGCTATTCCTCGTTCGAGGGTCAAGCGTTCGTCGAAAACCGTTTTCTCCTCAGTCTTGATCTGTTCTTGCTGTTTCTCTTGCGCGTGCAGCTCAGCCGTCGTTTTCTCACAATCCCTCTCAATCCGTTTTAGGCTTTCCTGTTCTTTGTCCCTGTTTGCTTCCAGTCCTTTGACTGTGGCTTCACGACGTTCTACCTCGGCCCATGCGAGTTCGCGATCCAGGAAGCGGCGTTTGGTTTGCAGCTGTTTCTTTTCTTGATACTTGTCATATTGTTCGCGCCAATAATTGAGCGTTTGTTGAGCCGATTCGAGGAGTTTTCCGACAGATTCTTCCTGGCTAACGATCCTTGTGAGTTTACGTTGAGCTTGGAGAACGTTTTCTCGGAAGGGTTCTAAGCCTACAGCGGCTTCCACCATGCGCAACTTGTCAATGTTCGAGAGTAATGTGAATTGCTCCACCATGCTTTGGTGCATAATGATAAGCATGTTGTCTGGGTCGACACCCAACCTCCCGAGCAATCGTTCTACATCTTGCTTCGTAGCCGCGCGATTTTCCAGTTCGAACCAGTACTTGCCATCCCTGCGGACGACTCGCGTAAGGAAAATCTGGTCCTTGTTGTACCGTGGCACGGGGCGTTTGCCCGCCACTTTTGTGTTGTCAAGAATTAGTGTGACGCGTGCTTGGTCTTTGCCCCACCGGATGAGGTTGCTGAGCTTTTTGGAACGCTCAGTGTACGATTGCCCCAACGCCACCGAAATCGCCAGCAGCAGTGAGGATTTGCCAGCGCCGTTTGGCCCGCCTATGACGTTAACGCCAGGTTTGAACGGTACCCTGGCGTATTCATAGCTCATGAAGTTCTCGAGTATGACTTCTTGAATAAGCATCGCGCTTTTTGCCTCTTCTGCAGAGCGCGTTAATAGGTAAAACACTATTATTTAACCAATTAGCCCATGTTGAAAGCAAGTTTTCATGCGTTTCACACGCTTCCCACGAGTGGCGTTACATCATGCATGTCATTTCCAAAGAGCAGAGTTCACGGCAATTATCGGCAGACTCTCAATCTCATATGCGGTTGAAGTAGTCCAGTGGAGCATACCAGTAAATGGTTATTCGTTTTCGGCATCTCGGGTTTTCGCATCTGGAACTCTTTGTCAACACTACCCCATGAAAAATACTGGCTAGCGGTTTCTTCAACGAGTATGCGGTATGAAGTTTGTCTGGTGATTTAGCTTCAAAAATCTGGTTACAAAAGGGGCATTCAAGGACGATTTTCGAGATAGCCATTAAACACCCTCAATTCAACAATACATTGATCTGACGTAAAAACTTGTCTCAGGTGCTTGCTCCTTGAGAAAGAGCTCAAGATACAACATCAAATCTTTATAAAGAATTAAGGACAACCTCAGAAAGGACCTTGAAATGTCCGTGGGGGAAGATGCTTCGGAGCCAAGGAAAGCTCTTCAACGTGATGCAGCTGCAATTCTCGTCGTGACGGTCGGATTCATGGCATATCAGGTTTATCTTACGCTGAACTCTTTCTCAGCTCTCTATAACATTGCTCTCTCCACGACGGAGCGCTGGCAGCGAACTGGCTCGTTTTGGCCTCTGTTCCAGCTTACTTCCGAATCATTCGGGGAAGTGGGTTTATTGTTGAGGCTTGTTGGCGCGTGTCTGCTCGTAGCGGTTGTGTGGCTTTTGGTCAAGAAGCAACGTGTCTCAGTGCCTATTCTGAGAAAAGTTGTTCTTCTCGAAGCTGCGTATTTCCTATTCTACATTCCGTTCGTGGTTTATCTGCTGAGTCGTCCGAGCAACGCCGCAACGGGTCTTGAGGCGGGTTTGTCTTATGCTTTGCAGATTGTTCTGGTTTCGCCAAGCCTCTACATGTTTTACCACGAGCTGAAAAAGTCCGAGCAGGGAAGCGACGGGACGGGGATTGTCAAGTGGTTTGCCATAGCTTTCTGCTTGTACGTTTTCGCGTTATGGGTGAAGCATTTCATCTTCGCGATCTACGCCGTCGGAATCGATTTTTCAGAACCCATTGCGATTGCCGGCTCAGTAAACTCCATTTTAACGTTGCTGTTTGCGGCCGCCGGCGCTTTGCTGGTTTTTCTGCCCATCATTCGGGAAAAACGTCTTAGTTTCAGCTGGAGGGGGTTGGGGATTGTGATGGTTCTTGAAGGTGTCTATTTCATAGTTTTTGACTTGATTTCGCTCGTAAACTCTGACTATGCGAGATGGGTGGGTTTGACGGAGTGGTGGGCAGCGTCGCTTCTGGGTTTGGGCGTTGTTTTCACCGTGCGAGCCAAGTCGAAGTGAAATGCTAACCTTTTCGGGGATGTCTTGAAAGGAATGCAACGACCGCGATGGTCACAGCTAGCGCGACAGCAATGATGACTACAATCCCGAATGTTAGCGTTTGCGAGGGAGGAGCAACTGTGTATGGTCGCATCATTTCGTTGTCCTCGTGTTCCAGCAGGTGGCAGTGCCACACGTAACCAGGTCCGGTTGTAGCGTCAAACGGGAATGGG
>Ga0153916_10001095_pt1 | contig 19054 bp, 14 predicted proteins | sample Opewatmetagenome_FD_109642 | JGI IMG/M metagenome (GOLD analysis project Ga0153916, IMG submission 109642) | Freshwater wetland microbial communities from Ohio, USA - Open water 3 Core 3 Depth 4 metaG | ecosystem: Environmental > Aquatic > Freshwater > Wetlands | place: USA: Ohio, Lake Erie... | reverse complement strand
TTGTGAAAGTAGATTTTCTGATTCTCGTTGGCCGCGGTAAGCTCCTTGCCTTCAGTCGGTTTTTCAAACCCGGAATAGTAAAACCCGTCACCCTGCCAGGCGGCTCCGCCAAACTTGGTCCATTGGATGCGGTCTTCGAGCTCCTTGCCCGTCTCGACCTCCATGACTCTCATCTCCGTCCAGTCCGAACCGCCCTCAGACCGTGAATAGGAGGCGTAGCGGTCGTCGTTTGAGAAACCGCTCAGGAAGGCCCTGGTTGTTCCGTCCGGGGATAGGGTGTTAGGGTCGAGGAATACCCGGGGCTCGCCATCCAGCCCCTTTTGGATGTAGATTACGCTCTGGTTCTGCAAGCCGTCGTTTTTCATGAAGAAATAGTATTGCCCGATCCGGAAGGGCGCCGAATAGCGAGGATAGTTATAAATCTCGGTCAGCCGGGTACGGATCGGTTCCCGGACCGGGATCTTGGCCAGGTAGTCAAAGGTGACTTTGTTCTGAGCCTCTACCCATTTCGCCGTGGCCTCGGACTTATCGTCTTCGAACCAGCGATAGGGATCGGCGACTTTGGTCCCGAAATAGTCATCCACCACATCGCCCTTCTCGGTGACGGGGTAAGTGACGGAAGTCTGTTTCCCTTTGCAGCCGAACGGCAGCAAAGAGACGAGGAGGATTGAGATAAGGATGTAGAGCTGCTTTCTGTGCATTTTTTTCTCCTTTCAGTTCAGCGAAAAAACACTATATATCGGTTATCTTACCCAAGACTCATGGCGAATTCAACAAGCGTTTACCACTACTTTCTTCGGCCTGGCCTGGCCAGGTCACCGCACTTGATCCCCCGCGGGTTGAAACACTTGTTGCACGAGATGCATTCGGACTTTTCGACTTCTCCAAGCCGAAATCTCTTGATAAGGTCGGGCTCGCGTATAAGCGGCCGGCTCAAGGAGATGAGATCGACCTCGCCATTTTCGACGGCTCTTTCCATAACGGCAAAGGTGCGGAAACCTCCGAGGCCAAATACCGGGATCTTGAGCGCCGCCTTGAAGCGGGAGGCGAAGGCGACAAAATAGCCTTCCTCTTCTTGAGACCTCAGCCCCTGCCAGACAGAGCCCTTCCCCGCTTCGGACATTCCGCCGCTGACCTCGACCCCGTCCAGACCGTCGGTTTCGAGCAGCCGGGCGACCTCGATACTCTCCCCGATGGAAAGCCCCTGCGGAATGAAATCAGAAGAATTGAGCTTGGCAATGACAGGGAAGTCCCGCCCGGCCAGCCCTTTAAGGCCCTGCAGGATATCGCGCACGATACGGACGCGGTTGGCAAAAGAACCTCCGTACTCATCGTCACGTCGGTTGGTATAAGGAGAAATAAAGCTATTCAGGAGATAGCCGTGGGCGATATGGAGCTGTACGCCGTCAAACCCGGCCTCCTTGGCCCTGCGCCCAGCCTGGATGAATTCCGTTACAGTGGTCTTGACCTCATCGTTGGTCATGGCCCGCGGCATCAGCTTAAAGACGGGCTCATAAACGGCTGACGGGGCCACCGGGACACTGCCGCAGATTTTATCCTTGGTTTGCCGGCCCGCATGGGCGATCTGGAGGAAGACGCGTGTAGGGAAACGATGCACAGCCCGGGGGATTCGGCTCAGGCCCTCGACCATACGGTCCTTGTGGGCCCCGATCTGGCGGGGGCTGGCCTTCCCCGCCGGGTTGACATAGGCGTGGCCTGTGATGATGAGCCCCACTTCTCCTTCGGCCAGCCTGGAGAATAGCTCGACATTCCGGTCGGTTATCGACCCGTCCTCTTCAGCCATAAAGTCATGGGTGGCCGAGCGGACAAAACGGTTTGGGACGGTGACTAACCCAATCCGGAGGGGCGAAAAAAGGACGGAAACTCCCATTCACTCCGTCCGCTCGGGATCCTTCATCTTTTGTAGACGAAGATGGTGTGGTCCTGGCCCGTCCCATCCTGAAGTGTGACGTAGCTGACCTCTTTCGCTTCCCAGCCGGGGATGGAGTAGTTGTGGGAGACGACGGGAGTCCCTGGCTTGAGCTGTCCCTCGAGAAGGGGTCGCAGGATGGCGTTGGACTCCGGAAGAAGGTACAGGGTGACTACAGTCGCCTCTCTGATATCGGACTTCATAACATCCTGCAGGCGGAATTCAACCAGCTCTTCGACCCCGGCTTCCTTGGAGGCCCGCAAGGACTCTTCGATGCGCTGGGGGTCGATGTCGATGCCTACTCCCCGAGTGCCAAATTTCTTGGCGGCGGTTATGATGATTCGGCCGTCCCCGCAGCCGAGGTCGAAAAGGATGTCATTTTTATCGACCTCGCCCAACTCGAGCATCTTCTCTACCACAGCCATCGGAGTCGGAACGAATGGCGCCAGGTCGGCGACTCCGAACAAGCCGTGCGATCCGCTGTAGAGGTCGAGATTTTCGCTCTCATCATAGCGGAATGAATAGGGGAGTCCGCAATCGAGGCGATAGCTGGTCGGCTGGCCGCTCCGCTCAAACGAGACATCGAGGGCGCCTTCACAGGGCCACCTGTCGAGCGCTTCCGGCTTGAGATAGCGAACGATCGGCTGTGAATCGCTGACCAGCCGCCGGAGCGTATAGCGCACAATCTCCTTGGTCAGATTGCGGATAGTGGTCTCCTTCTTGCCCTGTGGGACCAATGATGCCTGACCGGCATCCGTAGAGCCCGTCAGCCCGGCGGTGGCCCAACCCAAGACCAACAGGCCGACGACAACCAGTCTCTTTATTTTCATCAGAAGTGGAAGACCAACCCCGTGTCAAAGACCAGGGAGACCTTGGTCTCCAGATATTCCCAGGAGGTCGTCGCATAGGAAGCTCCCAGGGCGGCGCTTATCCCCAATCGGCCGATCCGGTACTCGAACCCGGCGAGTAACGATGGGCCCCAAAGAGATTTTTGCTCCTGGCTTAGGACATAATTATAGTCCCAGATGCCGATGACGACCTGGGCGGCCTCCACCCGCAAGCCACCGTACTGGATGTCGACAAACGGACTGAACGAAGGGGATTTAAAGGGAAGATAGTACTTGAGGCCGATGCTCCACAGGGGCTTGTTCTTGACCCAATCCGTCCCGGAATAAATCAGACTCGTCGGATAGAGCCCCACCCCGGCATGGAGAGAGAGTCCCACCCGGGTATTAAGCTGAAGGCATCCGCCCACTCCGCCGAAGGAGGATCCATATCCTAGACCGAGGGTGAAGAAGCCCGGACCTTTTCTCGCCGGCTTGATCTGCGGAGTCTTGATGGGCTGCGGTTCAACGGGTTTGGTCTCCGGTTTTGGCTCTGCCGGCTTCTTCTTCACATCAGGCGACGCAGGCTCAGGCTCGGCTCTCTCTTTCGCCTTTGGGATCTCTGTGCTAATCGGTCGGATGACTTGCCAGGCGGGGTCATCCCGCGGCTTCTCTTTCTTGGGAAGGGCGATTTCCCTTCGCTTCGGGGGCTCCGTTAGGAGCGCAAGTTCAAGCGCCTCAGCAGGAGGCTTTTTAACTGTGATTGAAGGTATCTCTGCGACCTTCCAGATGGCTTCCTGGAGCGGGACCTCACTGCGCGGGAACTTGTAGCTCTTGCTCTTGGGGAGACGGGTGAGCACGGAGGATTCTGTGGTCACGGCCGGTGTCTCGGGAGCAGGTTTGACCTCCGGGGCGGGTTTTTCGGGCGGGGCGGTTTCGACGACTCTCCAGGCTCCGTCCTGGCGCTCCGGCTCCCTTCGGGGGAACTTGAAGGTCTTGGCCTTCGGGAGCTTTGTCAAGGCTATCGACTCCGCGATCAGCGGGGCGGCTGGGGTTTCTGCCGGGACTTCTTTCTTTTCTTCAGCCTTAGGAAGCGGCGCCGCTTCGGCAGGACGGGGCGGTTCCGGTTCGATTTTGGGAGGGATTATTTCTTCCGGTTTTGGCGCAGCGGGGGGGCTTTCCGCGACCAATTCGACCGCCGATTCCTGGATGAAACCGGAGATCCGCGTCCCGTACCGAGGTGAATTGAAGCTGATATAGTACCACATGTCCTTGACCTTCCTCTCTTGGAGGAGGTTGAGGATCATCCCCTTTCCAACGATCTCGATCCGGGAGCTGGTGCGGCTGGGCTCGATATAAATGCTGGCCCTTTCGGCGATGACTCTGACCTGCTTGACAGCGAAGAGAAGGGGCCGGACCGCCAGAAAAAGGAGGCAAGCGATTACGAGGACTCTCCTTCCGGCCATCGAATTGTAGAAGCGCATTACTCCCAATTTAAACCAGAACAGCGGAATGGTCAAGCCTTTGCTTTTGTCTCCGATCTGTGATAAATAGGCCTCTCCGGGTCCGGGATAGGGTGTCAAGATGAAGTCGATCGCTGCTTTTGGGGAGATCATGCTGCGGCTTTCTCCGCCGGGAAGCGAGAAGCTTTTCCAGTCTCCCCAGCTTTCCGCCCGTTTTGGAGGAGGGGAGGCCAATGTGGCCGTCTCCTTGGCTGCCTTTGGCCATCGCGTCCGCTATATTTCCATCTGCCCGCCCAACGAGGTCGGGGAAGCGGCCATCTCCGAGCTGCGGAGATGGGGAGTAGAGACAGACCACGTCCTTCGGCAGGGCAAAAGGCTCGGGATCTATTTTGCAGAAGCAGGAGCCAACCAGAGACCCGGCAAAGTCATCTACGACCGGGAAAACTCGGCCATTGCGGAAGCCAAGATGGGCTCCATCGACTGGGAATCAGCTCTCCAGGGCGTCGACTGGTTCCACACGACAGGAATCACGCCGGCCCTCAGTGCGTCCGCGGCCGGCCTGACCCTCCAGGCCGTCCGGATGGCCAGGGAAAAGGGAATCCGGGTATCTGTCGACCTCAACTACCGCGGCAAGCTCTGGAAGTACGGGAAGGCGGCCCCCGACGTAATGGGGGAGGTTGTCCGGTTGGCTGATGTGGCCATCGGAAACGAGGAAGATTGCCAGAAATCCCTGGGCATCCCGGCTGATGTGGATGTCGAATCCGGGTCCCTTTCCCTCGCCGCTTACGAGACTCTAAGCGCCAACGTGCTGGAGCGGTATCCCAACCTCGAGCTTGTGGCCATCACCTTGCGGGAAAGCCGGAGCGCCGATCAGAATATCTGGTCGGCGGTCTTGCGGAACAAAGAGAGATTCTACCAGGGACCGCGCTACGAGATCGCCGATATCGTGGACCGGATAGGCGCGGGGGACGCCTTTGCCGCCGGCCTGATCCATGGACTCGACGTGTTCGTCGAACATGAAAAGGCGCTGGCCTTCGCGGTCGCCGCTTCCTGTTTGAAGCATTCGCTCCCGGGGGATTTCAACCTGGCTTCCGAAAACGAAGTCTTAGCCCTGATGAACGGAGAAAAATCAGGCCGCGTCCAGAGATAGGGGAGGCGCTCGCCGGGAGAAAAGGAGATGAGAAGAGACGAAGTCCGCGACGTCATCTTGACCACCAAGGTCATCGCTGTGATCCGGATGTCGGACGCCGCAAAACTGAGCCGGGCAGTTGAGGCGATCAGGAAAGGCGGGGTGCGGGCTATAGAGATCACCATGACGACGCCGTCCGCCCTTGAAATCATCGCTGATATGGCTAGGGGGAAGCCGTCCGGAACCCTGATCGGCGCGGGGACGGTTCTCGATGCGGCGACAGCCGAACAGGTCATCCGGGCAGGGGCGGAATTCGTCGTCTCCCCGATCACCAATTTCGATATGATCCAGGCCTGCAGGCGAAACGGGACCTTCGTGGCGCCTGGCGCGCTTTCTCCGACTGAGATCATGGCCGCCTGGGAGAAAGGAGCGGACGTGGTCAAGGTTTTTCCCGCAACCTCGGTTGGGCCGAAATACTTCCGGGACCTCAAAGGCCCTCTCCCGCAGGTCCGTCTTATGCCCACCGGCGGAGTGAGCCTGGAGAATGCCCGCGAGTTCATCCGCTGCGGCGCCTGCTGCGTCGCTATCGGAACCGCTCTCCTCGACAAAACGGCCATCGCGGCTGAGGACTGGGGCTTTTTGACAGAGAAGGCCAAGGCCCTCGTCGAATCGCTTCGTTAAAAGCTGTCCGGCTATTATAAAATTCAAACATCGAGGTAAGACGATGAACCGACGGAGCTTTCTCAAGACATCGTTTTCCACTCTGGCCGCTGTCCCGGTTCTCCGGTGCGGCGGGCCGGAAGCGGGAGTGGAGGAAAAAAAGGCCAAAATCGCAATCGTCAGGACTCAAGATCGCGAGTCGGGAGTCAGGGCAGCAGTCGGACTTCTCGACCTCCCTCCCATGAAAGGAAAACGCATTTTCATTAAGCCCAACTTCAACACGGCCGACCCGTTTCCCGCCGGCACCCACAATGGGGCGCTGACGGCGCTCGTCCAGGAGATAAAATCCAGGGAAGCAGCGGAGATCACCCTGGGCGAGAGGAGCGGCCCGCCGCCGACGCAGAAGGTGATGGAGGACAAGGGGATATTGGCCATGTCCAATGAGGTCGGGTTTAAGGTGATCAATTTTGAAGACCTGGCCGACGCCGACTGGGTCCATTTTAATCCCCCGGGAAACCATTGGCCGGAAGGATTCTTTGTGCCCAAGCCCCTGGTCGAAGCGGACTACATCATCGCTACGTGTTGTCTGAAGACGCACCAGTACGGAGGCGTCTTCACGATGTCCTTGAAACTGGCCGTAGGAGCAACCCCCAAAAAATTGATGCGGGACCTCCATAGCTCTCCCCACCAGAGGATGATGATCGCAGAGATCAACACAGCCTATTCCCCGAAGCTCATCGTGATGGACGGGCTGGAGGCTTTTGTGGACGGCGGCCCATCGACGGGCAAGAAGGTCGCTGCCGATGTTGTCATCGCCGGCACGGACCGCATCGCCGTGGACGCGGTTGGGGTTGCGGTCCTGAAAGAGCTGGGGTCCAATGAGGCCATCATGGGACATAAAATCTTTGAGCAGGAGCAGATCAGGCGGGCAGCGGAGCTCGGCCTGGGGATCACTTCGGCTCAGCAGATCGAACTGACGACTGCGGATGAGACCAGTCGGCTTTACGCCGAAAAGCTGCATCTCATTCTTGCCGAAGGATGATCCCGTGAGAACCTCGGAGCTCATCCTTTCCCGGAGGACCGTCCGCCGGTTCAAAACGACCGCCGTGGAGCGTTGGCGTCTCGAGAAACTGGTGAACGCCGGGCGCCTCGCCCCCTCCGCCGGGAACCTCCAGCCTCTCGAGTTTATTGCCGTCGATGAGGAAGAAGTCCGCCGGGCAGTCTTCCCCTGCCTGCGCTGGGCCGCCTATATAGCGCCGCGGGGGAATCCCGGGCCGGGGCAGGAGCCGATGGCGTATATCGTAACGATCGTCAACCTTGCCGTTCGCGAAAAGGGATTTGAATACGATGTCGGCGCGGCCATGGAAAACATGATCCTAGAGGCCAGGGGAGAAGGACTGGCAAGCTGTTGGCTTCTCTCCATAGAGAGAGAGAAGCTGGCCGGCATCCTGAACGTTCCTCAGGGATACAGAATCGATTGCGTCCTGGCGCTCGGCTATCCCGACGAGAGTCCGATCGTGGAAGAATCCTCAGAGTCCGTTAAATACTGGAAGGATGCAGAGGGGACGCTCCATGTCCCCAAGAGACCCCTGAGTTCGGTCCTCCACATCAACCGCTTCGGCTGAGTTCACTCACCAGCCACAGTCAGGGCCCCGATCTTAATCGTGGGGCCGCAGACCGGGGAGCGAAATTCCAGGTCGTTGCCCACCATCTCAACCTGGCTCAGGATCTGCTCCAGATTCCCGGCGATGGTTACCTCGGAGACGGGATAGGCGATTTCTCCCCCTTCCACCCAAAGACCTAACGCCCCGCGCGACAGGTCTCCGGTGACCGGGTTGAGCCCGTGCCCGATGGTTCGGGTCAAGACGAGGCCTCTTTCGGTAGAGGCAATAATCTCCTGCGGTGAAACGGGTCCGGGCTGGAGGTAAAAATTGTTTGGACTGACTCCTGTGCCCTCTGAATTTCCGGTTGTGGGTAGCCGAAGTTTGCGGCCGGCATAGGTGTTAGAGAGGAATCGGCGGAGCACGCCGCGCTCGAAAACGGTGGTTTTGCGGCAGGGAACGCCTTCGCTATCGAAGGGCCGGGAGCCGAGCTTTCCGGGCATCAGCCCGTCATCGATTACGGTAATCTTTTCATTCCCGATCCGTTCTCCCAGGCGCCCGGCAAGGAAAGTCGTCTTCTGGTAGACGGCAACGGCGGAGATGCAGGCGAACAGAAATCCCACCAGCCAATCGGTCATGGCCGGTTCAAAAATGACGGGAACAGTCTGCGTCCGGATCTTCCGGGGATGAATCTGCCGGACTGTTCTCTCGACGGCCTTCCTGGCCACTGTCTCGGGAGACTCCAGATTCTTAAAAAAACGATCTACGGAGACCCAATAATCCTCCACTTTTTCGTCGGTCTCTCCCGCCTGGAGCCCGACGCTCAGGCTGCAGAAGGTCTGGTCGTAGGAGCCAAGAAAACCGTTTGACCCGGCCAGGACGGTTGTGACTTCATTGGTGATGAAGCTCGCCCCATGGGAATTCGTGATCCTTTTGTCCTCCAGAGCGATTCTCTCGGTTTCCATGGCCAGCTTAATCTTACGGGCGGCTTCAAGTTCCCTGACCCCGGGGTCATAAAGGCAGAGTGAGGGGATGTCGACCTTTTCAGAGGATAGAGGGGGCAGCCCGGCGCACTCATCACGGCTTCCCAGCGCGGCACGGCTGACTGCGTTTCTGACCAGCCGTCGGACAGTCTCCGGGTTGAGGTCGGAAGAAGCGGCGTAGGCGGTTTTCATGTCCTTGATGACTTTAAAGCCCAAACCGCGTGATCCGGCTTCGACCAGGTTTTCGACCTGTCCCTGGCGCACATCGACGCTGAATTCTCGGCCGTCGCTTACGGTGGCCTCAACCTCATCGGCACCGTATTCCTTTCCAAGGCGGACGACGCGCTCTGCCAGCTCAAGTAGAGAAGGGCTCTTGGGCTTCTCTATCATGACTGGCCCCCAACGGTCATCCTGGAGATCTTGATCGTCGGGCAGCCGTCCGTCACCGGGACTTCTTGGCCCTCTTTGCCGCATGTCCCGGTCTGAAGGCCGAAGGTGAGGTCGGCGCCGACTCTTTCAATTTTCTGGAGGATGTCGATGTTTGTGCCGATGAGCGTGGCCTGCTTGATGGGAGCGGTCAGACGCCCCTCCTCGATAAGATATCCGGCGCTGATCGAGAAGGTAAATTTCCCCGAATCCTCGACTTGCCCGCCCTCGAATTTTTCGGCATAGATGCCCTTGGCCACGGACTTGAGGATATCCTCGGGGTCGTCCTGCCCTCCGTCCACGTAGGTATTGGACATGCGGGGGATGGGGATGCAGGAGTAGTCCTGCCTCCGGCCGTGACCGGTGAGAGGACGTCCCATCAAACGGGCCGACAGGCGGTCTTGCAGGAAGGAATGGACGACGCCGCGGTCGATGAGAAGGGTCCTTGACGGAGGAGTGCCTTCATCATCGATATTGTACGAACCGCGGAAGGAGGGCCTTGTCGGGTCATCATAGATCGTGAGCCGGGGTGACCCGACCTTTTTGCCCAGCTTGTCCCAAAAGATCGAGGTCTTCTTGCGGTTGAAATCGGCCTCGAGCAGGTGGCCGACGGCTTCGTGGACAAGGACGCCGGCATGTCCTGGGGCCAGGACGACCGGCATCTCTCCGGCCGGCGCCTCGACGGCTTCGAGGAGGAGAAGCGCTTCCTCGGCCGCGTCCCGGCCGATCCGCTCCGGAGGGAAGGTCTGCCCGAAATACTCGAGGCCGACTCGGCCGCCGCCCCCTGAAAACCCGAACTCCCTGCGGCCGTTCTTTTCCGCGACAGCTGTGCAGACAAGCTTCACCTGGGGCCGGGCATCTTCAGCTTCGCAGCCTTCGGAGTTGACGATAGAGACGTACTGAGCATGGTCTTGGAAAAGGACCTTCACTTTCTTGATCCTGGGATCGGACTTCTGGCAGGAGAGATAAGCGCGCCGGACCAGCTCGATTTTTTCTTGAAGAGAGGCCTGGTGGACGGGCCGGATCAAGGGATAGCGGTCCTCAGGCGGCAGAGTTTCCAGGAAGACGGGGATCGAAACGGACTTTTCTGAATCGGCGATCGCGGCCGCCGTTAGGGCGGCTTTGCCGATGCTCTCGATCGAGAGGTCGTTTGTATAGCCGTAACCTGTCTTGTCTCCGGAGATCACCCGGACTCCCAACCCGAGGCTGATGCTCTCGGCGGTCTCCTTGATGATGTCCTCCTCCATGTTGATGAAGCTGTAAACCCGGTATTCGGCATAGATTTCGGAGAAGTCCCCGCCGTGCGAAAGGGCGAGCTCCAGGATTTTTGTCCTCTGGGCGTTGGAAATCTGGAAGTGGTCTTCAAAGGCGATCATGAGCGGTCCTTCCTATGGAAGTATGGCCAGGCGAGAATCAGGATGCTGGCGATTCCGAGCGAATATTCGAAGACGTTGGTGAGAAGGTGAACTCCGATCCCCGAGATGACGGCTAACCGGGGGTCGAAATCCATCAGCCTGAAAGTCAGTGCCCAGGCCGATTCCCAGGTACCAAACCCGGCCAGGCCCTTGATGGGGAGAGCCGAAGTCAACTCCGCTCCGCTCAGTCCGAGGATGAAGGTCCAGAAACTGAGATCGCGGAGCGAAAAGCCATGGCTACGAAGAAGAGCATAGAAGAGGGCAAAGACAGAGCCGTATTTAGCCAAGCGGATGAGAAGGGAAAGGATGAAAATCGGAATGTTATTTCCTTGCTGCTGAACAGACTCCAGGCTCTGGATAGTCAGCTCGAATTTCTGAACGGCGGTCCGGGCGGCCCTTCGTTCCCCAATCCTCGCCGACCGGAGAAGACGCCGAAAGATGGAAAGGAGAAAGCGGGCCACCGGGATGAGCTTCCAGTAGACCAGGAAAACAAGGACAAAAAAGGCGACGGCGAGGAGGAGAAGCGCCGGAGTCGACAGCGCATTGGTGCCCAGGCCAACGGCGAGGAGGGAGATAACGAGGAAGGGGCTGATCGTTAAGAAATCGAGGACAAAAGACAGGACAAAGCTCGAGGTGGCCGCTTCGAAGGGGAAGCCGAGCCTCTTGTTAAGGACATAGATGTAAGAAAGAGAGCCGAGCCGGGCGGGGAGGAGGTCGATCAGGCTGTTCCGGATGAAGGTGACCAGAAACATGTTCGGCCAGCTGATCGGCTGCGGCTGGAGCAGCCACTTGTAGCGCCAGGCTCGAAACCAGACCGCGAGGAGAGCCAGGGCAATATAGATAAGTAGCGCGGGGATGAAAATCTGGGTCAACGTGCGGATGACGTCCTCGGTGTTGACCTGGGAGAGCAGGAGCCAGAGCAGGCCGATGGAGACGAAGGCGGACAGGGCGATGTAGAAGAACCTGTTCCTCAGCATGCGGAAGTATTCTATGCCCTGCATGATGATTGTCAAACAGCCCGCTTCCATCCGCTGTTTCCGTTTGATACAATGGCGCCGCTAATCATGATCCGAGGAGGGAGTCGATGCGTTTTTTAATCCACTCGAGGTTGCTCTTGCTTGCGGTTTCTGTCTTGTTTGGATATGCCTCTTTGCTGGGGGCCGAGGAGGCGAAAGGACCGCAGGCGCCGACTGGCCTGCGGGTTGAGTACCTTGTCAATCCGATGGGCGTGGATACGCCCAAGCCGCGGTTCTCTTGGGTTCTTGAGCACAGCGAGCGGGGACAGGGCCAGAGCGCCTTTGAAATCCTTGTTTCCACGCAGCCTAATGCAGAAGAGGGAGACCTCTGGGCGAGCGGAAAAATGGATTCGACCGATTCGACCCACGTCGTCTATGCCGGCAAAGCATTCCAGAGCGGCAGCACATATTATTGGAAGGTCAGATATTGGGACAGAGACAGCCGCCAGAGCCCCTTCAGCCAGGTCGCCCGTTTCGATACAGGGCTTTTTTCTAGAGAGGATTGGAAAGGGAAGTGGATCGGCGGGAAGAACGAACTCCGCAGGGAGTTTGAGTTGGGAAAGAAAGCCATCAGGGCACGAGCGTATGTCTGCGGACTGGGCTACTCCGAGCTGCGCCTGAACGGGCACAAAGTCGGCCGGAACGTCCTTGATCCCGCTTGGACGACCTACGACAAGCGCGCCCTCTATGTCACCTACGATGTGACCGGGTATCTACAGCCGGGCCGCAATGCCGTTGCCGTAATGCTCGGCCAGGGATGGTTCAAGGCCAACGCGCTCCTCGTCCAGATCAACATCGAGCTCGAGGGAGGAGAGAAGATCGAGGTGGTAAGCGACTCCTCCTGGAAAGGGACGGAGGGCCCTGTCGTCAGCAGCAGCGTCTACAACGGCGAAAACTATGACGCCCGTCTTGAGACCCCCGGCTGGGACCGGCCGGGATATGACGACATCCGCTGGAGCGCGGCGGAGGTGGTGGCCGGGCCCAAGGGAGTTCTTTCGGCCCAGATGATGCCGCCCATTCAAGTGGTGGACACTCTCGTCCCGCTCAAGATGAACAGCCCCAAACCAGGCATCTACGTCTATGATATGGGGCAGAATTTCAGCGGCTGGGTCCAGCTCCGGGTGCGGGGGCAGCGGGGAGCAGCGGTAAAGCTGCGTTTCGCCGAGCTGGCCTATGACAACGGGATGATCAACCAGGAAAATCTGCGGAGCGCGCGGGCCGAGGATGTCTATGTCCTCAAGGGCGAAGGGGAGGAAGTCTGGGAGCCCCGTTTCACCTACCACGGCTTTCGCTACGTCGAGCTCAGCGGCTACCCCGGCGTCCCGGCGGTCAACGCCGTCCGAGGACGAGTCGTCCACACGGCCGTCGAGCCGGCGGGGAGCTTCGCCTGTTCCAAATCGGTCTTGAATAGTCTCCAGAGGATCATCATCTGGGGACAAAAGACAAACCTCCACGGCGTCCCGACCGATTGCTGCCAGAGGGATGAGCGCATGGGCTGGATGGGCGACGCCCAGGGGACGGCGGAGGAGGCCATCTACAACTTCGACATGGCCGCCTTCTACACCAATTTTCTACGTGATATCAGCGATGTCCAGGACGAGAAAGGGACGATTACAGACACAGTCCCCCATATCTGGGGATCTCGACCGGCCGATCCGGCTTGGGGAACGGCCTACCCTCTGATCGCCTGGTATGTCTATCAGTATTATGGCGACCGGAGGATTCTCGAGGATCATTATGATGGCATCAAGAAATATGTCGAGTTCCTGGGCACGCGGGCAGAGAACGGCCTGGTCAAGTTCAGCTACTACGGGGACTGGGTGGCCGTGGACAGGACGCCCGGCGACATCGTTTCTTCATTCTATTACTACTATGATGTCAAGATCCTGGGCGAGATGGCCAAGGTCCTCGGCAAAGAAGCCGATGCCAAAGCTTACGGAGACCTGGCTTCGGCCATCAAAACGGCCTTCCATCGCGAGTATTTCGACCCGAAGACGCGGGGCTATGCCAACGGCACGCAGACGGCCAATTCGCTTCCCCTTTTCCTGGACCTCGTGCCGGAGAAGGTGAGAGGAGATGTCTGGGGCAGCCTGTTTGACAACATCGTCTATAAAAACAATTCCCATCTCACAACGGGTATCATCGGTACCAAGTACATCATGGAGCTTCTGACCAGCAACGGGTCTGCCGACCTGGCCTATGATATCGCTACCCAGACGACCTACCCGAGCTGGGGCTATATGATCGAGAACGGCGCCACCACCCTCTGGGAGCTCTGGCAGCTTCGCCAAGGACCGTCGATGAATTCCCACAACCACCCGATGTTCGGGAGCGTGGGTTCATGGCTCTATAAGGCGCTGGCCGGGATCAACCTGGCGCCCGGGTCCGTGGGGTTCACAAAGATCCGGATAGCCCCTCAAATGGTAAGGGACCTGCGCTATGCCGCCGGGTCGACCCGGACGGTGCGGGGAGAGGTTTCGTCGTCGTGGTCGCACGATGAGCAAAATGTGCGGCTACAGGTCGTCATTCCTGTGGGCAGCGAGGCCGAGGTGGTCATCCCCAAATTCAACCTCGAGAATGTTATGATCGAGGAAGGCGCCCAGGTCGTTTGGGATGGACAAGGATATAAGGCCGGGGTGCAGGGGATTCGGAGCATCGAGAAGGCCCAGGCGGGGTTCTTGATCAATATCGGCTCCGGCCGCTACTCCTTCAGGCTTCAGGGAGAGTGAACTCCGGGCAGGTTCAGGCGGCTCCCGATTAGGCATAGTCTTTTCAGCCGCCTTTGGGGTTGACAGGTCTATTCTTTATTATTATTATAGGATTAGTAGGAAATAAGAGTTATCAGGAGACTATGATGGCAAAGATCAGATCCATAGAGCGCCTATCCCGGAGCCGGCCGACTATAGAGGGCGCGGGTGTCCGTCTCAAACGGGCCTTCGGCGCGGCCGATGTTCCGCGTTATGATCCCTTTCTGATGCTGGATGATTTTCATTCAGATAAGCCGGCGGATTATATGGCCGGTTTCCCCTGGCATCCGCACCGGGGGATCGAAACCGTTACCTACATGATATCGGGCCAAGTCGAACATGGCGATAGCATGGGGAACAAGGGCGTCATCCAGTCGGGGGAAGTCCAGTGGATGACCGCGGGGAGCGGGGTCATTCACCAGGAGATGCCTCGGCGTCAAAGGGGATCCCTATGGGGTCTCCAGCTCTGGGTCAACTTACCGGAAAGCCACAAGATAATGGGGCCGCGCTACCGCGATATTCGGGCGTCAGACATCCCAAAGTGCCCTTTGGATTCGGGAGGAATGGTCAGAGTGGTGGCCGGAACGTTCAACGGCTGTCATGGGCCTGTCCGTGACCTTGTCGGCGATCCGGAATACCTGGACGTGGCGCTCCCTGGTTCTGCCGGTTTTATTCACAGCGTCGCCAAAGGGCATACGGCTTTTGCCTACGTTCTTGAAGGTGAGGGTCGTTTTGAACCGGGTCAGAAACAGGCCGTTGGGGCCGAAAACCTGCTGCTCTACGGCGAAGGGGAGAAGGTCTCTATCCAGTCTGAGAAGGCGGGCCTCCGCTTTATCCTGGTCTCCGGACGGCCCCTGCGGGAACCGGTCGCCTGGCGCGGGCCGATCGTGATGAACACCGAAGCGGAGCTGGACGTCGCTTTTGCCGAATACAGGAAGGGAACCTTCATCAAGCCCTGAATCGTCCCGAATTATCTGCGGCGGGCCCAGAGGGTGGCGAAGACGAACCAGCCGACCGAAGCGGCCAAGAAAATCAGTTTATAGCTCTCGGGGCTGATTTTCCCTAGAAAACGAAGAACCGGTGCGGCAAGACAAGCCGCCAAGCTGACCAAGGAGAGAGCGGTCAGCCCCTTTTTAGTCATTCTAGCTCTTCCTACCCAAGCTGAGCAGGACATAGGCGACCAGCGCGATGAAGTAGCCCGGAAGCCAGCGGAAGTAGAGGTGGATCGGCATCAGGAAACACAGCGCCAAAGTTCCCACCCAGACGCCGAGCGCAGTCCAGTTGAATGCCCAGCCTCGTTTTTCCGCGCTGAACGACTCGATCCTCAGACGAGGAAAAACCCAGTGCTCAGCGAAGACAATAGCGCCCATTGGCATCAACACCAGACCATATATGGCCACGTAGTCTAGAAGCTTGACGAAGAAAACGGGGAAGCAGGAAAGCCCCGTGGTAATGGCACCTGCCGCTAGGGTGACCTTCCAACGGGGCCAGTTGGGAGTGATCGTCTGCAGCGCCAGACCGGCCCGGTAGAGCGTCGGGTTCGCGGTCGTCCAGCCGGCCAAAAGGAGTCCGGCGACTCCGGCAAGACCGGCCGATTCATAAGCCATGAGGCCGGGGTTCATCTCCCGACCGACTGCCGCCACCATGATTCCCGAGCAGATCCAGGCCAGCATATGGCCGGGGTACATGCCGAAGGCCGTGTAGAGACCATAGGTCCATTTCTTCGCGTACCGGAAAATAGCCAGGTCTGAAAGCCCGATGTGCATAGCCAGGTTGCAGAACCAGGCGAAGAACATGATATGCCAGAGGCTGAACCTGTCCTGGCCGGCGACCGGGATTCCGTTCCAGATTTTGGTGGTGGCGATTTCCCAGAAATTGCTGAAATCGGCGCGAACGCCGAGCCGGGGGAGGACGGCCAGCGCGCCGGCGATGAAGACGATAAAAATCCAAGGCGAACAGACCTCTGCGAACCGGCTCAGTTTCTCGAACCCTAAGATGGCCAGGGAGGTGAATAGCCCACCGATTATAATCGTGAGCAGGACCCACCCGATGCTGCTGGGGAAGACGGCGTTGAGGGCGGGTGTTTTGATGCGAAAGGCCAGGCCGACCGCGGTAGCCGAGACGGCGATCATGGCACCGGCCAGGATGCAGTAAAGAACGGCATTGGCGAGGTTGTAGACGATGGTCAAGCCCGGCCCGGCGATCTTTCTCAGGTACCAGTAGAGGGTCAGCCGTGTGCGGACGGCGATCGGCGCGCAAATGAAGGTCCAAGAAAGGATGGCCAACAGGTTGCCGACGAGGAGGCCGACGAGCAGGTCTTTGGCGGTGACTCCGTGGAGGACGAAGAAGGCGCCGATGACAAACTCGGTCGCGGCCACGTGCTCTCCGGCGAAGAGGCCGGCAAACTTCCCGCCCGATTGGAGCTTGTCCAGAGAGACCGGCTCACGATCGAACTCATAGAGTTTGTCCATTTGGGATGCGATCGAGGCTAACCGGCCGGCCATGATCGTTCTTTCATATCACAATCCTTAGGCCCTAAACAAGATTTTCGTCAAAGGTGTGGAAGCCAGGTTATTCGTCTTTGTGGCTCCGCGTGACAGCCTCCCCCGATCTTTGCTATAATCGGCGCCGATGCTAACGCCCAAGTCCATCCTTGATAACTTCGACGAGATCAAGAAAAGGCTCGAATCTCGCGGTCCCTTCGGGCCGCTGCTGGATGAATTCCGGGAAGTGACGCTGCGCGAAAGGGAAAAGCTCCGGGAACTTGAAGAGCTTCGGGCGGAAAAAAATAGGCTGTCCGAGCAATTCATCAAGGACAAAACGGCGGGAAAAGAAACCAGTGGCCTGATTTTGGAAAGCAAAAAGATCGGCGAGAAGATAAATTCGCTGGGTGAGGTTATGACGGGAATTGCCACGCATTGGACTGAGCTCCTCAAGTCCATCCCCAATATCCCACATGACTCTGTGCCAGTCGGGAGAAGCTCTGAAGATAATGTTGTGGAGAGGGTTGTTGGGAGGCCTCCGGACCTTGGCTTTTCCCCACAGGCGCATTGGGATATCGGGACGAAGCTCGGGATCCTTGATTTCGAGAGGGCGGCCAAGATAGCGGGGTCCCGCTTTGCCGTCTATTTCGGGGCCGGGGCGCTCCTGGAAAGGGCCCTCATCAATTTCATGTTGGATATTCATACTAAGGAAAGGGGCTTTAAAGAGGTCATCCCGCCGTTTATCGCCAATAAAGAGAGCTTAACGGCTACCGGCAACCTGCCCAAATTCGGGGGAGACCTGTTCAAACTGGACCTGAAAGAGTATGAGTGGTACTTGATCCCGACGGCAGAGGTCCCGCTGACCAATATCTACCGGAACGAGATTCTCGACGGCAGTATCCTGCCGCAGCGCTTCGTCGCCTATACACCCTGCTTCCGGAGCGAAGCTGGCTCTTACGGCAAGGACGTGCGCGGCCTCACTCGCCAGCACCAGTTCAATAAGGTCGAGCTGATGGTGTTCTCTTTGCCCGAGAAGTCCTTTGATGAGCTGGAGAAAATGACCGCTGCGGCCGAAGAGGTGTTGAAACGTTTGGAATTAGCCTATCGCGTCGTTTCGCTCTGCACGGCCGATTTGGGCTTCGCCAGCGCTAAGACTTATGACCTGGAGGTCTGGATGCCGAGCCGCAAAGACTATCTGGAGATCTCGTCCTGCTCCAACTGCACTGATTTCCAGGCGGGGCGGGCCGTTATCCGGTTCCGTCGGGAGCCCAAGGCCAAGCCGGAGCTCGCCCATACGCTCAACGGGTCAGGGCTGGCCGTGGGGAGGACGGTGAGCGCCATTCTTGAAAATTATCAGGAGGAGGACGGCTCGGTCCTGATTCCTGAGGCTCTCCGGCCTTACATGAACGGCTTGGTGCGCATTTCTTATTGACCCCGCCAGCCCCCGGAAATATACTTCCTGCCTGAACCAGAGAGCCAGACCAGGCCGGACTTCCCTTATTTTGGATCATAGCGAGGAACAAGGCGACGAAGTCACGCGGAGGAAAAAATGAGAAACCCGTTGTCCGTAATAATAAGAATCACACTGCTCCTTCTGTCTGCGGCCGTCACCCTGTCGGCTCAGAACCCCTATGCCCCAGACAAACCCGAGCCCGGCTCGGTCGAGGCCATCGCCAAGTTCGTTACGGATCCGCGTTTCACCAATCCCTGGGTCGCTTACGTGCCCGACTCGGAAACGGTTGTCTCTCCCTCGGATTATCTTAAGCACATAGTGGGTGCGCCGGGAGAGCTTTCCAAGGTTGCGGCCATCCACGGCTACTTTCGGGAGCTGGCGCGCACTTCGCCCCGCGTGAAGGTCGAGACGATAGGGAAATCAGACGAAGGCCGGGAAATCCTGCTTGTGATTGTCTCGGACGATGAATCCATGCGGGACCTGGAGAAGCTCAAAGCGGCCTCGGCGGCGCTCGCCGACCCCCGGACAACAAACTCCGAGCAGGCTGAGTCCATCATCGCGGCTTCGAAACCGTTCTATTTTTTCAATGCCGGGCTGCACTCCTCCGAGACAGGAAGCCCCGAGATGGTTATGGAGCTGGCCTACCGGCTGGCCGTCTCCGATCATCCAATGGTCCAAAGCATCCGCCGGAACGTGGTCGTCCTTATCAACCCGGTATCGGAACCCGACGGACGGGACCGCTTTGTCGAGTGGTTCTATCGTCATCTCAAGGGCAAGACGGATTATGAGAACCTGCCGCCGATATCGCCGCCGTATTGGGGCCGCTATGTCTTTCACGACAACAACCGTGACACGCATCGGGACGCGCTCGAGACCACCCGGGCCGTGCGCCGGGCGTTCTTCGAATATCACCCAGTCGCCGTC
>Ga0153916_10001094_pt1 | contig 19058 bp, 14 predicted proteins | sample Opewatmetagenome_FD_109642 | JGI IMG/M metagenome (GOLD analysis project Ga0153916, IMG submission 109642) | Freshwater wetland microbial communities from Ohio, USA - Open water 3 Core 3 Depth 4 metaG | ecosystem: Environmental > Aquatic > Freshwater > Wetlands | place: USA: Ohio, Lake Erie... | reverse complement strand
GGTGCTTCGCCAGTTGGCCTACGGGCTCACGAACAAGGAGATTGCCCAGGCCCTGCACATCAGCTACGAGACGGTCAAGGAGCACGTCCAGCACATCCTCCGCAAGATCGGCGTTTCCGACCGTACCCAGGCCGCCGTTTGGGCGGTGCGCAAGCAGTTGGTGTGATCGCGGTCGGGTGGCCGGCGACGCGGGGGGTATCCTAGCGGCGGCCCGCGCGCCTTCCTTTCCAGGCCGAACGCCCAGGAGGACTCCGTGGCGAAAGCTACCGACGTTCGGTTGCTCCAGGTCAGCTCGGAGACCGAGCGATTCGCGTACCGCGCGCCGATCAAGTTCGGCGGGCGGGTGGTCACCGACGTCGTGCTGCTGCACGTGACCGTGGACGTCGAGACCCGCGGCGGCCGTCGCGGGCGGGGCTTCGGCTCCATGCCCGTGGGAAACGTCTGGGCATGGCCCAGCCAGAGCGTGCCCGCGGAGATCGCCCTGCAGGCGATGACCGCGATGGGCCGCCGGCTGGCGAAGGAAGCCAATCACTTCCGCGGCATGGGCCACCCGCTGGAAATCACCCACGAGCTGGCCCAAGGCTACCAGGCCATTGCCGACCAGATCGTTCGCCAGTGCGGGCTCGGGGAGCCGATGCCCAAGCTCGCCCGGCTCGTCGCGGCCAGCCCGCTGGAGGCCGCCATCCATGACGCCTTCGGCAAGGCGCTCGGCCAGAACTCCTACAACCTGCTCGGTCCCGAGTACGTCAACCGCGATCTGGCGGCCTATCTCGGCGGCGAGTTTGCCGGGGAGTATCTCGACCGCTATACGCTGCGGGAGCCGAAGCCTTCGATGCCGCTGTATCACCTCGTCGGGGCGCTCGACCCGCTGTCGGCCGCGGACGTCCGCGTCCGCATCGCCGACGGGCTGCCCGAGACCCTCTCCGAATGGATCCCGGCCAACGGGCTGACCCACCTGAAAGTGAAGCTCAACGGCGACGACCTGGCCTGGGACGTCGACCGCACGGTGTCGGTGGAGAAGGTGGCGGCCGAGGCCCAGCAGCGCCGCGGCTGCACCACCTGGTACTACTCGGCCGACTTCAACGAGAAGTGCCGCAACGTCGAGTACGTGCTGGACTTCCTCCGGTTGGTGGGCGAGCGCTCGCCGGCGGCCTTCGCGCGGCTCCAGTACATCGAGCAGCCGACCCACCGCGACCTCCGCGCCAACCCGGAGAACCGCATGCACGAGGCCGCCAAGCTGAAGCCGGTGGTGATCGACGAGTCGCTGGTGGATTTCGAGAGCCTCCAGTTGAGCCGGGAGCTGGGATACTCGGGGGTGGCGCTGAAGGCGTGCAAGGGGCACAGCGAGGCCCTGCTGATGGGCGCCGCCGCCCAGAAGTACCGGATGTTCCTCTGCGTGCAGGACCTGACCTGTCCGGGGTTCTCTTTCCTCCATTCGGCCTCGCTGGCGGCCCGCATCCCCACGGTCGCGGCGATCGAGGGAAACGGCCGGCAATACTGCCCGGCCGCCAACCGCGGCTGGGACGCCCGCTTCCCGTCGATGTTCCGCATCACCGACGGCACGGTGGGGACGGCCGCGCTGGCCGGCCCTGGGCTGGGCTTCTGAGTGGTCAAAACCACGCCAAGAACTGGCGCATTCTCTGCACTCTTGGCGGCAGCGGGATCACGATCGATCCGCAGAGCTTCGGCTATAACTCACCGCGCCAAAAAGAGATAAGGTCAAACCGCGCGGATCGCGTTGTCCTTGGCACACGCGTTGCACTGCATCAAGTCGGAGTTCCGCGCCAGTGCATGTTTTGGCGTGCGTTATTTGAGGAGGCCGAAGGGGTCGGGAGTCTTTTTCCGCCAAGGCTTGTTGGTGGCGGGAAGGCGGTTGGCGGAAAAAGACTCCCGACCCCTGGGCCGCCACGACCAGGATCCCCAACCATGACCCTCCAGATCGCTCAACTGCTCCGCGTCGCCAAACGCCTCAGCGAGGCCAACGGCTACCTCGAGCTCGGGTTGACGCAGCGGGCCCTGGATTGCCTGGAAGGCCTCGGGCCGCTTGGGCCGTTCGAGGTCGAGGTGGGGCTCTTGCGCGGCGAGGCCCTGCGGCGCCAGCGACGCTACCGGGAGGCGGCGTCGGTGCTGAAGGCCGCGGCCCAAAAATCCCATTCCCCCCAGGACCGGTCGGCGTGGCTGGCCTTGAGTCAGTTCTGTCGTCAGGCGGGCAGTAGCGCCAAAGCGATCCAGATGTTCGCCCGCGCACGCGGCGCTCGCCTGCCGAAGCGCGAGTAGGCGCGCGTTTGTCGTCGCCGTAGGGCGGATTGCCAATCTGCGGTTGCCACGCACTCTGTCACGTAGGACGGATTGCCAATCCGTCCTACAGCGCTCCGCACCCCCGGGGCGATCAGGGCTGCCAGGCCGTCCCCCAAGCCAGCTCGCCGTCGACCAGCGTCGAGCAAGCGCGGAAGGCCGAGCCGGATTGGTCCTCGGAGGACCCGGCCAGCTCGAACTGCACCAGGTCGGCCCGGTCGCCCGGCTCCAGGCCCCCGGGATCGATTGCCAACAGCGCCGCCGGGTGGTGGACGGCCATCCGCACCGCGGTCTCCAGCTCGACGCCGGCGAAGCGGATCACGTTGGCCACGCCCGCCCCCAGCGGCAGCGACGCGCCGGCGAGGATCTCCCGTTGTCCGGCGACCACCAGCCGGCCGTCGGGGAGGATCTCGACCTCGCAGAACGGGCTGGCGTAGCGGCCGGGGGGCTGGCCCGCCTGGCCCGAGAGGTCGCTGACCAGCACGCACCGCTCCGGGGTTTTCACCCGGAGGAACACCTTGACCACTTCCGGCGGCAGGTGGTGCCCGTCCACGATCAATCCGGCCGCCAGCCGGTCTTCGGCCAACTGCCGCCAGAGGTAGTTGCGCAGCCGGTGGAGCATCGGGTGGGAGCCGCTGCCGAGGTGGGTGCTCATCCGCGCGCCGGCATCGACCGCGGCGCGGATCTCCGCCGGACCGGCCGAGGTGTGGCCGATGGCCACCAGGACCCCGCTCCGGACCGCGCGCTCGATGAAGGCCGGCGAGCCGTCGAACTCGGGCGACATCGTGAGGATGCGGATCCGGCCGCCCGCAGCCTCCTGGAGCCGCTGGAACTCGTCCCAGTCGGGCAGGCGGCAGTGGCGCTTCGGATGCGCGCCGCGGGCCCCGTCCTCCGGCGTAATGTACGGGCCTTCCAGGTGGATCCCGGGCATCCGCCGCGCCATCTCCGGCGACGTCTCCCCCAGCGCGGCCAAGGTCCCCAGCGCGTGGCGCAGCACCGCCAAGCCGTCGGTCGTCACGGTGGGGCAGAAACGCGTGACCCCCAGCCGCTCCATCGCCCGCACGATCGCCGCCGCGCTGTCGGCCGTCAGCCCAGCCGAGCTGAATTCCTGACCCCCATAGCCGTTCACCTGGAGGTCGATCAGGCCGGGCGCGAGCCAGGGCCATCGCTCGAGGTTGCCGGGTCTTGGCTCGCCGTCCGCCGGCACAAGTCGGCTCGCGGCAATCCTCCCCCGGTCGATTTCCAGGCAGACCGGCCGGCCCGTATCGTAACGCCTTCCCCAAAGCCGCATCGCACACCTCGAACGTCCACTGTAGCGGATCGGCCCGCCCGAGGGAAGAACTCACCGCGTGGGATGCCGGCCGCAACGCGCGGCAACGCGGTGGCTCGTAGCACAGGCATCTTGCCTGTGGCACGGCCGGCAGCGGGGAGTATACTGTCGTTACGGCCGGCAACTGCGCCTTCGACGTCGCCCGATCGGCCGCGCGTCCGCTTGGCGGGAGTGCCCACTTTTCGGCGGAGGAAGCGGCGATGAAAACGCTGTGCACTGCGGCGGGATTGCTGGTGATCGGGTGGGGACTGGCCGGGGCCGCGGTGGCCGAGCCGCCCCACCCGCTCAAGACCTGGGTCAAGCGCCATCCACGGCCCGACGCGGCGGGCAAGCCGTCGCCGCGGATGGGATACGAAACCACCTACGGCTACGACCCGCGGCTCAAGCTCCTGATCCGCTACGGCGGCCACAACCAGGGCGGGGGCGGCGAGCAGAACTCCGAGGTCTGGACGTACGATCTGGCGCGGGACCTGTGGACGCTCCAGGAGCCGAACGACGCCCCGCCCGGCGTCTGCTGCGGCCAGCAGAACGTCTTCGACGACGCCCTCGGCAAGTTCATTCGCTTCCCCGCCTTCAGCGGCAGCCACGGCTGGCAGTCGCGGCGGGAAATCGACCTGAAGAACAGCTCCGCGTGGGCCTACGACCTGCCCACCAACACGTGGCGGGCGATGCGGCCCTGCCCCGAGGTCTGGCCCTCGCCGCTCCGCGGGGCGGCCTACGACCCGCACCACCAGGTGACGGTGCTCCACGGGGGCGAGGGCTCGCGGCACGGCACCGCCGCCTACGACCTCTACGCCAACGCCTGGCACGACCTCCGGCCCGAGGGCGGCCCGGCGACCAATCTCTCCCAGCCCGGGTTCGCCTACGACGCCGTCCACCGGCTGTTCGTGCTGTTCGGCTCCCAGTTCGACGACGACCCGCGGACCTGGGTCTACGACCTCCGCACCAACGCCTGGCGGGTCCTGGAGGTCAAGGAGCACCCCCCGGCCAACCGGAGCTCGCCGGTGCTGGCCGCCGATAGCCGCAGCGGCGTCGTGCTTTGCAGCGTGCAGGGGGCGTCGGGGCTGGAGACCTGGGTGCTGGACGTGGCCGCGCCGCGCTGGACCCGGCTCGACGCGGGCCGGCAGCCGGACCCGTCCGGCGCGAGAAATCGCGTCCTCGTCTACCTGCCCGATGAGAATCTCTTCGTCCTGGAGAACCGCACCAAGGACGAGCAGCAGATCTGGACGCTCCGCCATGCCGAGGCGCCGGCTGCGGCGCCCGGGGTGCGGGACCTCCGCGTGGTCACCGAGCCGGGCGGCGCGACGATCTCCTGGCAGCCGCCGCGGGGCACGACCGGCGGCCGCTACGTTGTCTACCGCGGCCAGGGCGTGCGGCCCTGGGAAGTCCAGCTCAAGCCCGTCGCCGCCGACCTGCCGGGCACCCGCTTCCACGACGCCGGGCTGCAGCCGGGCGTCGTGTATTTCTACCAGGTTCGGCTTGCCGGGCCGGCAGGCGACCGGGCCGAGCCGCCGCTCACCGTGCGGACCCAACCGCCCGTGGTCCTCGACCTCGTGGTCTCCGTCCCTCCTGCCGGCGTCGCGGGCGGCCGGGTCGAGCTCCGCTGGGCCCGCTCGCCCGCCGAGGACGTCGCCGGCTACCATGTCGAGCGGGCCGAGGTGAGCGTCTACTCGACCGATCAGGTCGTGCCGATCCGCGACCGCTACCGGACGACCTCGGACCGGGCCGTTGGGCGGATCCACCAGATCGGCGCGTTTCGGCGTCTTACCCGCGAGCCCCTGCCGGGCACGGAGTTCGCCGACGAGACGGCGGACCTCTCGGCAGGGCGCGCTCGGCGCAACTCTCCGGACAGTAGGACCGGCGTCTCGCCGGTCGTGACTGCCAACGGCGCTCGGCGCGGGTCTCCTGACAGCGCTCGGCGCGGGTCTCCTGACGGCGCTCGGCGCGGGTCTCCTGACCCCGCCGAAAGCGGCGCCGCGGACGCCAGCCCCCTTGCGCCGGACCGCTTCGACCCCAAGGGAAAACCCTATCGCTACGCCGTTTACGCCTATCGCGTGGTGGCAGTCAACCGCCTGGGGGTCCAGAGCGGCCCGTCGCCGCTGGCGTTCACGTATCCTTCGGCGGTCGAGCACGTCTTTGCCAAGGAGGAGGGCAAGGACCAAACGCGGCTGAAATGGCGCGCCAACCCCGAGCGCGGGATCGCCGGCTACCTGGTCTATCGGCAGGACGGGCGGTGGGACAAGGACCCGATCACCCGGCTCACCCCGCAGCCGATCCCCGCCACGGAATTCCTCGACGAGCAGGCCGGCCCCGGCACGCGGCGCTACGAGGTGGTGGCCGTCGACGCGCTCGGCCAGGAAGGGGAGCCGTCGCAGCCGGTCTGGTCGCGGCGGGAATGGCAGAGATACTACGCTGCCTACGCCGGCCAATGGCATCAATGATCGAATGTAAGTATTCTCCACCCTTGAGGTTATGTCACGGATCGGCCCGACGGAAAATGGGGGTCGCACGGACCGGCGGACGCCCGAGGGACTGGCAATCGCCGTGGCGGGGGACTAAGATCTTCAGCGGTTCGGACCACGAGTCAGACCCTACCACCGTGTCCGGGCAGCCGACCGATCGGCCGAACCTCGCGCCTGCTGCCCCCCGCCTACAGGATTGTCCCATGCGAAACTCTCTCAGCGTGTCGCCGTCGCGGTGCATGATCGTCCTGGCAGCCCTGCTCGCCGCGGCCACTGCCGCGAGTGCCTTCGGCTCCGAGCCGCCGGCGGGCTTTACCCCCTTGCTCAACGGCAAGGACCTCTCCGGCTGGCACGGCATGCCGCACTTCGACCCCTACAAGCTCGCCGCGATGCCGGAGGCGGAGCGGAAGGCGCTCGTGGATCGCTGGACCGAGGACGCCAAGCAGCACTGGAAGGTCGAGGGGGGCGAGCTGGTGAACGACGGCAGCGGCGCCTACCTGGCCACCGACAAGGAGTTCGGCGACGTCGAGCTGCTGATCGAGTACAAGACGGTGGCGAAGGCGGACAGCGGGATCTACCTGCGGGCCACCCCGCAGGTCCAGATCTGGGACTACACCAAGGAGGGCGGCAAGTGGAGCATCGGCGCCGACAAGGGGAGCGGCGGCCTGTGGAACAACAGCCCCGGCGCCCCCGGCAAGGACCCCCTGGTCCTGGCCGACAAGCCCTTCGGCCAATGGAACAAGTTCCGCATCATCCAGGTGGGCGAGCGGGTGACGGTCTGGCTGAACGACAAGCTGGTCGTCGATCACGCCCGGCTGGAGAACTTCTGGGACCGCAAGCGGCCGCTGTTGAAAAAGGCCCCGATCCAGCTCCAGACGCACGGCGGCGAGATCCGCTGGCGGAACATCTTGATCCGCGAGATCCCGCCCGACGAGGCCAACCAGATCCTCCGCAAGCATGCCTCGGCCGGCTTCGAGAACGTGTTCAACGGCAAGGATTTTGCCGGCTGGGCCGGACCGGTGGACCAGTACGAGGTCAAGGACGGGGCCATCGCCTGCCAGCCTCACCGGGGCGGAACGATCTACACCAAGGACCAGTACGCCGACTTCGTCGCCCGGCTGGAGTACCGGCTGCCGCCGGGCGGGAACAACGGCCTGGCGATCCGCTATCCCGGCCGCGGCGACAGCGCGTACGTGGGGATGTGCGAGCTCCAGATCCTCGACGACGACGCGCCGATGTATGCCCGTCTCGATCCGCGGCAGTACAACGGCTCGGTCTACGGCATCGTGCCCGTCCAGCGCGGCTACCTGCGGCCGACCGGCCAGTGGAATTTCATGGAGGTCACCGTCTCCGGCCCGACGATCCGCGTGGAGCTCAACGGCGCCCGCGTGCTGGACGCCGACCTGAGCAAGGTGACCGAGTACATGGCCAACTCGCCCCACCCCGGCAAGAACCGCACTTCCGGCCACTTCGGCTTCTGCGGCCACAGCGACCCAGTGGCGTTCCGGAACGTCCAGATCAAGCGGCTCGGGCCGAAGTAGATCATGTCCACGCGATGCACGCTGCTGGTCGTCGTTTTGGGGCTGGTCGTGGGTGCTGTGCCCGTCGCCGGGGCAGAACCGGCAAACGACCCTATGCGCCGCGCCGAGGTCCCGGCCGACGGGAGGATCTCGATCGCCGACTACGGCTACCGGGACTGGGGGCCGGAACTGGTGAACTACACGGCGGACCGCGCACGGTTCCAGCCGGGAAAGGTCGTACTGGTCGACGCCCAAGGCGAACGGGTGCCGCACCAGCTCGACGGCGACACGCTCAGCTTTGTCGCGTCGGTCCCGAAGGGCGGCAGCGCGACGTACCGGCTGCAACCCGGGCCTGCCCGTGCCGGCAGGGAGTCGGCGCTGAAGGCCGGAGTGCAGGGCGAGCGGTTCGTGATCAGAAACGAGCTGCTGGCCCTGGAGCTGCCGCCGCCGGGGTCACAATTCTTCGCGCCCCCGCGAGAGGCATCGCACGTGGCGCCGCCAATCCTGAGATGGGCCGGACCGGACGGGGTTTGGATGGGCGGTGCCCGGTTCGTCACCCGCCGCAAGGTGGCCTCGCAGGCGATGCGAATCGTGCGGCAAGGGCCGGCGGTCGTCGAGTACGAGGCACGCTACGCCTTCGCCCCCCAGGGCGAGTACGTCTGCCGCGTGCGGCTCTCCCCCGGGATGCCGGTGGCCGTGTTCACCGAGGAATTCGACTTCGGCGAGATCACCGCGGGCGAGGACCTGCTGCTGGTGGATCTGCACCGCGGATGGCAGCCGGGCAACGTGGGCTGGGTCGGCGGGAGCGGCGAGCAGCAGTTGCCGCCGGTGCAGTCCGCGGCGTTTCCGGCGTACGTTGCGGGGAAGCGAAGCGCGAAGGCGGCCGAAGCGCCGGTCGGCGGCATGGGAGAGGCCCCTCGCCCGTTCATGCCGGAAAAAGGGATGGTGCTGCTGGAAAAGATCCTGCCCGCGGGCCGCTGGGGGGACGCCAAAGGCGGCGTGCAGGTGTGGGACGGCGGCCTGGCGCAGCCGGGCTCGGGGAGGAACATCGCTCTGGTCCCGCTCTCGGTCGGCTCGTGGCGCCGGGCGATGGCGCTGTGCGCGTGGTTTCAAGAAGGGGCCGGCGTGACCGTCGCCCTGCCGCTGGGGGTCCGCTGGTCGCGGTGGTCGCTCGAGGTCACCGACGACCATTCCCCCTTCTCCACCCACGAGCACGACCCGGGGCTGCGGCCCAGCTACGGCCGGCGCTGTTGGGGGCTTTACGTGGGGACGGCCCTCCAGGAGGCCCAGGCCCGCTTCGGCTACATCGGCCTGGACCGCTACAAGGACTGGCTGATCGAATGCCCCGAGAACAAGGCCGTGGCCAAGTATCCCGGGGCGTTCTTCTCCCCCGATCACGTCGCGAAGCTCCGCCAGGTGCTCGACGAGCATCCCGACGGGGCGTTCCTGAAGCAATGGTATCTCTTCAGCGGGAAGACCGAGGACGCGGTGGCCCACGCCCGCCGGGTCGTCGAGGGGCTGAAACACCCCTATCAAGAGAACGATTTCTTCCTGGTGGGGCTGTCGAACTACCGCAAGTCGCAGTTCCTGGCGTTTGTCGATTTGGCCGAGGACGCCCTGGCCTGCCCCGATCTCCCCGGCGATTTGCGGCAAGAACTCCGCCGCCGGCTAACGCTTTACGCGCACGTGCTCTCCGACCCGGACTTCAATCCCCGCGGCTCCGGCGTGCACCTGGGCAACAACAACATGCCCGTGAACCGCACGCTGGCCCTCTCCTACTTCGCCGGCTTGCTCCCCGACCACCCGCGGTACGCCTACTGGATGCAGTCGATCCGCGATTTCGCCAAGTACAAGTACTCGGCGGAGATGGCGGTCGACGGCCCGAACCTCGAGTGCCCGAGCTACGCGCTTTACAGCCCGTTCCGCACGTTGAACGTCACGCAGAACATCCTCCGCAATCGCGGCATCCACGATTTCGGCCCCGAGGGCTATCACGCCCAGTTCCTCCGCTGGCTGAGCCACCTGTCGATGCCCGATCCGCGCTACCAGGGTTTTCGCATCATCCCCGGCATGGGGAACTCCTCGAACCTGGTGGAGAACTTTTGGGGCTTCAGCATGGCCGCCCAGGTGGACCGGGACCCGCGGTTCGCCGGTTGGCTGCGTTTCATGAACCGGCTGGGCAACGGAGTGATGCCGCTGGAGCGCGGGCCGAACGGCCACGACCACGTCAACGCCACCCCGCACGCGATGTACTTCCTCCCCTACGTGCCGGAGAACCCGCAGCCGCTGGCCACCGCCTTCCTGCCGACCTACGGGGTCGTCTTCCGCCATCAGTTCAACACCGCCCACGAGACGGCCATGCTCTTTCGCGCGGGGATGAACTGGGGGCACTGGGACACCGACGCCCTGAACGTGATCCTCTACGGCCGAGGCGCGCCCTTGTCGCCGGGGACGGGCTTTCAGTACTACTCGGGCCCGGCCACCGAGAACAACGCCGTCTACCACAACCAGGTGAAGCTGGGCCGCCGCGACGTGCAGGAGTGTTTCGGGCGAGTGGACGCGACGGTCACGGACTACGGCTTCGGTCCGACGGCCGACTACGCCGTCGCGTCGCGTTACTGCCCGTCGCAGATCTTCGGCGACGGCCAGGGCCCGATGTCCTGGAACCGCCACGTGCTGTTTCTCAAGGCCGCGCGGCCCGACGGTCCGAGCTACTTTGTGATCCGCGACACTTTTCCGGGCGGCCCGTCCCGCCGCAGTTGGTGGCAGTGGATGAACCTGGACACCGCCGAGTTGATCCGGGTGGACGGCGTGGCCTTCGACCCCGCCAAGGTGCCCCTGGACAAGGCCGTGCCGGAGGACCAGTTCCCCGCGCTCGGCGGGCAGGTCGTGGAGATGAAGACCAAGCACGGCGCCTCCACCTGGCTCTGGTTCAGCGAGCCGCGCGACGTTCGCGCCCGGATGACCTTCAAGGCCGCCGGGGAGACGAAGACGATCGTGGTCGCTGCCGGCTCACCCGGCCAGGACTACTTCTACGTCGTCTACCCGCGCAAAGATGGAGAACCGCCTCCGGCCTGCACGGCGATCGCGCCGGGCGTGGCGCGGATCACGACCGGCGAGTCGACCGATTTCGTCTTCCTCGGCGACGCCCCTTTCCGCCACGATCAGGAGGGCGTCACCTTCAGCGGCAAAGCGGGTGCGGTGCGGGTCAACGGCGATCGCGTCGCCCTGTGCCTGAACGCCGGCAGCGGCCGAATCGGTTACCGCGGGCACGTCGTCGAAGGGCACGGCCCGCTGGAGCTCGTGCTGCCGCTGCGGGACCTCAAACCCGGGCTGCACCAGGCGGCCGGCGGCTACGAGAAGAAAACGCTGTCGGTCGATTTAGGCCGGGGAGTGAAGATCACCGGCGAAGGGCCATTCACGGCCGCTTTGCATGGCCAGTCGGTCCGGATCCGCACCTCCGGGCGTGCCCGCGTGCTGCACGTCACCCAGCCGCCCTTTGTCGTGCGCCCGCAGTACACAATCGACGGCCAGCCGTGGATGGCCTGCTGGACCGACTATCCCAACAACGGCTGGGGCACCTACGACGAGACCTGGAAGATCGGGCTTTCCGTCCCGGCCGGCGAGCACGAGCTGACGGTGAGAGAGATGAAGTTCCCGAAGGCGTGGACCCGGCCGTTCGCCCCGCTGATCGAAGGCGCCCTGACGGGGGAATGACTCGCGGGAAGTCCCGCAGCCGGCCGTCAAGACGATACGCCCTCGGGGAACCGAGCGCGCAGCGAGAAGCGATACACCGCCGCCTCGGTCAGGCTGTGGTGCTCGATCTCCGGCACGGTCCGCACGGCATAGCGCGCCAGCTCCTCGAACTCGCTCCACGGGAGTCCCGGCCGGCCGGGGTCGGCGACCAGGACCAGCTTGCCCTCGTCGCGGAGGCTGCACAGCCAGTCGGAGTTCGTGGACCAGTAACAGACGTCGCAGGCCAGCAGCACGTCCCAGGGGCGCTGATCCGTTTCGAGGAGATTCTCGCCGCTGGCGGCCACCGCGACGCGGTTCAGCCGGGCGTTGACCGCGATGGCCCGCCGCGCCAGCGGGTCGATCTCCGTGGCCACGACGGCGGCCCCGGCCTTCGCGGCGGCGATCGCCGCAACGCCCGATCCCGAGCCGAAGTCCACCACCCGCCGGCCTTGAACCAGGTGCGGGTGATCGAGCAGATAGCGGGCCATCGCCTGGCCGCTGGCCCAGCAGAAGGCCCAATAGGGACGCAGCCCGGCGTCGTCGAACAGGTGCTTGTCCGAAGCGTGCCACAACGGCGCGTCGTCCCTGAGGAGTCTCAGGGTGATCTCGGGGCACAGCGGCGGCGAGCACGGCACCGTGTTCGCCTCCAGCAGGGCCGAAAACTCTTCGCTGGTCAGGTGTGGCAAGGGACGATGATCCCGGGACTCTCTTAGGATCGGCCGAGAGGGGGTCGGGAGTCGTCTTTCATGTCGGCGAGAGAGTCAACCTATACTCAAAAAACCGTTCCCACCGACATGAAAGACGACTCCCGACCCCTTCGCTGGACTCACGCGTGCGTGTCATTCAAGACTTGCGGGCGGATCAGGCGGCACCGGATCGGCTCGAGCTCCGCGCGGAGCCGCCGGAAGGTCTCCTCGTCCGGGCAGATGCCGACGATCGCACCGCCGGAACCGGGGAAGCCGGCGCTGGCCCCGGCGCGGCGGGCCCGCTCGATCATCTCGACCTGGCCTTCCGGCAGCCGGCAGACCGACCGCCGCAGGTCGAAATTGGCGTCAATCAACTCGCCCAGACGGGCGGCGTCCCGCGCCAGGATTGCCTCGCGGGCCGCGACGGCCAGCTCGGCAAGCCGCTCCATCGCCCGCACCACCGCCGGCTCTCCCTGAGAGTACCGGGCCCGCAGGTCGTTGTGGAACCGCTCGGTCGGCTTGCTCCGTTGGGTGCTGTAGGCCAGGTAGAGGGGGGGCAGCAAGGCGGGCTCCAGCGGCTCGTAGACGCCGCAAGGGAGCCCGTTTTGCTGGCGCATCCGCTCCCGCTGGAAATCCATGTAGACCAGCCCCTCGTAGACCTGGATCACCCGGTCCTGCAAGCCGGCGGCGATCCCCAGCTCGTCCGTCTCCACGGCCAGCGCCAGCGAGGGGAGCACCTCACGGGGGATCTCCACGCCGTAGAACTCCATCAGGCAGCGGAGCGTGGCCACGATGATCGCGCTGGAGCCCGCCAGACCGACCTGCCGGGGAACGTCGCTCTCGTAGCGGACGGAGAAATTGCGGCGGTGTAGCCCGTGCCCCTGGGCGGCACAATACTCGACGAACTTCTTGATCGTGGCCTTGACCAGTCGGATCCCACCGTAGTAGCCGTGCAGGTCGACGTCCTGGACCAGCTCCTCGACCGAGCGGAAGCGGCTGTGGTCTTCCTGGCTGAAGACCAGCTCGATCTGGTCCCACTCGTAGAGCGTGACCTCGGCATGGAAGTTGCGGACGATCGCCGAGATCGTCTTGCCGTGGTAGCCGTCGGAGGGATTGCCGACCAGGCCGGCGCGGGCAAAGGCTCGCTTGCGAATCAGCAACATCACGAACCTCGCGGGGGAAGAGCAAGCTGCCGGGCGACCCAAGATCGCAGGGCCGGACCATAGACGGGATCGGCCAGGGCGAAGGTGGTGAACGCCTGGAAGTAGCTGTCGAAATTGCCGATGTCGAACCGCTGCTCATCCGGCCCCAAGCGCACCCCCAGCACCTTCCCCCCTTGACGAATCAAGATGCGGATTGCGTCGGTCAGTTGGATCTCGTCCCCTTTGCCGGGCGGGGTCTCGGCAAGGCAGTCGAAGATCTCCGGACGGAAGACGTAGCGGGCCGCCACCGCCAGGTTGCTCGGGGCCTCGTCGACCTCGGGTTTCTCCACGAGGTCGTCCAGCGGGAACACGTCTTGGGCCCCTTCCCGCGGCTTGGCAATGCCGTAGTGGACCACCTCCGGCGCGGGAACCTCTTCCAGCGCGATCACGGCGTCCGCCCGCTGGGCATCAAAGTGCTCCACCATCGAGCGGACGACCTGGGATTGGGCGCCGGTGCCGATGATCGAATCGCCCAGCGCCACCACGAACGGCTCGCGGCCCACCAGCGGCCGGGCACAAAGGACGGCGTGCCCCAGGCCGAGCTGGCGCCGCTGCCGGGTGTAGAGATAGACGAGGTCCTCCCGCTCGAAGGCCAACTCGGCCAGCAGCTCCTCCTTGCCCGTCTCGCGGAGATGGCTGACCAGCTCGGCGTCGATGCCGAAGTGGTTCTCGATGGCCGTTTTCCCCGGCCCGGTCACGAAGAGCAGCCGGCTGACGCCGCACCGCGCCAGCTCCTCGACGACGTACTGCACGACCGGCTTTCGCCCCACCGGGAGCATTTCCTTGGGCTGGCTCTTGGTGAGCGGCAGCAGGCGCGTGCCGCGTCCGGCGACGGGGACCACGGCGATGTCAATCGGCATGGGTGGGCTCCAGCGGCGGCGTTTTCAAAACGTGTGGGAAGAAGCGGTATGGATTGCGCCTTATCCCGGCTCTCAGCCGTCAGCTATCAGCTTTCAGCGTCACAAACGGTCACGCAGGACTCCGGCTAATGTACTGTTTCAATCAGATGACGATGCAACGGTCGGTGCTGGTCGTCGGCGAAGCCGACCGCCGCAGGCGGCTCTGCGACCGCACCGGGTTGGCTACCATTTCATGATCCCGCAATTCGGCAACGCTTGTTTGAGCTTTTTCACGCCATCGTCCGTGACCGGGGTTCCCAGGAGCCATAACTGGCGCAGTTGCGTCAGCCCTTTGAGATGATCCAATCCGGCGTCTGTGATCTTCGTTCGACTGAGGTTCAGCGACCGAAGGTTGGCCAACCCTTCGAGGCTTCGCAGCCCGGCGTCCGTAACCTTGCTGAAAGGGAGGTCCAACGTGCGGAGTCGAGTCAGCCCCTTGATATGTTCCAACCCCGCATCCGTGACTTGCGAGGAGCCGAGGTGCAGCGATTCCAGTTGCTCTAGTCGCTTGACGTGTTGCAGCCCAGCGTCGTTAACGCCGCTGAGCCACAGCGATCGGAGTTCGTTTAGGCCTCCGAGATGCTCCAGCCCTGCGCCATTGCGAGAGCAGTTAATGTCCAACTTCTGGAGCCGCTTCAGCCCCTTGAGGTTTTCCAGTCCGACGTCCGTGGCACGGGTGCTACCGAGCCTCAGGGTGTTCAGTTCGGCCAAGCCCGAAAGGTGGGCCAGACCGGCATTCGTGACTCTCGTGCCTTCAAGAGAAAGCCATTGCAGTTGGGTCAACCCTTTGAGATGCTCCAGCCCGGCGTCGGTCACCTGGGTCCTTGCAAGAGTCAGGTCCTCCAGTTGGCGCAACCGCTTGAGATGTCTCAGCCCGGCATCCGTGACCCTCGTGTCGCTAAGATACAAGAATCGCAACTGGCCGATATTTGCGAGGTGCTCCAAGCCGGCGTCGGAAATCGGTGTCCCGGACAAGCACACGGCCCGCAGTTGAGTCAATCTCTTGAGCTTCTCCAGGTCAGCGTCCGTCACCGAAGTCGCGTCCTCCCAAAGAGGACCCCTCAGCCGCAAGTTTGCCCGTAGGTGCAAAGGAACGCGGCCGCCGTCCCAGTCGGGAAAACTGACCCAGACAACGCTGTCGAAGAAATCGTCTCCCAGGCGACCCCGCAGCCAGGCCGGCCCTGGCCGAGCCGCACGGGCGACGGGGTCGCCGGAACGGTCAATCTCCCAGTCGTACTTCACGCCCCCCTTGCACTTCCGGATCGTAGCGACCGCGTCCCTCTGCTGTCTTGCTCGCTGCAACTTCACAGCAAGCCAACTGCACGGGATAGAGCACGCCAGCACGAACAGGAGCAGGGTCCGCAGGCTGTACTGGAACCAACGGCGTTTGCGGGGAGGTCGTTTCTGCTCAGGTTCCGAACCGCTCATCGCTCGAACCTCAGCGCCGCCAACACATGCATTAACCGCACACAGCGTCCGCAAAAGCGGTTTACGTGGATAGGCTGGAAGTCCAGGTGCTGCCTGCCACTGACTTTTTCACTGTTGGGGGAGAAAGAAACGACAACTGCGCGCACGACTCGTTCTCGTAAATCTCGCAACTCTGAATCACTAAACTAGGTGTTCCGACGATATCAGGCAAGAGAAGCAGGGGGATCGCCCCTTGCGCGGCCCCCCAGGAAGTGTGGCCTTTAGTGCTGGCGCGGGGTGCGGTTGCCTTTGACTTCCTTCCCCCCTCCGCTAGACTGGAAAAGTGGCTGCGTGACAGGCGAGAGCCTCGCCTCGCAATTCATCCGACAATGCCTATCCTGCCAGCGGAATCCGACGTTTTCCCCGACAGCTTGTTCGCTGAGGAGGGCTTGGCGGCCGATGCATCCCTTTGTTGGTGGGCCATCTACACCCTGCCGCGGCGTGAAAAGGAACTGATGCGGCGGCTCCGCAGGATGGAGATCGCCCATTACGGACCGTTGATCCCACGCAAGACCAGGTCCCCCAGTGGCCGGGTTCACGTGTCTCAGGTCCCCCTGTTTGCGAGCTACGTTTTCCTCTGTGGGGACGAGATGAGCCGGTATCGGGCTTGGACGACCAACTGCGTCTCCCGCTGCCTGGAGGTCGACGACTCCGTGCAGCTTGTCCGCGACCTCCGCCAAGTCCAGCGCCTCATCCTCAGCAACGTCCCGCTGACCCCGGAATCGCGGATCCGGCCGGGAATGCGGGTCCGGATCCGGAGCGGGGCGTTGGCCGGGACCGAAGGGGTGGTGGTCAAGCGGCGGGGCGGGGACCGGCTGCTCGTGGCCGTCCAGTTCCTGCAGAAGGGTGCTTCGATCCAACTGGAGGACTTTCAAGTCGAGCCAATCGGCGAGTGAGGCCCTGAGAATGTCACCACCCCCCGAGCCAGAACCGACCTCGCCCGCGTGCCCCCATTGCGGCACGCCGCTCGCCGAGCCGGCCCCCCTTACGCCCGAGCAACTGCGACGCTGGCTCGGCGACTGGGCCGCACGGCAACTGGGACTCTACCCCATCCCGCCGAATCTGCGGCTCTCGGTGGTCATTCCCATCCTCAACGAGAAGGGCACGATTGCCGAGATCCTCGATCGGGTGCGGAAGGTGCCGCTTGCCAAGGAGATCATTCTCGTGGACGACGGCAGCACCGACGGCACGCGGGAATTGCTGAAGACCCTGGAGGGGCAGCCGGACCTGCAAATCCTCTACCACCCGCACAACCGCGGCAAGGGAGCCGCCTTGCGGACGGGTTTTTCCCGGGCGACCGGCGACGTCGTCATCGTCCAGGACGCCGACTTGGAGTACGACCCGGCCCAGTATCCCCACTTGATCCAGCCGATTGTCGAGGGAGTGGCGGACGTGGTCTACGGCTCCCGCTTCGTCCCCGTCGGCCCGCACCGCGTGCTCTACTTCTGGCACTTCGTGGCCAACCAGGTGCTGACGACGCTCTCCAACGTCTTCACCGGCCTGAACCTCACCGACATGGAGACCTGTTACAAGGTTTTCCGGCGGGAGGCCATCGAAGCGATCGCCCCAACGCTCAAGGAGAACGGCTTTGGGATCGAGCCGGAGTTGACCGCCAAGGTCGCGCGGCGGAAGTGCCGGGTCTACGAGATCGGCATCAGCTACTTCGGCCGCACCTACCGCGAGGGGAAAAAGATCGGCCTGCGCGACGCCTTCCACGCGCTGTGGTGCATCCTCCGCTACGGCATCGCCGATTGACACACCAGGGCCCGAAGGCGGTGAGACTCATGCTTCGTCTGGTGACCCCTGATCTTCGGGTGGAAAGCGTTCTGGAGCTCGACGAGGCCAGGCTCCGCGGCCTGGGGCTGGATGCCCTGCTGCTGGACATCGACTGCACGCTGAAGCGATACCGCGCCGACTCCCCCGAGCCCGAGGTCATGGCCTGGCTCGACCGGCTGCGATCGGCGGGGATCGGGCTGTGGCTGGTGAGCAACGGCCGCCGAGGGCGGCTTTGCCGGTTGGCCGAGTCGCTCGGCCTTCCCGTAGTTGCCGGGGCGTGCAAGCCGCTCCCCTGGGGCTGCCGCGAGGCGATCCGCCGGTCGGGCTTTGACCCCCGACGGACCGCGATGGTCGGGGATCAATTGCTCGCCGACGTGATCGCCGGCCGGCTGGCCGGCTTGACCTGCATCCTCGTCCGGCCGATCCAGCCCGAGGAAGAACCCTGGTTCACTCGGCTGAAACGCCCCTTCGAGCAGTTCCTCCTACGGCGGTTGGATAACGCCGCCCGTAGGTAGCATGCTTCCGCCTCGGTGCAAGAAGTCTGTCTCGTGCTGCAACAGCGAAGGGGTCGGGAGTCGTTTTCCATGTCGGCGAGAGAGTCAACCTATACGCAAAAGCCATTTCCGCCGACATGGAAAACGACTCCCGACCCCCTCAGGCAACCTGACGTAGCCCGCGGAAGGACGAGTTGCTAAGATACCGCCCATCGGCGGCTGGAACCGGACCGATTTTGGAGACTGTAGCATCGATATCGGGTTGTGTGGCGCTCCGCACACCAAAGAGACCACGAAAACGCGAAAGAACGAAAGCACGAAACGATTTGAGGTCTCTGCTGATCGATTAGGGATAAGGGACCTTCCCATTCTCGCCTGATTTCGCCTTTTCGCCCTTTCGCGCTTTCGTGGTTACCCAATAATGATGCTAAAGTCTCCGGTTTTGCCCCGATTACCCAGATCTTCCATGCGTAGCATCCTCGTCACCGGCGGCGCCGGCTTCATCGGGAGCAACTTCGTGCGGCAATGGATCGCCGAGGAGAAAACCCCCCTGGTGAATCTGGATAAGCTGACCTATGCAGGCAATCTCGATTCGCTGGAGGAGGTGGCGGGAAATCCCTTGCACGTCTTCGTCCAGGGGCACATCGGCGACGGCCCGCTGGTGAGCAGGCTGCTGGCCCAATACCGCGCTAAAGCGGTGGTGCATTTTGCCGCTGAGTCGCACGTCGACCGCTCGATCGACGGCCCGGCGGCTTTCGTGGAGACGAACGTGGTCGGGACGTTCCGCCTGTTGGAGGCGTCGCGCTCGTATTGGTCCGCCCTGCCTGAGCCGGAGCGGTCCGCGTTCCGTTTCCTGCACGTCTCAACCGACGAGGTCTATGGGTCGCTGGGGCCGACGGGGAGATTCACGGAGAGCAGCCCCTATGCCCCCAATTCCCCTTACTCGGCCTCCAAAGCGGCCGGCGATCATTTCGTCCGGGCGTACCACCATACCTACGGATTGCCGGTCCTGGTCACGAACTGCTCGAACAACTACGGGCCTTACCAGTTCCCGGAGAAGCTCATCCCCCTGATGATCCTCAACGCCCTGGAGGGGAAGCCCTTGCCGGTCTACGGGGATGGGCAGCAGGTCCGCGATTGGCTTTACGTGGAGGACCACTGCCGGGCCATTCGGGCGGTGTTGGCCCGGGGC
>Ga0153916_10001093_pt1 | contig 19081 bp, 16 predicted proteins | sample Opewatmetagenome_FD_109642 | JGI IMG/M metagenome (GOLD analysis project Ga0153916, IMG submission 109642) | Freshwater wetland microbial communities from Ohio, USA - Open water 3 Core 3 Depth 4 metaG | ecosystem: Environmental > Aquatic > Freshwater > Wetlands | place: USA: Ohio, Lake Erie... | reverse complement strand
GTGATGCTCATCGACAGCGACATGTAGGCGAGCCTGAAGTACGGGTGCTTCTGCTGCTCGATGGTCTTAATCGACGACTCGACGGCTGCCATGATCCCTTCGAAGTCCGCCGGCCCGGACACCTTGCGGAGTTTGCCGTTCCCCCCGAAATCGGGATCGCCCTCGACCCCTGATGCGTCGATCCAGTGCACTAGTCCGAGCTGCTGGAACTCCATGAACGTGGGCAGGATCGGAGCCATCTCCTTCGCAATCTCGGACGGCGGATGCGACGTGGTGACGATGATTGCGGGCACGCCCTTCTTCAGGCCCTCCGCTAGGAACAGGAGCATGGCGACCTCCTTGCCGATAAACGGCGGCCCCACATACAGCACGTTCGATCCGAACGGCATTCCGCCCAGCAACAGGTCGTCCAGTCGTTCGATGCCCGACTTGACCTTCTTCTCGGCGTACTCCTCCTCGACGGTCTCCTCCATCTCCTCGATGTCCTTCCGGAGGTGCGCCTGCATAGCCTTCTCACGCTGCTCGAGCTCCTTCTCGCGCTGGTAGAGCCGGGATTTCAAGTCCTTCTCCTTCTCCGCCAGCCGCTGCTCCCGGAGGGCGAACACCTTCTCCCGCTCGTCCTCCTCGGGCAGCTCCGCCCTGACCTCCTCCACGTCGTCGACGGTCTCCAGCATCTCGAGCTCCATGGCCTTCAGCTCCGCCTGCTTCAGGCCGATCTCCGCCTCCTGCGCTTCGAGGTCCTTCTCCTTCTCCAGCAGCTCCTGGAGCTTCGAGTTCATCGATCCGTGCTCGTCCCTCAGGCGCTGCTCGAGCTCCTTGATCTTGGTCTCGCGCTTTTCGAGGGCGTTCATCTTCCTGGTGATCTCGTCCTCCCTCGCGCTCAATGTGGACAGCTTCGTCTTCGTGTTCTCCGTGAGCTCCTGGTACTGCTTCTCGCGGTCCGTCACGGCCGCCCTCGCCATCGTCATCTCCTCGAGTTGGGAGTTGAATTTCTCGATGGCCTCCTTGACGCTGGCCTCCTTGTCGGCGACCGCCTTCTCCTTTGCGAGCACCGAGTTCTCCTTCTCGACCAGCTCGTTCATCTGCTGGTCGGCCTTGGTTATCAGACGCTCAGCCTTCTCCGATTTCTTCCGGAGGTCTTCCTCCATCACCTTAAGCTGAGCGTCCTTTGTCGAGAGCGACTCCTGCATGGACAGGATGCTCTTCTCCAGCGCCTTCGCCCTGTCCGTGGCCTCCGAGCTCACCCGCTCCTTCGAGAGCGTTAGCTCCATCATCTTCAAATCGACGGTGCGCTCCCTCGCGCCCAGGTCCTTCTCCCTGTCGGCCAGGCTGGTCTGCAGAACCTCGAGTTCCTTGCGCATGTCAGCGAGAGCCATCGCCTCGCCGTCCACTTCCGATACCTTCCTCTTCGCTTCGCGCTCCCTGTTCTGAGCCTCCAGCAACAGCTGCGTGGAGTCCTTTTCCTTGGTCGCGATTGCAGCGTCCTTCGCAGCGATCGCCTTCGCGGTGCGCTCCAGCTCCCTCCTCTGTGCGTCGATGTCGCCCTGCCTGAGCCTGACCTCTTCCAGCTTCGCGTCGACGTCGGCCTCCTGCTTCGATAGCTTCTCCCTTGCCTCCCTAACCGCCTGGAGCCGCATCTCGATCTCTTTCTCGCTGGCCGCCGCCTGGGCCTTCAGCTCCTCGACTGAGGCCATCTCGTCCTCGAGTCGCTTCTCGTAGGCTTCGAGCTCGGACTCCTTCGACCTCTGGGCGTCCTCTCTGTAGAGTATCGCCCGGCGTTTCTTCTCGAGCTCAATCAGCTGCTCCTTGAGCTTGCTGTCGCTCGCCCGGAGCACCTCCCTCTGCTGGACCGATGTCGAGCTCGCGATTATGTGCAGCATCGAACCGCTGAGCTGGATGGCGACCGCGCTCCCGAGGTAGCCCATCGGGAGGATGCCAGCAAGTTCCTGGTCGGTGAAACTGAATAACATGGGGAATGTGAGCAAAGCGACAGGGAAGGCGGCCGCCACAATGCTGATCGTGCGCCTGGAGCTGCTGCCCTCCCATGTCATCGCCAGGGATATCAGCGTCAGGCTGATCCCGAGAAGTGAAGCCGGGTACAACCAGTCCGGCGTGCCAATCTCCACATACCCGAACTCGTCGAGGAGGATCACCGTTATCAGGAATATGGGAGCGACGAATGCGGCCACGCTCATGATGAAATGCGGCTCGTCCCTGTCTGCGATGTACGGATCCCACTTTATCGCGAGCGCCACGAGCGCCACGACCAGCCCCGCTGCGAGGGGGATGATCCACTTGAGCGTGGGCAGGAATTCGGTCGACCTGAGGAAGTCCCAGTTGACGAGGCCGTACGCGATGACCGCGGTGAGCGCTAGCGCGAGACCCGACGAGATACCGATGATGTGCGCGAGGCGGCCCATCTTCAGCTGCAGGATCGCCGCCTTCCGGGACCGTCTCACCTCCGCGGAATCCATTTGGTCCGCATAGCCCTTGCGCGCTACCTGCGGCTTCCTGCTAGACGCTCTCGCGGCCATTTGCATCAAATCCTTTGTGATAAGTAATATGAATACTGCTGGAGGGGCTATGGTGAAATGCGTTCTGACGGTACTTAAACATTGAGCTTCCGTTCCCACGTGGGAGCACTTTCCAGGGGCCGGTTCGTCGTCCGGAACGCGCCCTCTGGATTTTATTCGCCACACTAGTTTCACCATTCCCTCCCCCGTGCCGGTTTAACTCCTAGGCGGCCGATTGGACGGACGCCGGTGATGCCGATTGAACTTCCAAAGGACGGCCGCTCTTGAGGAGCCGATCATACAGGTGCTCGAGGAGGAGCACCTGCTTCGCGAGCGCGTCCTCAAGACCTCCATCCTGCAGATCGACGATCTCACGGGGGGCTTCCGCTCGTCCCAGGTGACCCTGTTGGACAGCGACAGCAGCTACGCCGTCAGCCTGCTGTACCTCCTGTGCGTGCGCGCCGTCTCCCAGTTCGACGAGGAGGTCGTGTGGATAGACGGCGGGAACGACATCGACCCATACGCCATCGGTTCCCTGTGCAAGAGGCTGAGGCTCGACAAGAGGGAGATCCTGTCCCGCGTAAGCGTATCGAGGGCGTTCACCGCGTACCAGCTCGTGACGCTGATCGACGAGAAGCTCGAGGAGCAGGTGGAGAGGAGCACGCCATCCATGATCATCGTGTCGTCGATCACGGACATGTTCATGGACAAGGACATGAAGTGGATGGAGTCGCACCAGCTCCTCAGGAGGTGCCTCGAGGACATCTCCAGGACGACCAAGGACCACGAGACGATATCCGTCGTCACCGGCCATGCCGCCCACGGAACCGGGGCGGGGCCGATGCTCTCGACGCTGCTGTACGAGCACGCGGACCTTGCAGTGCAGATGCGCACCCGGAAGAACGGACTGCTCTTCAGGATCCCGCGCGCGGACCAGGAGATCACCTTCTTGCCAGTGCCGTGGAACCAGCTCACGCTGGACGAGTTCAGGGGGGAGGAGCACGGGGCGGACGGTGCCCACATACCGCTTGGCGCTTGAGGCGATGGCGCAGCAGTGGAACGATTTCCGCAGGGCGCTCAGGAGCGACGACCGGGAGGCCTTCGACTCGCTGATGAACAGCGCGAGACTGCACGCGTCGGCGTCGACCTACGCGATCAGCCTCGACCCCACGGAGTCGGCGCTGCTGTCGATGCTGCTCGAGCACGAGAAGAAGCTTCTGTCGCTGATGAAGAAGCTCGAGGACCACGACGAAAACGAGGGACTGGATGGGGTGCTCGGGAGCTCTGAGCCGGAGAGATGAGGGGCTGGATACTGGACATCTATCCCGACTATGGGACCAACTCCATCGTGTACTGGGTGAGGACGAGGAGGGGCCCGCGGAAGATCGTGGACCGCTCGTTCCTGCCGCGGATATTCGTCCACGGCTCCGAGGAGAAGCTGGCATCCCTCGAGAAGGCGCTCCCGATACTCGGCCCCGTGAAGTCCGTGGATCGCGTGATGAAGCGCACATGGCTCGGGGAGGACGCGCGCGAGGTCCTCGCCGTCACGGTCCGCGACTACCAGAAGGTCGAGGAGGTCGCACACACGATCGACAACCGCGGGAGGTACAAGGACTTCGCGCTGTTCAACGTCGACCTCCGGTTCAGCCAGCGGTACTTCTCCGAGAAGGACCTCTTCCCGATGGGGCTGCTGGAGTTCCGGCCGAAGCCGCGAATGATTGACGATCCGTACGAGATAGACTACGAGGAGCCGCCCCTGACGGACGCTCACCTGAAGATCGTCACCGAGAACAGGCGCGGGATACCGACCTTCGGCGACAAGCTGGTCGCGGCCAAGGTCGGGGAGCATTGGCTGGACGGCGGGGAGGAACGGATCCTCGCGGGCATCCAGGAGCTGCTCCGCAAGGAGGACCCAGACGTCGTGTACACAGATGACGGGGACGCGTTCGCGATCCCGTACATGTACAAGCGAGCGAGGGCGATCGGGCTCGACGGCGTCCGCCTCGGAAGGGACGATGACGACCAGCCGAGGACGGACAAGAAGGGGAAATCGTACTTCACCTACGGGCAGATCAAGTACAAGCCGCCATCGTACAAGCTCAAGGGCAGGATACACATCGACATGTCGAGCTCGTTCATGTACATGGAGAGCGGCCTGAACGGGCTCACGGACCTCTCGCGGATATCCAGGATACCCGTCCAGGAGCTCGCGAGGCTCTCCCCTGGGAGCGCGATCAGCGCGATGGAGGTCGACCAGGCGCTCAGGGACGATTGCGTCATAATGTGGAAGAAGAACCTGCCCGAGCAGTTCAAGACCGCTGAGGAGCTCGTGGTCGCGGACCGCGGAGGGTTCATCTACGAGCCCAAGGTCGGGATACACGACCGAGTGCTCGAGGTCGACTTCACATCCCTGTACCCGAACATCATGGTCAGGTTCAACATCTCCCCCGAGACGGTCACGTGCCCCTGCTGCCCAGAGCCCGCGAGGAGGGTCCCGATCCTCGGATACGGCATCTGCGACAAGCACGTGGGGCTCATCCCGAGGGTGCTCAAGCCTGTGGTCGAGCGGCGCATCAGGCTGAAGAGGCTCGTGAAGGCCGGTGCCGAGAACGCGAAGGCCTACAAGGAGCGCGTGGACATCCTGAAGTGGCTCCTCGTGACGTGCCTCGACCCCGAGACCGAGATCCCGTTCAGCAGGCACAGGCGGTTCGACATCAGGCCCGTGGCGGACATAGTGGACAAGTATGCGCGCGGAAAGACGGGGGAGTTCCTGGTCCCTGATGGACTCAGACTCTTCGGCGTCGACCAGAGGCTGACGCCTTCGCTGAAGACCGTCGAGAGGGCTTTCAGGTTCCTCTCGCCCAAGAAGATGATCGAGCTAGACCTGGGCGAAAGCAAGCTCAGGCTCACCCCAGATCATCCGTGTTATGTCCTCCGCAGAGGCAAGATCGAGCTGCAGAGAGCGGAGCGGCTGGCCCGCGGGAACCTGCTCCCAGCGCTCGGGCCGCTCTACGACCGAAGCGCGCGCGGCGGCTCGCCGATGAGGACCGTCCGGGTGAGAGGCGTCAGGAGGGTCGCGTCGTCCAGCGACCATGTCTACTGCCTCGGAGTCGCCGAACCCCTTCGCGGGTTTGCGCTGGCCAACGGGGTGCTCACGCACAACTGCTTCGGATACACCGGCTACAAGAACGCGCGCTTCGGGAGGATCGAGTGCCACGAGGCGATAAACGCGTACGGCAGGGAGATCATGGTGCAGACCTCGGAGATGGCCGAGGCGCACGGGTTCGAGATAATACACGGGATCGTGGACTCGCTCTGGCTCAAGGGGGACGGTGATCCCGAGAGGTTCTGCGAGCACGTCTCCGGGCACATCGGGATACCGCTCGAGCCCGAGGGGATCTACAAGTGGCTCGTGTTCCTCCCGGACAGGTCCCATGGCGTGGGCGTCCTGAACAGGTACTATGGACTGTTCGAGGACGGGAGGTTCAAGGTCCGCGGGATAGAGCTCCGGAGGAGCGACACAACGGACATCGTGAAGGAGATGCAGGAGGAGCTGCTCGAGCATTTCAGGAAGGCCTCGGACTCGCAGCAGTTCATCGAGCTCATACCCTCCGCGCTGGACGTCGTGGACCGGTACGCCGAGGCGATAAGATCCGGCACGGTCCCGTTGAACAAGCTCCTCATCACGAGGAGGATAACGCAAGGACTAGGAGACTACAGGCAGTTCAACGATGGCGTCGCCGCGCTGATGCAACTCGACGGCGAGGGATTCGATGTCAACCCGGGAGAGGCGATAAGATACCTCGTCTGCGACTGCCGGAGCAGGGACCCGAGAAGGCGCGTGAAGGTCGACTCGTTCATCTCGGGAAGCGAGGAGTACGATGCGAACGTCTACGTCGACCTCCTGCTCCGAGGAGTAGAGGGGATGCTCCTCCCGTTCGGTTACGACATCGAGAGATTGTCGGGCATCTTCAGGTCCGAGAACCCGCGGAGGAGGTAGTTCGCGGTTTGTGCTAGGGGGGCATGTTCCTAGGCGATAGCATTATATAGCTAGGTGCAGGGTCAGTGTCCTGCCGGGGAGGATACTGACTTGAGCAAATTCAGGTTCGCAATGCCTGCCTATGTGCTAGCGGCCCTTGTTGTCCTAGCAGCGCCCGCGACGCTAGCGGTCAAGAGCGTCATGGACGCGAACGATGACGACAACGATGATTACGATTCTCTAGTTTCTATCGTCGGCAAGGTGACGGCCTACGTCACCGATGACGACGAGTATGAGAACGAAACCGACGACAGTGACGATGATGACGAGATGGACGACGTCGAGGACGCGGTCGTTCTATCGCACTGGTGCAACGAGACCGAGCGCAACAGAACGAAGGTAATCACCGCGTTCGTGATCGACAACGAGACAATCGTGACCTGTGGGCCGTGGTGGTACTGGGCCGCGCAGAGCCCGAACATAACCGATGTGGTGCACATCGGGGACATCGTCAACGTCACCGGCGAGATGGAGGACGAAGACGGCATGCAGGTCCTCTCGGCGTGGAAGATAGTTAACGAATCGACCGATGAAGAGCTCACGATAAAGGAGGAAGGGAGACCGCCTTGGGCAGGAGGCCCAAAAGCGCTCGTTCTTGTTCCTTGGCCGTCCGAAGAGGATGAGTAGCCAGGGACAGAGCGCCCAGCCGGGTACTGCAATCGGGGGGAGAAAGGCGGTCCCCTCCTCTGTATCCCTTCTTTAGCCCTCTGACCACTGAAATTGCTTTAACCGGGAGTGGAATATAGAATCGGACACGGTGATGCCATGGACGACCAGTTGGCTTTGGTGATCAGGCTCGCGGTCGCCGTCGTGGCGCTGGTACCGTTCGTTGTGTTCCTGCTGTCGTACCTGCGCACGCGGATGATCAGGCTCCTGTTCGCCGCGCTAGGTTTCGGAGTGTTCTTCGTCAAGGAGGTCTTGCTCGCCGCGGGCACCTTCACGATCGTTCTGAAGGAACGCAACCCGCATTCGCCCGCGGTGACGCATTCCGAGTTGGCGCTGCTGGAAGCCGCGATTGACCTGGCCATAATCGTACTGTTCGTTTTGGCCATCCTATGGAAGCAAGGTGCGTCAGGTGACGGACAAGCCGGAGCTGGAGACAAGAAAGAGAGTGTATGACCTCGTCGTCCTCAACCCAGGCGTCCACCTCAGGGAAACAGAGAGATTGACGGGCCTTCCCCTGGGGGTCGTCAGATATCATCTGGACCGCCTGCAACGAGAGGACCTCATCTTCGCGCAGGAGGACCGGTACTTCAAGCGGTTCTTCCCGAAGGGGAAGATCCCCAACGTGCCGACGCAGTACTTCGCCGTTCTGAGGCAGGAGAGTCTCAGGAGGATCGTGCTCCATCTTCTGAACAACCCTGGATCGAACCATGCCACCATGATGAGCGTGCTTGCGCTTCCCGCATCGACGCTCTCCACCTACCTCTCCTATCTCCTGAGAAGAGGCATCTTGCGAAGGGAGAAGAGCGGCAAGGAGAACCTGTACTTCGTGCAGGACGAGGAGAGCGTCGTGAAGGTCCTTCTCGTATACCGTCCGAGCTTCCTGGACAAGCTAGTCGACCGCGCTCTGACCCTCTATATGGAAAGACCGTAGTCACATCGACCCGATCAGCGTCGCGGCTATTGGGATTAGGAGGCAGCCCATCAGCTGAATCCTCCGGACGCCGATGAGCGGAGGGAGCAGTCCGAGGCTGATTGCGGCGAGCATCACCAGAGCGCCGCGCGCTCCGGTCAGCGCGACAGACAACGAGACGACGAACGCGAGGGACGCAAGCGCGACCACTTTCGATCCCATGAAGTCACGCACGCCCCGGAACCTCTCATTCAGCAGGCGGACCACGGTGTGCGCCACCAGCGCGGACAGGAGCATGGACATGGCGAGGGCGAGCATGAGCGGCCCGCTTGCAGGCCATGCGCTGTTGTCGAGGGTCCTCCCCAGGAACATCTCCACGGCGTCCATGGTTCCGCTCCGAGCTCTCAAGATCGTGAAGAGGGCGCCGAGCGCGAACACCGCTCCAGACGCCGACATGGAGGAATAGAGCCAGATGAACCGGAGCGATGATGCGATGTCTCCCCGGTGGACGGTCTCCCTCATCGTGGGGGCGCAGAGAGTCGCTGCCGCACCCGATGTCATTCCCGGCATCCATCCTACGATGGCGCCTCCGAGCAGGGAGAGCACACAGTCTTTCGCGCGCGGCGTGTGCAGGTGCACGCAGTCGCCCCGGATCTTGAAATCGGTCAGCCGTGCGGATCCGAGGCTGAGGATCAGGCTCGGGATACCGAAGAGACCTGCGAACATCGGTAGCAGGAGGGAATCCTTCGGGACGAATCCGTTCTGTAGCCACGGAAGGTCTGGCATCTCGAAGGAGTAGTAGTTCGACTTAAGGACGATGCCGCCGAGCAGGCCGGAGGCGGTGAACATCATGGCTCCTCTGAGAACTCTGGTCACACGAGAATGCCTCTGAGAAGGTCCAACAGGAACCGCCCCCTCCGAAACCAGGAGCACGCATGAGAAGAACATCACAATCGCGGCCATGCCCTGCCTCAGCAGACCATAGAACCCCACAGGCTCCCCCATTAGGAGGCAGGCTGGGAAGAGTACCAATGTTGACGCGAGCACACCCGCCAGAGCGCCGTCCGCGGATGCCCTCACCGCGCTTCGGCCGAGTCCGGATTTCGCCAATCTGTGGGCCGGGAGCACAGAAATAACGTCCCCTGAAGGGATGCCAACATATGTCGAGGAGACTGACTCGGAGAGTATGTGCGCGATGAGCGCAGCCGAGAGGAAGCTCGAAACAGCAACCGCAGCGTCCGAGGACCCGAACGCCATGGCCAGCGTGCCGAAGAGGCCTATGCAGGAGCCGGCGTATGCGGACAGCAGGGCGGCCAGGTTGTTCATGTGAAGCCCGGGCACCAATCCCGCGAGGAATCCTGCCCCCGTGCCCGCGAGCGAACTCACGAGCACGACCAACAGTAGTGACGGATCGCCCACGCCCAAGGATCCCCACCGGGACACTTTGCGGAGCGCGCTACAGTTAGCATTCCGAGATTCCAGCAATATGCGTATTTCTTGATAAATCGCCATGGGATGGCCGAAGATGACGGCCCAATTCGCGACGAAGACTAGAGGGTCACGACCTTGCCGTTTACGATGTCCACCTTCACCAGGGTCTTCACCTGAATCCCGAGCTTCCTCTCGATCTCGGCCTTCCTGTCCGTCTTCTCCACGACCACGAGAATATCAGCGATCTTGACGCCGATCTTGTCGAGCGCCTCTACAAGCGCCCAAAGCGTCCCGCCCGTGCTCACGACATCGTCCACGATGATGACCCTGTCTCCCGGTTTGACGCCGTTCACGAAGAGCGAGGACTTCGAGTAGCCCGTCAGCCTGGATATATTGATCTCCCCAGGCAGACCATACATCCGCTTCCTGACGACGTTGAATGGCTTGCCCGTCTTCAGCGAGAGCGCGGTCGCCAGGGGGAGCCCGAGCGCCTCCACGGTGATGAAGTAGTCGCAGTCGAAATCCGAGATCTGGCACATCGCATCGACGATCTCCTTGAGCATCGTCGGCCTCACCATCGGTATCCCGTCGGTGACCGGGTTGACGATGTAATCGTAGTCCCCTCGCCTGACGATCGACGATTCGGTCAAAGAAGCCTTCAGTTCCTCTAGAGCCATCTTATCCTCTACCTTTCTGACTGGCCTTCATGCAGCTTATCCCTGGGCCAGAGCACGTCCCGTCCATCATGTCATGTGACTCCGTGCTCTTGCAGTTTATGAGTGAATAGATGTCGTACTTCCCGTCCAGGTATTCCCTCCCGTGCAGGTAGCCGAGCTCCACCAGGAATCCCATGGCGATGACCTTGCCCCCGAGCCTCTCGACCAGGTGGGCATTTGCCTTCGCCGTGCCGCCAGTCGCCAGGAGGTCGTCTATCAGAAGTATCCGGTCGCCGTGCTCGATCGCGTCCTCGCGGATCTCGATGGTGTCGGCCTCGTACTCCTTCCTGTAGTCAAGAGACGCAACGCGCGGCGGCAGCTTGCCCTTCTTCCGGATGGGAACGAACCCGACTCCGAGTTCGTGGGCGACTGGGGCACCGACTATGAACCCCCTCGCCTCGATCGACACAACAACATCGATGTCCATCTTCCTGAAGTGGTCCGCGAGCTTCTTCACGCAGTCCTTGAATGCGACCCGGTCCTTGAGCAGCGGCGTGATGTCCCAGAAGACGACTCCTTTGAACTCGGGAACGCGTCGTAACTTGGATTTGAGGTCCATCGCAAACATTCCTCAGTCGAAGGCCCGAGCACCAGCGGGGCCTTCCGTAATCGCCTCCCCTAATACTCTCGATACTTTAATGTTCTTCTCAGTCGACCAGCTGGAGGCTCCGGCCAACGCCCCTCGGCGCGATTGGGGACAAGAATAATAACTCCCAAGGCTTCATCGATTCCGGAGAGTGAATCAATGCCCGTTCTCTCGGGAACAGTTTCGATCGCCCCAGGCGTGTTCTGGGTCGGCGTGAAGCACGATAACAGACGATTGTTCGACGCACTCATACCGTTGCCCCACGGAACCAGCTACAACGCGTATCTGGTCAAAGGGGAGCAGAAGACCGCACTCATAGACACCGTCAACCCCGGGTTCGAGGAGCAGCTGCTGAACAAGGTGTCGCAGCACGTCGACCCCGCGAAGATTGACTACCTCATCATGAACCACGCGGAGCCGGACCACGCGAACGCCATACCCCGCGTGTTGGAGGTCGCGAAGAACGCGAAGCTCGTCACGGGCGCGAAGGGCAAGGAGGCCGCGATGATGTACTACAACACGCCGGCCGAGAGGATCATGGTCGTCGATGAGACCATGAAGATCGACCTCGGCGGGAAGACTCTGAGCTTCATCGACGCCCCGTGGCTCCACTGGCCGGAGACGATCTTCACATACCTGCAAGAGGACGGCATTCTGTTCCCATGCGACTTCTTCGGGTCCCATGCGGCAGTCGGGGAGTTCTACGCGGACGAGTACGGGAACGAGCTGGCAGTCGACCTTGCCAAGATGTACTTCGCAGAGATAATGATGCCTTTCAGAAAGAACGGCCTCAACGCGATGGAGAAGCTGAAGAAGTTCGACCTGAAGATGATCGCTCCGTCGCACGGATTCATCTGGCGTGATCCGAAGGTCATCTTGGACGAGTACGCCAAGTGGGACGGGGAGAGGATGGCCAAGAAGGTCCTCATTGCGTACGTCTCCATGTGGGGCAGCACCGAGAAGATGGTGCGCCTGATGCAGGAGGTCCTGGTCAAGAATGGGGTGAACGTCCAGGTTTACGACCTGACCGCCACAGGAGTAGGAGAGGTCGCGAAGGAGCTGGTGGATTCTCCGATCCTGATCCTCGGCGCCCCAACAGTTCTCAACGGAATGCACCCCGTCGGAGCATATGCGGCGATTCTGGTCAAAGCTCTGCGCGCGCCCACGAAGTACGCGGCGTTCCTCACTTCGCACGGATGGGCAGGTGGGGCGGTGAAGCAGCTCCAGGACATACTCGCGGGCACGAAGATCGAGGTGCTGGGTGTCGTCGACTCCAAGGGCCCGCCGCGGGAAGCTGAGATGAACCAGGTCATTGAGCTCGCGGCCAAGGTACAGGAGAAGCTGCGGGAGTTTTGACCGCGCACTCGGGCGAATCTCCGAAACATTTTCCTTTCTCCTTCCGATACTCCGAGACGATGGTCTATCCACGAGAAGTCTTGAACCGCCTCAAATGGACTGAAGGGGAAGCGCTCGATGAGGCGATCATCTGGTACGTTCACAGGGGAGCACCAGAGGACGTGATGAGGGTGACTGGCGACAGGCTCAAGGCGCTTGGCAAGGGCTTCTTCGACACTGACGAGGCCACCATTCCGTATCACAGGATACTGCGGATAGACTACCGCGGGAAGACCATCTTCCTAAGAAGCGAGAAGGCCAAGGAGCTCACCTGACTGCACATCAAGTCGTTGCTTGGCCTGAAAACATATATCTACACGCCAAGCATCGCGCTGACCAATGGAGCTTCTCTGGCTGCCCTTCTCCCTCGCGACGATCATGATGTACGGGCTGGGGCAAGTATTCGCGAAGGAGACGAGAACCAATGCATCCTCGGCCAACCTGCTCCTGATCCTCAGCGTGAACATCTTCGTCATCTGGGTGCCATACTTCGTGATCTTCCGCGACCCGAGCACGTCGTTCCCGACGAGCACTTGGCTACTTGCAATCGCAACCGCTGGTCTCTCGGGTGCGGCGTATGTCACCTTCTACGAGTCCTTGAAGCACGGCAAGGTCAGCATCGTGGGAACCGTCGCCGGTGCGTACGCGCCCTGGACTGTGATTCTAGCACTGGTCTTCCTTGGCGAATCCATGAATCTGTTCGAGGGAATCGGCGTGTCTCTGGTCGTGGCGGCCATGCTCGTATTCACGTACTCGAGCAACGGCAACGGCGAGAGGAGGACCGAGCTCCTCGGGATTGCGTTCGCGGTGATATCGCTCTTCTTCTGGGGGACCTCCGCCGCCCTCGCCAAGGACGTGATGACCGACATCGGCAACACGAACTTCATCGGGGTCTACGGATTGGTGTGCCCGACGATATGGGTGGCATACTGGTTGACCACCGAGAAGGGCAAGTTCGAGATGCCGAAGTCCAACCGACGAATCCTGGAGCTGTCCATGTTATGCTTTGCGTTCGGAGGGATTACGTACTACCTCGCGATCGAGAACGGCAACGTTTCGATCGTTTCTCCGATAACAAACCTCTATCCGGTGCTCACGATAGCAGTCGCGAAGTACAGGCTCAGGGAGAGGCTGACGCTCAGGCAATATGTGGCTCTGGCGATGCTCGTGGCGTCGATCCTGCTATTCTCGTTCTAGATGCTCTTGAACTTCCCGTCGGAGAATATTATCCGGTCCCTCACCCTCGCATCCGGAACGGTCTTCTGCGGTATGAGCTCCGTCACGATCTCGATGTCGTCCCTCAGCAGGCTCTTCGCGACCTTGTTGCCCAGGGTCTCCTGCACCTGATAGATCCCGGCCGAGTTGGACATCTCGACATATATCTCGATCAGCTTCGTCTGGCCCTTCCTGATCTCGACGCTCTCGATCGACAGTGCGGAGATAGAATGGATATCATGCTTCCCCAGGTCGTAGGAGAGTCTTCCCCTTCCCTTCGTGATGTCGCATCCGTCTGCGATCACCACGATTGCACTTTCCATGGTGAGGGCGTTCTCCGCCTCGTCATGAGAATAGAGGATGTGCAGTATCTGCCCGAGGACCGCTGTTCGCTTGTTCACTTCAGGGTATATTGAGGGGAGGAGGCGCTCGAGGATGCCCTTCCCCAGCACAAGGCTCAGCGCCTCGTGCTCCTCCCTGTGGACCGCGTTGCCGATGTCGTGCAGGAAACTGCCTGCCATGACGATCAGGTGCGCGTCGTCCTCTGTCATCCCCAGGCCTGTGATGGAATCGAGGGCGAGCTCCCGGCTGTCCAGGATGATCCTTAGCAACTTCATGGCGTTCGCAGTGGTGATCCTAGCGTGTATCGGGCCGTGGTCGTTGTATCCAAGCTTCTGGACCGCGATGTAGTTCGCGAGCGTGAGGTAGTTGTTGGTCTCGGGATCGTTCTGAAGCAGCTGGAACATCTTGAGGGCGTTCGGATAGTTCATGAGTTCCTCGTTGATGGTCTTTATCGACTGCTCCTCAAGGGTCCTGTAAGACGATGGCATCCGGAGGCCGTACAGAAGTCCCTTCTCGAACACCTGTTCAGACATGTGTTCTCACCGTTCTCAGGCTCTCTAATATGAAAATGGGATTATGAACCATTGCCCGTCGGGCCCGATTCCATGTTGGGCAAACAAGCTTTTGTGCTCACAAGGGCTTCATACGCACTAGGCAATGTCATACGTCGAGGAGCTCGTTTCATCCCTCGGGAAGGAGAAGGTCCTCACCGACCCATCCGAGAGGTTCGTCTACGGCGCGGATTGGAGCCCGAGGACCCCGGATGAGTTCCGCCCTCCCGATGTCGTCGTCCTCCCGAGGACCACGCGCGACGTCCAGAGGATCGTGAAGATCGCATTCGCCCACGAAATACCCGTCACTGCTGGTGGTGGGCTGACGGGGATGCTCGGGGGAGCGATTGCGCTCTACGGCGGCATCTACATCGACACGACCACGATGAACTCGATCGTCGAGGTGGACCAACGGAACCAGACCGTAAGGGTCCAGGCGGGCGCCACCCTCCAGGAGGTCAACGACGCGGTCAACCCCTACGACCTCTGGCTGCCGCACCAACCCGAATCGAAATGGGTCAGCACGGTCGGTTCGGCCATCGCCTGCGACAACGACTCCACCTTCGGCGTCAGGTACGGGAAGATCCTGAACTGCCTCCTGAGCGCGGAGATCGTCACGGGCACGGGCGAGATCATCGAGCTGGGCCACAGGAAGGCGCACTTCACATCGTCCGGGTATAAGCTCAAGGATTTGCTGGCAGGGAGCGAGGGCACGCTCGGAATCATTACCGAGGCTACCCTTAAGCTGGAACCCATTCCCGCGTCTAGGAGGGTCGACATGCTAGTGTTCCCGCGCATGGGCGCCGCGGTCGACTACCTCAGCAGGCTCCTGAAGGCCGGGCTGTGCATCGAGGCCGCCCACATCAACTGCAAGCGGAGGCTGAGGTTCTACGCGCACAGCTATGTCCAGAAGTTCGGCAAGGAGCCCGAGATTCCCGCATGGGCCGAGGCGCTCTTGGCCATCGCATTCGCGGGAGATCAAGAAGTCGTTGAATCGCAAAGGGCCTACGCCTTGAAGATAGCGAAGGAGTTCGAGGCGTTGCCCGTCGAGGAGCGCGCGATAGTAGATGCATGGTGGGCGTCCAAGTACACTCTCGACTTCGAACCGTTCAAGCAGAAATGGCCGGACTCGCAGAAACAGAAGAAGTTCGGTGCGGCCGATCCAGGCGTCCCCGTGGGCAGGCTCGAGGAGTTCTACCACAAATTCATCCACGTCGCGGAGAAGCACAAACTGGAAATCATCGGCATGAACGCGTACCTCGAACATCCGAACAGCATCGGGTTCTCGCTGTCCTGCGCGGTATTCGTTGACTATCGGGACCCTGAGGAGGTGCGCAGGTTCCGCATGTTCCACGACGAGCTGAGCAGGCTCGCGGTCTCCTTCGAGGGGACGATGAGCACCTTCATGAGCGACACGTACCAGAAGGCGCCGTACCTGGAGCTGGAGCACGGGCCATCGCTGAAGTACATGAGGGAGGTCAAGAGGATATTCGATCCCAAGGGCATCCTCAACCCGGGCAAGAAATTCCCAAAGGAGGAGCATAGATGAGCGGCCTCGAGGAATTCAAGGACGAGCTCGAGACTTGCTTCGGGACGTCGTGCGGGTTCTGCGAGCGCGGATGCCCAGTTTATCAGACCCTAAAGATCAAGACGCTGTGCATGCGGGGCCGGAACAGGACGATGCTCGGCCTAATCCAGGGCAGGTTCGAGGTTACCCCGGCAGTCGTCCAGGCGGCGTTCGAGTGCACGTTGTGCGGTAACTGCGACCGATGGTGCGCGCTCAAGAACACCGAACACACGAGAGCGTTCAGGGAATACCTGCTCGAGCACGGGGTCGAGCCGATGAAGGAGCACTCGTCGATAGTCGCGAGCATCCGGAACTACGGGAACCCCTGGTTCCAGCCCAGGAGCGCCCGGGCAAGGTGGGCCAAGGGTCTCAACATCCCCAAGGCTTCCTCTGGACAGCAGGAAGTCCTGTTCTTCGCGGGCTGCACCTCCGCGGTCAACAAGCCACTCAACAAGGGCCTTGTCGCAGGTGCGAAGCTGTTGCAGAAGGCGGGGATCAGGTTTGCGACACTCGGGCAGGATGAACCGTGTTGCGGCTCCACGCTCCTGAGAGTGGGGCAGAAGGCAGCATTCGAGGAACTCGTGGAAGGCAACGTAAAGAGATTCGACGAGCTGGGAATTTCGAGGATAGTCACCGCGTGCCCTGGATGCTACACGACATTGAAGAGGTCGCTAGAGGACCGAGGTTCAAAGATACAGGTCCTCCACTTGTCCCAGGAGATCGCCCAGCAGATACGCACCGGCAGGCTCGAGCTCAGGAAGGGCCGCGAGAAGGTCACCTATCACGATCCGTGCCACCTTGGCCGCCTCGGAGGGGTGTTCGAGGAACCGAGGGAGATCGTCAAGGCGGTTGCCGAGCTTGTCGAGATGCCTAACAACCGGTACGAATCGAGATGCTGCGGTGCTGGTGCGGGCCTTCAGTCGGCCTTCCCGAAGCTCTCCAAGGACCTGGCCGCGAAGCGGGTAGCAGAGGCGAAGGCCACGGGCGCTGCCGCGATAGTCACCTCATGCCCGTTCTGCGAGACCCAGCTCAGGACAGTCCCCGGCACAAGGGTCTACGATCTGTTCGAACTGATCATGGATTCGATTGAGGGCCCAGAAGGCAAGACTGGCAATTTGGGGAGAAACCGGGCGGCTCAGGACAGAAGTTCGTAGGTGATCCGCTCGCGGTCCTTCCCCTTGTTCTCGCGCTTTGTGATCTTGACCTTCCCGATCTCCGATAGCGAACGCACGTGGGTGCCAGCGCACGGGCAAACATCGAACTCGCCGGCCCTGACAACCCTGAGCTCCCGCACGGACTTCGGGAGGAGGTCCAGGTTCGCCCTCTGAGAATCGACGTTCCGCTCGAGCACCTCCCGGTCCTCCTTGCATATCTCCACCTTGGCGCCGGACGATAGGATCTCGTTGCACTTGGCCTCCGTCTCCGCTATCATCTCATCTGTGAATTTCACCGGGGCGAAGTCTATCCGCGAGCGATCGTGGTATATCTGATTGCCGACAGTCCGCGCCTTGTACAAGTCATAGACGACCCCAGAGACGATGTGCTGGGCGGTGTGCATCCTCATGTGCGCGTACCTTCGCTCCCAGTTGATGACCCCCCGGACGTTGTCGGGGACGATGTCTGGGTTCTGCGTGAGATGGTGCCTGATGCCCTCCTTCTTGGTTACCTCCCTGACCTCCGCTTTCCCGCCAGGCCACTCAAGCCAACCGGTGTCTGATGGCTGGCCTCCTCCAAGCGGGTAGAACGCGGTCCTGTCGAGGACGACGTAGTCGAAGCCTCTCTCAATCACCTTGGCCTCGAAATCCCTGATGTAGTTCGCCTCTGTGTCCTTCATGTAGAGAAGCTCGGTCTCCGGCATGCTCAGCACTCATCCGAAGAAGCAGAAGACCAAGGTCGTGGAAATATCTTTCCTGCAACTGGAATGCAATGCCCGGACGGGCTCGTCCTGTCGACGCACCCCTTCAGCTGTCATGTCACCCTCGACAGTTGAGGCCGACTTCACGACCGTCTGGAGGAGTACACCAGGGCCCTGTCACTCCTAGCCGCCTAATGTGTACACTGCGGTCCCGTCAGATCCTCGAAAACTATCTATAGAGAATGAAGGATTGCTCTCCAATCAGGCGAGAGCCTGAGAGTGGTGGCTGGGGGATAAGGGTTCGAGGAGTTGCCAAATCACTTTGTCAATGGTCCCTGAAGCCGAAACGGGTCCTTCCGGTCGGCTGCTCTGTGCACGCACATTAGAGCGGCATCGAATGTCGTAGGTGAGGAGGGAGTGCTGTGGGAGGAAGGGATTCGGAATTGCCAAACGAATTGAGGAAGGTTGCCGCGAGCTGCATGGTCTTCTTGTTTGTGGTGTCCTGCTTCACGATGACTGACTCGGAATCGCCCGACAGTCACTCGGCGGAGGTCAACAGTGCAGGTGCAGCCAGTCTTCTTTCCGATTGGATGCCTGGTGCGATCTGCACTGGAGGTGGCACAACCTCTTTTTCGAATGACGCATCTCCAGAATCGGCCTTATCTACCAGTTCTTCCGACGACCCCGCCGTGACCGGCAAGTTCGTCTATCAGGACACGGAAGGCACTCACCGACCCTGCAGAGAAGCGAAGGTGCTGGTATACAGATGTGATGAGAATGGAGGCAATGAGGAGAAAGTAGCAGAAGGCCGAACGGATGCTTCGGGTCAATACTACTTCTCGGGATTGAGCAGCGGGAAGTACTACTTTGTGAGGATGTACAGTAACAACCCGTACGCGGTTGTGAAAAGCTGGATTCCTGAGCCTGACGAACCATACAAATGGAGGACCCACTGGACCAAGCTAGATGCCGGTGAGGTCCACGATTTCGGAACCCTCCTGCCCACAAAAGAGGGAGGAACTTATTGGGACATGGTGATAGCGCTGGCGATCGTGGACGCCGTCTATGAGATGCGCAACTACATCATCTCGAATTCATGGCCCGGAGCGATGGACGGCATACCCCAAGTGGGCATCAGATGGCCATCCTATTGCAGTGACGTGTGGGGGCTGTCATCGCATACACATGTCGTAGATATATGGGGCCTGTTGTTTGGGACGGATGATCCCTATTGGGGACAGATTCACCTAGAAGAGCTCACCGCGGAGTCCCCGTATAGAAATCTGATCCACTCG
>Ga0153916_10001092_pt1 | contig 19085 bp, 18 predicted proteins | sample Opewatmetagenome_FD_109642 | JGI IMG/M metagenome (GOLD analysis project Ga0153916, IMG submission 109642) | Freshwater wetland microbial communities from Ohio, USA - Open water 3 Core 3 Depth 4 metaG | ecosystem: Environmental > Aquatic > Freshwater > Wetlands | place: USA: Ohio, Lake Erie... | reverse complement strand
TGTCCTACATCATTGGCGAGGTCGACAACCTGCGGCAGATCGCCCAGGAGTTCATGGAGATCTCAAGGGACACCACTCTCCACAAGGAACCCCTCGACCTGGCCGAAGTCCTGGAGGACACGCTCCGGCCCTACCGGAAGCTTCTCTCCGAGCGGATCCGGTTCAAGGTCGTCTATTCCGGCCGGGACTTCCGGGCGCGGGGCGACTCGGCCAAGCTCAAGACCGCCCTCCGGAATATCGTCGCCAATGCGGTCGAGGCCATCAGCCATAAGGGAGAGGTCAGCCTGTCCGTCGACCGCAAGGGCGTGAACCATCGGATCGTCATCCGGGACACGGGATCGGGGATGACCAGGGAAACGATCGAGCGGATCTTCGATCCCTACTTCTCGACCAAGGACTCAGGCACGGGCCTCGGCCTCCCGATCGCCAAGAAGATCATCGAGGAACACGGCGGAACGATCCAGGTCTCGAGCGAGCCCGGGGTCGGGACGACGGTGACGATCGAGCTCCCGGGCGAGGAATGATTGGAAATTCCCCGCGTTTTTTGGGAAAATAGCTGACCGACCACTGGGCGGGAAAGGACACAGGCCATGGCCAAAACCCTCGTCGCCTATTTCAGCCGGACGGGAAACACGAAGAAGGTTGCCGAAGCGATCTTTGACGAAATCCCGGGGGACAAGGTCTTGAAGCCCATGGCGGAGGTCAACGACCTGGCTCCCTATCAGAACATATTCGTCGGGTTCCCGGTCCAGTCGCATAGCGTCCCCTACGAGGTCGAGGTGTTCCTCAAGAAGGTCCCGCAAGGCAAGAAGATCGCCCTCTTTTCGACCCATGGGTCCGTGACGGGGAGCAGCCTGTCACGCGAGGCCCTGGAACACGCCTCGGTCCTCGTCTCCAAGGCAAAAATCGTCGGCACTTTTTCCTGCCGCGGCAAGGTCTCGATGAAGGCCCTCGAGGTCCTGACGAAATCCCCGGAGCATGAGGCCTGGATAGACATGGCGGCCTCGGCGGCCACCCATCCCGACGAGCACGATCTTGCCGAGGCCAGGGTCTTCGCCCGCTGGAGTATGACCCTCTTTGCCCAGGGGCACTACGGCGGGCTCTGACCGCCTCCCCTCCTAGCGTTCGGCCTGTCTGATTCTTTCGAAGCCAGAGGCGTTGACGAACTCCAGGCGCCCCTCCTTTTCGACCTCGTCGAACAGGAGATTCAGCCCCAGGGTGTCACTCGAAACATGGCCCGCGAGGACGACGTTCAGGTTGGCCTTCTTAGCGTTCTCCAGGGCCTCCTCGCTGACGTGCATGGCGACGATTGTGCTGATGCCGGAGATGGCTTGCTGTTCGAAGATCGTCTTGGGCCCCTCGGTGCCCCCGGTCATGTCCACGAAGATCTTCCCGCAGCGGCTTGTGTCCGAGCCGCTGACGACCTTCGGGCCTGAGGCCAGGCGCTCGGCCTTCCGGTACTCGGGAATGGCCTTGAGAAGGTCGAGGAGGTCCTTGAGCCTGGCGGGCTTCTCGCGCTCAAAAATATCCTTGAGGTGGGAGGTGACGCAGTTGTCGGCTGGCGTGTGGACGCACATCATCGGGATCCCGAGGAGCCGGGCAGCGTCGACGGCCCGGTTGTGGTTGACCGGGAGGAGCCGTCGTTCAATCTCCCCCATGCGCTTATCGAGAAGTTGTTCGGCCACGGAGATGTTGACGCCGTAGGCGGCTAGTAGGTCCGACTGGAGTTTCATGACATCATGGAGCCGGGCCAGGGCGTAGCCCTCGGGATGATGGGCGATGATGAGGTCGATCTTACGCACGGCGTCCCGGTTGAGGGCATGGGCCAGAAGGACCTCGGGCGTCTCCATGTCGATGCCCACGATGACGCGGCCGATCTCGGCGTCGGGAGGGCCGACGAGGATGCGGGTGTCCGCGAAGGGGTTGAACAGCCGGTCGAGGTCGTAGGTTTTGCCCTCCTCGGCAGAAAGCTTCTTGAACTTCGCCTGCTCCTCGGCGAGGAGTTTGCCCATCTCGTCAGGCCCCCTCAGGTCCCGCGAAATTCCGACGACGACGGCCTTCCGGTAGAGGGATTCGAGTTTCATTTTAGGTTCCTTTCTGACCTGAGGGTTGTGTCCGGAAGTCGGACTCCGGTTCCGAGGGCGGCAGCCAGAGTGAGCGCCTCCCCGAGGATTGTCCGGGCGCAGGCGGACGCCCGCCCCAGCTCTTCGCGTCCGCGATCGAGGTCCCCCCGGTCGAGAAGGCGCAGGGCCCGGTAGGCCTGGAGGCGCGCGGCCTCGAGGCTGGAAAGGGCGCCCGCGAGGTCGGACTGGATTTTCTGATAATCCATGAGTGTACTCTCGAAAAAGCCCTTCTCACGCGCTGCCCTCAGGCACGATACAAGGACGGCGGCGGCCGCTCCGATGGTCCAGGCGGCCTCGCCCGCGGCGGCCCCTGCCTCGGTTCCCGGCCGGGCATCCCGTCCCCCAGCGGCTGGAAGAAGTGTTTGGCCGAGTTCCGGCGACGCGGCGGAGATCTCCTCGATGACCAAGGCCCTATCGAGGAGCCCGGCTTGTCCCCCCGACTGAATGGAGCCTAGGAGGCCGGGATAGCCCAAATCCGTAAGGAGCCGGCCGAGGGCCGGCAGCAGCAAGGAATCAGGGGAAACGACATCCTGATTCGCCTGCGCACTTTCCCGGAGGTAGTCCCGGAGACTCTTACGGAGGGCTCTCTGCGCGGGCGTTAGGAATGCATCCATTGGCTTTGCCCGAATCTCTCCTCATCTTACTTTTGCCTCCCCCCGGAATCAAGAGGTAGGAGAAGCGGGCCCGTCCTTCTCGAGGGGACAGCCCGCTTTTTGGGGGTGACGGGCCGTGACAGGAACCATCCGAAATTGACAGGGAGGGAAAAATCATCTACATTCGTCTCATGCTCGGCGGATTGTTCCGGCTGGTTTTTTACGTCTTCCTCGTTTATCTCGCCTACCTCGTTTTCCGCATCTACCGGGCTGCGACCCGGGCCCGGAAGTCGGTCCAAGAGCCCCGCCGGATCCAGGGCGTGATGGTCAAGGACGACATCTGCAACACCTACATTCCGAAGGATGACGCCATCCGCGAGGTCAGCAACGGCGAGGAACGCTTCTTCTGTTCCGAGGAATGCCGCCGGAAATCCCATTCCGTCTGATCCCTCCCGACAGATGATCTAATCCCCGGAAAATGTGATCTCAAAATTCGGAAACTCGCCGGTGTATTCTTCCCAACGGACATCGACGTCATCCACCAGGGCCATCCGCGGGCCGTTCCTGAGCTTTTCGAGAAACAGATCCAGGTTCACGCGGGCCCCCTCGGCCACGACCTCAACCCGTCCGTCATAGAGGTTTCGAACCCAGCCGGTGACGGCCAGACTGACGGCCCATTTTTCGGCGAAATACCGGTAGGCGACGCCCTGGACTCGCCCCGAGATGATGACGTGAATCCGGGTCCTGTCGCTCATCACGGCGATTCTAGCACACGGGTATCCGCCCCACAATCTTCAGGAATCGGCGTGGTCATGGGCGGCGCGGCCGTCGGGCCTGTCGACGTCGGCCTCGCCTTTTGGCAAAAAAGGAGGGCTTTCGCCCTCCCTTTGTCGAGTTTAGGTTAGCGGGGATTACCAGCCGTAGCTAAGCGAAACCATCGGAACCAGGATCTTCATCTCGTAGATACCAGGCATGGTGATACCCAGGCCGGGCGCAATCGTCCGTTTTTGGCCCATCAGATACTCGAGGCCGAAATCAATATTGAACCCGCCGCTCGCATAGCCGAAACCGGCGGTGATAGTGTTGTACGTGTAGCTCGGGATGAGGATGTTCATCGTGGAGTCGGGAGCGGGGGCGGGGTCGTAATAATACCCGGCCCTGAGGGCGAGGTTGCCCATGACATATTCCAGACCAGTCCGGATCTGGAGCTTGTCGCTCCACAGGAGGTCCAGCTCGCTCCCTGAGAATCCGGCAGCGTTCCAGAGGGTATTCTGGAAAGTGAGCGGCAGGGAGTCCAGTTTCTTCCAGTTGGTCCACTGGAGGTCAAAGTCGAGCGTTAGATTAGTTAGCGGCTTGACGGCCAGGCCTCCGGCCAGCCACATCGGGCTAGTGGCGTCCATCTTAGTCTCTGATGTATCGGGAAAGGCGGCGTTTAGGTCAGGTAGGTTTTCGAGCGTCATCGTTCCGGACAGTTTTAGCTTGGATTGCAGCCGATAGCTGACCCCGAAGCTGATGCGGTCGCTCGGCTTGACCAGGAGGCCGAATGTCGCCCCGTATCCCCAGCCATTGACGTCAAGTGACTCCTGGCCCGTGTTGAAGTAAATATCCGGCTGGGGGGGATTCAAGTCCATGACTTCCCACCGGTCCATCTTGAAAAAGCCATAATTGATATTGAAGGTCGCGCCGAAGTAGACCATATCAGACAGCTTGACGGCGATCGCTGGAGCGATGGTGATCGAGCCGATAAAGCTCGTCCAATCGTAGGTTTGGATGCCCGGAGGAGTAAGAAAGTTAGCGGGGAGCCCTTTCGCCGCCAGGATGGCGGCTTCGAGCCCCGTGTTGTTCCAGTCCGCCCCCAGGCCGGAAAGGGTGTAAGCGCCTATCCCGACGACGATCCTGTCGCCAATGGGCTGGAAGTACCCGGCAAGGCCTGCGGGATAATACTTCCTTTTGGTTTCCATGGTGAAGGTCGACAGGGTGTAATTGCTCGTCGGAATGAGCAGGTCGCCGGTCAGGCCGAAGGTTCCCTTCTTCATCATGGCCAGGCCGGCGGGATTCCAGAAAACGGCTGTATAGTCATCGGCCAGGCCGACGAATGCACCGCCCATGGCCGCGGCCCGGGCGCCGAATCCGTTCAGGTTCAGCCCGTTGGCCAGGAGCCCGGAAGTCAGTATTAGGGTGACTGCCAGTCCCAAGCTGAGTTTCTTGATCATTCTTCGCCTCCACAATCAGATTTGACCAAAATCTATAATAGATTAGCGTAGAATTGTCAACTATATACTGGAAATCATGGTAAAATTGTCGAGAAAGCCCCATTCATGGCGAGAAAACTCCTCTCCATCGCCGGGTATGACCCCTCGGGTGGGGCCGGGGTGGGGCTCGATATCAGGGTTTTCGAATACCTCGGGTTCCGGGGACTCGGCATCCTGACATCCGCCACGGCCCAGAACGCGGCCAAGATGATAAAGACATTCCACCTTCCAGGGAGCTTTGTCCTCAGCCAGTTCGAGGCGCTTGCGGCGGAAACCCGATTCGCGGGAATCAAGGTCGGCATGGCTGGCACGCTCGAAACCCTGGCCGCCATTGCCCAGATCCTGGCCTCGAATCCCTCCATCCCGAGGGTCATAGACCCCGTGTTCAGGTCCAGCTCAGGTGCCCCTCTCCTCGAAAAAAAGGCCATCCCCCGATTTCTCGAAATCGTGAGGGGGAAATCATCCCTGATCACGCCCAACCTGGACGAAGCATCGGCCCTTTCAGGCTTCCGGGTCCGGACGTTTGAGGACATGAAGGGAGCCGCCCGCCAGATCTGCGAGGCGGGCCTGATCCCCTGCCTCGTCAAAGGGGGCCATCTCCGGGGCAGGGCCGTCGATGTTCTCTTCGACGGACAGGGCTTTGTGGTTTTCCGTCACGCCCGGATCAGGAAAAGTGTCCATGGCACCGGCTGTTTTCTGTCCGCCGCCATCCTCGGCTATCTGGCGGGCGGCTGTGACCTCGAGAAAGCTTGCCGCCTCGGAATGGGGCTGACGGGGCTAGCAATCCGAAAAGCCACCCCGGCCGGGAAGGCGCGGGCGGCTTTTTCATTCCCACTCTGAGAAAAGGATCGCGCCTGTGATGTCGGAAGGAAGGCTCCTGGAACGGAGATCTCGAGCGCGCCTCTTTCCAGCCTAGTGCCCGGAGTCGGCGGGCGTCACAGGCCCTGAAGCCCCGCGGACGATTTTTGCGGCCGTGGCCAGGACTTCCTTGGAAAACACGACGCCTTGTTTTTCCGCATTGTCAAGGTTGATGAAGATCTTGACGTCAGTCATGGACTGGATGGGGATCCGGCCCGGACTTTCACCGTTCTTGACGCGGACGGCGATCTGCCCCGTCTTATAGCCCATGTCCCGAAAGTTGTAGCCCACCGCCGCCGAGGCCCCGAACTCCACCGACCGGAGGAAGCCGCCGAACAAGGGCAAGCGGTTTTCCTCGGCCACCCGTCCCATGACCTCGAACGACGTGTTGATCGTATTGTCGGAGATTGGAAAAAGCACGTCGACTTTCTCGTTGACCAGGATCTGGGCCGATTGCGGGATTTCGTGGGCACTGGCCACCGGGACGGCCACGACTTCGAGGCCGACTTCGGCGGCGGCCTCCCGGGCCAGCTCCAGGTAATATTCCGAGTTGACCTCCGAGGGCGTCCAGAGCGTCCCCAACCGTTTGGCCGCGGGCACGACCTCGTGGATGAATCTTACGGCCTGCCGGACTGGCCCCGTCGAGGCCACGCCCGTGACCCCGCTCAGATGGTCCTCCGCCGATTTCCCCGCCCCGGCGAGAAACGGCGTCGCGACGGCGCCGAAGACGACCGGAATCGAACGGTTGGCGATGAGAGCCGCCTGGAGGCACTGCGTTGAGAGGGGGATGAGCAGGTCCACTTTTTCGTCGACGAACTCCTGGGCGATCCGCTGGACCTCGGAGATGTCACCATTGGCGATCCGGATCCGGACGAGAACGTTCGTTCCGTCACGCAGGCCGCTGTCCTCAAAGGCCTGGAGGATTCCCTTCCTAACCTCGTTCGCCGTGGGCGAATCCACGGACTGAAAGATGCCAACGACATAGAGCTTGGGCCGTTCGGCCGAAGCAGCGGACTCGGGAGCTTTCTTGCAGCCGGACACAAGGACCAACGCGAACAACAAGCCGAAAAGAAGTGCCGTCCTTTTCATCGACGCCTTTCCTTCATCATATTCAAAAACAGGCCGGCGGGCAATCCTCTCAGGAAAGCCCTGTGGCCTGTCTGAAGCGCTCCGGGGCGATATTCCGCCCGCTCACGACGAGGACCACCGCCCGGCCGCGGAAGGCATCGGGAAAACTGAGAAGCCCGGCGACAGGCAGGGCGCCTGCCCCTTCGATGATCTTGTGGTGGCGTTCAAAAATCATGGCCATCGCGGTCGCGATCGTCCCTTCTTGGACGACGAGAGTCCGGTCCACCAAACCGCGGTAAAGGGGGAAGGTGATCGATCCTGGCTCGATCCCGCCGGCGACAGCGTCGGCGATGGTGGCCTTCTCCTCGATCTCGACGAGACGGCCCGCCTCGACCGAGGCCGCCATGAAAGCGGAGGTCCCGGGTTCAACCCCGATCGCCCGTGCCGCCGGCCGCGCGCCGCGGAGGAAGGCCGCGATCCCCACGATGAGCCCTCCCCCTCCGACGGGGACGATGATATCATCCACACCGGGAACGTCCTCGGCGATCTCGAGTCCGACCGTGCCGGCGCCGCAGATGATGTCTCGGTCGTTGTAGGGAGAAACAAAAATCCGCCCGGTCCTGCCAGCCTGTTCGCGGGCGTGGCCCTCGGTCTGCTCGCAGGCCGACCCGAAGAATTCAGGACGGACGCCTAAGGCTTCGATCTTCTTTCTCTTGGCATCGGAGACCGTGGTCGGAAGGAAGAGCTTGAGGTCGATTCCTTCAAGCCTGGCGGCATGGCTGATGGCCAGGCCGTGATTTCCCGTCGAGGCGGAAACGACTCCTCGCTCCCTCTCCTCGCGAGTCATGGAGCGAAGCTTGTTGAGGGCGCCCCGGAGCTTGAAGGAACCGGTGATCTGGTCGCATTCCCATTTGAGATGGACAAGCGCCCCGGTCATGTCGCTCAGGGGCCCGGAGAATTCAACCGGAGTGCGGACGACGTCGTTCTTGATCCGCTCGTAGGCGGCCCGAATCCCCGCCATGAAATCAAAATCTGCGGAACGCCGCGTGACCATCGGCCCCTAAAGATATGTCCGCCGCCCGCCAAAGTCAAATCGCTCCGGCATCATAGTACGGGGACAGTCCTCCCGAGAACCTAAGTAGATCTTTTCGGATATTTGCCAGAACCGCTGCTCCGAGCCGCTCCGCCGCACTTCTGCTGGTCGCTCCTCAGAATCCGCTCCCGGCCGGAGGCGAGGATGGACGGGGATGGGCCGCGACAGGACCCTATTGATCAGCTCTTCGAAGGGGAGTGTCCCTCTTCTCCCGAAAGCATCGCGGGAAGCGATTTCAGTTGGCTAATGCCGGCGATTTTCTTACAATAGGCTCGTCCATGGCAAAGTACCACATCGGCACGGCCGGCTGGAGCTACGAGGACTGGGAGGGTATTGTCTATCCGCCCCGCAAGGGCCGCGGTATTCATCCTCTGCTCTTCCTCATGAACTACATCAATATCGTCGAGATCAACAGCACCTTCTACCGGGCGGCGTCCCCGGGGCTTGTCCTATCGTGGGTCAAGAAGGTGGAAGGCCACCCGGATTTTCTTTTCTCCGTCAAGCTCCACCAGATCTTCACCCACGAGCGGAAGGACTTTTCGCAGAAAGAAGTGGACGACTTCAAGGCCGGGATCGAACTCCTCCGGGTTCGGAACCGGCTGGCCGCCCTGCTCGTCCAGTTCCCCTGGTCCTTCGCCGCCACGCCCGCGAACTCGGAGTACCTCGTCCGCCTCTTCGGCCTCTTTGCCGGATACCCCATGGCCCTTGAGGTCCGCCGTTCAAGCTGGGACACTCCCGGTTTCTACGACCTCCTCCGCGAAAACCGGATCGCATTCTGCAACATCGACCAGCCGGTCTTCCGAGACTCCATCAAACCCTCCGCGGTCAGCACGAGCCCGGACTTCGCCTACGTCCGCCTTCACGGCCGGAATTACGAGAACTGGTTCCGGGAGGACGCCGGCCGGGACGACCGCTATGATTATCTTTACACGAAAGACGAGCTCGGCGAATGGATCCAGAGGATCAAGGACCTCGGGACCAAAAGCGGCAAGGTGTACGTCATCACGAACAACCACTACCGGGGCCAGGCCATGGCCAACGCCCTCCAGATCAAGAACATGATCACCGGTGAAAAGGTGGACGTCCCGGAGATCCTCCTCGAGAAGTATCCGGTCCTCCGGGAGATCGTCCGGAAAATCCGGAGCGGCCAGATGGACCTGTTCCTTGAGAACGAAGGCTCGGCCCAAACAGAAGACAAGGACAAGAAACCATGAACTGGTGGGAAAACGATTTCGCGACGGTCCAACGAAACAAGCTCTTTCTGGCCGGCCGGAAGGCGGAGGACCTGGCCCGAAAATTCGGGACCCCGCTCTATGTGTACGGGAGAAAGGCGATCGTCGGGCGCTTCAGCCTCCTCGAGAGGCTATTGGCCGCGAATACCCCGCTCGAGTCCTGGATTTGCTATGCGATGAAGGCCAATCCTCACCGCGGCATTCTCTCCCTTCTCCAGAGGAGGGGCGCCTGGGTCGACGCCGTCTCCCCGAACGAAGTCGAGACGGCCATGAGGGCGGGATTCCCCCCTGACCGCATCCTGTTCACGGGGACGAGCGTCAGCACCGAGGACCTCTCGAGCGTCTTCGCCGTTGACGGCCTTACGGTTAACGTTGACGCCGCCGAAGAGCTCGAGATCATGGGCCGGATCAGGCGACGGGCGTGGCCCGGGAGGAAAATCCGTGTCTCCGTCCGCTGGAACCCCGGGATCGGCCGCGGCTTCAATCCGCGCGTCATCACCGCCGGCCGGAGGTCGTCGGACGGGACCCCGATCAAGTTTGGGGTCGAGGAAAAGAAGGTCCTCGGCGTCTTCGAGCGGGCCCGGGCGCTCGGGTTCGTCCCGGTCGGCCTCCACCAGCACCTTGGTTCCGGCTGGGTCCTCGAGGACTTCCCGGCGGTCAGGGAGGCCGTCGACAAGATTGTCGGGAAGGCGCGGGAACTCGGGAAGAGGGGATTCCCCCTCGAATTCCTCGATTTCGGGGGAGGATTCGGGCCGCGCTACGCCCGCGGGCAGAGCCTTTTTCCGGTCGAGAGCTACATCCGATACATGACCCGGGCGGTCGAGAAGGCCCGCCTCGGAATCAAGGCCATCGCCGTCGAGCCGGGGAAATTCCTGGTCGGAGACGCGGGCGCCCTTCTCCTCCGCACGGAATACGTCAAGGAGAGCTACGGCAACCTCTTCGCCTGCGTCAACGGCGGCACTTACAACACCGTTCCGCGGCCGGCCATCTACCTTCAGGCCGTCCACGAGATCGTCAACGCCTCTCGGGTCGCCGGCCGGCCCAGGGCCCGGCTTACTGTGGCCGGGAATCTCTGCGAGACGGGCGACATCTTCGGAAGAGAGCGCTTGATGCCTCTGCCGAAAAGCGGAGACATTCTGGCCGTGCTGGGGGCGGGGGCTTACTGCCGCAGCATGGCTTCAAACTTCAACCTAAGGGAGATTCCACGCGAGGTCTTAGCCTAAAGCACTCCTGAGAGAAAGAAGCGCTATTTTTCGAGCAGGTTATCGAGCGCCGTGGCCGCGTCCGGATAATTGAAAACGAAGCCGGCCCGAGTCAGACGCCTCGGGAGAACCCGTTGGCCGGCGAGGAGCGTCTCCCGCGCCTTCTCCCCAAAGAGGAGCTTCAGGACGAACGCCGGCACCGGCAGCCAGCAGGGTCTTGCCAGCGAGTTTCCCAGGGCGCGGCAGAACTCGATCTCCCTTAGGGAACCCGGGGCGGCCAGGTTGAAAATGCCCGAAAGCTCTTCCGTTTCGACGAGAAAGCGGATCGCCCGGACCTCGTCCCTGACGTGGATCCAGGAAAACCACTGGAGCCCGCTCCCAAGCGGCCCGCCGGCAAAGAGCCGGAAGGGGGCGAGAAGCCTGGGGAAGACACCGGCTCCACGGCCCAAGACAAGGCCGGAACGGATGACAACCCTCCGGACTCCCAGCGCCTCGACCTCCCGGGTCGAATCTTCCCACTGCTCCACCACATTCGCAAGGAAGCCGCTTCCCCGAGGCGAGAGCTCATCGAGCTCCTCGTCCCCTCGAGGGCCGTAAGCGCCGACGGCCGAGGCTTGAACGAGCACTCCGGGTTTTTGTTTTGCGGCCTTAACGGCAGCCACGACCGCCGCGCCGGATTCCACGCGGCTGCCGAGGATGCGGGCCTTCTTGGCCCTGGTCCAACGCCCTTCAGCCAGGTTATCCCCGGCCAGGTTGACGATCGCCAAGGCCCCGTCGGCGAGCGGGGTCCAACTCCCGGCGGTCCGGCCGTCCCACTCCGCGGTTCCGGCGTCCAACCCAAAGAGGGCGGCGCTCTTCCCCGGGTCCCGTGTCAGAGCGACGACCTCGAAGCCCGCGGCGACGAGCTCGTGGGCCAGAGCCCGGCCTATGAACCCGGTGCCGCCCGTAACCAGGATCCTCTTTTTCTCCATCTCTCGCCCTTCATAAAAACAGCACGAGGCGCCCGGCCGAGCCTGCGCCCCCTTCAGCCTCCCGGAGGTTATGCTGATAAAGGCGCGGCTATTATACTCTGCATCCGAGGCTTATGAAATGGAGCGGTTTCCGGGTGGGCCGGTGTTATTTTTTCAAAATCGCAATGATCTCTTCGAGATCCGGGAGCTGCGGGACATCATAGACCTTGATGAAGACCACGCGGCCCTGCTCGCCGACGAGAATGTTGGCCCGCTCAGAAAAACCGTCCTCCTTCCTGAAGACGCCAAGGGCATGGGCCACAGCGCCGTGGGGCCAGAAATCGCAGAGGAGCCGCGTCTCCTTAATCCTCAATTCCTTGGCCCAGGCGTGCTTCGTCGGAAAAGAGTCCACGCTGAGGCCGACGGCGACGGTGTTTAGCTCGTCGAAGGTCGCCTTCCGGGCCTCGAGCGCCTTCATCTGGTCGGCGCACACCGGCGTCCAGGCCAGAGGATGAAAAGATAGAAGGACCCTTTTCCCGGCCAGGGCGGAGAGTTTGAATTCCCGGTTGTGGTGGTCCCTGAGGGTGAAGTCGGGGGCGATATCTCCAACCCAAATCGTCTGCGTGTTACCCATTTTCTCCCTCCCCGCATGGCAGGAACAGGAAACGCCTGCCAAGCGGCGCTCATTATGTCATGCCCGGCGCGAAAAGACAAGGCCCGACGACCTTTCGTCCAGCTCCTCCGTCTATGCCTTGTATGAAAGGGAAGTCCCGAACGAATGGGAGGCTTTGGCCATTGCGAAAAGAACTTTAGTTGACACACCCTACCGGCCATCAAGCAACTATAGGAGCTGATCAAGAAGCAGCCGGTCGAGGTGCTCAAGCACGCGCCCTTCCCCGACAAGGGGGAGTTATCCGACTCCCGACGCCCAAGTTGACTCTGGCGCCGAGTGTTGTTACCCTGGGTTCGGCCCGGCCAAAACGGATATGTTTATCTTTTTTCCCGTTAGATTCGGGAGGCAGGACGGAGGAAAATGAATAAGACGCGGCATGACGCCAGGACGTTGTTGGACGCGGTCTTCGCGGTGTCGCCGGCCATCCGTTACATAGCGCTGTACCAGGAGGGCCAGCTGAGCTCGCGTCAGCGCCCCGATCTCGTGGCGGCCAGCGCGAGTGAATCCGATAAGTACGAGGAATTGATTGTCAACCCAACCCTGATCACTCTCGTCCGCCAGCGGGAAGACATCGATTGTGGCGGTCTGAAGTATGTTCTCGTCCGCTATGGCAACTTCTTCGAGTTCGTCCAGCCGCTCAGGAACGGTCACTTGTCTGTCGGTTTCGAGGTGAGCGCGGATGTTACGAGGCTGGCAGCAGACATTCGGAGGCTCGGCCCCATAGCCCAGGCGTTCCAATGAGCGCGGCCCAACATGCGGTTGAAGCTGCCAGCGAGTGAGCTGACGCACGACGGGGCGCCTCGCAGCGCCCCGTCAAAAAACACAGAGAAGGGAATTCGAGGAGGGATGGCATGACAAGAAAATGGATTGCGGCGGCTGGCCTGGCGTTTTGTTTTCATGGGTTAGTCTTCTCGCAGGAAGCCAAGAGCTTGGCCGACCGATCGTACAAGGGCGAGGTGCTCCAAAAAGTTGCCGGCCTGCTCGAAAGCAAATATGTTCTTTCCGACAAAGCCAAGGGGTTCGCAGACGAATTCAGGGAGAGGTGTGCGTCTGGAACCTACGAAGCCTCCACGGAGGCCAAGGAATTCGCGGGCAGAGTTACCGGCGATCTCATCGCCATCACCCACGACAAGCATTTGAATTTTCGGGTGATCGAGCCGAGCGCGGTTGGCGAAGCCCCGGTCAGCCCGCTTCATCATCCCGTCCGTTATTACCTCCTGCGGAACAAGGAGAATACGGGATTCCATAAATTGGAATGGATCGAGCCGAATATCGGGTATCTCGACATCCGGCGGTTCAACCACTTCGGCGAGGCCAAGGACATGATTCTGGCCGCCATGACGTTTCTCTCGGGTGCCCATGCGATCATCATCGACGTGCGCGAGAACGGAGGCGGTTCGGAAGACTACCTCAGCAGCTACTTCCTGCCGCATCCGACGCAATTGAGCAGTTCGTATTCGCGCGAAGACGATTCGTTGACCGAGTCCTGGACCCGCAAGGATATTGGAATGGACCCGCGAACCGACATCCCTTTGTTTATCCTGACGGGGCCCCGGACTTTTTCCGCCGCCGAATCGTTCGCCTATGATCTGCAATCAAGAAAACGAGCGACGATCGTGGGGGAGCCGACGAAAGGTGGAGCTCATTCGGTCGATGTCTTTCGAGTCGATGATCAATTCGAATTCTACATTTCGACCGCCCGAGCAATCAGCCCGGTCACGGGCGGGAATTGGGAGGGGACCGGCGTGCTTCCGGATGTGACCGTCTCTGCCGCAGCCGCGTTGGACCAAGCTGTCGCCTTGGCCAGAGGGGCAGGCGAAGCATATGGCCGGGCGAAGGAAGCACGGCTTAAAAAGGCCGTCGTGGAGATGCAATCCCATCTGGACCGGGCCGAAAAGCTCTATCGGGAAAGCCGGAGTAAGGACGCGAAAGCTTCTTTGGATGCCTTGTTCAGGATCGCCGCTGAGGCCGGCCTTGTCAGCGAGTTCTTCATCGACGTCTTCGCTTATAACTATCGATCCGGCGAAAACGATCAGATTCTACTGGCGATCCTCAATAAGAACATCGAGTTCTTCCCCCATTCAACCACTGCCTTCGGACGGCTGGGTTGGTACTACGCTTCCAAGGGGGACAAAGAACTCGCCCTGCGCTACCTCAAGAAAGCCTTGGCATTGAATCCCGAAGATCGGAATATATCGAACATGATCAAGGAGCTTCAAAATCGCAAATAGCCACAGATATCCCCCCAACCCCAAGCTATCCTTGACAGTTTTCGAATCTCGCCTTACAATTCCCGTCGATGACTGATGGGAAAGTCGAGCCGAAGTCGCCCAGTTAGCCAGCGCAGGCCAAAACCAGTTTCTTATTCCCCAAGGAGTGGAGGGACATGAAGTGTCCTGCCTGTCAATCCGACAATCCCTCCGATAGTCGCTTTTGCGGCAGGTGCGGGTCCGCCATCGAGGAGACTTCCCCGACTCTCTCCTATTCGCCTGCCGAAGAAGAGGCCGTCAGTAAAGCCCTCAGGTTCAACCCCGGAGATAAGTTCGGCGAGCGCTACACGATCATCGAAGAAATCGGCGAGGGCGGGATGGGCCGGGTCTATAAGGCCGCGGACCACGAGCTCGGCATCACGGTCGTCCTGAAGATGATCCGCCCCGACCTGTCCTCCCGCCCCCACATGGTCGACCAATTCCGGAAGGAAACCTTGCTCGGCCGGTCGATTTCTCACGAGAACGTCGTCCGGATTCACGACCTGGGAGAGGTCAACAAGATCAAGTACATCTCCATGGACTTCATCAAAGGCGAAAATCTGCTCGACCTGATCCAGACCTCGGGAACCCTGAGCCTCGCTACCTGCCTTCAAATCGCCATCCAGGTTTGCCATGCGCTGAAGGCGGCCCACCAAAAAGGGATCGTCCATCAGGACCTCAAGCCCCAGAACATCATGATCAATAATTCCGGCCGGGTCTTCGTGACGGACTTCGGCCTGGCCAAGTCCCTGTCCGGGTCGCGCGCCGCGCAATCCGGCAAGTCCTACGGAACGCCGAAATACTTTTCGCCCGAGCAGGCCAGAGGCCAAGGGTCGGACGAGAGATCGGACATCTATTCGCTGGGCGCCGTCCTCTACGAGATGACGACCGGGACCGCCCCCTTCAAGGCCGACACGGTCGAAGGCTACATCCAGAAGCACACCTCCGAAAAGCCTCCCCCACCCTCCCGGCTCAATCCGGCCATCCCGACGGCCTGCGAGAGGATCATCCTCAAGTGCCTGGAAAAGCGGAAAGAGGACCGGTACCAGACGGTGGACGAGCTCCTCCAGGACCTCGAGATCCAAAAAAAGCTTGGTCACGTCAGGGGCGGCGGGATCGCGCTTAAGAAATGGCAGAAGGCTGGGTTGGCCGCAGCCCTAATCCTCCTCTTCGGCATAGCGATTTATAAGCTGTTCATCCAGCCTCCTCCCCCTTTGCCTGGGAGGATCCCGCTCGCCGTCATGTACGCCGTCAACAATTCGGGAGACAAGAGCCTGGACGGTCAATTCCGGTGGCAGATTCCCTATTATTTGTCCATGGACCTCGCCCAGTCCAAGTATCTCAGCGTTTTACCCCAAGACCGCCTTATGCAGATTCTCGAAGACATCAAACACATGGACGAAGAACATCACTTGTCCAAGACTCTGGACCGCATCGCGGACGCGGCCAACGTCGCTTATTTTATCCTGCCCAGCTTCACGAAAACGGGCGAAAATCTGTGGGTCAGCTTCACGATCCGCAAGGCTAAGACGGACGAGGCGCTCGGGGAGCCGGACATTGTCAAGGGCAAGGGTCCAGGGGACCTCTTCCCCATTATCGCCGAAATGAGCCTGAAGGTTAAATCCAGCCTCAACCTGTCCTCAGAAGAGATCGCCGGCGATAACAAGCCGAACCTGGGCCAGATCGCAACGACTTCACCTGAGGCCATGCGCCATTATATCGACGGGGAAATATCCTACGTTCGACAAAACTACCAAGCCAGCATTCAATCCCTGGAGAAGGCCATCAAGGAAGACCCGGACTTTGCCCTGGCCTATTTGAAGATGGCCATTAATTTTGAATACGTCGGCGATTATGGCCGGCTCAGGACATACCTGCAAGAGGCCTTGGCTCGGGTGGACCGGGTCAGCGAAAGGGACCGTTTCCTCATCCAGGGTTACGCTTCCAGTGCGCTCGACGAGTCCCCTCTCAGGGCGATCGAGAGCTATCGAAAACTGATCGAGCTCTACCCGCAAGATGAGGAAGGCCGCACCGCACTCGGCGCGATCCGCCGCAATTTCGAGGAGTGGGACTTGGCACTGGAACAATTCGATAAAATCCTGAGCTTCAATCCAAAGAACGCGCTCGCTCTAGAGAATAAAGTCTTCATCTATACGGCCAAGGGCTGGTACGAGAGAGCCATCGGGCTTTGCGAGGGCGGTCTCAGCATGGCTCCCGAGGGGGGGTTCTTCGTCAGGCAGCTCCCCCTGCTTGACCTCATCCAGGACCGATATGACCGCGCCTCGGCCGAACTCCAGAAGGCGCTGGCGCATATGCCGGACAATATCGGATTGCAGGAGCTCGAGGGCAACCTTTATCATCTGAGGGGAGATTTTTCCGCCGCCCGACGGATCTATGAACTCCTTCGGCAAAGAGGAGAGGCAACACCCGGGGCGCCCGATCTGCTGGGCCGGTTCTGGTTGACTCATCTCCTTTTGGAACAGGGCGAATACCGTCAAGCCCAGACGGGACTTCTCGAGGGCATCGAATTGGCCCAAAAAGGCAATCGGGACGTTGAAGAAATCAATTTCCGCTTGCTTCTGGCATACTCCGAACTTCAGATCGGGCGATTCTCACGGGCCGAAGAAGTGCTGAAACCGGCCCTCGAGATGGCCCAGAAATACATCGCCACGGGTGTCCTAAAGAACGTTCTCCACTTTCTGGGTCTCGCCTCTCTCGGGATGGGCCAAATTGAAGAAGCCAAAAAGGTCGGCGAGCAACTCCGCCAGGCCATTGAAAGAGAGGGCCTTCTCCAACAGCTGAGACGTTATGACCACCTGATGGGGCACATCGCCCTCGCCGAAGGCCGGCCGGACGAGGCCGTCCGTTATTTTGAACAAGGGATCTCACTCCTTCCCGCTCAACGGGAGAACACGGATGAACAGGCGTTTTATTATGACGGGCTGGCCTCCGCCTTCTATCGGAGCGGCAATTGGCCCAAGGCCCTGGAGACTTATCAAAGAATCATTTCTTTGACTACAGGAAGGCTGGGTTGGGGTGACATCTACGCCCGAAGCTACTATTGGTTGGGCAAAATCCACCAGCGAAGCGACAACAGAGCCGCGGCGAGGGCCAACTTTGAAAACTTCCTCGGGCTCTGGAAGAATGCCGACTCCGGGCTTCCAGAAGTCGAGGACGCCAAAAAACAGCTCGAAGTCCTGAAGAAACTCCCCTAGCCGGAAGATTCCGCCCGGCCCGCGCAGGTTCGGTCGCCGAATGCCTCCAAGAATCGGCGTTTCCCTCTTCTCAGAATCCTGGCCCTCTCGCAGCTTGCGGCGGCGATCTTCCCGATCTCGCCGGTCGTCAGGCCCGCGGCCAGGGGACAGACCCAGCATTGTTCGATCTCATCGCACATCGCGCAGGATCGTTCCGGAGTCGAAAAACGATCCATTCGGAGCTCAGAGTACAAGGGGATTTTCTCAGAATAGATTTTTTGCGGATTTTTAATAAAAGAATCGGCGGATCCGAAACAGAAATTTCGGCGTCCCGAGTTTCCGTATTTTCCTATCCTGCAGTGAGGGATAATAACGCATCCCCAGAGCTCTCCCTGGGCCGACAGGGCCATCCGATCCTCGCCGGCCGGACAGTGATAACCGGCCTGGCCCGGCTCCCGACAAAAATCGGCCCAGGGGATATCCTGCAAACGATCATAGCGGGAGAGAAAGAACTCCGCCACGCGCCCAATCTCAGCTTCCAGCCGAAGGAGGGCGGCCGAGGTCCAGGGAGGCGTATGGGCGAGATTGACATCGAGCTTGGGGACGCCCAGACCGACAAGATACTTGACCGACTCCGAAAGATACCCGACTGTCTCGGAGGTGAAAACGCTGTTGGTTTCAAGCGAGATCCGCGGCTCGGCGAGAATCGTGCGAATGACCGCAACGAGAGAATCAAAACTCCCGCTTTTTCTCGAGATGTCTTGGGCCAGCCCGTCAAAGCTCAGGACGACTGAAAACTCATGGTCAGCCAGGAATGCCATGATTTCTTCGTTTAGGAGACTACCGTTGGTGGTTAGGGAAAATCGAACCTTTCGGCCAGGCCGCGTCGGCTCCCTCTCTACGTGTTCGACAGAGCGTTCGATTAGGTCAAGCGCGAGAAGCGGTTCGCCGCCATAGAAGCTGACGACGCATTCCGGGGCAAAAAAAGCCCAGAAGAAGTCGACCGTCCGGGCCAGAATCGAAAAGTCCAGGCGCTGCTTCCCTCTGTCCTGGTAACAATAGGAGCAGTCAAAATTGCACTGGTCCGTCAGGATAATGGCCAGGCTTTCAAGCTCCAACTCCTCGATGGAGCGCTGCCGAACAGAGCGAGGGCGTACGATTGGTTCTCCCAGGAACTCTTTCTCCGTCTTGAAAAATCCGAGGCCGGACTATCCGCCCTAAGCCCTCATTCTGGTGCTGCCGGTCGGACAGGCGCGGGCCGAGGCAAGGTAAACGGTGTCAACGATTTGCTGATAGGCTTCTTTGGCCTCGTCGGCCGAAGCCGGACTGCTGCCTTTAACAAGAATGTCGAATTCTTTCATGAAGGCCTCAGGCGACAGCTTCTCGCGTCTCCTCCGCAAGGCATCGAATTGAAAAAGAAAAGAACCGATCTGGTCAAACAATTGAGGAAAATTCGGCAGGTTTTCTCTCATGTTCACCCTCCTCAGAATGAATATTAATCTTAATCATCGGCCCCCTTGAAAGAAAAGTCAATACCGATCTTCCTCGATAAGGCACGCGAACGAAGGGTGGCCGTCGTTGACGATCGGGGCCAGACT
>Ga0153916_10001091_pt1 | contig 19092 bp, 18 predicted proteins | sample Opewatmetagenome_FD_109642 | JGI IMG/M metagenome (GOLD analysis project Ga0153916, IMG submission 109642) | Freshwater wetland microbial communities from Ohio, USA - Open water 3 Core 3 Depth 4 metaG | ecosystem: Environmental > Aquatic > Freshwater > Wetlands | place: USA: Ohio, Lake Erie... | reverse complement strand
GGATCCTGACAACGCGATCTTCGTCGCCGAGCTGGACGGCCACGTCGTCGGCATGTTCCAGCGCACGTTCATCCGCCACCTGCAGCGCGGCGGCGAGCGCGTCTCAGAGATCGAGTCCGTGGTTGTCGACGAGCCGTTTCGCGGCCGCGGCATCGGCGCCGCAATGATGCGCTGGGCGATCGATGAGGCGCGCGCCGCCGGCTGCACGCGCGTCCAGCTCACCAGCAACGTCGCCCGTAAACACGCGCATCGCTTTTACGAACGTCTGGGCTTCGTCGCTGGCTACGTCGGCATGAAGCTGGCGCTGACGTAGCCACATTCGTGGCGGGAGGCCGACATGGAGGACGAAATCTCCCTCGGACGCGTGGCGGCCGACGTCGTCGTCCAGGCCAGAGAACTGCCAGGCGTGAAAGGCGTCTTGCTCGTCGGCTCGGCGGCAACCCGCACGACGACCCGAAACAGCGACTATGACTTTCTGGTGATGATCGACGACAACGTGACCTGGCCGATGCCTTTTCGCGATGGCGGACGGCGGGCGTGGATTGACGAGGATGGCCGGCAGGTCGAAGTGGCGTTCAGCACGATTGGGCGTTTTCGCCGCCGGAGCACTGAGGAGGAGGCGGAAGGATCATGCCTTCGCCGTTCCGGGGTCGCGAAATCCCGCGTCCTGTGGGCTGCGGACGAGGCCCCGGAGGCTCTCGTCGCGGAATCGCAGGCGATCGTGGAAGCCGGCCCAGCGCCGATGGAACGCCAGGACGTGCTCTGGGAATGCTACGACCTGTGGAACCAACTCAAGGACATTGAGGACCGGTTGACGGACCGGCGCGTTGTTCAGATCCTGTCCGGGCCAACGTTCGCGCAGTTCGTGCGCTTCTTCTTCCGGCTCGAGTGCCGATGGCAGCCGCGGCCTCGAGACACCATCAAGGCAGTGGCCGAGGTTGATCGCGGTTATCACGCACTGTGCGTCGAGTTCCTCGACGCGGGCTCCGGTCAGGCGCGGTATGACGCGCTGGAACGCATGGCGAGCTATCTCAGCGGACGCTTCGGGTTGACGTTCGAGACAGGGTATACGTCGTCGCGCTGACCGGCGTCCCTATCCGAAAATCCAACGATCCGTATCCCGCTTCCACACAAGCGGCGGCATGTCGCCGAAGAAGAGCGCGATCTCACGCTTCGCGCTGGCCGGCGAGTCGCTGGCGTGCGTGAGGTTGCGCCCCTTCTCGAGGCCGAAGTCCGCCCGCACGCTGCCGGGCGCTGCCTCGATCGGGTCCGTCGCGCCGAACGTCTGGCGGACCGCCTTGATCGCGCTCTTTCCCTCGAACACGGCGGCGATGATCGGCGACGAGGTGATGTACTCGACGAGCCCCGGGAAGAACGGCTTGCCCTCGTGCTCGGCATAGTGCTTCTTCGCCAGTGAGGTGCTCACCTTCATCAGGCGGATCGCGGCGATCTTCAGCCCGCGGCGCTCCAGACGCGAGATCACCTCGCCGGCGAGCCCGCGCTGCATGGCGTCTGGCTTGATCAGGACGAGCGTGCGCTCCAACGGAAGCTCCTTCGTCGCTAGAACCTAGAAACCGAGAACCGTGAGCCTAAGACGGTTCGACCCGTTTCGGGCCGATCGCCGGCGCACGCAAGTATAGGGGCACGAGCGCCGTAGGATCATCCGCGCGCCCCGCGGCCAGCCGCCGTGCGCCCAGCGCCGCCAGCGCCACCACGCGGTGCCGGTGCGCGGAGACCGTCGCCGCGCCCACGCGCGCGACCGCCGCCGCCGTCTCGTCGTCGATGTCTCCCGTTACGGCGTCGCCCGCTGCCAGTGCCTCGTGCAGCGCCGCGGGCTTGCTCATGCGCGGCGCCGCCTCCTCGACCCACGACGCCTCGTCGCCGCGGTATGCTGCCCAGGCGACCTCGCCGCGGCCCGCGCGGTGTACCGGTACAATGCGCCGTCCTGTCGCCTCCGCCGCCACGCCCCATGCGTCGATCTCCAGCCGGCCGACCCCAGCCAGCGGCACGCCGAGCGCGTGCGCAAGCGCCTTCGCCACGCTGACGCCCACACGCAACCCCGCGTAGCCTCCAGGCCCGACGTCCACGAATACAGCCGAGACGTCGGCCTTCGTGCGGCCCGCCTCCGCCAGCAGCCGGTCGATATTGGGCAACAGCTCGACGGAGTGGTTCTGGCGCGTCTCCCAGGTGGCCATGAGCGCGACGACGCCGTCCATGGACAGCGCCACGCCCATGTCGTCGGACGCAGCCTCGATGCTCAGCTCCAAGTCAGTATCCGCGCGCCGGATCGACGACGTTGCGCAGCGGCTCACCCGTCAGGTAACGGCGCAGGTTGTCGGCGAAGATGGCGACGGCGCGCTGGTTGTAGATCTCCGTGCCGCCGCTGACGTGCGGGGTGACGATGACGTTCTCCATGTCCCAGAATGGGCTCTCCGGCGGCAGTGGTTCCCGCTCGAACACGTCGAGCGCTGCGCCCGCGATCCGGCCCTCACGCAGCGCCTGCGCCAGCGCCGACTCGACGACCACCGCGCCGCGCGCGATGTTCACCAGCACCGCCGTCGGCTTCATGGCGCGCAGCTCCGCCTCACCGATCATGCCGCGCGTCTCCGGTGTGAGCGGCATGCTGAGCACGACGTAGTCGCTCTCGGCGAGGAGCTGGTGCAGCTCCGATGCCGGCATGATCTCGTCGGCCTCTGGCGTGGCGTATCGCTCCGTTGCCGAGCGTGTCGTGCCGATGACGCGGCAGCCGAACGCCTTCGCCAGACGGCCTACCTCGGTGCCGATATGTCCCATGCCGACGACGCCCACCGTCTTGCCGTACAGCTCGGTCGGCGCGAAGCGCGCCCATTCGTGGCGGAGCTGGGCGCGCATCGACTTCTGCGCCCCCTTGGCGAACATCAGGATGGCGGTCAGTACGAACTCGCCGATCGGCGTCGCGTGCAGGCCGCTCACCGTGGTGACCGTGACGCCTTCCTCGACAAACCCGCTGTTGAGCAGGCGATCGGCGCCCGCGCTCGTGAGCTGGATCCACCGGAGCCGCGGCGCGGCGTCCCGCAGCTTCGTCGGCTGGCCGCCGGCGTGAGTGAGCGCCGCGTGCAGCTCTGCGCCCCAGAAGCCAAAGACGACGTCCGCACGCTCGAATGCGCCGTGCAGCCCCTCGGCGACCGCCTCGCGCTCGCGCTCGCTCGGGTACTTGAAGCCGCGCAGGAGCCGCCTCTGGTCCTGGCCGAGCAGCTCGATCTCGACGCGCTCCGGACTCACGGCGCGGATCTGCTCGACCAGCTCCGGTTCCAGCGCGAACGTGATGAGGATGTGGAGGCGGTCGGTCATCATTCCTCCCACACATCCGTCGCCAGCAGGTCCGCGTAGGTCTCGCGACGGCGTATGAGGCGCGCGCGGCCGTCCTTCACGACGACGACCGCGGGCTTGAGCGCCATGTTGTAGTTGCTGGCCATCGTCAGGCAGTAGGCGCCGGACGCCGGCAGCGCGATCACGTCGCCCGGGAGCGTCGGTGGGAGGTGCGCATCTTTCACCAGGATGTCGCCCGACTCGCAGTACTTGCCTGCGATCGTCACCGTCTCGCCCGGCTCGTCGTCCGCCCGGTTCACCACCACCGCCTCGTACTTCGCGTCGTAGATCGCCGGGCGGATGTTGTCGGCCATGCCGCCGTCGACGGACACCCACGTCCGGAGCCCCTCGATCTGCTTGCGCGAGCCAACGGTGTACAGCGCCACGCCCGCGCGCGCCACGAGGGATCGTCCCGGCTCGACGAACAGGTGCGGCAGCGGCAGCCCGTGCCCGGCGCAACGCCGCTTGAAGGACGAGACGATCGCCTCGGCATACGCGTCGACCGGCGGCGCCGGCCGCTCGCGCACGTACTGGGCGGCGAAGCCGCCGCCCGGGCTGTACTCGCGCAGCCGCAGCCCGTGCCGCTTCGCCATGTCGGCAGCAAAGGCCAGCATCACGGCGTTCGCCTCGTCGTAGGGTTCGATGTCGAACAGCGGCGAGCCGAGGTGGCAGTGCAGGCCCATCAGCTCAACATGCTTCAGCCGTTGGGCGTCGGCGACCGCCTGCTCGGCGGCGCCCGTCGCGATCGGGAAGCCGAACTTGGTGTCAAGCGTCCCGGTCGTCGTCTTGGCGTGCGTGTGCGCGTCGACGCCCGGCGAGAGGCGCAAGATGATCGCCTGGACGGTGCCGAGCACGCCGGCGATACGGTCGACCAGCTCCAGCTCGTGGAAATTGTCGACGATGATGCGGCCGATGCCGGCGCCGATCGCCTCGCGCAGCTCGTCCTCGCCTTTGTTGTTGCCGTGGAAGTGGCAGCGCGCCGCCGGATATCCCGCCGCGAGCGCCACCGCCAGCTCTCCGCCGGACACCACGTCTAGGCCGATGCCCTCGTCGCGCGCGATCGAAGCCATGAAGCGACTCAGGTACGCCTTCGACGCGTAGGTGATCTCCGTGTCGGCGTGTCGCGCCGTAAAGGCGCGCACGTACTCGCGGCACGTCTCCCGCAGCTCCACCTCGTCGAAGACGTACAGGGGCGAGCCGAACTCGCGCGTCAACTCCTGGGTGTCGCATCCGCCGATGCTCAGCCTGCCGTCGCGCACCGCCGTGGTGCGCGGGAAGATGCTTGTATACGCCGGGTCGAAGGGCATGGTGGATCGAGTATACGGGTGCGCTGACGCGGGCCCAAGGGGCGCTGGGAGCTGCCGCGCGCTGGCATGCCCGCCGCAGGGCAAGATGCTGGAGACTGGTTGAGCTCCTCCGGCGTCTGGCCCTCCAGCGTCCAGCTCTTCAGCGCGACAGGTGCGCCACCGCCGCGTCGAGTTGCGGGTCGCTGCCGGCGGCGATGTCCATCAGCGTGCGCGCGACCGGCTCGTCCGGGACGACACCAACGCCATGGAGCGGCTTGCCACTGATCGGCATGACGTTCACGTTCGTCGTCACCGCCAGCGATGAGCCGTCGCCCAGCGGCTGGATGTCGGTGAAGCCGGCGCAGCCGTTCGTCGTCTCACCGACCACGTACGCCACGCCGTATTCCTGCAGCGCCGCCGCGAACATCTCGGCGACCGACCCGGTGCGGTTGTTGACGAGCAGCACGGTCGGCCGCAGTATGGGCAGCACGTTGCCGGAAGCCCGATTCTCGTCCGTCTTGCCGCCGCGTCCCCGATCGCGCACGATGACGCCGTCCTTCACGAACAGGCTTATCGCGTCGGTGTCCAGCCGCCCGCCCGGATTGCCGCGCAGGTCGACGATCCACTTCGTCACTCCTTCGCGCTCGAACTCCGTCAGCGCTTCGCGCAACGGCGCACTCACGCCACCGTCGACGAAGCTGCGGATCCGCACGTAGCCGATGCCGCCGCCCGCCGCGTTCGTGCTGATCACGTGCGACTCGACGTTCTGCGGGACTACGCGCTCCCGCGTGATCGTGACGGTCACGGGTGCGTCCTGCCGCGGTCGCTGCAGGCGGAGCTGCACGCTGGTGCCCTCTTGGCCGTTGATCCGGTCGAACGCGGCGGCCGGCCCGCTGTTCGACGTGTCGACGTCGTCGATCGACGTGATACGATCGCCGACGAGCACACCCGCGCGCTGTGCCGGCCCACCGCCGATCACCTCTGTCACGAGCGGTGGCACACCGGCTAGGTCGATGCCGATGCCGACGACGCCGTTGCCGGCGCGTGTGCCGAGCAGCGTGTCGCTGGCGACCGGGTTGAGAAAGAACGTGTGGCAGTCGCGCAGGCTGGCCGCCATCTGGCGGATGGCGGCGAACCGCAATTGCTTCGCGTCCTTCGTCTTGGCGGCAAGCGGCACGTACGCCGTCCGGAACGCCGCGAAGTCGGCGTTCCGGTCGCCCGTGAACGCCGGTGTCGGCGGTGCGGGCAATCCCTCGGTGCCGGCCTCCTGCTGGACGCCGGCCCAGGCCTGCCTCAGGAGCGCCTGCGGCTCCAGCGGGTCGATGTACTCGTCCAGCAGCCGGTCGTACGCCGCCCCGATCATCGAGATGCCGCCGTCGCGCAGCAGCACGGCCAGGTCGGGCGTGGGCGTCGCGGTAGGGCCGGCGGGTGTCGCAGTTGCCGGCACAGGCGTGGCGGTCGGCGTCTCCGTGGGGCGTGCGGCGGAGCCGCCGCACGCCGCCAGCAACACCAGCGTCAGCAGCCAGAATGCGATGATGGCGGCGCGGAGCCGCGGGTGGGTTCGAGTCATGCGAGACGTCAGGCGGAGCGTGACTGTGGAAGTGTATCGGACGGCCGTCACGCCATCTACGCCATGTGATCGTGCCGGCCCGTCGCGCCTGAGAGCCCGCGCCGCACCCATGCGTCTCGGTCGCGCACGTCGCGATCGTAGAGCAGGCGCGTCAGCCAGACGCCCGGCCGAACGATCTCTGAATCCGGCGGGCCGTTGGCGAGCAGCCGCTTGACCATCGCCAGGGTTGCCATTGCCGCACAGCCGGCGACGATCGCGCCGTGTTCACCGCCGGCCAGCGCCGCGAGCGGCGCCACGATGAGCGCGATCCCGACGCCCAGGGGTATCTGGCTGAGCAGCACGCCCGCCACCGCGATGACGATGAACACCGGCAGCGCGTCGAACGGTGCCAGCGCCAGCATGAAGCCAATCGACGTGCCGATGCCTCGTCCGCCCTGCAGCCGCAGCCAGGGGTTCCAGTCGTGCGCGATGATCGCCGCCAGCCCCGCCGACACGCGTACGCCGTCGCCGCTGCCGAGCGCGCGTGCGACGTAGACGGCGGCGAGCCCCTGGCCGATCTGCGTGAGCCCCACCGGCACGACCAGCGCCTTCGAGACGCTCTGCCACACGTTCGACGCGCCGATGTTGCCGCTGCCGTATTCGCGGATGTCAATGCCCTTGCGCAGCCGGCCGACGAGCCACGCGACCGGCACGGAGCCAATGAGGTACGAGAGGGCGATCGCCGCAGCGGCCGCGAGCACCGTCACGCGTGGGCCGCGCGCTCAGCGGGCAGCCGCGCCAGCCAGAGGCCGCGCGCGTGCTCCAGCCCGTGCTCGACCATGTGCTCGATCCCCCTGCGCGTCGCCTCCTCGATCTTGCGGTCGTGCTCGGCGACGTGCACCAGCACCTCGGCCGGCGACCAGCCGTCGCCGATCGGCGCGACGAGGTGCGCGTCGTCGACGTCGCCGAGTGCCGACTCCAGCGCCTCGTAGACGGCGCGGAAGGCGCGACGGTGTGCCTCGCGGCCGTCGAAATGCGCGATGAGCTGCTCGTGGGCGCGCCGCACGTCCTCGAGCAGGCGTTGTGCCTCAGGGCTCAGGTACATCGTCGGTTTCCTCTCCGCCGTTCAGCCTGGCCGCGGTGCCCGCTCCCGCGCCGCCGTGGCGATCAGCCCGGCCATCGTGGTCCGTGACAGCCGGCCGGCGTGCAGCATCAAGTCGTACAGCTCAGGATCCTCGGGCTCGATCTTGAAGTAGCGGCGGTGGAACGCCTGGCGGTACTGGTCGCTGCGCTTGACGCGGCGCTCCGCCTCGTGCTCCGAGACCCCCTCGCGCTCCGCCAGCGCCGCGACGCGCTGCTCCTTCGGCGCCGTGATGTAGACGTGCAGCGTCGCGGGCTCGTGTTGAAGGATCGCCTGGCTGCCGCGGCCGAGGATGACGACGTTGCCGCGCGCCGCCACGCCGCGAATGACCGAGGTCAATGTGCGCAGGTAGTTCGCGTCGTCGAGTTGACCGCGCGGGGCGTCAGACGGCAACTCGACTGCCTCACCGTACGTGCGTGCCAGCACCATCTCCAACCCGCCGCCGCTGACCGGGTCGGTCGAGCCGGCACTGGCCGATCGCTCCATCAGCGTGCGCATGACGGACGCCAGCCGCTCGCCGATGCTGGCCGGCCGCTCATCGTGCTGTTGGACGGCGGCGACGCTGACGCCCAGTTCTCGCGCCGCCTCGACGAGGATCTCCTGGTCGACGTAGTCGAGCTGCAGCTCGCGCGCGACCGCCTGGGCGACCTCGCGGGCGCCGCTGGCAAGGCTGCCGGACACCGTGATGACGGGCATGAACAGCCTCCCGCGCGTCCGCTCGCCGACGCCGTCATTGTACGCCTGTCCCGGCATGCGGCCTAACGCGCCGTGTCAGCTGTCCAGCGCCGGATAGCGAACGAGCGCCCGTCCGGGGCGCTCGCGTGAGTGGGTGTGGGTAATCGGTGCGGCTAGACGGGGGTCACTTCGCGGCGCTCGCTGCGGTTCAGCGGGATGCTCGCCCTAACGTCGTGCGGGTACTCCAGCCCGCGCTCCAGCTTGTGAACCCGCGTGTCCCGCAGCGCGAAGGTCTCGACGATACGGTCGATCGCGGGGATCTCATCGAAGCCCTTGCAGCTGAAGATGTCGACCCAGACCTGCTGGTGCTCGGGGAACGTGTGGACGGCGATGTGGCTCTCGGCGATGAGGACGAAGCCCGACACGCCCCAGTCGTCCGGCTTCTCGCCGTGATACTCGAAGACGTGCGGCTCCGAGATCTTGGTCATTCCGATTTCGTCCGGATAGCGGTCGAGGAGGTTGCGGACCAGCTCAACGTTGGAGAGCTGCGAGGGGTTTCCGCCGAACCCATCGATCGTTACGTGCATTCTCGTGTCCTTTCTCCCCCGCCGCGGCAGGGTGGAATGCCCGGGACGAAATCCCCGGACGCTAGGTGAAGCCCGTCTGTCTACCGCCGTCCATACTTTCCACCTGGCAACGCAAAAGGCCCCCGGCAGACCCGCTCCCGTTGCGGATGCTGCCAGCCAGGCCCTGGATCGTCGCTCACTGCAGAGCGCTGTGGCCGTTCTCTTCCGTCGCGGTCCCCTGGACACGCAGGCAGCATAGTAACAGCGTCACCACCGCATCGCAATACGCCCCCGCCGCAAGTTCGTCCGCCCTCCGATTCAGATTCGCGGGCTGTCCCGCTCGGCGGCCTTAACACGATCGTCACGGGCCCGCGTTGGGCGCCTGCCACGATCGTGCTAGCATAAGCGAGCCCTATGGCTCCGATTTACTGTATGAATACTCAAATATCCTGCGCGGGCCGTCCTGCACCCGCCACGGCAACGGCCCTTGCCTGGAAGGAGCAGTACCGATGAGCAGCATTGGCACCGGACTCAAGGGCGTCGTCCTGGACGAGACGCGCATCGCGCTGATTGACGGTGACGCGGGCAAGCTGGTGTACCGCGGCTACAACATCCACGACCTCGCGCAGCACGCGACGTTCGAGGAAGTCTGCTACCTGCTGCTGCAGGGCGCGCTGCCCAATCGCGAACAGCTCGCCGTGTTCGACGCGCAGCTCAAGGCCGGCCGCACGATCGCCGAGCCGGTGCTGCGCGTCATCGAGCAGGTGAAGGCGGCGCACCCGATGGACATCCTGCGGACGGCCGTCTCCGCCACGGTGGCGCTCGACGAGCACAGCCACGAGGCGACGGTCGAGGTCGGGCTGCCGGTGGGCATCAAGCTGATCTCGCAGGTGGCGACGATCGTCGCCGCCATGCACCGTATCCGGGGCGGGCTGGAGCCCGTGGCGCCGCGCGACGACCTGACGCACGCCGGGAACTTCCTGTACATGATGTTCGGGAAGGAGCCCTCGCCGGAGCACGCGAAGATCATCGACCTGGACTTCGTGCTGCACGCGGAGCACAGCTCGAACGCGTCGACGTTCGCCGCGCGCGTGGCGGCCGGCACGGCGGCCGACCTCGGTTCGGCGATCGTCGCCGCCATCGCGACGCTGAAGGGGCCGCTGCACGGCGGCGCGGCGGAGGCGGTGCAGAAGACGGTGGAGGAGATCGGCGACCCGCAGCGGGCGATCGACTACATCAAGGAGAAGATCGAGGCGGGCGAGAAGGTGATGGGCTTCGGGCACCGGGTGTACAAGGCGGAGGACCCGCGGGCGCACGAGCTGCGCGACGTCGCGCGCGACCTGGGCCACAAGATGGGCAACGACCGCTGGTTCCAGATCCTGCAGGAGGTCGAGAAGGCGATGGAGCCGTACCGGCCGAAGGGGATCTACCCGAACGTCGACTTCTACGCGGGGGCGGTGTACTCGCTGCTGGGCATCCCGGAAGAGCAGTTCATCCCGATGTTCGCGGTCGGGCGCATGCCGGGCTGGGTGGCGCACGTGCTGGAGCAATACGCGGACAACGTGCTGATCCGGCCGCTGCTGGAGTACACGGGGCCGCGCCACCTGCGCTACGTGCCGATCGACCAGCGCTGAAGCGCCGGGGCGAACAGCAGACGGCAGACGGCGCACAACAGACAACAGACGGCAGGCAACAGAGCGACGCGCCAGCGCGGGCGGGTTGATTGTCCGCGCGACGTCTTCGTAAGCACTCTCGACCTGCGAGTGCCAGCCGGTGGCTGGTGTTGTTCCGTAAGCACTCGCGGCGGGCGAGTGCCAGCCGCGGTCCGATCGAGAGACTGTTCGGCAGTTTTCGGTTGCCGCAGGTCCAGTCGCCGCGATGAGCAGGTGCGGTAGCCGGCGAGCGCAGTTGTCCATGAGCGCAGCGTAGTGAGGGTGCGCGAGATCTCAAAGCGCGGCGTGTCACCCCACCCCCGGGTTGCGGAGCTGATCCCCCGCCTGCCGCCCGACGCGCTGTCGCGCGAGGCGCCGCACGCGGAGCGTGTGGGCCCTGGCCTGAGGCTCTAAAGCAAGGAAGGGATTATTGTGTCCCGGAATCGATCGAGTTGGTCGGCGTGTAAGACAAGCACTCCGTCCTTGTTGCTAAGGAACTCTGTGGTTTCTGCGACGAATTTGGTTGGCTCATGGCCATTCGGCGGGAACACTGCCACCGCAGTGAAGTATGGATCCAGTGCACGAAACTCGGCCGCGATGGTCGGAACTGAGTCACGTCTGGCCCAGGCCTGATCGCGCTCATCCGGATCCTCAGGTATCGCGATAAGAGCGGCGATGGGACTGCCCCGCTCGACCCAGAAATCCGCGAAGTGGCGTGTGCCGCTCGCCCGCTCAAGGCCTCGCTCTTGTATCCGGACAACATCGCCGCCCCATTCGCGTACGGTCCGCCGGATAAGCATCTGGAGTTGGCGAAGAGTCATGCCTCTCGGGGCTTGGGCGGGAGGTCTGTGCCTCGGCGAGACGAGCGCTTGGAACAACTCTGTCGTGGCCTTCTTCAGTGATCTCGCGCGATACGGCTTGGGTTCGCTGAGCTGGAATTGGTTTCTCATTGATGCCGACATGGCGCGGAGCTGCTCGGTGGAGATGATCAAAGGGGATGCTTCGTCAGTGGGTACTTCGACCAGGGTTGGCTGGTAGGCTGCCCCCAGCCGCAGACGGCACGACGAGATGGCGCCCTCCACCGCGTCTGGATTACTGTCTGGCGCGAAGCTGCGCAGTCGCGCCCTAAACCGAGAAAGGAATGCGCCGTCACTCCTCCTCTCCTCATCAGACACGACGATGACGCCGAGGTTGATGGACTCGTCCCGTGCAACGTCCGGCACAAATCGAAGAAGTGCGTAGCTAAAGAACGAGAGGTCTGTCATGACGTAGGTAGCCTGCTGCAAACATCGCGCACGCGTGGCTGTCTGATCAACAGGAACTCCGCAATCTTCTCACGGGTGGCCTGATCGACCCATGCCTGTGGGACACTGGCGCAAATAGCCTCGATCTCCGTTCTGTCAACTCCTTCTATTGTCGCACAAGTAGCGAGGCTTGCGTTTCTGCTCGCTACTGAAGTCACTGCCGTCCCGTAGGACGGTTCGTTGACGACGGTCATATCGATAGGAGGCCCTAGCAATTTCTGGACGCAGGGCGTAAGCCCTTTGCCGAAATCGATGGCACAGACACGTTGTGCTTGTGTGTCAAGCAACGCATTCCACCCCCCAGCAACCCGCCGATCCAGCACGTCTAGCCAGGCGTCGAGCGCATAGAGAGCACCGAGGAAGTCAGGTTCTGCCCTTTCTGCCATGACGTCATCGCGCAGTCCGCTCTCAGCGTGGATCATCTCACATGACGCAAACGCGGGCCCCGGCCGTGCCCACTCTTGTACCGAACGGGGCGCCGTCCTCAAAGCGTCGGATGACACCTCGGCTATCTGTATCGGGGGACACCGAATTCCAAGCCGATGGGCCAGAAAGCTTCCGATCCAGTCGGCTGCGAGTTCACCCGAGGCCAAGCCCATGAGCTTGAGCACCCAGCGGACAAGCTGGTCGTCATCGTCGTCGTCCATGCACCAGAAGGACTGAGGCCGGTTCTGGCCGGTCTGGAAGTCGTAGGCATGGTTTATGGCCCGTAACATTCGAGCGAATCATGCGCTGTTGGCACGTAGCAGTCAATCCCAAAGGACTTGCGTGCCTCATCGTTCCAGTTCCGGCAGCCACGCGCCCGCGGTTCGCAGCGCGCGCTGTAGCGACGGCACGTCCACATCCTGTATGGGGGATGAGGCGCGGAGGGCGTGGACGGCGGCGATGCCGGCGGCTTCGCCGGTGGCGAAGGCGGGCGGGATCTCTTTCGTCGCGTGGTGGGTGCGATGGTCGACGCTGATGCAGCGGCCGGCGACGAGCAGGTTGGACGTAGCGGGCGGCAGCAGGCTGCGGTACGGGATGTGGTAGAGGGCGCCGTACTTCGTCCAGTGGCCGGTCGTGGCGATCGTGTCGTCGAAGACCTTGTCCATGTCGTCGCGCTTCAGCGTGTAGACGCCGTCCAGGCGGCGCGACTCCGTGATGCCGAGCGTCAGCGCGACGTCGGTGAGGTACGCGTCCTCGAAGCCGGGCACCTGCGCGCGGAGGCGGGCGACCTCCTCCATGACCATGCGGCGGCACTCGACCTCCGCGAACGTGAGGTCGTCCGGGTCGGTGGCGTCGATGCGGCGCTCGATGCGCTCGGCGGCGCCCCACGGCATGAGCACCTGGCCGGGCTGGACGGTGCGGAAGAAGAAGCCGTCGCGGGCGGACTGCGCGGCGTCAACGTCTCGCACGCCGGACATGCGGAACCAGAGCCACGGGTGGACCTGCTCCTTCTCGGACGACTCGCCGGCCATCGTGAAAACGTCGCCGTCGCCGGTGGCGTCGATGACGTACGAGGCACCGACGGCCTGACGGCCGGCCTTGGAGGTGAAGACGACGTGGGTGATCCGGTCGCCGTCGCGGACGACGTCGGTGGCCCAGCGGTGGTACATGAGGCGGACCTTCGCCTCCGCGACCCAGGTGTTGGCGACGAACTTGAACTCCTCGGGGTCGTAGGCGACGGAGTAGCGGACGCGGTGGGGGCCGCTGCCCCAGACGAGGCCCCAGCGTCGGTACTTCTCGACGAGGGCGTCGTCGTAGCGGCCCCACTCGTCTTTCGAGGGGTAGAAGCAGGAGCCGCGGGCCTGCAGGCGCTCGACGAGCTCCTGGCACTGGCCAGCGATGACCTGATGGCCGTCGCCGTCGTCGAGAGTGAGGAGGAGCACGATGAGGCCGCCGGAGGCGAGGCCGCCGAGGTAGCCGTAGCGCTCGACGAGGACCACGTCGGCGCCCTGGCGGGCGGCGGCGATGGCGGCGGACATGCCTGCGGCGCCGCCGCCGACGACGAGCACGTCGCAGGCGGCGACGACGGGAACGCGCTGCTCGGGGAGGGCGACGTAGTCGGTCATGGGGCGATGGTACGCGGGCTGATAGTTAGGGGTTAGTCGTTGGTCGTTAGGAGTTGGAGGCGGGAGTCCGGAGGGGGTCGGTTGTCGGTGGTCGATGGGGCGGGACGCTGAAGCGAATACGCGCCCCGCACCCGGCGACTCAGGGTTTTTCCGGTGTTCGGGCATGCGGCTGCCCGCGTAGGCTGGAGCGAGCACCTGAGTGATGGGATGCCCTGTGGGGTGAAGGAGGCCGATGCATGAAGAAGAAGCTGGTACTGCTGGCGGGCGTCGTTGCGGCGGCGTGGGGGATGAAGAAGCTCATGCAGTCGCGCGAGGAGGAGCCGATCGAGTTCGAGCCTATCGGGCAGCAGCCCGAGCGGCCGCAACCGCCGGAGGATCGGCTGGCGGCGTAGGCCGCCAGGGGCAGCGCCGGCTGGCGGCGTAGGCTGCCGGCGGCGGGCCGGCTTGGCGGGCTGAGCTGGTGTTGAGAGGAGTCGTCGGCCGACGGATGGGATGCTGAGCGACGCGAAGCATCGGATCGACCGAGATCCTTCGCTGCGCTCAGGATGACCACGTGGTGGACAGGATCGCGGTCTGACAGGACAGGATGACGACCTGACAGAAGTACGGCCCCGCAGGGATGTGGGGCCGCTTCGCGTTTCGGCGGATCACGCCGTCGTGCGCGCGGGCTCCTCGCGGAACAGCGGCGAGCGCAGCCCCGCCGGCACGATCACGGTGAGCGCGCGCGGCACGACTTCGATCCGCACCGGCGTCTCGCCGGCCAGCTCGCCGTCGAGCTGGACCGGCAGCCCCGGCGTGTCGATCTCCACGTCGCGCGCCTTCAGGTAGTCGACGTTCGGCGAGCGGTCGTGGCGGTGGAAGAGCAGGCGCACGCCGTCGACCAGCAGGTGGAACGCGCCGCCGCGGTGCATGATGGCGACGTCGAGGAGGCCGTCGTCCGCCTGCGCGCGGTACATGATGTCGGTGAGGCCGCCGTACGAGCGGGTGTTGCCGGCGAGCATCCAGTACAGCCAGCCCTCGCGCGGCGCGCCGTCGATGCGCATCGATGTGCGCCACGGCTTCGTGCGAAACGCGGTGAACACGCCGGCGACGATGTACGCGAGGACGCCGATCCGTCGCTTCAGCCACGGGTTCACGCGCGGCACGATCCGCGCGTCGAGCCCGATGCCGGCCATGAGCATGAAGTAGCGCCCGCCGGCGCGGCCGAGGTCGATGCGCCGCCGCTCGCCGCGCAGGATGAGGTCGGTGGCCGCGACGGGGTCGCGCGGGACGTGCGTCTCCTTCGCCCAGACGTTGGCGGTGCCGGCCGGGATCACGGCGAGGGCAGTGCGCGTCCCGGCCAGCCCGTTGATCGCTTCGTTAATGGTGCCGTCGCCGCCATGGACGGCGACGACGTCGATGCCGCGGGCCGCCGCGTCACGGGCAAGGTCCGTCGCGTGGCCCTTGTAGTCGGTGGCGACGGGGTCGACGATCCAGCCGGCCTGGCGCGCGCGCTCGAGCGCCGCCCTCAGCCGCTCGATGGTGGCGCTGCGGCCCGACACCGGGTTGTGGATCACGAGGCAGGTCGTCATGTCGCTGGCCGCATCGTAGGGCGACGCCCGGTGGGCGGCAATCGACGGGCGGGCCCGTCGTTCAGGGCACGTCCTTCATGCCCTCGCGCGGGGCGCCGACGAGGATGGCCATGTTGCCGTCGGGGTTCTTGCCCTCGTGCATGAGCTGGTGGCACTCGCCGACGCCCTCGAACGGGAAGACGCGTGAGAGGCAGGGATCGATCTTGCCCTCGACGACGAGGCGGTTGAAGGCGTTGGCCTGCTCGTCGTTGGCGAAGTGCGAGCCCTGGAGCCGCTTCTGGCGCATCCAGAGGTAGCGGAGGTCGACGTCGGCGTTGTAGCCGCTGGTGCCGGCGCAGATGACGACCATGCCGCCATTGTCGACGAGGAAGACGGAGGTGGGGACGGTGTCCTGGCCGGGGTGCTCGAAGATGATGCGGGGGCTGCGGCGCTCGCCGAGGGCCTCCCAGACGGCCTTGCCGAAGGCGCGGGCGCCGCGCACCCACTCGCCGTACTTCTCGTCGTCGGTCCAGTCGGGCATGCGGCCCCAGTGGCTGAACTGCTTGCGGTTGACGTAGCCCTTCGCGCCGAGCTTCTTGCAGTATTCGCCCTTGGCGTCGCTGGAGACGACGGCGATGGGGATGCCGCCGAAGTTCTTGACGAGCTGGATGGCCATGGTGCCGAGGCCGCCGGCGCCGCCCCAGACGAGGACGACGTCGTTGGGGCGGACGTTGTGCGGCGTCCAGTTCGTGAGCATGCGGTAGGCGGTCGAGCCGACGAGCGTCGGGGCGGCGGCGGCTTCCCACGTGAGGTGCTTCGCCTTCGGCATGCACTGGTGGGCCCAGACCTTCGTGAACTGGGCGAAGCTGCCCCAGTTGGTCTCGTAGCCCCAGATCTGGAACGAGGGCGCGAACATCGGGTCCTCGACGGCCTTCACGTCGGGCGCCTCGGGGTCCCAGGCGCCGCAGTGGACGACGACTTCGTCGCCGACCTTGACGTTCGTGACCTCGGCGCCGACGGCGTAGACGATGCCGGAGGCGTCGCTGCCGCCGATGTGGAAGCCGGTGGTGTCGCCCTGCTGGGCGTGGACCTTGATGACGTCGACGGGGATGCCGAGGGCGGCCCAGACGTTGTTGTAGTTGATGCCGGCGGCCATGACGTAGACGAGCGCCTCGCGCGGGCCGATCTCGGGCGTGGGGACGACTTCCTTGCGGAAGGCCTGCCGCGGCTCGCCGAAGGTCTCGCGGCGGATGGTCATGGCGTGCATGCGGGGCGGGACGTGGCCGGGGGGCGGCGTCTCGCCGACTTCGTAGAGGTCTTTGGTCACGGCGCTCATCTCCACCTCCGCGGCAGCGCGTCCGGGGCCGCATCCCGGCCATATCCGATTGGGCGTTTGGCGCGCGTGCCCAGCATAACGGAGGTCCCGCGCTGGCGCATCGAGTCGCAGGTCGTTGTGGAAGTCGCAAGATTCACGCCGGCACCTCTGCGGAAGCGCAGGCGCGCATCGATGATAAGAGACAGAGCGAGGCGGCGCTGAATTGCCCCGTATTGACAGCGCTGATACGATCCCGGTTAGTTCGAGTCGCTTCCTGGCGATGGCAGCAAGGAGGTGCCCACAGACCCAACCCGCCTGGGGTCTATCCCCCGAGTATCCCGGTACGTTGGAGGCAGAGACGGAGGGATCTCCGCATACGAGGAGGGATCATGAGCATACGAAACCGTTGGTTCCTGCTGTTGGGCGCGCTGCTCTCGGCCGCGATGGTCGGGGCGGTGGCGTGCGGCGGCGGCACCAGCAGCAGTGACAAGACGGCCACGGCCGCCGCAGGCGGCGGCAAGACGCCGGCAGCGACGACGGCCGGCGGCGCCCCGGCGGACATGGCGCCAGACGCCCAGCAGGTGCTGACGGTCAACGCCCAGTCTGAGCCCAACACGCAGGACCCGCAGGGCGTCTCCTACACCTACGAATTGACCGTCAACCACCAGTTGTTCATCACACTGTTCGACCAGGACCCCAAGACCAGCGAGCTGATACCGCTCGCGGCGTCTGAGGTGCCCACGGCATCGAACGGCGGTATCGCAGCCGACGGTGTGACTTACACCATCAAGCTCAAGCCAGGACTCAAGTGGTCCGACGGCACTCCCCTCACAGCCAAGGACTTCGCGTACGGCATTATCCGCGGCTACAACCTCAACGTCAGCGGCGCCGCATACGGGGGATTCTTCACGAACCTGAAAGGCGCGGACGCGGTCTTGAAGCTCGACCCGAAGTCGGCGACCTATGTGCAGGACGTCCAGAACGGGCTGAAGGACAGCGTAGTCGCGGTAGATGACGCGACGCTGAAGCTCGTGGCGAACGCGAAGTCGGCCTCCTTCCTGTCCAACCTGACGCTGGCGGTCACGGCGGCGGTGCAGCAGGCGAACGTGGAGGCGCTCGGGAGCAACTATGGTGTGGCGTCGTCCGCGACGCAGTTGGTGACGAGCGGCCCGTTCAAGATCAAGGAGTGGGCGCCGAAGGACCACGCGACGATCGTCGCCAACGACAACTACACGGCAGGGAAGAAGCCGTACCTGAAGGAGATCACCTTCAAGTTCATCGAGGATCAGAACCAGGCCTACAACGCGTACCAGGCCAACCAGCTCGACGAAGCAATGGTGCCGGCGGCGCTCTATCCTTCCATCTCGGGCGACGCGAGCATGAAGAACCAGATCTATCAGGAAGAGGAGTTCGGGACGCGGTGGATCACGGTGGACGTGACGATCCCGCCGTGGAACAACAAGGACTTCGTCATCGGCATCAACCAGGCGACGGATCGCGAGGCGATCGGGAGGGACGTGTACTTCGGCCTGCGCAAGGCGTGGACCGCGCCGTGCCCGGCGGCCGTAGTGGGCTGTGACCCGACGATCTTCAAGAACCTCGAGTACAATCTCGATGCCGCGAAGGCCTCAATCGCCAAGGCGTTCCCGGACGGGAAGATTCCCGACGTGACGCTCGAAACGGTCAACGACCCGACGACGAAGGCGCTGGCAACGACACTGCAGGCGCAGTGGGACAAAGTCGGGGTGAAGGCGAACATCGTCACGACCGACCAGAAGACGCTGCGGGCCGACATGAAGAGCCACAAGGCGGGCACGCAGATCACGGGCTGGGGCATGGACTACGCCGACCCGAGCGACCTGTGGGCTATCTTCACGACGGCGTCGGTCGGCGGGAACAACCTCGGCTTCTACTCGCGCACGGACTACGACAAGCTCGAAGCGGACCAGGATGCCGAGTTGGATCCGGCGAAGCGGACGGCGATCCTGAAACAGTTGCAGCAGTTCCTGGCGGCGGACCCGCCGGTGATCCAGTTCGCAATCCAGCTCCGCACGGACGTGTACAAGCCGTACGTCAAGGGGCTGGTGACGAGCCCGTTTGATTACATCCTCTACGGAGACCAGCAACTGGTCGGCGTGTACATCGCGAAGCACTAGAGCATGTGTTGAGTCGCAGGGGCCGCCCCAAGGACGGGGCGGCCCCTGCGAATGCGGGACGTGACATGACCGGCTACTTCGTCCGACGCATCCTCTGGATCATCCCGGTCCTCTGGCTGATCTCGATCATCACGTTCGGGCTGATGCACGCGGTGAAGGGCGGCCCGTTCGAGGCGGGCGAGGGGAAGTCATCGGAAGCCGGCCGTGCCGCCCTGGCGGCGAAGTACCATCTGGACCGGCCGGTCTGGGTGCAGTACGGCTATTACATGAGGGGCCTGGTGCAGGGCGATCTCGGTCCCGACCTCGCCAGCCAGGGCACGTCTGTCAATGACATCCTGAAGCACAACTGGAGACCGACGGTCGAACTGGGCGTCGTCACCACATTGTACGCGGTCGTCGTGGGCGTTGGCCTGGGCATCCTGGCGGCGACCAGGCGGAATTCGGTTATTGACTACGTGTCCGTTGGATTCGCAACCATCGGCGCATCGACGCCGAACTT
>Ga0153916_10001090_pt1 | contig 19092 bp, 15 predicted proteins | sample Opewatmetagenome_FD_109642 | JGI IMG/M metagenome (GOLD analysis project Ga0153916, IMG submission 109642) | Freshwater wetland microbial communities from Ohio, USA - Open water 3 Core 3 Depth 4 metaG | ecosystem: Environmental > Aquatic > Freshwater > Wetlands | place: USA: Ohio, Lake Erie... | reverse complement strand
GGCCGCACACGGGCCAGGGCGAAATTCTTAAGGCTACGATTCACCGGCCCTCTCGCCACTCCCGATTTTCGACGAGTGTATGCATCGAACCCGCCGCCTATTTTTCCCTATTCGCGGCCTGTTTGCAAGGGCCGGATCCTTGACTTAGGGGAGGAGGCGAAATAAGCTGTTTTCGAAGCGGGGGAGAAGGCGTGCGGCAAGGTGATGGTCAGGCGATCTCGATGAACAAGGAACTGATCGCGCCCTGCGGCATGAACTGCGCACTCTGCGCGAACTACCTTTGCCACAACGGGCTCTGCTTCTCCTGCGATTTCGGGAAACTAAGGGGGCAGAAAAACAAATACCGCTGGGAGGGCGCATGACGAAGACTTGGGCCGAAAAACTGGCCGACAAGGAGAATTTCCCCAAGATCGTCAAGCTCGAGAAGGAAGGACACAAAATCATCCGCCGGGGCAAGAAATTTCAGGTCGCTGATTTCGAAAAGTGCCTGTGGACGATATGAGCCGTCGCCAACCATTAAAATACGAGAATGGATGCCGGTCCGGCATGGGTGTGAGGGTCGAACGATGAGAGCCAGAAGAACGGTTATTGCTCTTTTGACCGTCGTCGTCTGCGTTATCGACTCCCGCGCCTCAGGGGACTGGGGCGCGTTCAGGAGAGGGGCCGCGAAGCTCGGAAACTCGACGTTCGAGAAGGAGTTCAAAAGTTATCTTTTTTATTTGGACAGCTCCCCAGAGATACCCGATCATGATATCAAATTGGCGTACTCCGAGGCCGCTACGAAAAATGTCCTGGCCGCGGTCAATCCGAAAGTCTTCTCCGGCTACTGGTCGGTGTGTGCGGGCGGGCAGGGATTCGGATACGGCTATACTTATCCTTCGCTCGACGGCCACCAGATGACGGACGCCCTCCTCTGGCTGGGTCAAGTCGATGTCGTCAAGGCAAACTGGGACTATGTCCGTTCGTTCCAGCGAGCCGATGGGTCGCTGCCGATTGCCATCCTTCCCAACCTGGCGGGAAAACAGGCCGGAGAAGGCGACCACCTGGCTCCGGTCGCCGCCAATGGCGGGCTCTATACCCATTGGATCCCTGGCAATCCACTCCAAGCGCTGGCCGATCCCACTTATATTCAGAACGCCGACGACATCTTTCGCATGACTCTCGACCGGAAATGGCTCGAGACACAGCTCCCTTCGGTCAATCTTTCGGCCGACCATCTGGCGTCTCTCGTCACCGAAGAAGGCCGCGTCAAGGGCGCGGGCTATTACATCGAGATGCCGGCCCGGATCGAGTCGGACGGGGTCGCCCAATGCTACGCCGTCGATGCCTTCCGACGGGTGGCAGCCCTTAACCGCGTTGTCGGTAACGAGGCGAAGGCGAGAAAATACGAAGTGCTGGCCGAGCTCGCCCGCGAATTTTTCCTGACCCGGTTCTGGGTCGAAGAGAAGGGGCAGTTCGCCGAATACTGGCATCCGGTCAAAGGCTTCATATCGAGCCACGGCCTGACTGATGTGGATTGGGCGGCTATCGCCCTGGACATGGCGACGCCGGAGCAGGTGGCTGTCCTCTGGCCGAAGCTCAAGGTCGAGAAGGAATTCTATTACGGCGGGATGCCGACGGGCATCGCGACACGGCCGGCGGCCTATGAAGACTGGGAATTCACCCATCCGAGGCGTCACGACCTGGCGGCGATGGGACGCGTTTGGTATCTCGACGCGCAGGCGAGGGCCCGCATGCGGGATGGCGAAGGTCTCTTGCGCGGCCTGCAGAAGGTCGCCGAGGTCGGCCGGGCCAACGGCTACTTCTGGCGTGAGAGGTATCAGCCTGACGGCAAGGGCGGGGTCGTCGCGGCCGGGCCCAATACCTATTGCGAGTATCCGGCCAACCTGATCCGCATCGTCCAGCGCTTCCTCCTCGGTGTCGAGATGAAGCTCGACGGCTCGGTCGTCCTTGCGCCCACGGTTACGTGGAATTGGTGGCAGGAGGGCTTTGGCCAGACGCTTCGCTGGCATGGCCGGGTTCTCAGGTACGAAATGAAAGCAGACAGCATCTCCGGGACATACCAGGGCGACGGTCCGCAAAAGCTCGGCGTGTGGCTACAGGGCCTGACCGCGCAAACTGAAATCCACGCAACGATCGAGGGCCGGCCCGCAGAGGCAAAACTCACGGAAGGCCTGATCTCCATCACGCTTCCGGCGGCTCCGTCCTGGGACCCGCGCCGCTTTGAGATCGCCCGCGGTCCCAAAAAAAACTGAACTGAGGAGATCACCATGAAGCTCATCGGCCGTCTCTTGGGCAGCCCCCGTGTCCAGTCTTCATTCAAGGAGCCTGCGAACATGAAACACCTACGCACTCGATTAGGGAGAATGGCTCTCGGCACGGTTATGATCTTTTTGGCCGGAGCCTTACCCGCGTCTTTACCCAACGCAGCCTCGGCGGAGCTCCGCTTTGCCGTGAGCTTTCCCGCTGAGCGATCGCGGACGCCGCTCGGCGGCCGCCTGCTGCTTTTGATCTCGACAGACGGGACATCCGAGCCTCGTTTCCAGGTCAGCGACGGCCCCAATACTCAGCTCGTCTTCGGCGTCGATGTGGACGGCCTCGCACCCGGGGCCGAAGCGGTCGTCGACGCCTCGGCCTTCGGCTACCCCCTCCGGAGCCTGGCCGGACTTCCCCGCGGCGAGTATTATGTCCAGGCCCTCCTTCACCGCTACGAAACCTTTCACCGCTCCGACGGCCACATCGTGAAGCTCCCTATGGACCGCGGCGAAGGCCAGCACTGGAACTCCGCGCCCGGAAACCTTTACAGTACGCCCCGCCGGATGTCCATCGACCCGGTGACCATGGGGACTGTCCGGATCGTCCTCGACCAGGAGATCCCTCCCATCCCCCCGCCCAAGGACACGAAGTACATCCGTCACGAAAGAATCGAGAGCAAGCTTCTGACCGAATTCTGGGGCCGCCCCATGCACCTCGGCGCCTGCATCCTTCTCCCCGAAGGCTTCGATTCCCATCCCGATGCCCGCTATCCGCTGATGGTCTTCCACGGGCATTTTCCCTATACGATCTCGGGATTCCAGGAGACGCCTCCCGACGCCAACCTCAAGCCGGATTGGAGCGAACGTTTCCACATTCCGGGCTACAACCGGATCCAGGAGCAGTACGCCTACGAATTTTATAAGGAATGGACGGGGCCTAATTTTCCCCGGGTCATCGTTATGGAAATCCAGCACGCCAATCCCTACTATGACGATTCCTATGCCGTGAACTCGGCCAACCTCGGCCCCTACGGCGACGCCATCGTCCGCGAGCTCATCCCCTATATCGAAAAAAAATACCGGGGGATCGGAAAGGGTTGGGCCCGCTTTCTCTACGGCGGGTCGACGGGCGGCTGGGAAGCACTGGCCTCACAGATCTTCTACCCTGACGATTTCAACGGCTGCTACGCGGCCTGCCCCGACCCGATCGATTTCCGGGCCTACACCATCGTCAACGTCTATGAGCACAAAAACGCCTACTACGTAGACAGCCAGTGGAAAAAGACGCCCCGGCCCGGCACCCGCAACTACCTGGGCGAAATCGGCGCCACCCTCGAGGAGGATAACCACCGGGAGCTCGCCCTCGGGACGCATTCCCGCTCCGGCGAGCAGTGGGACATCTGGCAGGCCGTCTTCAGTCCAGTCGGCCCGGACGGCTATCCCGCGCCGATCTGGGACAAGCTCACCGGCGAGATTGACCGGAAGGTTGCGGAGCACTGGAAACTCTACGACCTCCGTTACAAGCTCGAGACCGAGTGGAAGACCCTCGGCCCGAAGCTTAAAGGTAAGATTCATATCTATGTCGGCGACATGGACAACTATTACCTCAACAATGCGGTGTACCTCGTGGAGGCGTTTCTCAAGAGCACGAAGAACCCATATTACGACGGGGAAGTGGACTACGGCGACCGGGCCGAGCACTGCTGGAACGGCGACCACGATCAGCCGAACTACGTCTCGCGCCTCCGCTATCACCAGATGTACATCCCGCGCGCCGTTAAGCGGATGGAGCAGACCGCTCCGGCCGTCGCCGACCTGAAGAGCTGGAGATATTGAATTTCGGAAAATCTCTTATTCGTGAGGCCATCATGACAAGACATGCTTTGTCCGGAACCAGGGTGAGCGTCTTTGCGGCTGGACTCTTGATGTGCTTTGGGGCGTTCCAAGCATTGTTCGCCTACCTCTCGAGCGTCTCCGCCGCCCAAGACCCTTATAAAAGCAGGATCGTCAAAGCCACGGACGTACTCGCCGGTCCGCCCGACCCTTCGATGACCCGGGAAAAATTCACGACCGTTCTTCTCGAACTCCTGGACCTCGCAGCGGCCATAACCCCCGATCAGCCGTATGGGCAGGAGATCCGATCCAGAATCGATGTCGCCAAGGATCTGATCAAAAAAGACTCCATCTTCAACGACAAAGCCCGCCAATACCTGTCCTTCGCTTACCGGATGATGACCAACGGGAAGAAGTATGAGTCACCGAAGGACCTCGAAGAGTTCGTGACGCCCGCAGAGCTACAGGAAAAGACCCATAGATATATGAAAGGTCTGGTCGCCAGCACCCTTCAATCCCTGGAAGCCGGGGACCGAGGACAAACCGCTAGGCTCCTCCTCGAGATGGTCCTAATGACCATGACGCCGGTCACTGGATAGACAAGGACCACGAATCCGATCTCAGCATGCTTCCCCGAGACCAAGTCGACATGGCCGGGCTTTCTATGGTATGCCTATGGCGGCGACTGGCGAATCAGATCATCCAAGGAGAGTTGGGCCATGTTGCACCTCCTGAGAAACCGAGGGCCGGCAGCCTTCTGCTCCCTGGAACGTCGTCCCAGACATCTTGGCGAAAAGAGCGGCGCCTTCCGGGCGATCATCCTGGCCGCAATCGTCGGGGCGGCGCTTGTTTGGGCGTCAGCGTGCGCGTCTGGGAGAACGCCCAAAAGTGCCCCAGGCCAGGCCCCTGTTCAGTCCAGCCCATGCTCACGGGCATTTGTCTTCGTCGACAAGGGACGGCCCGCCTGCGAGATCGAGATCCCGGACGGCGCCGGGGAGTCCGAGCGGCGTGCCGCAGAAATCCTTCAGTCGTCCGTCCAAAAGATGAGCGGGGTGGCCCTGCCCATCAAGGCTGTATCCGAGCCCGGCCGCGAGAATGTCGCCGCCATCGGTTTTCCTCAAGAGCGCCTGCCCAAGGATCTTGCTTCCGAGCTCACTTCCATCCGCCCGGACGGCTTTCTCGTCGCCACCTCCTCCCGAAACCTGTATGTCGTGAGCGGCGGCGGCCGGGGCGCGGTCTACGGGGTCGTTCATCTCCTCGAAAAATATTACGGTTGCCGCAAATATAGCCCGACCGCCGAAGTCTTCCCCCATAGAAACGAACTCGTCCTCGGCTGCACCTTCGACCTCGACAATCCCGTGAATGAAGTCCGCATCGTGTACGGCGAGTTCGCCCTCGAGCCGGATTACCGCGACTGGACGCGCCTCCACATCCTGGACGACCTATACGGCAAGGGCTACTACGTCCACACTTTCCAGAAACTCGTCCCCTGGCAGACGTATTTCTCCGGCCATCCCGAATATTTCGCCCTGATGAACGGTAAGCGGATCATCGACCAGCCGTGCCCGTCCCGGCCCGAGGTTTTCGACATCATCGTCGCCAAACTCAGGGATGAGATGGCCGCCGATCCGGATAAAAAGATCTGGTCGGTCAGCCAGAACGACAATTCCTCCTACTGTCAGTGCCCCGACTGCGCCAGGATCATCGAAGAGGAGGGCTCGCCGGCCGGGCCGATCATCCGCCTGGTCAACCGCGTCGCCGCCCTCTTCCCGGACAAGATCATCTCGACCCTGGCCTATCAGTATTCCCGGCAGGCGCCGCACCTGACCCAGCCGGCCCCGAACGTCCAGGTCATGCTCTGCACGATCGAGCTCAACCGCAGCCTGCCTATCGACGCGGACCCCTCGAGCCGGTCGTTCATTCGGGACATCAGAGACTGGAGCCGGATCTGCGCCAATCTATATCTCTGGGATTACACGGTCAATTTCTCGCACTACGTCTCCCCCTTTCCGAACCTCCACGTCCTCCAGCCGAACATCCAGTTTTTCGTCCGCCGCGGCGTCCGCCAGCACTTCCAGCAGACCAACACGAGCCCCGGACACGAGTTCAGCGAGCTCAAGGGGTACCTCCTGGCGCGGCTGCTCTGGAACCCGCAGGCCGACGGCGGGGCCGTGATGAACGACTTCCTCAACGGTTATTACGGCAAAGCGGGACCCTTCATCAGAAAGTACATCGACGCCCTGCGCGGGGCCCTCGAGCGGACCGGCGCGAAGCTTGACATCTACGAGCCACCTGCGGTTCATGCGGACGACTACCTTTCGGCCTCAGATGTCGCGGCCTACAATGCGATTTTCGACAAGGCCGATGCCGCCGTCGCGCCGGACGCTGTCTTCCTCGACCGGGTGAAGACGTCCCGTCTCCCTCTGATGTACACGATCCTCGAAATCGGCAAGGACGACCTGTTCGGGCCGCGCGGGTTTTACGCCGAAAGGGGAGGGCGGTTCTCGGTGAAGCCGGAAATGGCTCGCCTCCTGGACGAATTCTCGGCGAGGTGCGAGGCCGGCGGCGTCCGGACGCTGAACGAGCCAGGCCTGACGCCGGCCGCCTATTGCGACGGCGTCAGGCGCTTCATCGACGTCCAGGTCGAGGGCAACTTGGCGTTCCGCAGGCCGGTCGTGGCCGACCCGCCGCCCTCGCCCAAATACGGCAAGGGGGAGATGGCCGTCTTGACAAACGGCGTCCGCGGGGCGAACGACTTCAAAGTCCACTGGCTCGGCTGGGAGGGCGTCGACTTCATGCTGACCGTGGATTTGGGGAAAACGGTTTGGCCGAGCGAAATCTCTCTGAGCACGCTGTCGGATTTCCGCAGCTGGATCCTCCATCCGGAGAGCGTGACCTGCTTCGTATCGGCGGACGGCGTGTCATTCCAGAATATCGGGAAGATTTATTACGTGGGAGACCATGTCGGCGAGGAGAGTATCCGCCCATTTTATTGGAAGGTTGGGCTGAATGAGGATACCGCCCCCCCCGGGCTGCGCTACGTCCGCTTCCGCATCGAAGGGACCAAGCGCCTGCCCGACTGGCACGTGTCGGCCGGGGGGCTGTCCTGGGTTTTTGTGGACGAGATCGTCGTTCGCTGAGAGACGGCGTGCCGCCTAGCTTAAAAACCTCGAGGCCCAGATGCTAAATTGGGCGGGGACGAGATGGCCGGCCGCTAAAGAGCCGCCGTCAGGAAGAACATGCCCAGGGCGGGAATCGAACCCGCATGGCCTCTCGGCCACGACATTTTAAGTGTCGTGCGTATACCTATTCCGCCACCTGGGCTCTTTGCCTGCCTTGACGCGTCGGGCGCAAGCCATGGAAATTCGGCTTGATTATACGATAGGGAATCTGCAATGGCAATTTTGATGTAAAATTCCTTGACATCGGTCCCGCCCACGAAACGCCTCGGGCCTTTTCGGCCCGCCGGAAAGTCGGATTCCGGATTGGCACAAAATATGCTGCTTATTCCAAGGGGAGGGGAGGCTCGGATGAACCGTAAAACCCTCAACCGAAAAGAGTTCATCTCAACGCTGAGCAAGATCGGCGCCGGCACGTGCATGTGCGCCGCGGCGGCCAGCATGCACGCCGCTGTCGGAGGGCGGACGTCTTCCTCGAGGCCCGCTCAAACGGCGACCCCGCCAAAGGCCCTCGACCAGAACAAGCCCGGGGATAGGACAATCGAGCGGGCGGCCAAGCGCATGGAGTTCGGCGACGGCTGGGTCAGGCGATTCTTCGAGACCATCGACCGGACGCTCGATGAACCGACACGCAGGAAACTGATGATGGCCAATGGTCAGTCCTGTTTCGCCGCCTACGCCGGGCCGCCGAAACAACAGCCGGGGCCGGACGCCCTCGAAAAATTCTTAGCCTGGATCTCCGAGAACGGGAAGGAGAGAGGCTACTCGATCGACGGCAAAGTCATCTCCTTCGAATTCGTCGCCAGCGCGGAAACCGGCCAGGCGTCCCCAAAGAACATCTGCCTCTGCCCGATGGCGGAGGGACAGGTCCCCAACAAAATATCGCCTACGTACTGTCTCTGTTCCCTCGGCTATGTCAAGGAAATGCACGAGCGCAGGCTTGGGCGCCCCGTGGAGGTTGAACTCGTCGACTCGGTCCTCCGGGGCGGGACGCGCTGCAAGTTCAGGATGACCGTGGTATAGCCTGAATTGTTGCTCCCGTTGACGGGGCGGCGAGAGCAATGATAAGCTTCAGCCACGGAGGAAGAAGGGACCGCAAGCCATGAAATGCCCCAATTGTCAATCCGAGGTCTCCGACACCTCCCGATTCTGCGCGGATTGCGGGACGAAGCTCACCCCGGAAGTCCCGGCCTCTTTCACCAAGACCCTGGAAACGCCGTCGGGCGAACTCTCCCGGGGCACGCTTTTCGCAGGCCGCTACGAGGTCATCGAAGAGCTCGGCCGGGGCGGGATGGGAAACGTCTACCGGGCCTTCGATAGGAAAATCCACGAGGAGATCGCCATCAAGTTCCTCAAGCCGGAGATCGCCCTCGAGAAAAAGCTCGTCCAGCGTTTCGGCAACGAGCTCCGAATCGCCCGCCGGATATCGCACCACAACGTCTGCCGGATGCACGACCTCCACGAAGAGGGGAACACTCTCTACATCACGATGGAGTACGTGCGGGGGGAGGACCTGAAAACCCTGATGCGCAGGATGGGGACGCTGCCTGTCGGAAAAACCCTGTCCATCGCCCGCCAGGTCGCCGAGGGCATGGCCGAGGCCCACAAGCTGGGCGTCGTCCACCGCGACCTCAAACCGGGCAACGTGATGATCGACAGGGAGGGTAACGCCAAGATCATGGATTTCGGCATCGCCCGGTCGATCTTTGCGGGGGGAATGACCGCGGAGGGGGCCATGATCGGGACGCCCGAATACATGAGCCCGGAGCAGGTCGACGGCAAGGAGACGGACGGCCGTTCAGACATCTATTCCCTTGGCATTCTGATGTATGAGATGGCCACCGGGCGCGTCCCGTTCGAGGGCGACACGCCGCTCTCGGTGGCCTTCAAGCACAAGAACGAGCCCCCGCAGGGCCCGCGGAAGCTCAATCCCCAGGTCCCGGAGGACCTCAACCGGCTGATCCTGCGCTGCCTGGAGAAGGACAGTTCCAGGCGCTATCAGACGGCTGACGAGTTTCTGGCCGACCTGGCCAGGGTCGAGGAAGGGTTGCCGACGACCGAGCGGCTTCCTCCCCGGCGGAAGCCGACCGCTTCGAGGGAGATCACAGTCAGGTTTACGCTGAGAAGGACGGTCGTGCCGGCGGCGGCCGCCCTGAGCCTGATCATCGCGGGCTTTCTCGCCTGGCGGATTTTTTTCCGGCCCGCGGCCCCCGGCACCGGCCCAAAGCAATCCGTCGCGGTCATCACCTTCGAAAACCAGACAGGCGACAAGTCCTACGATTATCTCCAGGACGCCATCCCCAACCTCCTGATCACGAGCCTCGAGCAGTCCCAGGCGATCCGTATCGCCAGCTGGGAACGGCTCCGCGACCTGCTCAAGCGGCTGGGCCGGGCCGACCAGACCGTTATCGACAGCGACCTGGGATTTGAGCTCTGCCGCATGGACGGAATCCAGGCCATCGTCCTGGGGAGCTTCGTCAAGGCCGGGAACGCCTTCGCCACCGACGTCAAGGTTCTCGACGTGGCCACCAAGAGGATCCTGGCGACGGTCGGCGCCCGGGGCGACGGGGTCGACAGCATTCTCAAGAAGCAGATTGACGAGCTGAGCCGGGAGATCGTCGGCGGATTCGGCCGGGCCCAGAAGGCCGCCCCGGCACCGATCACGGAGGTGACGACGGCTTCTCTCGACGCCTATAACGCCTTCCTTCGGGGCCGGGATGAGTTCGAAAAGTACTATTATGCCGACGCCCGGCGGTCACTGGAGAGGGCCGTCGAGCTCGACCCCGGGTTCGCCATGGCGCATTCCTACCTATGGAAGGTTTACACCCTCCTCGGAGTCGCCGATGCCGCCCGCGAGACTCTGGAAAGACTTAAGACCTTGGGGGCCCGGATTAAAGGGAAGGAGGGCCTTTATATCCAAGCCCTGCTCGCGAACTGGGTCGAGCGGAATCCGGAAAAATATGTGCTGCTGCTCAAAAAAATCATCGTGATGTATCCCGAGGAGAAGAGGTGCCGGGCGGAACTTGGGGCCTTCTACATGAACACCCAGAAATACGACGAGGCCGTCGCCGAATTCAAGCAGGCCATCGCCCTCGACCCCCAATACGGCTATGCCATCAACCTCTTGGCCTACACCTACGGCTATCAAAACAAGTTCGATGAGGCCATCAAGCAGTTCGAACTCTATGCCTCCATCTCGCCGGGAGACGCCAATCCCCACGACTCGATGGGCGATCTCTATTTTCGGATGGGCAAGTTCGAGGCCGCGCTCGAAAAATACAAGGAGGCCCTCCGGGTCAGACCGGATTTCGGCTCGGCGTGCCGGATCTCCTACATTTACGCCCTCACCGAGAACTACCCCCAGGCCATAAAGTGGATTGACGATTACATCGCCAGCGCCTATTCCAAAGGCATGGAGTCCGTGGGCCACCAGCTCAAAGCCATCTATCACTATCTCTTCGGGAACGTCCGGCTGGCCCTTGACGACTTGGACAAGGCCCAGGTTCTATTTGTCCGGGAGAATCTCAACGAGGGGATCAACGACATCTACAGGGCCAGGATCTGGATCTGCTACGACTGGGGGATGGAAGACCTCTTCCTCAAATTCGCCAAGGAGCGGTTTGATTTCCGGGCCGCGCACAAGATCCAGTCAGGACTGTTCAACTCCATCCTCTATGAGTTCTATCTTGGACTCGACGACGTCAGGGGCAATCGTCTGGAGCGGGCCAAGGCCCGACTGGCCGAGATCGACAAGGCCAGGGCCCCCGAAAAGAAGGACCCGTCGGTCTTCTGGATCAACAATTCCTACTACTTTCTTCTGAGCGAGATCGAGCTGAAGCAGGGCCGAGGGAATGAGGCCGCCGAAGCGTTCAAGAAGATGGGGGAGACGGTGATCATCATCGGCGCCATCGCCTCTCTTCTCCAAAACAACATCCCCCTGATCAACGACTTCCCGGCGCGAGGTTGGGTCGTGGCCGGTGACAAAGACAGGGCGATCGCCGAGTACGAAAGGTTGACGTCGATAGACCCGATGGCACGCCACCAACAGCTCATCCATCCCTTCAGCCGGCTGCGCCTGGCCAGACTTTACGAAGAGAAGGGAGAGCTGGCCAAGGCCCTCGCGGAATATGAGAAGCTGGGATTGATCTGGAAAGAGGCCGACCCGGGCCTCGCCCCGGTCGAGGAGGCCCGCGCTCGGCTGGCCGCGCTCAAGGGCCGCTGAACCGGCCTTTTCACTTCTTGTTCTCGAAGATCGAACCGCTCTGATCGCCGTTGTTGTTGTATCCGCGGCTCTCCCAATAGCCCCGGTAGTCCGGGTTTTTGGTGAGCTCGATGCCCGTGACCCACTTAGCCCACTTGTATCCCCACTTGTCCTCCGCGACGACCTGAAACGGGAAGCCCCGCTCGTCGGGAAGAACCAGGCCGTTCATTTTGTTGGCGAGGAGGATGTTCTTTCTGATGATGTACTCGAGCGGCAGGGACGTCGAATATCCGTCGGCGGACCTGAAGAGGACCGTGTTCGCGGCCGGCTTGACGCCCGCTCCTGCCAGAATATCCGCGATCGGCACGCCTTCCCAGAGGATCTTCACGTCCCAGCCTTCGACGCAGTGGATCGTCGTGATTTTCGATTCGCCCTTGAGCGCCAGCACTTGCCGGTAGCCAAGACTCAGGGGCTTTTCCACCAGGCCGCCGATTTTCAGGGCGTACTTGTCGATATCGACATGCTGCGGCCCCTTGATGGAGTTCTCCTCGAACTTCCCGATCGGGTCGAGCCTCTCCCCCCGGTATTCCTTGATCTCCACAGACTGGGCTTTTTGATCGCTTTGGCCCTGGCCTTCCCCGACGCACGCCGGAGATAGCGGCAGGGCCGTGACGATGGCCATAACGATGATGAAACGCTTTCTGGTTTTCACGTATTCAGCCCTTCCTCCAAGATTCCCGACCCTTCCAATATACCATATTCCCCGGACCTTCCCGGCGAACAAGTTGGGGTCAAATCTACACTTTACATTTTTCACTCAGGACCCGGCGAAGTATGACTCGAAGAGTCGGAAAAAATGCAAAGTGCAGATTTGACCCCATACACCGGGTTGACACGAATTCCGGCCTTCGTATACATTGACAACAGAGGCACAGGATGGCGGTCTCGCCGGCCGAACGGTTCTTCAAGCTCGGAGAAAGAGGGACGAATGTCCGGACCGAGATCCTCGGCGGGGTGACGACCTTCATCACGATGGCCTACATCATCGTCGTCAACCCCGCGATCCTGAGCTTCGCCGGAATCCCCCGCGGGCCCAGCACGGTGGCGACCATTCTGGCCGCGGCCTTTGGATCGCTCTGCATGGGGCTCTACGCCAACCGGCCGATCGCGGTCGCTCCCTACATGGGGGAGAACGCCTTCATCGCCTTTGGCCTGGCCGCCATGGGCATCGGCTGGCAGCTCCGGCTCGGGGCGGTGTTCGTCAGCGGGCTGGCCTTCGCTCTCATCACGCTCCTCCGCGTCCGGTCATGGCTTGCGAACTCCATCTCGCCGAGTCTCAAGCACAGCTTCGCCGTCGGCATCGGTCTCTTCCTGGCCTTCATCGGCCTTTACGAAACCGGGATCGTCACGAGCTCGGTCGCCGGAATGGCGCCGCAAGCCCTGCTCCGCGCCGGCGCCTCGTCGCTCTCGGCGCCCGACGTGCCGGTGAAGATTGGCAACCTCCATAGTCCGCAAGTCCTGCTCGCCATCTTTGGATTCGTGATGATCTCCGTCCTGCTTTATCTCAAGGTCAGGGGCGGCATCCTTCTGGGCATCGCGGCCACGGCGGCCCTGGGATTCGCGCTAGGGGTGGGTGAGGCGCCCCGGGCCATCGCCGCGCTCCCGTTTCGCGGCGAATTCAACCTGGCCGCCATCGCCCTCAAGCTCGATATCGCCGGCGTCCTGCGCCTGAGCTTCCTGCCCATCCTGCTGACCCTATTCATTATGGGCTTCCTGGATACGCTGGGCACCCTTGTCGGCGTCGGCGCCGCCGGAGGGATGCTCGACGAGAAGGGCAATTTCCCGGCAATCGAGCGGCCCATGATGGTGGACGCGGCGACCTGTGTTTTCAGCGCCCTCATCGGCACGTCGACGAGCGGCGCCTATATCGAATCGGCCACGGGCATACGGGAAGGGGCGCGAACGGGTCTCGCGGCCGTCACGACGGCTGGCCTTTTTGCCGTCTCCCTGTTCTTCATTCCCCTGGTCGAGCCCCTTCAAAACCTCCGCTACGCCTACGGGCCCGCCCTCGTCGCCGTCGGAGTGTTGATGCTCGGGTCCATCCGGAACATCGATTTCGGCGACATGACGGAGCTCGTCCCGGCGTTCGTCACAATCGTCGTCATGGTCTTTACCTACAATGTCGCCAACGGCCTGACGGCCGGGCTCGTCCTGTGGCCGCTCTTCAAGGCCGTCACGGGGCGGTTCAGGGAGATCAAGGCCGGGTCGGTCGTCCTGGCCCTGCTCTGCCTGGTATATTTCGTCTTCGGACTGCCGCATTGAGGAGAGAGTCGGTGGAAATGACGCCAAAGAAATCCTCGAGCAAGTGGCTCATCGGGCTGGGCATCGGCTGCGGCGGCGCGGTGGTCATCGTCATCCTCCTGGTCATCGCCGGCTATTTCTTTATCAGGAACACAACCCAGGGATTCCGGGAGTCGGACGGACTGATGAAGTCCCTCACGGCCAAGTACGGCCGCATTGAAGAGTTTTGCCCCGACCCCGGCGGGACCATCCCGGCCGGCCGGCTGGAGGTCTTTCTTGCCGCGCGTGAGTCAGCCGCTGGCGCCCGGACCAAGCTCGAGGAGTCTCTCGAGCTTCTGGTCAAGAGCCGCGACTCCAAAGGCGAGCATGGCAGGCCGCCTGGAACCATTTTTCAGGCGCTCAGGACCAGCGTGGGAATGGTCCCTCAGATCTCGGATTTTCTGAAGGTCCGCGCCCAGGCTCTTCTTGACGCGGAGATGGGAGCCGGAGAGTATTACTACCTCTACGTGATCGCCTATTACTCCTGGCTCAAGAAGACGCCGATGGACGGCGCCGGCCTCCGCTTTGGCGGGCCGGGGAGCGATTCCTCAGATCCTGACGACCAGGACGCCTTGGCCGTAAGCAAAGATATGAATCTCATGCGGATCCACAGGCTTGTCCTGCCGATGCTCCAATGCCAATTGGCGAAGCTCGGGTCTGGCGGCACGGCCGGAGCCGACGGCAGGTGGCGGGAGGCGCTGGCCGTCGAGGTCAAGGCTATGGAGGCCGACCGCTATCGCCTTCCCTGGCAGAATGGCGTGCCCGCCGAGATTGACAACTCGCTCCGCCCTTTCCGCGAGCGGCTCGAGGCCGGGTTCAGCCGGATGGCCGACCTGTTTGAAATCTCCGCCAGTCAGCGGCGGGGGACTGGACGCCCCGCCAATTGAGATAGGAAGGGAGTGACGGATGCTGAAAAAAGCTCTTCTGATCGGATTGACCTTTGGGCTCGTCTCCTGCGCCAGCCATTATGTCATCGTGCCCCCCGTGATGGACTTGATGACGGTCGAGCCCGTCGGCCTCGTCCTGTTTTCCGTCGAAAATGCCAAGGGCGACCTTGACCAGATGGCGACGCAGGCTTTTCTCCAGGAGGCCACCGGGTACCAGAAGGTTCCCGTGCTCGAGATCGGCAAGCTCGAGGACGTCCTCCAGAAGCTCGACCTGAAAGCCCTGGACCCGGACGCGGCCCGGGCCATCGGCGAACGCTACAAGCTCAAGTCGTTCTTCCATGGCGACATCAGGGTTTCAAAAGTCAAGCGCCAGGTCGACGTGGGCGGGGTTTTGCGCGGGAACCTGAGAATCCGGGCGAGCCTGGATATTTCTGTGACCGGCCGGCTGATCTCGACCGAGACCGGGGCGACGCTCTGGACAAGCTCCTCCAACGAGAACGGAACGCTCGCCCTCATGAGCCTGGGGGAGGACCTGGTCCCTTATTTCGGAGTGAGAGACCAGGACGAAGCCACGCGAACGATGCTCCACGAGCTCATGTTCGATTTGACCTGGGATTTTCGCCCGACGAAACGGCGGATCTAGAGACCCCGCGGGCGCCCTTGAGGGTTCATCGCCCGGGACGGGAGCGGCCTCGTCCACGCCCATAGCCCCGCCCATGCCCAGACTCTTGCCTTCGCCCGGCGCGGCTGCCGGCGTGGCGCGGCCCTTGTCCCCAGCCGTGCCTGGGCATTTTCTCCAGGCTCAGGTCCCGAGCGAAGAGGTCGTCGGTCACCGGCTTGAGGGGGATCTTCATGCCGATGAACCGCTCGATGGCCTCCAGGTGGTCGGACGTTCCTTCGCTGGCCAGCGTGATCGCTTTGCCGCCCTTGCCGGCCCGGGCCGTCCGGCCGATCCGGTGAACATAATTCTCGAAGTCCTGGGGGACATCGTAGTTGATGACCATCTCCAGGTCTTCGATGTGGAGGCCGCGGGCCGCGACGTCCGTCGCCACGAGGATCGGGAACTTGCCGGCCATGAAATTCTGGATGACCCGGAGCCGGTCTTTCTGCGGCAGGTCTCCGGTCAGATGAAACGTGCGGTAACCGTTGGCTTCGAGCTCCTTGGCCAGGCGGAACGCGCGGTGCCGCATGTTGGCGAAGATCAGGACGTTGCGCGGGGCGTTTCTCTGGAGAAGACCCAGGAGGAGGTTGAGCTTGATGTGGCTCTTGACGTGGTAGAGCTCCTGGGTGATCGTGTCCACGGTCAGCTGCTCGGGCGTGACTTCGATCGATACCGGATGATCGAGGTACTCGGCGGCGACGAGACGGGAGACGCGGTTGAGCGTTGCGCTGAACAGCATGCCCTGTCGGCGGCCGCGCTCGGGAATCTTCTTGATGATCTTCTTGAGGTCCGGCAGGAATCCCATGTCGAACAGGCGGTCGGCCTCGTCGATGACGAGATACCCGACATCCTTCAGACTCAGGCGGCCGCTGTCGCTCAGATCGAGGAGCCGTCCCGGCGTTCCGATGATGACATCCACGCCGTTCTTCAGGGCCCCGAGCTGGGAGGCATAGCCCACGCCGCCGTAAAAACAGCCGACCGAAAAACCGAGGTGCCTGTTGAGAAGGTTGGCCTCGCCTTCGATCTGGACGGCGAGCTCGCGGGTCGGGCTGATGATCAGCGCCTTTTTTCGCGGGCCCGAGCCGGCCTCGAGCATCTTCTGGAAGATGGTGATCAGGAAAGCGGCCGTCTTTCCCGTCCCCGTCTGGGACTGGACGGCGACGTCCTGACCCTCAAGGGTCTTGGCCAGGGTTTGCTCCTGGACCGCCGTCAGTTCGACATAACCCCGGTCGGCGATGCTCCGGAGGAGCTTGGGGTCGAGGCCGAGTTCCGTAAAATACATGTTGATCCTTTATCCATTCTCTTGAAACACGAGGGGACTGAGGTCCGTTGAGATGATCTCTCGCGGGTGGGGAAAACGGTTCGTTGAGCCTATGTCCTGCCCGGTGTTTAGTTTATTATTCTAGCATAGCGCGCAACCGGCGACAAGCACGGGGGGCGGTCCTCCTTGATACCGTATCCGACGACCGCGTCCACGAGGATGGGCTTCGTGTCGTTGTTGGAGATCCTGATCATGTTCACCCCCGGACTTCCCTCAGGCGTCCCGCGGATCATGTCCTGGGACATCAGGCGGAAGCCACCTGGCGACTTCCCCGGAAACAGGGTCATCCAGGCGTATTGCGGGGCTTCCTCGGTCCCGGCCTGGAGAAACCAGCCCTCCAGGCCGAAGTTCGCTTCTCCCTGGCAGACGACCTGGCCGTCGTCAAACGCCGCGGACGGAATGATCCGCTTCTCCATCAGTACGACGATCTGGCCCCCGATCCCGATCTCGGCGAAGCGGCCGTCGGGCCCTCGCAGGGCCTCGCGTGCGTTTTTTACATTCTGCTCAAGAACGATGTCACGGGCATAAAACTCCGGCCTCTTATCCTGGTCCTGTCCGGCCCCCGGCGCGGCGGAGGAACGAACGGCCGGCATGAGGCCGGCCAGGAGCACAAGGAGGGTCAGAACGCGAAAGATTTCCCTGGCTTTCATGATCACCTCTCCCTTAATAATCATATTGTAGCCCATTCTCCAAAATTCACAAGTTTCAGGTTTTTTGCTAGGATTCAAGTTGGAAATTCCGGGGCTGCGACCGAATCCTCGGCTTTGGCAGGGCGTCCCGTGAATTCCAAGCCTTGGATCTTGAGATGGGCAGACCGGCCGTCAAAAAATTAGAGAACAGCCAAGCATCGGCCGCTGCCGTTTTCCTGATCCTCTTTCTGCCTCTCTCCTTGTTTCCCAGTGAAAGGGAAGCCGAGGCCCGCGGGAAAAGCCCGGCACGCGTTTTCTCGCTTTCGATTCGTGACGCCCCGCGAGCTCCCGCGACTCCTGCCCCATCGGCGGCGTCGACTCCGGCTCCGCCAGGTCCTCCGGCGCCTGAAAAACCTACTTTTGGGACACTGTCCCGCGATTTCTTGAGGGACGCCGGCCAGATATGGAGCTATCCGGCCCATATCCGGACCGGCGACATCCTGCCTCTGGCCGGCCTGGCGGCCGTGACGGGATTCTTGATTGCCGAGGACGAAGTGATCTACGGGGCTTTTCGAGACTACCGGGACGAGCATGCCTGGGTCGGGGATGTCAGCCCGGTCATCACCACGATGGGGTCCTACGGGGCGTGGGGCACGGTCGGGGTGTTCTTGTGCGTTGGATTGATGGCCAGGGACGACAAGGCCGTCGAGACGGCGGCTCTCGCCACGAGCGCCATGCTGCAGAGCGGGCTCGTTGTCCAGGCCATGAAACTGCTCTCCGGCCGCCAGCGTCCCTCGTGGGACAGCGGGGTCGACCATTGGGCCGGTCCGGCGGGGATCTTCAAGCGCTTTGAGCCGGGCCTGTACGAGCGCTACGATTCCTTCCCATCAGGCCACACGGTTACCGCCTTCAGTCTGGCCACGGTCCTCGCCATGCAGTATCGTGACACCGTTTGGGTGCCGGTCCTTTCTTACACGGTGGCCACGGGGGTGGGACTGTCGCGGCTGACTGAGGACAAGCACTGGCTCTCGGACGTTCTGGTGGGCGGCGTCATCGGACACGTCATCGGCCGCCTCGTCGTCCGCAATCACCGGAGCCGTCATCATCTCACGCCGACCGTTGGCGTCGCCCACGGCAAGCTCACCTTCGCTGTCATCTTTTCCTCTCAGCAATAGGATCTGCGTAGGGAAGATGCGCGGGGGGTGTTTCCGAAGGGCCTGACGAGAAAGGCCCCGGAGCACGACCCATCAATCCTCTGAAAATGGCTTGACAGGGGACGCGGAAAAGGTGAAGAATCCCAACTCAATGGGTGACCGAATGGTTTCCCCCGATTCCCGCCTATTCCCCTTTCGAGGTGTCTCATGAATAAGAAACAGCTGACGGCGCTCGGTGTCATCCTCAGCCTTTTCCTGGCTCTCGGCGCCCTCCAAGCCCAGGCCAAGGTCACGAGCCCGAAGGAACAGTTCGGCTTTAATGTCGGCGACGATTACCAGCTCGTGAACTACACCCAGCTTCTCGCCTATTGGAAAAAGCTCGACGCCGAGTCCGACCGGATGTCGCTTGTGACGATCGGCCGCACGGCCGAGGGCCGGCCCATGGTCATGGCGATCATCACTTCGCCCAGGAACCATAGCCGGCTCGCCCGATACAAGGAGATTGCCAGGCGCCTGGCCCTGGCCAAGGGCCTCGACGATGCCCAAGCGCGGCGCCTAGCGGCCGAGGGCAGGGCGGTCGTCTGGATCGACGGCGGGCTCCACGCGACCGAGATCCTGGGGTCGCAGCAGCT
>Ga0153916_10001089_pt1 | contig 19105 bp, 22 predicted proteins | sample Opewatmetagenome_FD_109642 | JGI IMG/M metagenome (GOLD analysis project Ga0153916, IMG submission 109642) | Freshwater wetland microbial communities from Ohio, USA - Open water 3 Core 3 Depth 4 metaG | ecosystem: Environmental > Aquatic > Freshwater > Wetlands | place: USA: Ohio, Lake Erie... | reverse complement strand
TCGAGAAACCGTACAGCATAGACGAGAGCCTCTGGGGAAGGGCGATAGAGTGCGGAGTTCTCGAAGATCCTTGGACTGAACCTCCGGAGGACGTCTTCGAATGGACTGATGGGATCGACAAATCGCAGAACACTCCCGAATATATCGAGATCGGTTTCGAGCAGGGGAAACCCGTCAGCCTGAACGGAGAGGCCTTGGAGTTCATCGACCTGATCACAATGCTGAATGAGGTGGCTGGCAAGCACGGCGTGGGCAGAATAGATCACATCGAGAACCGGTTGGTCGGCATCAAATCAAGAGAGGTGTACGAGGCACCCGCTGCGATCGTTCTGATCAAGGCTCACCAAGACCTTGAGAGCATGGTGATGACGAAGGACCTCATGCACTACAAGAAGATGGTAGAGCAGCACTATGCCGATCTACTGTACAACGGGCTCTGGTTTTCTCCCCTGAAAGTCGCGCTGGACGCTTTCATCGAGAAGACACAGGAGCTCGTCACGGGCAAGGTCAAGCTCAAGCTGTTCAAGGGGAGCGCTGTAGTGGTCGGCAGGGATTCGCCATGCTCGCTCTACAGCACGTCACTATCCACTTACGCCAAAGGCGACGAGTTCGACCATTCCGCGGCAAAGGGGTTCATCTATGTGTGGGGGCTGCCGCTGAAGGTCGCGAGCCTGGCTAAGGCCAACGGAAACGGAGGCGGAGGGGCTGATGAAGGCGCGGTCATCGAGGAGTCACCAGCAGTCTGCAAATGACGAGTTCCTGGACTTCACGGAATCGATTATCTTCGATCAGAGACTCTGGAAGCATGACATAGCGGGGAGCATCGCGCACGCGCACACTCTCGCGGGCGCAGGCGTTCTCACAAAGAAAGAGTCGGAAGCCATCGTCAACTCGCTCAAAGGAATCGCGAATGCGATTTCCAAGGACGAAATCGTGTTCGACAGGTCGTTGGAAGACATTCACATGAATGTGGAGAAGCTTCTGGTCGGCATGATTGGCGAGGCTGGCGAGAAGCTTCACACGGGCCGCAGCAGGAACGATCAAGTCGCTCTTGACGTTCGTTTGTTCGTCCGAGAGCGACTACTCGAGACGATGACTAAGGCTATCGGGCTGCAGGCCGAGCTGATGCGCAAGGCTGACCGGCATCCGTCTGCAATCATGCCTGGATACACCCACATGCAGCACGCGCAGCCCGTGCTCCTGTCGCATCATCTAATGGCGTATTTCTGGAAGTTGCAGAGGGACGTGCAGCGCCTGGAAGAATGCTTCGATAGAGCGAACATCTCGCCTCTCGGGTCAGGAGCTCTCGCAGGCACGTCATTCAAGCTCGACAGGACCACCGCTTCAAAGATGCTTGGAATGACCGGAGTAACTGAGAACTCCTTGGACGCCGTCTCCGATCGGGATTTCGCGGCTGAATCCGTCTTTGCCCTCTCGCTGTTGATGATACATCTTTCATCCCTAAGCGAAGAACTAGTGCTCTGGTCGTCTCAGGAATTCGGTTTCATCAAGCTGCCAAAGGACCTGTCCAGCGGCTCCAGCATGATGCCTCAGAAAAGGAACCCTGACCTCCCGGAACTCGTCAGAGGCAAATCCGGAAGAACAGTGGGAGACCTAGTCGCGTTCCTCACCCTGTTAAAATCTCTTCCCCTCGCGTACAATCGCGACCTGCAGGAAGACAAGGAGATCTTGTTTGACGCGTTCGATACCGTCAACGATTCACTCCGTGCCCTCACATACTTCCTGCACGCAGTCAAAGTTGACAGGGCGAGGATGAGGAAGACGGCCGAGGCCGGACTGATGACCGCGACCGACCTCGCCGACTTCCTCACACAGCATGGCGTTCCTTTCAGAACCGCTCACGGCCTGGTGCATAAAATCTCGGAGAGGGCCGACGGGGACGAGAAGGAATTCTTACGTCTCGCTGGCATCACTGTGAAGAACGCCCTGAAGGACAACAAGATTGCTGACCTGAGCTTCCTAAGCGTTGAGGAATCAGTCGGCAGGAGGAGCATCAAAGGGGGCACTGCGAGCTCCGCAGTCAAGGCCCAGATGAAGATGGCTGCGATAGCGCAAGAGGGGAATACGCACTCGGCGGAGGAAATGAGGCAACTCGTCCAGAAGGCGGATGAGCTGCTGATGTAGACCTTATGGCGAGTTCTTTGGGACAGACCTGTTCTCGATAAGGGCTGAGAGAATGTCGAACGCGCGCATCATCTCGTCCCTGCTGACGATGAATATCGTATCCGTGTAGCAGCTTACCGCTTCGAGCAGATTGATACCCTGCTCGGAGAGCATGGACATCACGTAAGTGAACGCACCCGGAGTATCCTCGATTCGTGCTGGGCTCTTGACTGTGATCTCTCCCAGGCCCTCTCTGACCTTGATGATATGATCCTGGCCTATCGCCTTCACAATGGTCGGTAGGTGCTTGTCCTCGGATATGACAGTGATTGCGCTTCCGCTCTGCAACACCTGCATCGTGCTCTTGTCTGCCAGGAGCTTCTTCACGATGTCCTCAAGATTCTTGAGGACGATCCATTCGTTCTTCGCGACGACGAGACATATCTTCGTCTTGAGCTCGAGCCGACTGTCCTCGAATAAGCTGGTTATAGCCTTCTCCGAATCCGTCTTGGCGAGCTTCATCGCGTACCGTCTGCTCGCTGCGAGCACTGCCTCCTCGTTCTTCACATCTATCTCCTTCATTATGAGACGGGAGAGCGAGGAGTAGTTGATCAGATCCTTGCTGATACAGTCCTTGACGCTCGGGTGTCTGTCTATGTATCGCCTCGTGAGTTCTGCCGCACTCAACTTCTCCTTGGGCTCGTCCATTCATGGCCGGAATCCTTCCGATTGGCTTTAAGCTTTGGCAGTGCCAGGCTCCTTCTCGGTCAGATCGCCCAGACCCAGAAACAATATATATGGACACCTAATAGGGCGAAGAAGTCGCACTCGCGCCAGACAAGCTCCCGTAGTGTAGTCCGGTTAATCATTCCAGCCTTTCGAGCTGGATACCCGGGTTCAAATCCCGGCGGGAGCACATCATTCACAGGTGGACTCTGGTGGAGGAGATGAATGATCGACGCCCGATTCCTAGATGTCTTGCGGAAGCTGTCCACAGAATTGAAAGGAACAGACGTGAACTGGGCGATAGGTGGAAGCCTTGGCCTCGCGCTCAGAGGAGCGCCGTTTCACCCTCATGACATCGACATACTGACAGACAGGGTCGGTGCTTATGCAATTCAGCGCATCTTCTCAGACTGCGTCACAAGAGAAGTGTCTTTTCGGACTAGCGAGACCGTTCGATCGCACTTCGGCGCTCTTGATATTGATGGGGTCAAGGTCGAGATTATCGGGGATTTCCAGGCTCGTCGCCCCAACGAAGACTGGGGAGATCCGCCTGATATCAAGGCACTGGGAAGAACCATACGATTCGGAGATCTTGACTTGCCGGTGCTCCCGCTCGAATGGGAACGTCAATCATACTCGAGACTGGGAAGGGAGGACAGAGCTGCTGCCATCTCTGAGTTTCTGAGCAAGTCCCCGCCAGGTGTATCATGAGAAAGACGAAACGGCGAAACAGGGAGTTGTTTCTCGCCAGCATGTCAAAGGAGGCAATCGCATCCTATGAAGATCCTTACAGGGACTGGTACGAGGACGAGAAGGGGTACCTGCCTGTCTTTCTGTCTCTTGTCGGCGGCGGAAAGCGCGTCCTTGATCTTGCAGGTGGATATGCGAAGGCAGCTCCGATTCTGCTTCAGGAGAACAACTCGGTCGTCTTGGCAGATCTATCACTGACATCCCTTCTGGACGGACGAGCGGCCCTTGCATCCAGCGATGTGCACTTCGTTCGACTCGACATGCTCAAGAATCTTCCGTTTATCGATGGCGCATTCGATGGCATCTGGTTCGCGGAAGCCTTCGAGTACGTTCCCCCGGACATGAGAGTGGAGTTCCTGAAAACGCTGAGGAGAGCAGTGCGAGACGGAGGGACCGTCTTCCTCAGTGCGGAAGGGCTCGACAAGGAGACGACCAGGCTCAGTTACCTGAAGAACTACCTGTACTGGAGACTCGTGAAGAGAGCTCCGGTTGTCTGGGGCGAGTACATCTACATGCTTGACCTTCCGAAGTACAAAGGGTGGCACTATCACGCCCTCGCATTCAAAGGGCAGATTGAGAAGTGTCTTCGTGCCGCAGGCTTCGAAATACTGAAGTCGAAGAGCGGCGAGAGCGAGTACACTCTATACATCCTCAGGGCGATCTGAGCGGACGGCCACGGATAAGTGTAATATATCGCTAGCAGCAATGATTTACCGTGAAGGAGGAGTGAAGGTGACGACTGAAGCGCTAGGTGTCTCGGAGCTTCAAGACCTATCTATCGGGGCAAAGACCTTGAGCAGAGGTGAGAAGGTCCGTCGCTGGTTGATCATAATAGGTTCCATTATTCTTGTCATATTCCTCGTCTATCTGCTACTCATTCTAGTCTATCCCTCGATGAATATCGGCACCAGTCCTTGAATTCGCTCCGCAGAAGGTCCGACAATGAAGAAACCGACAGCAAGTGAGATCGGAGAGACCCTATCAAAGGCTGTGAAATTGAAGGCGCGACCATTGTGCGTCTACGGATCAGACAGCGTTCCGCCCGGGTCCGTACCGTCGACGGCAATCGGGAGGTGTGTCGCCGAGGCTATCGTCACTGTGGCCTTTCGAAGGAAGACTCCCTCCATCTACGTGGGGGGCGACTCACTCGAGAAATGCTGCAGCGGTGGGACTTCATACCTGGGGTTCACGCAGCGCTCTCCATACATCAAGTATTTCGTTTCCTATGGGACCAAGGAATTCAGAAACGGTGCCGCCGAGTACCTAAGGGCGACACCGGAACTCTTCGAGGAGAACGCAAGAAGAATCGGCAAGATAACGCCTCCTGCGCGGTATGTGGTCATTGGCCCCTGTTCCGATATTCCAGCAGATGGTCCGGATATCCTTTCAGTCCTATTGTTCGGGGATCCCGATCAGATCAGAATCCTGTGCGCCCTAGTGCATTTCAACAGCAAGGATCCGTTCGATGAGGTGCTCGCACCGTCCGGCCCATCCTGCGCATCCTTTGTCACGTATGCTGCTGGCCTGGCAGAGAAAGCCCCGAAGAACGCGGCAATCCTTGGGCCATTCGACCCGACTGGCAACCATTACTTCCCTCGGAATCTCATGTCAATAGCTTTGCCCATCAGACTGGCTGCACGGATGTGTGAGGACCTGCCTTCGTCCTTCCTAGCCAAGCGAAAGGCTGTAATCTTCCCAGCGAGGAGGAGACAAGCCAAGGCGCCAAAGAGACAAATACGGTAATAGCATCATTGGGCGCGTGAAGAAGCCAAGGCACGCCAAGCCGAAATCGAAGAAGGAGATAGACAACAACCTGCTCGGCCCATGCGGCATTTTCTGTGGATACTGCCTAGCATACAAGAAGGGAGTCTGCTTGGGTTGCAGATACCAGGCCGACAAGAGACTCGCTGATGGCGTGAAGAACTGGTGTCCGCTGCTCAGCTGCTCGGAGAAGAAGGGTGTGACAGAATGCTCCGACTGCAAGGAGTTCCCCTGCAAAACACACTACGATCCAGACAACGACGGCATGTACACTTGGGTCTACATCAAGTATCTGAGGGACCAGATCAAACCGCTTTGAACAGGTCGGCTCAAAGAACCTGACTCATCTCGCGCTCGATCAGAGAGAAATCCTTCTGGTCCATTGTGCCATCGTCCACCGGTACCAGGAGGTAGCCCTTGTCCAGAACTACTTGTTCGTTTATGAGTTGAATGAACTTGAGGACGCTCCTGAAGTCATTCTGTGTCGTGAGGTACTCCAGACCCTCGATTATGACTGCCCCGTTCTCTCCTTTCGATAGGAATTCCCTTATCGCCGATGCCAAACGAGCGAGGTTGTTGGGAGAAACGTATTCTGTGCCCTTGGACCCAGGAGCGGGGGCCGTCTCCGTCTTAGTGAGCCAGAGAGAGGAGGCCTCGAACTTGTACTTCTGCTTCAACACGTCCGGATGAGTCCTCGATATGCACAATCCTCTAGCGCCGCCGGTCGTAAGACCCGTGAATATCCCGAAGCTCCTTTCGGGCCTCTCCTCCTTTATGACATAGCTCCAGCCGGCGGTCAGCTGGATGGGTTGCTGCGCTTGAGCCGGTGCGGTCGCCACGATTTCCAAGGACAGCTTTCTGCCGAGGACGCGCTCCAGCTCATCGGTCTTCTGCTGAACCTTCTGGAAGACCATCGACTTCTTCGTCTTGGCCATTATCTGGAGTTCTCTGGAGGTATACCCCTTGGTGGAGAGCTTGATGATCTCGTCCCAGGCTTCCTGAAGACCCTCCTGGTATCCTTTCAAGTAACTGCGTGCGGAATCCTCTTCCTGCGACATCTTCCCATCCGCTGCCTACATCCGTCTAAATGCGCTAGCCAGACCTATAACCTTTTCTAATTGAGGGTTTCCAGCGGGACTTGAGTAAGCGGAAAAGCCTATTACCGAGGCTCCGCATCCAATGCCCACAATGCCGCTCCAAAAACGCAAGGGGATTCCCAGGCTTAAGGTCAAGGCCAGAATCACTTCGAAGGTCATGGAGAAAGACCTCAAAGCGAAGGCGAAGATGCTCATGGACGACCCTGAGCTGATCCTCCCTGATTGCGCTGCGGATTGTGGCCTCTGCCCATTCAAGAAGACGAAGAAGATGCTGGATAAGATCTCGAAGTACAAGGATGACCCAATCAGGCTCGCGAAGTTTGCGAGACGAGGCGATCTCCTCGCACGGGCGTACGCGGCCACTATCGGAATAGTCCACGAAGAGAAGATGCCCTACTTGGCGACCGCGACCTATCGTGGGGGCACGATCGCCTATGCACTGCGCGGGAAGACGCAGAAGGAGAAGCTCATAGGAGTCCAGAACTTCGACTCGCCAAAGTGGAGAGTCATGAGCGTGCTTGACCTTGTCAACAAGAGAGGGCTTCACTTCTATTCCTACGAGGACAGCTTCGTCTGCACTGGTAGGGAGGCCTCTCCTCCAGAAGAGTACGTGAAGCATGCGGCGGAGTCCGTGGGGGCTGCAAAGGTCGAAGGGGACAAGTACTGCTGCCCGCACGACCCTGAGAGCGTCAACCACGTCAGATTCGACTGGGTAACTGCGGACAAGCAGATCCTGCTGTGCGACCAATGCGCAGCAAGAGCGAAGAACACACTGGCAAAGCTGGGGGAAGGGATGGCGGTGCCCCGAGTCCTCAACGAATTCGACATATCGATTGTCAGACCGATGAAGAAAGTTGCGGGCAAATCAGACTGTTCAGATCTGCTCAACAAGCCAATTCACGAAGATCTCCTGGAGGAGTACTCGAACGGCAAACTGGGGGACAAGGAGCTGATCGAGAAACATCTAGCAGAAGTTCGAGAAGATCTCGTTAGACTCGACAGAAGGGCCTTCGTGCGAGGAGAGAAGTGTTTTGGCGACGATCAGGAAGCCTTCATCAAGGACATCACAGAAGACGATGTCGAGGGGAGGGCGCTGACCGGCTTATTGTCAGGCGTCGGCCACCCAGTTGTCGCGGATTCCGGCACTTCTGTCAATGATCTGCTCAAGAGGTACTGGTCGAACCACGGCATGGATGCGCTCAAGGCTTTGGTTGCCGATGCGATCGCCGAGAAGTACTTCAAAGAAGATGAGGAAACCGACTCCCCCATCAAGGTCATACGAAAAGCACTACAAGAGTCCGAACACGAGAAGATATCTTCCAGGATACCGAGGTATTCATGCCTCTCTCAGTACGGGGAGTTCGTGGACAGGATTGTCAGAGCACAGAAGACCGGTGGCCAGAGCTCAGCGGTAGCTGCTCTCGACGCTGAGAAATCCAACGACCACAGGACAAGATCTATTTCACATTCGTTTTACCTTGCGCTTGGGATCACGACGAAATCATGGAAGTTCACGGACGAGGAAAGGGAGTACGGGAAGCATCTCATGCCGATTGCGAAGAGACTCATCCAGAGCACTTCGGAGGAGGAGCACCACCAGGCTTTTGTCGAGTACCTCCGGGAAGCAGGATGCACAGAGGAAGTCAAGCGGGTTTGAACACTCTTGCGTCCACAACGACATGGCTTATGCCTGGCGCGTATGATTTGATCTCTTTCAATCTCTCGACTTCAATCCTACATCCTTTCATTCCGTCTTGCATGCGCTTCACTGGCCTGTCAGGAAGGAGGTCGTTCGGACAAGTCTCGTGGTAGTGGACGACTCCTCCGCTCTTCAGCAGTCGAAGCGCAGCGGGAAGGAACTCGTGAGTGGTCTTCACATAACCCATAATGACTCTATCGGCGAAGTCCGCCCCTGAGAGGCTCCTGTTGTCCCCGAGTACTGGCTCGATGGTCCCGTAGACACCATTCAGTCTGACGTTCTCCACGAGGAACGAATGTGCGATCGGATTGAGCTCGCAGGCGATCACCTTCTTCGGTCTACGGTAGACGGCCATGGGCAGACAGAAGTACCCTATCCCGGCGAACATGTCGACTACTGTCTCCCCATCGCACTCAATTCCTGCCATTCGCGTGCGTTCCTCGACGTTGCCGGAGGAGAACATGATCTCCGACACATCGAACTTGAACTTGATTCCGTTCTCGACGTGAACGGTGACAGTGTCTGTTCCCAAGATCGTTCTGAGGACAGGTCTTCGCAGTTCACCAGAGACCCCTCCGACGTCTCTCAAGACGGTCTTTGCGCGCAAGACTGATGCATAGGACTCCGCTATGGTTTGCTCGTATCTGTCCAGAGGGGGATCGAGACGAAGCACAAGAACGTCTCCAAAGAGCTCCCATTTCCTGGGAAGAGTTGGTTTGAGCTGCTCCGGCAGAGACACTATCTCAAGAATAGTGTCTATGGGGTCTTCTCTTGACTTCCTGGAGGGAAAGGGCCTTTCCACGATTGAGGATGAATGCGTGACCAACAAATCATCCGGAGGTCTGCCAACAAGAGGGATGATCACGCTGCCTTCGTCATCCACTATGGCATGGGTCTTATCCACGAGTCTGAGCTTTGACAACTCCTTCCTGAACGCCTCTGCCTTCGACCTCTCGATCCTGGCCCCGAGCACAGTTTTCGCAGCGCCTAACAGAGTATTAACACTTCTCCGTGGCCTGGCCCAGACCCCCACCGAAAACCATATAGACGCTATTGGGCTTCGGAACAAGGATGAAGACTGGGCTGGCAGTCGCTGTCGCGATAATGGCATTGCTTGTCACACCTGCCCATGTCTCGGGCGACATACCTCTGCCTGGCAGTCCAGAGTATGCAAACAGCATTTTGGGAGGGTTCGTGACTCCGACCGTATCACCCGGCGAGACTGTGTACTTCTCATTCAACCTGACGAACCCGTACGACGAGGAATCTGCGTCAATGGTGGACGCAGTCCTCACGGTCGGGATATACAGATATGCCACCCAGGAGAGCAGCAGGGAGGTCGACTCAGACTTCAAGCACCCACCGTCCATCGACCAACAAGGAACAGAGGTCACGCAGGACCCTCGCGAAATCGCGCCCGGTGAGACGGTCAGAATTGAGCTTGAAATAGACACTCTGAAGAAGACTCCGCACGGATCGTACTTCTCTCAGAGCACGTATTTCATGAGGTTCAAGCTGACCTTTAACTTCCCAGCCAATTCCACCCAGGTGCTTCTCCAATCGAGGGGGTACTTCACTGACGAGCAATGGAATCACATGGTCTCGTTCTCGGGGAACGAGAGCATCGTCAACACCACATACATGCACTCGCTCGGAGTGGACGGGCTTCTTCCGGACTCATCGTTCGGCATCAAGGTGCCGATTCCGAGATGGCCGCTCTACCTGCTGATTGTGGTCATATGCGGTGTCACATTCGGTGCGACATACTATTTCGTCTTGGACAACCCGGGCAGATACCCTAAGCTAGAGAAACGATTCTATTATCTGCGGGGAAAACTGAGCGAGCTTAGGAGCAAGCTTGAGGACCGAAGAAGAAAGTGACGCCGGATAGTCGATGTCGCCATGACGCTCAAGCAGCTGGCGGACATCCGGATCTGCGAATATCCTCAACGCCTTGTCCAGCTTCTTGTCTGTGAGATTGAGGAATACCTTCCTGATTCTGAACGCGCGGGATAGTTCCTTGCCGAATTCCTCCCGCCAAAGGGAGTCGTACTGGCCAAGGTCGGATGGTCTGCCATCGGACATGAATTCCTTCACGACCTTCGCGCACAGCTCGGCCCCTCTCACTCCGGTGAACACGCCTCCTCCAGATAGGGGCTTGGCGTGGCAGGCGGCATCCCCTACGAGGGCTATCCGTCCCCGCACCGCCGTCTTGCCGGCGCCAACCGGTATCTTCCCGGCAGACAGGGAGACTCTCTTCCCTTTCGCGAAATCGGGTCTTGACAGGAACTTCTTCAGATAGGCGGCGGGGGGCAAGTCTGCGTCCCAGACGCACAGCCCAACCCTAGTGAGATCCTCCGCGGGAATAGCCCACGCGAAAAACCCAGGGGCGACGTTCCTCCCGAAGTACAACTCAACGAAGTCGGAATCAAGGTCGACTCCTCTGAGGTCAGCCTGAATGCCAGTTAGCATATGTCTCGGAGGCCGGAGACGAGCGGCCCGCCGGCAAACGGACTTGTATCCATCTGCTCCGATGACGACTTCCGTCATCAGCTCTTCGGTTCTTCCTTCGTTACGAAGCTCGGACGCCACGCTGCCTTCCTTGGCCACCAAGTTGCGTACGCTCGCTCCCAGCATAGGGACAGCACCCTCATCGATCGCTTTGTGGAACATGACTCTGTCAAAATCGGCACGATCAATAACGCACGCGCGCGTACCTTTGGCCTCGAGCTCGAGGACGAATCCCATTGGCGAGTGCAGTCTCGCTCCGCGCACTTGACCTAAGACACTCCCTTCGGCGAACTGAGGTATTCCTCTTCCGGTGACGAGGCCGGCGCACTGGAGAGGCTCGCCTGGCATCCTGTGCTCCTCGACAACGATGACATCGTGTTGTCTGGCCAAGAGCCTCGCTGCAGTCGACCCGGCCGGTCCCCCGCCAACGACAAGGACTTCTGCTCGCACGGAATCGAGAAGCGCGGGTCGTTATTTCAAGTTGTTCTTCAGGGGGCCAGACTACTTTCAGGGCGTTTGGCGATGGGCATATAGGTGGGCGTAGCCTAACAGCACGCCGTGGATCCCAATATTGCATTCGACATCCAGCTAGATTCCGCGAAGGACCTGCCTGACATCTTCGAGCTCGTCAAGACCGTCGTGAGAAAGACGATAGGGAAGGAACGCCCAGGACTGATGCTTGGGCTGGCAAACCTAGGCGGAGGACCTCAGGGCTTCGTGGGAGCGTTCTATCCGATAGCCACGAACATAATTGTGATGAACAGCTTGCCGCTCAAGCGCATCAAGGAGACTGACCCAGCCCTTTACAAGCCGTATGCGTTCCACATCCTGCTCCATGAGTACCTTCACACGCTTGGCATAATCGACGAAGCCGCCACCCGACAGAGAGTGTACGAGATCAGCGCAAAGGCTTTCGGCAAGAGCCACCCGGTCACTCAATTCGCAGCCGACCTATCTAGGTTCGTCCCGAAACTCGTGTATCCTGTCTACGGCTGGCAACCTCAGGAGGAATACCAGCTCGAACTCGTTCCGGGATTCGATAGGTCGAGTACCGCGAGCTACATCAACTAATTGCCAGCGCTCGAGGGATCACTTCTTCGGAACCTTCTCCCAGTCCTTCAGGAACTTCGCGATGCCCTCATCGGTCAGATTGTGCTTGAGCATCTTCTTCAGGACATCGTAGGGGACGGTCGCCACGTGTGCGCCCGCGAGTGCCGCCTCTGTCACATGAACTGGATGGCGAATGCTGGCAGCGATGACCTGTGTCTTGTACCCGTGTATCTTGAAAATTGACACGATGTCCTTCACGACCTCCATGCCGTTGTGGCTGATATCGTCAAGTCTTCCGACGAACGGTGAGACGTATGTCGCTCCCGCCTTTGCAGCCATCAGCGCCTGGTTCGGAGAGAAGACGAGCGTGACGTTGGTCTTGATGCCTTCTCTGGAAAGAACCTTGACGGCCTTGAGCCCCTCATCCGTCATAGGTATCTTCACGACGATGTTCTTGTGAATCTTCGATAGCTCCCTGGCCTCCATGACCATGCCCTCGGCTTTCATGGAGACCGCTTCCGCACTGATCGGGCCATCGACGATCTTGCTGATGTCCTCTATACGAGCTCTGAAATCGCATCCTTCCTTGGCGACGAGCGTCGGATTCGTCGTGACACCATCGAGGATGCCCCAGCTGTTGACTTCTTTGATCTGCTCGAGGTTCGCCGTATCTATGAATATCTTCATTGCAGGTTCACCTTCACTTCTTCCTCTTCAGAACATCATGTGCGGCTTCCACAATGTTGTCAACGGTAAGGCCGTACTTGTCCATGAGCTCATCGCACGCACCTGACTCTCCGAACACGTCTGGTATGCCGACGCGCTTCATGGGCACATGGAAGTTCTCGACCAACACCATCGCAACCGCGCTACCCATGCCCATCGTCACCGAGTGTTCCTCTGCGGTTACGACGCCCCCCGTCTCCCTCGCGGCCCGTACTATCGTCTTCTTGTCAATCGGCTTGATCGTGTGCAGGTTGACCACTCTAGCGTCCACGCCATGCTTCGAAAGCTCTTCAGCGGCCTCGAGGCACTTGGAGACCATGATCCCACACCCGATGAGCGTCACATCCTTGCCCTCACGCATCACTGGAGCCTGGTCCATTTCGAACTTCGTATTCTCATCCGTGACGGTTGGCACATCAGCCCGTCCAATCCTCACGTAACAAGGGCCAGTCGTCGTGGCCATCGTCTTGACAACCCTGTAGGTCTCCGGAGAATCCACCGGGACCACGACCCTCATGTTGGGAAGCACCCTCATCAACGCGATATCTTCGATGATTTGGTGGGACGCTCCGTCCCCTCCCACCGTGATGCCGGCATGGGACACGACGATCTTGACATTCATCTTCGGATAGGCAATCGATTGCCGGATCTGGTCGTAGCATCTTCCCGTGCCGAAGACCGCGAAGGTCGATGCGAACACTATCTTCCCGGACGCTGCAAGGCCGGCAGCAGTATCCATCATGTTCTGCTCGGCGATACCCACATTGAAGAACCTCTCTGGGAAGGCCGCCGCGAAGTCCGCTGTCCTTGTGGAGCTCGACAGGTCAGCATCAAGCACGACGAGGTTCTTGTGTTCCTTTCCGAGCTCGACGAGGGCGCGACCGTACTGCTTCCTCTGGCTCTCCATCTTCCAGTTCATCAGCCACCACCACCGAGCTCTTTCATTGCCTGCTCGTACTCCTGCTTGTTGGGTGCCTTCCCGTGGAAGTGCACAGCGCCCTCCATGTAGCTGACTCCCTTGCCCTTGATGGTGTGACAGATGATGACCGTGGGCTTTCCCTTCACTCCCTTAGCCTCGTTCGTTGCGTGAATTATCTCCTTCATGTTGTGTCCGTTGATCTCAATAACGTGCCAGCCGAAGGATTTCCACTTGTCAACGAGCGGTTCGAGGGACATGATCTTCTCGGTGGGACCGTCGAGCTGTAACTTATTCCTGTCAACATAGACCGTGATGTTGTCGAGCTTGTAGTGCGAGGCGAGCATTGCGGCCTCCCATGTCTCGCCCACATCCATCTCGCCGTCCCCGCAGATCACATAGATCCTGTACAGCTTCCTATCCAGCTTCGCCGCCAACGCCATCCCATTGCCCGCAGGAAAGCCGTGGCCGAGCGAGCCAGTAGACATCTCGACGCCAGGAGTCTTCTGCATGCACGGGTGTCCCTGGAGCCTGCTGCCCATCTTCCGCAGCGTGTGGAGCTCGTCCACGGGGAAGTATCCCGACTCTGCGAGCACGGCATAGAGCGCGGGCGCTGCGTGACCCTTGCTCAGGACGAACCTGTCTCTGTCTGGCCAGTCGGGGCGTTTCGGATCATGCTTCATTATGTGGAAATAGAGAGCAGTCAGGATGTCAGCGGCGGAAAGCGAGCCTCCGGGGTGACCAGAACCTGCCTCGTAGATCATCTGGATGGCGTCTCTGCGGACTTTCTTCGCAGTCGCCTCCAGCTCCCTGATGAACTCACCGTTGTAGACTTCCAACCCGGCCCCCCTGCATCACACCAGCCGACCGCATCCGGATATCCGTTGGTCTAGCTTAAATGATTCGAGATAAATGGATTTGTCAATCGCACTAAGACTCCAGGATTCGAATTCGTCTTCCATCATGCTTGAGTTTGCCCTGCGCGAACAGCTGGACAGCCCTCGGATAGAGCTTGTGCTCCTCCTTGAGCACTCGCTCCTGAAGCGTCTCTGCCGTATCGCCTTCGAGCACGGGCACTGCCTTCTGCAATATGATCGGCCCTCCATCGACCTCAAGGGTGACGAAGTGGATCGTGCATCCAGAGACCTTGCATCCGTAGTCGAGCACCGCTTGGTGGACGTTCAGGCCATGCATCCCCTTCCCGCCGAACGACGGCAGCAAAGCGGGGTGCGTGTTCATCAGCCTGCCCGCGTACTTGTTAATGAACACCGGCGTGAGCATCCTGAGGTAGCCTGCTAGGCAGACCAGGTCGACCTTGTGTTGTTCGAGGCAAGCAATGACATCGGCCTCGTGCTGTTCTCTCGTGACTCCCTTGTGCGGGAAGCTGTAGGCGTCTATCCGATGCTTGCGTGCGCGCTCGATCGCGTACGCATCCGGCATGTTCGATATCACGACTGCGACGTCGCCATCTATCTCGCCACGCTCACACGCATCTATTATGGCCTGCAGATTCGTCCCGCCGCCAGATGCAAGAACCCCGATCCTTATCCTCTTCATGTTCAACACACTGGATGCACGGCTAGCGCTCGCGATGGCCCACTAACAAAAACCTGGCAAACACGAATCCGGTATCCCGTTCTCGCTCAGTCACCGCTCTCGATCCTCGGCGCAAGCAGGTACCTCACGTCGCCTTTCCCTCCGGCGATTTTGAACTCCACCTTCACGGGGTAGTCGTTACCAAGGTGCATCGTGACCACGTTTCCCGCGGAGACCGCTTTCAGCATGTTGGAGAAGTACTCGAGAGGGAAGAGACTGCGCACGCTGCTGGGGGAGTCGAGCTCTTCGAGATCTTTCTTTGCCTTCTTCCACTGGACTTGGTCCATGTCGCCCTCGCAGGTCATCTCGAAGTCCTCAGGAGTGACGACGAGCGCGATGTGATCGCTCACCGTCTCGCTTGCCTTGATGCCCTGGACGAGGTCGTCGACCTTGAGTGTCACTTTCGCTGGGAGGTTCAGGCTCGGGACCTTCGGGTCGCTCATGCCAGTCGTGTCAATCAAGCTCATGCGCCTCGTGATGTCCCCGATGACGATGTTGAGCCTGCGCTTGTCCTCGTCGTGCTTGATGTCGACGACGGTGTCCGACCGCGCAAGTTTCAGGAACTGGTTCAGCTTGTCAATGTCTAGGCCTATCTCGCTCTCGTCCGCCTTGAATTCCTCAAAGGCTTCCTTGCTCAGAGTAAGATCCACCATCGCTATATGCGCGGGATCGACTGCCCTGATGGTCAGCCCATCCGCATTCACAGTGAACTTAGCTTCATCTACGAGGGTGGAAACTACATTCACAACCTCTTTCAAGACGTCAGCCCTGGCTTTCGCCTGGAACATTAGCCCCCCTTCCGTTGCTACCTGTAAACAGTCGGTGTTTAAAAAAACTTGCTATACCTGCGGCGCATCCAGTTATGCATATTCTCGCCACGAATGACCGCACTTCACGCATCTGAATATCCGCGTCTCGGGCTCGTCCGCCCCGCGCGTCTGCCTGAGCACCCAGTAGGCCTTCCCATGCAAACACGACGGGCACTCCACATCGGCCGTAGGAAGTGTTCCCGAAACGTCTCCCATCACAGCGAGTTCCTTCTCAGTGCTCTTGTGCGTTATGATCTGAGCCTTGTTGTTGCCCATCTCTTGCTCAGTGTTGCACTTCCTGCAAATCAGTTTCCCATCCTGCGGAAAGAGCAGACTCTTACACTTCGGACAGAACATTGGTCTTCCGCTCCATACTTGCCGACTGTTGTCAATCTGCGCGAAGCTGTCGACCAATAAAAAGCTTGGTGTGCCACAAGTGGTGATCAGATGGAATCCCAGTTGTGGCTTTGCCCGTGCTCCTTCCTGTGCGAGTGCTCGGCAGGCTCTGCTTCAGCCGCCTCATCACCAGACATGTCAGAGTAGGACGGACCGCGTCTGCGACCACTCCATTCGTTGTCTATGTACTTCCTAGCACGACGAATCGATCTCGGTTCGGTAGACACGGAGAACTGCTGAGAGGACCTCTGCGATCTCTTCCAGCCTCCTGAATAGCTGTAGTTGCTCTGCTTGGACGGCTCCTGCTCGTATTGTTGGTATCTGAACCGGGGCTTAGACGAGAAGTTCGGCCTCCCGCGCCTGCGCTGCTTTGGCCTCCAATCATTTCTTGAATGGTGCCTGCGAGACGTTGTCTGGTAGCCTCCGTATTCGTTCCTGTCTCGCATCTGCATCTCATCGGCAGATGGAAGAGCGTACTGATCGTCGTAGATCGGTGCGTCGTCCCCGTAGCGCATATCGGATGCGCTCGCCCACGGATCTTTGTGCTTGTGGTGCGCTCGCATCGTGGAGGCGGGTTGTTCATAGGGGGCTCGATGAAACACGTTTGACAAGCCCGCCATGAAGCCGCCCGCTCGCGCAGCATACGGGTGGTGTTCGGACACCTCGGTCCTTGGAAATCCATGCGGATCTTGCACGAGCACCGTTGTCGTTGAGGTGACTGCACCGGAGGTGTACTCGATCTCGCGCCTGTTCTGCTCTGCCAGCACTCCGCCGACGTATGCGAATGCGACCGTGAGCACGTAGGTATTGATTCCGTACGGGCTTGCACCCTCGAGTCCATTCACGAATGATCCGACGTAATCTGATGAGAAATCAAGGTAGGGGGAAATCAGCGGGATGTTGTGGGTCAAGGATGCGCCAATGGCCGCTGGAGCTATTGCAACGCCGAAAACGTGGGAAGGAAGGAGACCTGTCTCGAAGCCAGTGACAATCGCGTACAGGCAGACGACAGGGAGAAGTGCTGCTAAGACTCCCTTCCAAGGGCTCCCGGCCCTTCTGCCTCCGACGTAGCCCGCGATCATCTGACCGAACATCGGGAGCCACCATAGCATCAGGGACAGAATGAGCACATACTTCGAAGCGCTCCAGAAGCTGAACACTACCTTGCTAGACTTGAGTTTCTTTCCTTCATGATCGTGTTCGTATGAAGCCAGCTTGAACGGCCCCATGTGCTCTTTCGGAGCGCTTTCTTTCCTTCGAGCATCCTCTTTGTCTCGGTTGAACAGCATGCCCATCCCTTAGTCCGACGGTTGTCGGACGAATTCAGATATGCACGCTATCACTATATATTGTTTTTCAGATGCTGGTAACCTGATGTCATTCCCTAGACGACCGTCAGACAAGAATGCCTTTGGCATTCTAGGTCGCAGATGTCAGTCACACAGCCCGATTTCCTGCCTGACTCTTGACCTCAGGCAACCAAAACGGTGGCGATGAGCAGACTCCAAATACCAAACTGATTTGGTTATCGCTCACGATAACCGAAATGGCCAACTTATATATGCCCGCATTCTTTTTCACGTCCACAGAGAAGAAGTTGGGTTGAAGAAATGGCTAAGGTCCTGATAGTTGAAGACGCCCCCTTCATAAGAGAAATGATTAGAGACATACTCGAATCCCACGACCATGAAATCGTTGGGGAGGCGGCGAACGGGCTCGAAGCGATAGAGAAGTACAAGGCCCTCAAACCCGACGTCGTTCTCATGGACATTTTGATGCCTGGCATGGATGGCCTTTCCGCCATCATGAAGATCATGGAACAGGACACAAAGGCGAAGATCATCGTCGTCAGCGCTCTCGTCAAGGAAGCGTTGAGAAAGGAAGCCATGAGGGCGGGCGCGGTTGATTTCGTCGCGAAGCCTTTCCAGGTTGAGCGGTTGCTCGAAGCGGTCAGGGCCGCGACGACGGCCGTCTGATGTGAGCGCCGACTCCCCTGCAGGATGGAGTGAGTTCGTCGCAGAGCCGTGGTCCAGGCCAACCTCGAGGTCACGTCAAATGAACAGTCCAACTCCGCGCGCGCATGGAATCTCCGCCACTGCTGTGTTCGGGGCTGCAACGCTTGGGATGGTCCTCAGGCGCGGAAAGGGCTCCAGAAGGCCGGCACCTGCCCCCGAGAAACTGGTCTCGAGCGCGAAAGCCACTTACAAGCTTCTCCACAGACGCGTATACCTTGTCGAGGAGGACAAGCCTGAGTTCTCGATGAGACTCTTCTCGGACATACTCAAAGGGAGGTGCTGGGACTGCGAGGACGACGAGAGCTTCGCGTGCGAGAGCCTAGTGTGCAGCTCATGTAACCTGCCGTGCCCATGCAAGAAATGCACCAAGTACAAGAGCAGGACTCAAGGGCTCATGGTCACCCGGCAGTTCCCGAAGGACGTCCGAACCAAGCACTTCCTCCAGACGACGCCGATAGTCTGGCTTTCACAAGTGCAAGGGAAGGACAACATGGATCCCGCGAAGCTGTCCCTTCTGACCGACTACATCGTCAACTTCATGGAGAAGTCCCAGAACGGGGTCATACTTGTGGACGGTGTCGAGTATCTGGTCACCAGCAACGATTTCAGTCGCGTACTCAAGGCTATTGACCGGTGGACAGAGACCGCGATGACAACTGCGAACAAGCTGATACTGTCCATCAGCCCGAGGGCGTTCGAGCAGAAGGACATCGCTCTGCTCGAGAGGAACAGAGAAGTAGTGAGACCCGAAGCGCCGAAGGCTTGGCAGGTCATACCCGAGCGGATCTGACAGCCCAGAAAAAAAAGTCCCGACTCCCGGATTTGAACCGGGGGCCTGCTGATTTCAGCGACTGTGATCGGTCTTGCCGATTACCACACTACAGTCAGCCGCTCTCAACCAGTCTGAGCTAAGTCGGGTCATCCGTGCC